>Ga0335085_10000749_pt1 | contig 83182 bp, 80 predicted proteins | sample Lox_Sample_45_FD_206712 | JGI IMG/M metagenome (GOLD analysis project Ga0335085, IMG submission 206712) | Soil microbial communities from Loxahatchee National Wildlife Refuge, Florida, United States - Lox_Sample_4.5 | ecosystem: Environmental > Terrestrial > Soil > Wetlands | place: USA... | reverse complement strand
GACTTCGTCGGAGGCAATAAAATCCTGAACCGCATAGAACTGGCCGATCTTGGTGTTAAACTGCGATCTCTCGTTTGCGTATTTTACTTCTTCATCAAGAGATGCCTCGCCAATTCCTAGTGCTTGAGCCGCAACACCAAGCCGGGATAAAATTAGCAATTTTTCCAAAGCGGCTCCAGCTTGAAGGCTATCGAAAGCAATCGATTTTCTCGACACCTTCAATTCCTTGAGGGAGACACTGCAGGTGCCGCTTCCCCTCATTCCCATCAGTTTCTTTGGTTCACCGATCACTACTGAGTTACGAACATCTTCTTTAAGGAAACAAACGATAATGTTCGCTCCTTCTTTAGACCTTGCAAGAACGAGAAAGACTCCGGCGGAACCGGCATTCAAAATGTACTCTGATGAACCATCAAGAACGTAATCCTCCCCACTTTTTCGAAAACTCGTGCTGGACTTGGGATCAACGGAAAATGCAGCGAGCGTACCAGCGGCAAGTTTAGGAAGAATCGACCCCCTTAGATCTTCGTTCGTAGAATCATTGAGCAACGCACAGACGATCCCATGAAAAGAAATCATCGCGCCTACGGTCCCGGATACCTTGGAGAGTTCTTCGACTGTGAGAAGTTGACTCGCATAATCAGCGCCGGCACCCCCATATTCAGCAGAGGTCACGATGCCATACAATCCTAACTCTGGTAGTTTTCTCATGAGCTCTTCTGGAACTTTTGAATCAGAATCTATCTTAGACGCGATGGGGTGCAACTCGTCCCGCGAGAAATCCCTTATCGTGCCTTGAAGAAGTTCCTGTTCCTGAGTTAAGACCAAAGACATTCCGAGTTTTCACACTTCAAGAATCATGGCGACCGCTTCGCCGCCACCGAGGCACAATGTTACCAGCCCGCGATGAAGTTTTCTCGATTTTAGGGCATTGATCATCGTGACAACGAGGCGGGCTCCAGAGCAACCCAGCGGGTGACCTAGAGCTATCGCGCCACCATTAACGTTGAACTTGTTTTCCGGAACTCCCAGCTCTTCCGAGACAACTATGCTCGCCGTGGAATATGCTTCATTGTGCTCGACAAGATCCATGTCTTTAATCGAAAAATCATTTTTCTTGAGGAGAGCCTTGCAGGCTGGAATCGGAGCCTCCATTACCAGCTCTGGGCTCACAGCCGCCTGTCCGTAATCAACGATCCTCGCGAGTACTTCTATGCCCCTCGATTTTGCCCTAGATTCGGACATAACCAAGACAGCCGCTGCCCCGTCACTAAGCTGTGAAGAGTTACCCGCAGTCAAGACGCCGTTTGGCTTGAAAACAGGTTTTAGTGCTTTCAAACCGTCGAGAGTTGTATCCGCTCTCACGCATTCATCATTCTCGAAAAATCCCACTAGACCATCGGGTTGCTTCACCTTGATTGGGACGATTTCGGCCTTGAAGGAACCGTTCTCGATAGCGGCCGCAGCTTTTTTGTTAGAGGAAAGAGCAAACCTGTCAGCCTCCTCTCGGGAAACATTATGCCTTTCCGCGATTATCTCCCCGGTCATCCCCATGTGGAAATCGTTGTAAGCATCCCATAGCCCATCGCTGAGCATAGCGTCCTGCACTTTTGCGTCTCCGAATTTGAGACCCCATCGCAAATTCTTTTGAAGATAAGGTGCTTGGCTCATATTTTCCATTCCACCAGCGACGATTAAATTCGCATCTCCCGCTTTGATCGCTTGGGATGCAAACATTATTGCCTTCAGTCCGGAGCCGCAGACTTTGTTTTCCGTGGTCGCCCCTACCGTGACCGGAAGTCCCGCGTAAATAGAAGCCTGCCTTGCAGGGTTTTGCCCTAATCCTGCAGATACAACATTCCCCATGATAACTTCGTCAACTTCGTTTTCCTTCGCGCCCGATGCCCGGTCCAGCGCTTCTCTGATCGCAATTGCACCAAGTTGCATTGCAGTATAATCCTTGAGCGTTCTTCCGAACTTGCCGATGGGAGTCCTAACGGCGCTTACAATGACAGGAGTATTTTCGGGCGAAAATTTCACTTAAAGTTCAATCTCCCTAGAAAGGATCCACGGATATGGGAATAGAACCTCTTTTTCCTAGATAAGGGTAATCCCAACCTAGGTTGATTTTACATCAGTTTGCCAAACGATAATCAAAGATATGGTTTTCTTGAGTAACTTCTTGCGCTAACAAAGGAGTCCAAGCAAGAAACTAGAATTGATAAGGGAGTACTGACCCTTCAAATCTTCTCAAAATATTCAATGTCAGAAAGATCGCCCTTCCTCTGATTTTTCTTTTTGAACACTGGCTTGACTTTCATCCCGATTCTGGGTTCTTCCCGCCCGGGTTTGAATTTTCCAATCAGCCCGCCCTCGATTCCTTCAAACTTGATGAGCGCGAGCAACTGCGGTGATTCATTTCCATCCACCGATCTAACTCTGGTGAATGAATAGATCGAACCACTATCCGCGTGAACCTCCTTCCACTCCGTGACCTGCACAAAACAATCCTTGCAAAAAATCTTCGGGGGTAGGTAAGATTTGCCGCAAGATCGACAAACACTCGCTTGAATCGTTCCCTGCTTCAAGAGTTGAAGAAAGCGCTCGCCAGCCACTCCGGCAGTGTATTTCCAGTCAAGCGGAATGTGATCCCGCCAAGTTTTGAGTACAGCGTTATCAGATATCTTTTCCATTTCTAGTTCATCTCAACCGGTTTGAAGTACTTGATGTCCAAGATAGATCCCACGCGTTCGTTCTCGGGCTTCCAGACCGCCTGGACCTTCATCCCAATTTTGATGTCTTTCTCCAAAACTTCGCCTAACAGATGGAGAAATCCCATTAACTCGCTCGCACCGTCAATGCTGATCACAGCGACGAAAAGTGGCTCCGACAGCCGATGAGCATCCGTCCCCACGTGGGCTATTGAATAAGTGTTAATTGAACCTGTGTCCTTGACATACACCCATTCATCTGTATCCCGAAAGCAATCTTCGCAGAACATTCTCGGGGGCACGAGTATTCTCTCACATTTGTTGCACTTTCTCGCAATGATTCTGCCGTTTTTCAGCTCGTTGAGAAAGCGTCCAATGGCTACCCCACTCGCCCAGTCATACTTTGGATCCGCGAGATATCTCGTCACAAGGACCTCCCCATCATCAAGAGCTTCAGGGCGGAGCTCCTTACCCGGGAAATACTTTACTTTCTCACTCAAGTGACAGCTTCACCTTCTCCTCATTATGAAAACAGAACTGTATTGCATCAAATCGCCCCAAGCTTGAGCGAGACCTGTGTGAACTTCCTTTTTCACTTGCCGCTTTCCTGCCTGATGAGTAAGCTGGAAGTATAGCTCACAAACCTTCATCATTCCGGCCGCTGCAATCGGGTTTCCAACCCCCAACAGCCCGCCAGAAGGATTGATTGGAAGCTCGCCGTCTCTCTGCGTGACGCCAGAAGTCGTAAGTTTAGGCGCCTCACCTTTCTTTGCTAGCTGCAATCCCTCCATATGATGGAGTTCCTTGTAATCGAACGGATCGTAAACCTCGGCAAAGTCAATTTCCGTTCTGGGATTCTTAATTCCCGCCATCTTGTAAGCCATTTTTCCAGCATTTTCCAAGTACTGGGGATAGTAGAGATCCCTGTCGGTCCAGTACATGCTGTCGATGTTCCAACCGCAACCGGCAACGTAGACGGGGTCCTTGGTCAGCTTTTTCGCAAACTCTTCCGAACATAGGACGATCGCGGCAGCTCCATCGCTCGGAGGACTGACGTCCAATCTCTTCACAGGCCACACCATCGGCTCTGACTTCATGACGTCGTCGACGGTTATGTTCGCGGCGAGCTGGGCGCAAGGATGATCAAGCGCATTTCTCTTGTTCTTGACCGCAACTTGTGCAATCTCCTCTTCCTTGATCCCATGAGCGTGCATGTAGCGACGCATTTCCAGAGCGAAAATCCAAAGTAGCGTAGTCCCTAGCGGACGCTCGTAATCGTGGTCGAAAATACTCCAGAAAGCGTAGGCAGGGTGTGGCTGAAGCGTAGACATTTTCTCCTCCGCCACAGCAAGGCAAACATCACTCATTCCGGACGCGACATGCCACCATGCGGAAACCGGAGTGAAGACGCCAGTAGCTCCTCCAACGAAAACACGAGAGTAAGCCCTGCGATAAGCTCCGGCGCCATCCGAGAGATACTCGCCTTTCATGTGGACGCCGTCGAATGCATCGGGGGCTGAACCGAGAACAACCGAGTCCACTTCCTTGCGGGTTATGCCAGCTGATTCGAGCGCCATCTTCGATGCTTCAAACGAAAGCTCCTTGCCGGTTTCTAGCAATCTCCGTCTAAATAATGTGAGGCCTGCTCCGATAACGCAGACTTTTCTCTTTGGCATTGTGTCGATTTTACCTCGATGTAAGTACGGCAGTCACTCCCGTCTGAGTAGGAATTCCTCTCCACGATTGTACAACACACTTTGAGGCTTTGGAGAGTTGTCCCTTTCCCGCTTTCCCCCTCAGCTGCAGGACCGACTCATATGCCCTAACTAGACCGCTTGCCTCCACAAAGTACCCCATGCCCAGAGAACCACCGGAAGGATTAACGGGCAACGCTCCATCTCGATCCGCTTTGCCCGTGCTGACAAATCTGCCCGCCTTCTTCGCGAGTCCGAGCGCCTCCATGTGCTCTAACTCTTTGTAAGAATAGGTGTCGTCAATCTCTGCAAAATCAAGTTGATCAGCGGGCCTGAGAATCCGCGCCATCTGGAATGCTTTCCTTGAGGAGTTTATTGCGTACTGCGCCTGACCAAGATCCATTTCCTCGACGTTGGGCGTGTCACTGAACCAGGAGATCCCAGAAATCCAAATCGGATTATCGGAGAGCTTCGAAGCTTTTGCGGCTGATGCAAGAACCATCACCACAGATCCATCGCATGGCTGGCTAATGTCCATCTTTTTCAGTGGAGACGAAACTTCTTCGCTTTGCAAAATGTCTTCTTTTGAGTAACTGCTCCCGTACGTCGCAAGATCGTTTTTGAGCGCATTTTCACAGTTTTTTACGACCACCGCGGCGCAGTCTTCGACTGTGTTTCCAGATTCTTCTAGATAACGCCGCATCTCCAGTCCCGCGAGATACTTTGGATCAATCCCGGGAATTCTTCCAAATGTCGGGTCGAATCCCAGATCTTCGACCATCGTCTTTGATTCAACATCTGACAATTTGCTGTGTGATTCCACGACAACAATATCAGAAACGCCAGCCATGATGTGCATGTATGCATGGCCGAGACCAAGCAAGCCGTCAGCAGAAACGGTGAACAGGGGTCTGAGTTTAGCCCCCAGCTGGTCCGGAGCATATTCGTCACTGATACTATTGCCCTCCCAGAAATCCTCCGCACAGCAAACAAAAGATCCGACATCATCCCGGACGTTAACGCCCGCATCTGAGTACGCTTGCTTTGCGGCGTCGTATGTCAATTCTTTATACGATTGACCAATAGTCGTAGAATCAAATTTCGAAGCGCCAACTCCAACAATGGCAACTTCTTTTCCTGGCATCCGCGAAAAAAGCCATTGCAAGATTCATTTAAGATTATGCTCACTTTTCTCTGATCTCCAGTTTTTCCAAAAAACGAGGCCTCAGCCGGGAGTGCTTAAAGCGTCAAGCATTTCACATTTGAATCAAAAAAGTTCGAATGTCGATGAACAGCGGCATCAAAACAATCGTCCAATACGAACAAGCCATCGAATCGGAACAGATCAATCCTGTCGAGGAGATTAGCAGAGAAATCAAAAACATCATGGAGTATAACCCAAAGCTAAACGCATTCATTACAATCTTCGAAGAGAATGTCGCTTTCGGATTATCCAAAATCAATTCCGGCTCAAAGCTGCATCTTCCTCTGTTTGGACTGCCTCTTACAGTCAAGGACAACATCTTCCTTGCTGGTCACAAAACTACAGGCGCGTCGGCAATCTTTCAGAACTTTGTTCCCTCAGTAAATGCTGACGTAGTTGATTTCTCACTCGAAGCGGGTTGCGTACCGCTTGGCAAAACGAACATGCACGAACTCGCGATGGGAGCAACTTCCACAAGCTCTTTTTTTGGACCCGTACGAAATCCCGTTGATCGATCGAGAATTCCCGGCGGTTCGAGCGGCGGCTCCGCTGTTTCTGTGGCGATGTCCAAAGTTCCCATCGTGAGCCTAGGAACAGACACAGGAGGTTCAGTTCGTATTCCCGCTGCCTTGTGCGGCGTTTGCGGTTTCAAACCCACTTTTGGATTGCTCAACACTTCCGGGGTGATTCCGCTGAGCGGAACTCTCGATCATGTCGGAATTATTACCAAGAATATGGAGGACATGCGAGTTGCGTTCAAAGCACTAACTAGATCCGGTGAAATTCAGAACGGGACATCTACACCTGTCCTCGAAAAACTAACGATTGGGATCCCCGGCAAATATTTCTTCGAAGATTGCGTTCCCTCAGTCGAGAAAGCATTCTGGAAGTCGGTAGAGTCGATGAAAGACGCGGGGATCACAATTATCGAGGATATTGAAATCGCAGAAGTCGAGCAGATAAATCAGACGAGACTTACGATACAACTTGCAGAAATGTACTGGTTTTACCAAGATCTGGTCAATGAGCCGGAACGTGGTAAGCATGTCGCAAAGGACGTCATGAGTTTCTTCGCACGGGGCTTGAAGGTCGGAATGATGGAACAGATGCGCGCTTCTCGCCAACGACTCTCGTTAATTGCGGGTCTTTCCCGAGCTTTGCAAAACGTGGACTTTGTCGCAATGCCCACATGTCTCACCACTGCACCGAAAATGGAGGATGTCTTGGGGCAAGAAGCCGGAAGTATTCGAAAGCAGCTGGTGAGAAACACGGAACTCTTCAACGTCACTGGGTTTCCGTCGGTTACTTTGCCGACAAACAGACAAGATTCGACAGAGCTTCCGACCGCCATAGAGATTTCGGGAAAAGCGAACGATGATCAAGAATTACTCGCGGTTGGGGAGTTAATTTGGAATCTTATTCATCGAACATAGCAGCCAGTGTCTGTCAATTCTCATTATCCATTCGTGAATCTCAAGAGACTTTCGCGATGGCCGGTGCAACACCAGACTTTTTCCGGTGTTGCAAAGTATCCCACCACTCCAGAAAATTGTTGGTTGTCTCCTCCGGCGCGTCCTCGAAAGGAAAGTGCTTCGCCCGAGGAATGACAAATTTCTGAGAATCAGGAATCTCGTTCTGCCACCTTTCGGGCCATTTGTATGTTATTGCCGGATCCTTATCGCCGAATTGAATCAATAGAGACTTTTCGCGAAAGTACACGATCGATCTATCAAGGGCATCTCCCATCTTCGGATCGATGAAAGTTTTGAACAGTTTCAGCGGTCTATTTCTTGAATTTCGATCTTTGAAAGGCATTATGATTTGATTCTTTTCAACCGTGCTCGGTTTGTGAGTACCGAGTGCAAAACTGAACGATCTTGCGAAGAGGTTTCCGTAACGGTTCAGAAAGCGGAACAGAGGGCTCGAAAAAACTTTCAGTATCCGGCTAACGCCCGGATAATCTTTGAGTGACCAACCGAATGTACCTCCGACAACAAGACCGCGCACTCTGCTTGAGACCGGAGCGAGTCCAAGAATAGCGCTCGGTCCTCCAGCATCGTTTGCCCAGACTATTACATTTTTCAAGTCCAGAGCCTTGACAAACCTTTCAACAATCGTTGCCTGATCGGATAGAGTAAAATTGTATGTCTCGATAGGCTTGGAAAGTCCGAAACCGGGAAAGTCAAAGGCTATGCATCTGAAGTTGGTCTTTAGCTTCGCAATCTGTTTTCGATAGCTGAAGCTCCATCCCAAAGCTGGATGTATGAAAAGAAGGGTTTGTCCACTCTCCGGACCTTCATCTATGTAGTGTATTGTATTCCCCTCAATTTCCAACCATCTGCTTTCAAAGGGAAACTCGTTCGAATCGACCCAGCCTGGTCGCAGCGGTAGCCTGCTAAGACCGTTCAACATCATCTTCATCATTCAGAGAGACGAGTTGCTCGGATTTAGAATCGCGTAAAGCCAGACTTTCGATTTAGGGAACTCTTATTTTGAAGATCCGGAGTCTCTTCAATACAAGGTTGGACTCCAAGGATTTCCTCCTTCTGGTCGCGTTGCATGAGAACGCAAGGCAGAGCTATAGATCGCTCGGCAAACGTGCGTCCCTGAGCGCGCCCGCGACTAGAGACCGTCTGGAGCACCTGAAGACACGAGGAATTATTCAGGGATTCTGGCTCTCGATGGATCCACGAATTTTCGGCCTGTATGACACGCTTATCTTTTTTCGGAGCGAAATCACCAGAAAGCAAGCAGAAAGAGCGGCAGAAGTTACTGGAACCGCTTGGGTCGCCCTCAAATTAGATGGCGGAATGACCGTTCAGCTCTGGTCAAAGGAAGCAAAGCCTCTTGTTTTGATCGGAGAATTAGAGAAAGCCGTTGGAAAAACGTCTGATGGTGCAGCCTTTTCGGAGTCTTTGAATTATCAACGTCAAAATTTCAAACTCAGTCCATTAGATTGGAACCTCTTGGATTGCTTGGTCGAGGACCCGCTCATGAATTTTGGCAGGCTAGTCTCAATAACAGGTTTGAGCCCCAAGACCGTTCGAAACCATCTTGAAGCATTGATTCGTGACGAAGTGATTTACATCCTTCCGATATTGGGTTCTCTTGCAGATTCCGGCGAACTCTTATTCCAGATCGCAATCAACGGCAAGATAACACTCCCGGTAATTAGAGAAATCATGGGCGATGTTTTCTTGATAAACGAAACTAACGACCCACCAATAAAGTATCTCTTGTGCAAAGGAACAAATCTCCCGGATGTTACCACAAAGACTGCAAAACTGAACCGTTTGAGTGATGTAGAGTCAGCAACGTTGGCATTGAATAAGGATCAGATTATCAACAACAAATTCCTGCATTCGTTGATTTCTGGAAAAATCTCGGAGAAGCGCAATGTTAGGGCGTGAAAAGGGCCCTCAATTTGATTTTTGAAAAAAGGAAAAAAGGTGAGGGGGGCCTTTTTCAGTCCCCTGCTCTGATTATGACGCCACGAAGTAAAGTCCCTTTGGACTCACGAATGCGTTTCCGAGCGGCGTAATTACTCCAGTCTTGAGGTTTAGGACGCCAAGTAATGGATTACTGTTGTCGGAGGGCTCGGTAACGAAGACAGTTCCCTTTGGCCAGCCGGTCGTGTTCAACGCGCTGATTGTGTTTGCCTTCGCATCTACAACGTACAGCGTTCCACTCGAAGCTGTTGCAACGACTATCCCGTCGATTGGCGGAAGGTTTCCGGGCACGTTGTCCGTCAGATTTAGCTGGATGATGTGAGGCTTGCCATTCAGGTTATTTGCAAGAATCAGCCTGCCATCGCCTTGACTGATCGTCGCTAGATACCCAGCATAAAGTGGGCTGGACAGAGGCATGAAGTAGTTCGAGTCAGGGTCGGTGAGTGCCATCTGAATTGGCTTTCCAGCAAGCACATCCAGTGCTGTGCTGTTGTCGTAGAATATTGGAGTAAGTTTAGCAGTCAGAGTCGCATGATCCAGTTTCACCCTGTACACTGTCGCCTGCTCGGTATTCAGTGGATTCGAGTGACTAATGTAGAGAACTCCGTTCCGTATTGCAATACTGTCAGTGCCACCGGTCTGATCAACAGCTGGATTTGGACTATAGGTGTAAACTGTTACCTTGAGCGTCTTCGGATTTATCACCGCAAGGAAAGAATTGTTGTCCTCGTTCGAGGTAACAATTATCATGCCGGTCTTATGATCAGCCGTGACTCCGTCAACGTGTCCTGAGACGTTCACACTTTCAATTACCGCTCCGGTAATTGGATCAAAAGCAGTAATCGTACTATAATTTGGGCCTCCAGGACTGCCAGCAGTTCCGTTAGGCTGGACACCATTCTGCCACTCGGTCCAGATCATTCCCCTGTCATGATCCATCCCGTTAACAGCAAGTCGTGTCAAGTCATCGGGTCCAACGACACCATTGGGACCAGATGCAACAAGAGTCGTCGAGGGAAGAGTGCTCGGCCCGCTAACGACTGCGGAAGAAGAGAAAGCCGAGACGCCGGGAAGTACGAACAGACCGACGGAAGAGGCGAAGAGTGCGATTGCGAGACACACCAGTACGGAATTGCTCCGATATTTTTCTAGTTTCATGAAAATCGTAAAACTATCAGTATTAGATTAGAATCTGTCCTAAAGAGACTCATTAGGCATGCATTATCTCTATAGAAGTACCATGTTCTCTCTGTCGGGAATTGTTTTCTAGAAAAGAGCTCTAGAAAAATGATTTAGAGCGTGTGAGTTACCATCCCTCACCTCCCTCTCGAAGCCGGGTGGTTTTTTCTCACAGTTAGTGCCTTTGACACTAAAGAAATGTCGATTCTATCTAGTCAAGACATTCCCGAGTGATGAAGCTAGGCATCCGTTTCTACTGTCTTAATTTCTGTCCATTCGTGTCCACAATGCTTGCATTTGCAGTGATATTGGTATCTTGAAATTTCCTTCCTCACATAGTAAGGTTTCCAGCTATTGCTCCCGCGAACGGCTGGAGACTCGCCGGGAACCATAACAAAATCGTGATTGACAAATTCCTTTTCTTCGACTTCTTTCGTGAACAGTCTATGGCATTCCGGACAAGCTATGTCAAAGTGCAAGAGATAGGAACTAAAATCAGATTACAGAATACGGAGATTTACGCTTTCACAAACTAAGACTGTTGGCTTCTTATCGCACTATAGGCAGTTACCCCAAAGGAATCATTATGGAATAGACTTGAAGAAAGTGCAAACAGTCTCGTTCCAGGCAATTCCGGGTCTTCCGGAAGCTGTCAATGTCGTTCCAGTGTAAGTTAGGGTATCTTGAGAACTTGGGGCCTGAACATTCGTTCGTGTGTAAGTCTCTAGAGTGGACATTGAGGTTGAGTTTGTGTAAGCGTAGGACGAATTATTATCTGGGTTGTAAGGATCCGAATGGGAGTAGCTCACGACCGTGCAAACATCAAAAATCGTCGTCGCCGTAGCTGAATTGGTGTAATAACCCGAAGCTAGACCTACCGCAATCGCAATCGAAACAATAACCGTAGCCATAATTGTCACGATCATGGCGGTTTTCATTTCTTATCCGTCGAGCTCCAACGTAGAAAAGATCTGATTTAAGTTAAAACTAGTTCGTCGAGCTGGAAGTGGTGAACTTGGCATCCTCTTTGTCAAGGGAACGGCTTTGAAATCAAAACTCAACGTTATTCCTAGTTATCGGCTTTGTTTTTGAGTACAAGCAAAGGCAACTAATCATTGATTTATTATGCAGAATTCCGCTTGCCCGCGCAACGGTGCAATTTTTCACGCATCAGAGCTTGAAACGAGCTTTTAGCAAGGCTATTGTTTGTATGAACAAGAAAGAGCTTTTGCAACCTTAAACTCGGGAAATGGATTTCTATTCAACCAGGTTTTTCGAACAACGATGACCGGCTCATTCTTCACTGAGGAGCAGAGGCGCCTGATTCGGATGCTGTACCCCGACAAATTCGACGAGTACTCCGCAATTCTGGAATCGTTTAGTGATTTCGTCCAGAGCGAGATCCTCCCGACCGCGGAAGGCATAGACAAGTCAGGAACGTTTCCCAAAGAAAACATGGACAAGATCTTCCGGCAGGGATTCACGAACATCCCGTACCCCGAGAAACTGGGCGGACTGGGACTGCCGTACCCGCTTTACGTCGCTTGCATGGAGCTCGTTGCGAAAGCTTGCGCGTCAACCGCGATATCGCTTGCAATTCACGGGACTATGTGTGACGGTCTCTATAGATTCGGCAGCGAAAAGCAGCACTATGATTATCTTCAACCCTTAATCACGGGGGAGAAACTAGGGGCTTTTGCTCTAACTGAGGCCGGTTCCGGCAGCGACGCGCGGGCGATGCAGACTCACGCGGAGTTGAGCAAGGGCGAGTGGCACATAAATGGCTCGAAGATGTACATCACAAACTCTGGAAAAGCGGACTACTATTTCGTTTTCGCAAAAACCTCAAAGGGGTACGCTTCAATTCTAGTCCCGAAGACCGCGAAGGGATTTTCCTGCGGAACAAACATTCCAAAGATGGGTCTCAGGGGGTCAAGTTTGATGGGACTGAATTTTGACGACGTTGCGGTTCCTGAGGAAAATCTGGTGGGAAAAGACGGCGAGGGTTTTGAGTACGCAAAGAAGATGCTCGCCGCAGGGAGGATAACGATCGCGGCGCTGAGCATTGGCATCGCCCAGATGGCAATGGAGAAATCAATCGCGTACGCAAAGGAGCGGCGAGCGTTCGGCCACCCGTTGTCAGATTTTGAAATTACGAGGGATAAGATCGCGCGAATGAAGACGGAGATAGACGCCTCGCGACATTCAACTTACTACGCCAGTTATCTAAAAAGCATCAACGAAGATTACGAAGTCGAGGCCTGCGAGGCAAAGCTCTTCGCAACCGAAATCGCGTTGGATGTTTGCAATGAGACAATTCAGATCCACGGTGGCTACGGCTACACCGACGAGGCAGACGTTCACAGACACTGGCGGGATGCAAAGCTGATGACTATCGGTGAGGGAACTTCAGAGATCATGAAGATAATCATATCAAACTCGGCGCTCGGAGACTAGAGCTCTTCGGCGATAATCTCTGCGACGTCCCGAACGGTCATCTTTGTATCAGTGACCTTGATAGAGTCTTCAAACATCGACGCGCAGAACGGACACTCTGTTGCGAGCGTACTCGCGCCGGTTCCGGCGGCCTCCTCCGTCCTGATGCTCGTAATCGATTTTTGCTGGGGTACCTTGTACCAGTAATTCGAACCCCCGGCACCGCAGCAGAAGGTCTTTTCCTTGCAGCGGTGCATCTCCCGTAGATCAACGTTAGCAGACTTGAGAACCTTTCTGGGCTCCTCAAAGATGCTGTTATATCGAACCGCGTAGCACGCGTCATGAAGCGTGACTGAAATCTGCTCCAACTTTTTCTCGGGAACTTTCAATCGACCAGATTCAATCAAATCTGAAATCAGCTGAGTGTGGTGTACGACCTCATAATTTCCACCGAACGTGGGATACTCGTTCTTTATCGTGTTGAAGCAGTGCGGGCAGCTGGTGATGATCTTCTTCACGGAAAGTGTGTTTAGAGTCGTAATGTTCTGGAGTGCGAGCTCCTGGTACCTTCCTTCTTCTCCGAGTCGTCTGGCCGGATCGCCATTGCACGCTTCGTCACTGCCAAGAATTGCAAATGAGACACCAGCGGCCTTCATTATTTTGGCTAGAGATCTGGCGATACTCTGAGCTCGCTGATCAAAAGAAGAAACACATCCGACCCAGTAAAGGTATTCTGCTTCAGGGTTTTCTGCAAGCGTCTTTACCCCTTCAGGAACCTGTGCAGTCCAGTTAGCGCGGTTTGAATTGCTAAATCCGTACGGGTTCTGATGGGCCGCAAGATTTGAGAGCAACGTATTCTGATCGGGTTGCAACCTGTTTGATGCAACAATTGTCCTTCTTAGATCGTTGATGAAATCAACTTGATTGATATCCACGGGGCACTCGTAAACGCAAGCGAGACACGTGACGCAAGAGTACATCTCCCCATCACGAACAGTTCCCTTTTCGAAAAAATCACTAGGCTGTTTTCCACGCTTGTCTTTGAAATACTGATTTTTCAGATCCTGAACAACTAGCCGGGGGGAAAGATCCCGGCCTGCCGCGTTTGCGGGACAGGCAGCTTCGCATCTTCCGCAGTTAGTGCAGGCATCAAGCATCACTCGCTGGTCCCATCGAAGCTGATCGCTGGACTTGAGTCCAACCGTGAGATCAGGCATGTATTCCGGATTTGCTTCCTGTTGCTTCATTATTTCCGCAAGATTGAACGGTGTGTTCATCCTCCCGAGAGGCCGATTCTCGTCTTTCATCGCCATATTGACGAGTGAGTTCGGCGCGTGGAAGAATTTCGTAAAGGGAATTGAAGCTATGAGTGAAAATGCGACGATCGCGTGAATCCACCAAAGCGTTTGGTACGTTTGAATCCATCCTACCAACAGCGGAGCGGCTCCAAGTGACGTAAACATCGTCTGAAACACCCATCCAATCGGTGAAAAATAGGAAAATGGGACGGGAATTAACGCTAGATCAAGCCCCTCCTGAACAAAACCGGAGATTCCCATATACAATAGACCAAGTAAGATTAGACGGTCGCCTCTGTCCTCGCCCATGAAAAATGGTTTGAAAGAAATCCGCCTTGCGAGTGCAAGAATTACTGAAATGACAAACGCTAGTCCAAAAATGTCGAGGAAGGTCTTGTATCCGAGGTAGAAATTCCCTTGAAGAAGAACGATTCCCAGCGGTCTTAAGAGATCAAAATCAATCCCAACAAGTATCGTTCCTGCAGTGAGAGCAGCGATTCCGTAGAACATCCAGGAGTGCTCCAGCCCACCGTACCTCCTCTGTAGTATCTTCCTCTGCCCAAACCCGTCGGAGATTATCACCCTTGCATTTTTGATGAGTCTAGATCCGTTTTGGGATAGCTCTTTCAAGCCCAAACCGTAAACGGAATACTTTCGGTAAACGCCATAGAAGAAAATCAGAAGGAATACGGTAAAGACTGCATAGAGGTAATTAGAGGTCCCTGCGGGCATTAGAGGATATTTTAATCTGCAAACCTCTCCCTGCACGCAGGTGTCGAAGAATATTGAATGGAGCAGCTGATAGCTCAAAGTCTGATTAATAGTAGGCGAAAGCGAGCAACTGCTCTTTTCTAGTTTTATCTATCGGCCGAGCTGCGCCTTGAAGTCCTTTGTCAGCTCGGGAACAACTGCGTACAGATCTCCCACAATACCGTAATCGCACTCTTGGAATATCGGCGCATTCTTGTCCATGTTGATCGCGACTATGACCTTCGATTCTCGCATGCCAGTCAGATGCTGGATTTGTCCTGAGATTCCAACCGCAATGTACAGCTTTGGTTTTACCGTGGTTCCAGAAAGACCAACCTGCCGGTCTTCCGAAACCCATCCAAGATCGGAAGTGAGAGGACGGGATGCACCGACAACCCCATTGATGACCTTTGCCAGATCGTCGAGCATTGAAAGATCTTCTTTCTTCTTGAAGCCTCTGCCGGCTGAAACTATGATTTCGGCGTCTTTGATGCTTACCTGACCCTTCGGTTTTTCTTTCTTCCCAATAACGCCGACTTTGTTTGGTCTTGGTGAGAAATCGCTTACTTTGATTATCTGCGGACTCGCGGGATTCGAAGCACGCTCATACGCGCGAAGCGGAATCGTGACAACGGTTGTCCCCTTTGAAGCAACTGTCGCAATTGCATTCCCTCCCCAAACTAACCTGTCAGCCGTACAGCCATTGTCCTGAGCTGAAAGTTTCATTGCATCCGCGATGCATCCGGCCTTTAACCTGGCGGCTAGCCGGCCGGCAAGTTCCTTTCCCTTCTTTGTGGAACAGATCAGAATCAAGTCAGATTGAACTTTCTTCGAAATGTAATCCAGCGCATCGGTTGCAGGACCGGCGAGAAGATTCTGAAGCGACTCATGAGATATCTCGTAAATGTTCGAGACCCCTTCCACCGAGAGTTTCTGAGATGTTAAAGAAAGGTCTCCGGCGCCTAGAACAGCTGCCGATATCTTTCCGCCTAGTTTTTGCCCAAGCGTTACAAGCTCAAGACAAGACTCTGCGACATCCGAGAAGATTAAGATGTTCGGCAATGCCTACTTTACAACTCCTTCTTTCACCAGTGCATCTGCGAGTTTCGCTGCAGACTCACCAGGATTTCCTTCGAATATCAGCTTCTTTCTCGAAGATTTCGGAACATTTAGAGCAGTGACCTCAACTTTGGACCCAGACTTTCCAACCATCGCCATGTCGACACCCAACGTAGTTGCATTCCATTCGACCAGCTCCTTTTTTCCGGCCCCCATGATCTGAAGGAGGGTTGGAAATCTCGGTTGGTTTATCTCCCTCGAAACGGTAACGAGCGCGGGTAACTCAGTTTCAACCGTTTCAACTCCGACCTCAAGCAAGCGATCTACAGTAATCTTGTTACCGTTGAGTATCACTTTGGAAGCAAAAGTAAGTTGCGGAATGTCAAGAAACTCGGCTAACGCCGGACCGACGATACCAGAGTAAGAATCGGTAGTGCCGGTTGAAGTTATTACAATTTCAAACTTGCTAATTTTCTTTATCGCCTGCGACAGAACATAGGCGGTTGCAATTCCATCCTCGTCTTGAAATACCGGATCTGACACCAGCCGCGCCCGATCGCAGCCCATAGCAAGAGCTTCCTTCACGCTTTTCTTTGCATCGGGACCGCCCACGCAAACTGCTGTGATGCTCCCGCCATTTTTCTCTTTGATTCGAACAGCTTCTTCAATTGCGTTTTTGTCATCATCGCTGATCTTGGTCTTCGCTCCCTCAAAGTTGATCTTGTTGTTCGCTCTGTCGATCTTGAGCTCGGTTTCGTCAATCACGTGCTTGAAGCACACCACGATTTCTGGCACTAAACAACACCCTATTTCCGGGTTTTCACATTACTACCGGGAAGAGCCTATTTCACGATTATTGCGTGTCAAGGGTAATTCAGGAAAATGCTTCAAACTCTTGTCCCAAGAGCCGTATCGCGATCTTTTGCTCTAGAATCTGGTCTGTTCCTTCGTAAATTCTGCAAGCTCTTGTATCCGCGAGATGTCTCGCAGGCCTATTTTCCAGAGAGAACCCGTTCGCGCCGAAGATCTGTACCGCCCGGTCGGCAGCTCTAAAGGAAGCGTTCGCTGCAAAATATTTCGCTTGCGCTATCCACCAGTCTGCTTCTGATCGCAATTCGTAATTCTCAGGCGAAGAGTCGGATTTTGTCTTCAACGATGCGGCCTTATAGGTCATCAACCGGGAGCTTTCGAGATCAAGCGAAATCTTGGAGATCTCTCTCTGAACGAGTTGATGTTTCCCGATTTTTTTCTTGTGTTGAACTCTTTCCCGTGCATATCTGACTGCCTCGTCCACACAGTCTTGCAAAACGCCAACGCTCCCAGCGGCGACGGAAAGCCTTCCACTCATTAGCGCAGTATAAGCAACGCTAAGCCCTTTACTCGGAGGTCCCAGCATATTTTCCTTCGGAACTTTACAGTCACTAAGGTAAAGGAGGGCGGTGTCAGAAGTGGGCAATCCGAGCTTATTTTTGATTGGCTCCGCCGAAAAACCTTCAGAACTTGTGTCGACTAGAAAAGCGCACATCCCATCCGACCTTCCTTTCGGATAGCCAAAGACAACGATTAGATCCGCGATCGATCCGTTGGAAATCCATGCCTTTTGACCGTTTAGGTAGTAGCCGTCTGCTCTATCTTCAAAATTAGTCTTCATCGAAGCTGGATCAGAGCCGGCAGTAGGCTCGGTCAATCCAAATGCCATGACCATATCTCCTCGCGTAGTCTGAGTAAGGTAGCGTTCCTTTTGTTCTTTGGTGCCCCACTTTTGGAGAGTACTCTGCCCCAGTGAAACATGTCCGGAGAAGAATGTACGAATCCCTGTTCCTTCCCTTCCCACTCTTTCCAAGACCAGAGCGTAAGTTAGAGCGTCAGCTCCCTGACCTTCTCCGTAATCTCTGGAAATCGGCAAGCCGAGAAGGTGGGCATCTTTGAAAATCGGAAGAACCTGGTCGTTGAAACGACGATCAATATAGCAACGATCCTCAATAGGCCTGATTTTTTGGCAAGCTTCGTCGACAACTCCCAAGATGAGTTTCTGTTCGTCGGATAGTTCGAAATCCATTAAGACTGCAAAATGGTATTTCTCTCCAAAAGGCTTTTTCTATCGCGTCTCGCGGGGTATAGAAAAACATGCAAACGATGGACTCCGAAGCCAGAGCGAGAAAAATATTCGAGCAGATTGGTGACGGCCCGGACACTTTTGTCCTCGCCAACGGAACGGAACCTTATCTAGACGCCTCCTTCTTTTACGTTACAGGTTACTCGTACGGGCTGTTCGAAGGTTCTTTTTTGGTAGCAGAGAGAAATGGCCGAATCTCGCTAGTCACTTCTTTGCTGGAAGAACCGATCGCGCGAGGTTTTGATAATGTGATCGAGATCTATGCGGAAAGCAGCAAGGAAGAGGTTCTGAGAAGACTCGCCTCAATTGCCGGAGATGATTCTATCAGAGGGAAGGGAATCGCTCTAAACTCCCAGGAGCTCACGTACAGTTCCTTTCTAGAGATAAAGTCTGTATTCAAGGGATCGAAACTCGAAGATAGATCTGAGGCGTTTGAATCAGCACGGATGATCAAGGACGAAAGTGAAATTGCTCTGATTCGCAAGGCTTGCAATATTGCCTCCGACTGCTACAAGAAAATTCCTTCAATGCTATCGGAAGGAATTATCGAAACTGGCGTTGCCGCAAGGATGGCTTTCCAGATGCAAGACGCCGGTGCTAGTGGGGTCTCTTTTGATTCTATAGTTGCCTTCGGCAAAAATAGCGCGGAACCGCATTATTCTCCCGGGAGCACTAAACTGCGAAAAGGCCAGTTCGTACTGTGCGATTACGGAGCAAGATACAAACGATATTGCTCGGACATTACAAGGACACTCATCTTTGGCAGAGCATCGAAAAAACAAAAAGAAATGTACGAAATCATTCAGAGCGCGCTGAAACTGGGAACTGAACTCTGCACACCGGAAAATACTGGAGAGTATGTTCACACCAAAGTAGCTGAGCTGATTAATTCTACAGATTACAAAGGCCGGTTCATTCACTCGACGGGCCATTCTCTAGGATTGTCTGTTCACGATGGACCGGGTCTCTCAATGAGATTTAGAAAGAAGCTGCAACCGGGTATGGTTCTAACAGTTGAACCTGGAATCTACGTGCCCGGTTTCGGCGGCGTAAGAATTGAGGATGATATTCTCATCACGAAGAACAAGCCCAAGCTTCTCACGAGTGCAACGAGGGAATTGCTCGAAATCGAGTAAATCATTTCTTAGAAATTCTAAATGAAAATTGCTTACGGCGTGTCATCTGTGGGTCTTGGCCACGCCAGGAGGAGTCTAACGCTAGCACGAAAACTTCGAAAGGAAATTGACGTGGATATCACATGGTTCGCTGCAGAACCAGTAATCAGCTTTCTCGAACTGGAAGGAGAAAAGGTTTCTCCAGCTTGCAAGGAATTTCATTCATTAAGTAGTGTAATGGAAGACGGAGTTTCTTTCGGGAGGCTTGATGATATGTCGCGTGTCGCGCGAAAATCCAGTTCAATTGCAAAAATGAATTATTCGATTCTCAAGAGTTGCAATCTCTCAAACTATGAGGCGCTAATTCAGGATGAATTTGCAGAGACAATGTTCAGTTTCATGTGGGACAGAAACCCATCGCTACCTCGAAACAGGATTGTGATGACGGACTATTTGGAATTCACTTCCGGTCGCAACTTGAATCCGGCTAGCAGACTCGTTACGTGGTACGCCAACAGAATGCTCTCAAAGGCTTACAACTCAGCTACAGTTAGAATTTTCGCTGATGAAATTGATTCGGTCAAGCCGAAACAAAGGAAAATTCTCGAAAGATTTCTTGTAGCGGGTCCCATTCTGCCGGATCCTCCAACCGAATCGAAAATAGTTCTAAAGGAAAGGATAGTGGAGAATTATTTTGGCATCAATGACGCTAATCTAATCGTGGTCTCAGTCGGTGGAACAGCGTCCGGAAAGTATCTCGTCGATTTTTTCTATGAAAATTTTCGCGAGATCTCAATTCAACTGGGGTGCAAGGTGCTGATCCTGACCGGACCGAGGATAGATAGTTCAAAGTACGTGACCCAGAAAGAAAGCCCAATTCGTTTTGTTCCGTTCACTACCGATTCAGTCGATTACTACAAGGCCGCTGATTGTGTCGTTTGCCAGGCAGGAGCGACTACGTTGAATGAGGTACTTCAAGTGGGAACTCCGTGCGTGACTCTACCCATCTCAAATCACTTTGAGCAGCAGGCCAATGCAAGGAGGTTTGTAGAAAAGTTTGGGTTCGTCGCTCTCACGTATGAAGCTATTTCGGTTGAGACTTTGGTAGAATCAATCAAAAAGGCGCTATCACAAGGATCGAGATCTCCTGTGGAATTCTCTTCCAATGTCGCGACAGCAGCCAAGTGGATAAGGGAATCAATGATTTGAAACTATCTTCAGATCCAGAGAAAATTACCTTGATGAAGAAACTGGACAAAGAAATCGAAAATTGCAGGCTTTGCAGGTTGTGTGAAAGCAGGACTCACGCCGTACCTGGATCGGGAAATGTAGAAAATCCACTTGTAATTTTTGTTGGGGAGGGCCCCGGAAAAAACGAGGATTTACAAGGGAAACCTTTTGTCGGCTCCGGGGGCAAGCTTCTAGACCAACTCCTGAAAAATGCCGGGTTGGAAAGAGATCAAGTTTACATAACTAACATCGTAAAGTGCAGACCACCGAAGAACCGAAGGCCGAAGCCGGACGAGGTTGAAACCTGCACGTCGCATTATTTAGAAAAGCAGATCGAGATTTTGAAACCAAGATTGATCTGCACCCTCGGTGCTACCGCGCTGGAGTATTTCACCGGTGAAAAGAAGATGGGTCCAAACCACGGCAAATTGCTGAAAGCTAAAAAGTCTGGAATACCTTTGCTGCCTACATACCATCCGGCTTCTGTTTTCAGAAACGGATCTTTCAGGGCCTTGTTGCAGAACGACCTAAAGAAAATTCCGGAAATAATCAGCAAGGACGAATAAATTTTCAGCGAGTCCGTTTTTGCGAGCTTTTCTTCGCAGTTTTCCTGCGAGCCCTCGGTGCAGCGCGATCTTTTTTTGACTCCAAGTCTCTTTTTTCATCTACAGTTTTCTTTATGAAATCAACTATAGTTTTGAGAGACGTCCCCGGTCCGAAATTTCCCCTGATTCCCATCTTTTCCAGTTTTGGTTTGTCCGCATCCGGGATGATGCCACCTCCAACGACAATAATGTCCGCGCCTCCCTTTTGCTTTAGAAATTGCACTACCTTGGGAAAGGCAGTCATGTGCGCACCGTTGAGAAGACTGAGAGCTACAACATCGACGTCTTCATCCACCGCCATCTGAGCTACCTGTTCAGGCGTTGGAAGCAGTCCAGAATATATGACTTCCATTCCTGAATCTCGAAAGGCGCGGGACAGAACCAAAGCTCCTCTATCATGACCGTCCAGTCCTGGCTTTGCGACTAGAATCCTGATCTTTCTAGATTGCTTTTCGGAAAGCAGCTCCAAGGAGGACATTTTCTCTTTAGCCTAAGTTAGTCGTATATTTGGGATTATTGTCAGGCGATTACCGGTTCCTTCCAGCCGCCGAAGACCTTCCTACCAACGTCCATTATCTCCTGCAGAGTGGCGTAGGACCTCACGGCGTCCAGGATCGGATAGATCGAGTTAGCTTTGGGGTCCTCGAATGCCTTTCTCAACTCTTCCAATGATCTCGAAACGCGAGCTTCATCGCGCCGCTTTTTCAGCGAACGCAGTTTCAAGGTAGCCTTCCTTTGGAGTGCTTGGTTCACCTTCAGATAATCGATCGGCTTTTCCTCTTTTACCTCGTACTTGTTGACGCCGACTATGAACTTGTTACCGCTTTCCAGATCCTTTGTTTTGTGGTAGGACGTGTTTGCAATCTCCCTCTGGATGTAGCCCTGCTTGATGGCTTCAAGAACGCCGCCGATTTGATCGATCTTCTCAAAGTACCGGTATGCCTGCTCTTCCATCTCACCCGTCAGCCACTCCAGATAGTACGAGCCTCCCAGAGGATCGATAACATCGGTGACGCCAGTTTCTTCAGCGATGATCTGCTGCGTTCGAAGAGCAACAGTCACGGCGTCTTCCGTCGGAAGTGCCCAAGCCTCGTCGTAAGAATTTGTATGTAGCGACTGCGTTCCTCCGAGGACGGCGGCGAGTGCCTCGATCGTCGTCCTGATGATATTGTTCAGAGGCTGCTGCCAGGTGAGTGAGACTCCCGAAGTCTGCGTGTGGAAGCGGAGCAGCATAGATCTAGGATTTTTCGCGCCGTACTTCTCCTTCATCACCGTCGCCCAGATTCGCCTCGCCGCCCTAAATTTCGCTATCTCCTCAAAGAAATCCATGTCACAGTTGAAGAAAAACGAAAAGCGTGGAACAAATGAATCAACATCTAGACCAGCATTTTTTCCCAGCTCGACGTAGGAAAAACCGTCTGCGAGAGTGAATGCTAGCTCCTGGACCGCACTCGCGCCCGCTTCCCGGATGTGGTAACCGGAGATGCTGATGTAGTGCCAGTTCGGCATTTTTTCGGTGCAAAATAACATAAGATCCCTGATTATCCGCAGGTGCGCGTCCGGTGGAAATGCCCACTCTTTCTGGGCAATGTACTCTTTCAAAATATCAGTCTGCACGGTTCCTCGTAACTTCTCAAGTGGCACGCCCTCTTTTTCGCCGACCGCCGCATACATCGCGGTCAGAACGGCTGCGGGCGCGTTTATCGTCATAGACGTACTTACCTGATCAAGTGGAATAGTGTCGAAGATCGTCTCCATGTCCTCTAGCGAGGAAACAGAAACTCCACACTTTCCCACCTCACCCTCCGCCCTAACACTGTCCGCGTCGAAGCCGTAGAGCGTCGGCATGTCGAACGCGATCGAAAGGCCGGTTTCCCCTTCCTTCAAAAGATACTTCAACCGCTTGTTTGTCTGGTCAGCGGTCCCAAAACCGGAAAACATTCTCATCGTCCAGGGGCGTCCTCGGTACATGGTCGGATAAACGCCTCGTGTGTACGGATATTCTCCCGGCATTCCTAGGTCTCGCGAATACTCGACAATAACGTCCTCCGGAGTGTAGACTCTATTAACCGGAATCCCCGAGAAGTTCTCGAACGACTCTTTCCTTTCAGGTGATGCCTTTAGCACCGGTGCAAGAATATTCTTCTCCCAGCTCGCGATTTTCTCTCGAAGAGCTTTCATCTTCTCCGGGACGAAATCACCAACATTCTTGGACCGTCTCCTCTCTTCGAGCTGCTTCAGCTTGGATGACCAGAAAGAGTCGGAAGACATTCGCTAGAAGTACTCGCGGGGCTTATTTCTCGATTACGTCTGCTCGAAAAGATATCCTAAAAATCGAGAAATTCCTCGAATGAAGATCCGAGGAAATCAATTTCCTATAAATAGTCCGTTTATATCCAGTATATATAACCCCCTAGGGGGTCTTCCACGCGCGTGCGAGCGGGACCGGGTAAGCTTGAAACAAGCTCTGTTACTCACTGTGTGAATCCCTTGACCTAACTTCTTTTATCGGCTTTGCCTCGAAAAATTACTGGGGAAAGGGGAGTCACAGCACGACGGACTCGCTCACTGTTAGAGACAACCGCACCGGCAAGGAGTACGAAGTCCCGATAAGCGAAGGGGCAATTCGCTCCGCGGAATTTAGGCACATCAAACTGTCCGACGATGATTTTGGGCTGCTAGCATACGACCCTGCATTTGTAAACACGGCATCGACGAAGAGCAAGATCACTTTCATCGACGGCGACAGGGGAATTCTCCGCTACAGGGGCTACCCGATCGAGGAGCTCGCGGAGAGGAAAAAGTACCTCGAGGTTGCATACCTCTTGGTTTACGGCGAACTACCTTCGAGCACAGAACTCAGGGACTGGGTCCACAACATCACGTACCACACGATGGTCCACGAGAATATCAAAAAGTTCATGGACGGCTTTCACTACGACGCGCACCCGATGGGGATGCTGGTGACAACGATTGCCGCTCTCTCTACCTTCTATCCCAACGCGAAAAACATCTTTGACGAAAAATCGCGCGAGCTCCAGATTTACAGGCTGATTGGAAAAACGCCGACGCTTGCCGCTTTTGCATACAGGCACTCTGTCGGGATGGCTTACATCTACCCAAGCAACGAGCTGAGCTACACCGAGAATTTCCTTTCGATGATGTACAGGCCGCCGTCTACTCTATCCTACGAGCCAAATCCGGTCCTTGCTAAAGCTCTTGACACTCTATTCATCCTGCACGCTGATCACGAGCAAAACTGCAGCTCGACTGCGATGAGGGTGGTGGGCAGCTCGCATGCAGATCCCTACAGCGCTGCCGCTGCGGCAACCGCGGGCTTGTACGGGCCTCTGCACGGCGGCGCAAACGAAGAGGTTGTGAAGATGCTCGAGGAGATCGGATCCAAAGACAAAGTCCCGGAGATCATCAGGCAGGTGAAAGATGGCAACAGGCTCCTGATGGGGTTCGGGCACAGAATCTACAAGAATTACGATCCGAGAGCAAAGATACTGAAGCGGGTGGCTGAAGAAGTGTTCGAGGTAACGGGGAGAAATAGGCTGCTGGACATTGCGCTAGAACTGGAAAAGGTCGCGCTCTCTGACGACTACTTCATCAAGCGCAAGCTTTACCCGAACGTTGACTTTTATTCAGGATTAATTTACCAGGCGATGGGTTTTCCGATGGACATATTTACGGTGCTGTTTGCAATCCCGCGAATGTCGGGATGGCTTGCTCAGTGGAAGGAGATGCTGGGCGATCCCGAGCAAAAGATAGCACGGCCTCGGCAGATTTACGAAGGGTATCCCGAAAGACACGTACCGCCCTAGCGCAAATGAGATAAGCCAGTCCTGGGATTAGACTTTAGATCATGATCAAAAGAATACGTTCGGTTGCGGTAGTAGTCAGGGACGAAAAAATGGCGGCAAACTGGTGGAGGACGAAACTCGGGTTTGTGATAAAGAGTAACAGCGATCACTGGGTGACGGTTGCTCCGAAGGGTGCGAGAGGTCCGGAACTGCACTTGTGCAAAACAAAACCTCTGGAAAAGGGAAACACTGGCATCGCGTTTGTCGCGGACAATTTAGAGCGCACATACAAAGATCTGTCCAAAAAGGGCGTAAAGTTCCCGGTGAAGCTCAAGGACGAAGGTTGGGGGCCCTATGCGATGTTTTCCGATCTCGACGGAAACACTTTCTGGTTGTTTTAGGAAGTAGAGGGACTCTTTAGTCCCATTCGCTCGACCAGTCTTTCCATCTGCTCGTCTGTTATCCACTCGATTTTCAGGTACTCGATTATCTGCCTGTCGGAGAACCCTATGCGGCGCGCTTCTTCTACCGTTCCCAGGTACGCCTCGATCTCGATGGGGCTGTCGACGTACTCGAAATCATTCAGGAATAACTCCTTTCCATCCATGAACTGTTTCACGTGATGGAGCTCGTGAACGACGTCCAGGTATATGATCGCCGAGTCAGCCGTGCGTAGATGGTACGCGCTGATGAGCAAATGTCCGTCCTCGTCACTTACTGCCATGTAGCCAAACTTTGCGCTGTAAAACTCGACCTTGAGGTTGCGCAGAATCTGGTCAGTTTTTTCCCCGAATAATTTTCGAATTATCGGCACCTTTTCAAAACCATTGAAATAATCTGCAAACGGGTACAGGTGAACCTTTGCTTCCCGGTTGATCTGCACATCGGGAACAGCTGGTCCTAACGAAACCAAAAAATCCCACTCGTCTCCAAAATTAGGAATAACTAGAATGTAATGCTTTAGTCGAGCGCTGAGGCAAATTCCGACAGATGGCGGTTGAATTCTCCTGGTCTTTCGAGCATCGGCAGGTGAGAAGAGTCGCGCATCACGACTAGCTTTGCCTTCGGAATATTTTCCTTCAGGTACGATGACCAGATCACCGGTGTCATCTTGTCTTCTTCTCCTGCAATAATCAAGACCGGAATCGAAATCGTTTGCAATTTTTGCCTGACGTCAAAACTATTACAGGCTTCATAGTCTCCGGCGGCAATCCCATTATTGCATTTCAAAATCTCGTTTGTAACAAACCGAATCGTCTCGAGGTTTGTCTTTGAAGAGAACTGCCTCGGACCGACGACAGCCTTCACAGTCTCCTCGAATCGCGATCTCAATCCTTCGCGGATCGAGGGTAGTACGCCTAGCTTTGCACCTGTGCAAACAAGCACGACTCCTCTCAAAGAAGCAGGTCGCTCTATAGCATTGAGAAGGGAAATCGCGCCTCCCATCGAATGTCCGACCAGGATCGGCTTGTCCTTGCAGGTTCTAGAGACAAACTCCGAAACGATTTCTGAATAACTTCTGATTTCTATTTCTTTTGACAGCGGAGATGATTTGCCATGACCCGGAAGATCTATTGTGATTATTCTGAAACGATCCGAGAGCATCTTTTGATGGTTCCAAAAAGAAGAGTTTTCGCAAGCGCCGTGTACAAACACAATTGACTTCCCAGTTCCGACCTCGTCGTAAACGACGTTCGAACCCTTGAGCAACAACTGGGTAGCGTTTGACGTTTTCTCTTCGCACCGAAATTAATGTTGAAAGAAAAGTCCCGGAGGATCTTCTGTCGGTGGATCCTTTGCCATATAGCGCCGCTTTGATACTCCGAGCGCGGGTATAAATCATTCTGCCATCTGGGCCGGATCTTTGCATGAAACTGCGTGATTTCGAGGCAAGCTCATGTCGATACCACGCATGACTAACAGAATGTTTACAGACTCAGATTTCGCGGTCGATACTCTCCGAATGCGGACCTCAAGACATCGCTGATTTCACCAGTCGTTGCCCCTGCCTTTACTGATTGGATGATAAACGGGATGAGGTTATCTTGAGCTCCGCCTTTCTTTCTGGATGCACATTCTTCTAGCGCGGATAATGATTTATCGCAGAGGGGCTGGTCCCTTTTTCTTCTGAACTCCTTCAGATGTCTAAGCTGGCGATCTATTGATGTCTTCGAGATCCGGAGCACTTTCACCGATTCTCTTTCTCCACTCTCAAAGAGATTTACTCCGACTACTATTCTGGATTTTTCATCGACGGCTTTTTGGTACTCGTATGCGCTTTTCTGAATCTCTCTTTGAACGTAACCAGACTTTATTGCGGCAAGCGCGCCCCCCATTCTTTCTATTCTTTCGAACTCTTCAGTTGCTCGCGCTTCGATTTCATCAGTCAGACTTTCGAGATAGAAGGAGCCTCCGAGCGGATCAGCTGTCTGTATTACGCCGGTCTCCTCTGCTATAATCTGCTGCGTCTTTAGGGCGATTGTTACAGATTCCTCCGACGGGAGTCCGAGCGCCTCGTCATATGAGTTGGTGTGCAGCGACTGTGCGCCGCCGAGAACTGCTGCAAGTGCCTGCACCGAAACCCGGACAATATTGTTGTGTGGTTGTTGCGCCGTCAGCGTTTCGCCGCTGGTCTGGGCATGGAACTTTAGTTTCATGGAATTTTCATTCTTGGAGTTGAATCGATCCCGAACTATTTTGCTCCACATTCTCCTCGCTGCTCTAAATTTTGCAATCTCTTCGAAGAAATCATTTCGACAGGCAAAGAAAAATGACAGCTGATCACAGAAAGAATCAATCTCCCGCCCCCTGTCCAGAACCCCTCTAACGTACTCCGTTGCGTCCGCAAAAGTGAATGCGAGCTCTTGAACGGCATTTGCCCCCGCTTCGCGCATATGATAACCTGAGATGCTGATCGGGTGCCACTTTGGCATTTCCTTGGAACAGAAGGCTATTAGATCAATGCAGAGTCCGAACGAAGGATCGGGCGGATAGATGAAAGTGTTCCTCGCGGCATACTCCTTTAGAATGTCGTTTTGAGTCGTCCCCCGAAGCAGGGATCTTGACACTCCCCGCGATTCCGAGGCAGCGACGTACATCGACAGCATTATCGAGGCGGTCGCGTTGATCGTCATGCTCGTTGAAACTCTTTCGACGGGGATGCCACTCAAGAGCGTGTTCATGTTTTCAAGCGTGCTGATTGCTACGCCCACCTTTCCGATCTCTCCTTCGGATCTCATGTTGTCCGAATCAAAACCGAGTTGCGTTGGAAGATCAAAAGCTACGCTCAGGCCAGTCTGGCCGCGCCCCAGCAAATACTTGAATCGTTTGTTGGTATCCCTTGCGGTACCAAAACCGGAGTACTGGCGCATCGTCCAAAGACGCTCGCGAAACATTTCAGGATAGATGCCGCGAACAAATGGGAATGCCCCGGGCTTTTCCTCCTCTTCTGTCCTCCAATCAGAGTAAAGTGGCAGCACCGGAATTCCGGAATCGGTCTGGAATTTCTTTTCTTCGATTTTGTGTGCTTCCCGTTCTGCCAGTCTTTCATCTCACCGATTCCGTGTCTAATTTTTTAGCGGCTACGATAATCTTTCCCGTTCATTCGTAATGTATTTCTTAGCAATCTTGCGCGCGGCGCTTTCAGGGTCGATCACTTTTCTTGCAATTTGACTCACGGCTAAATCAAAATCGGGATCTTTGGACAAAGAGCCTTCAAGTTCGGCGATTACAAAGTCGCTCACCCGCTGAGTCAGCTCTTTGCGCAATTTCCATTGAACCTCTTGGAAGTGTTTTGAATTCGTCAGAAATTCATTGTGCTTCTCAATAGCTTCTACCAACACTGGCAAAGTCTCGGGAGATTTCGCGCTAATCTTGACAGCGATCTGCTGCCAGCCGGATTCCTTTCTCGAAAGGACTGTGCCCAGATTGTAAATTGCTTTGTCCGCTCCCGGTAGATCACTCTTGTTGACGGCGAATATATCTCCTATCTCAATAAGGCCCGCTTTGGCTGCCTGAATCTCGTCGCCGAGCTCGGGCATCAGGACAACAACAACAGTATCTGCAACGTCGACTATTTCAGCTTCGGTCTGGCCTATCCCGACAGTCTCGACAAAAACAATTTCGAACCCGGCGGCATCCAGGATTCGCACGGAGTCTTTTGACGCGCGAGACAGTCCACCTTCGTCTCCTCTTGATGCCATGCTTCTAATGTAGACGTTCGGATCAAGGGAGTGCTCTAACATCCTGATGCGGTCCCCGAGGATAGCTCCTCCGGAAATCGGACTGGACGGATCGACTGCAAGTACTGCAACCGTCTTATCCTTTAAACGGTACGACCTTACCAGTCCGTCAACGAGCGAGCTCTTTCCCGTACCCAGCGGTCCGGTGATGCCTACAACATGAGCTCTGCCCGTATGGGGGTAAAGTTGCCTCATCAAATCAGCGGCTGCTTCGCCTCCGCTTTCGACAATCGTGATAGCTTTCGAGATTGAGTTTCTGTCTCGCCCGAGAACTCTCTCGAGTAAAGTTTGCAACGGCTTTTCTGTTTCTTTCAGTCGGGATTTATCAATCTTGAACCAACTTTCAAGTTTCTCTGGCGGTCTCCGAGATCCTCCCTTCGTGATAGACAAGAGTTCATGTCAACAGAGCTTGAAACGAGCTCAGCCGGTCCTGCGCTCGCACGCGCGTGCAAGACCCCCTAGGGGGTTATATATACTGGTATTTAAAGCGCTTTAAATAGCGCGACTGATTTCTCGAAATTCCGTTCGAGGAAATTTTCGATTTTTACGATATCTTTCGATGAAAACTCGTGTGGAGTTCTCTTTGATACCACACGTGGACGATCAATATGGAAAATGGAGTATTAATAGTGCGAGGCGTTTTTCTTTCGAGGAATTTTCTAAATTTTCAATTTCCATTCACAGATTAGGGCAGCCGACATTTGCAGAAACCAATAACTCCTGTTCATTGAAGATCATATACCCAAGAATGTGCGAACGCCATGACTGGGGATAAAGTCGGAACTCCAGGAGTCGGAACGAAACAATTTTGGACATTACGGTCTTTTTTCTTCCACATTGACTATACCTCGAAATTCGAGGCATCCTCTTGAGAACATTCTAAGATGAATGAATTTAGCATGAATTTAGGAAAGTGCGTATATATAACCCGTTTATTTTGCTTACCCGACCCAAGGACACAGGCGTCTTAGCAATGACACAAGAACAAATTCAGATCCACAGTCACTACGGCGGTAGTGCAGAGCACTACGCACCATGCTTCACTTGCGAGAAACATCCTTTCTATGAAAGCGTACCAATCACACTTCACAAGGGCGGCGTATGCGTTATCTGCAACAATCCGCCGGTTGAAGGAAATCGTTCAGGGCTACCCAAACTTTAGCCGTATCATTCCCTTCCCCCTTTCAACCATCTCGCCTTCTTTCACAAAGACTTCCTCCACTGTGCAATCGCGAGGAGCTTTGATTTGAGCTTCCATCTTCATAGCCTCCAGCACAATCAGAGTGTCTCCCTCCTTCATAGCATCTCCCTCTTTGACCAAGAGCTTAACAATCTTCGCCGGAAAGTTTGATGCAACCAATTCATTGGCAGTGGCAATCAAAGAGGAGGAAGAGTCTTGATCCTTTTTGGAATCAGCCGATCCGGCATGAATGCTTTTTCCGTTCGCAAGAAAAGTGGTTGCCGACGGAGACCACTCTAACTGAACAATGGAATAGACCTTGCCGTCGATGTCAATCACGATTCTGTCCTCCTTTCTTTTCAAAACAAGAATCTTCTTTCTTTTTCCTGCGTCGCCTCCTAGAATTACAAAATACTCTTCTGAATCGGGATTTGAACCAGGATTGATCTTGACCTCTTTCGTCTCGTCTCCGAGAGACACTCTATAATCCATCTATGAATCTTCCTTTTGCGTTATTGACGAGCCATCTTGGGCGCCTAACTTGAGGTTTGGTTTCCTTATCCTCTTCGCTTGAGAACTGATTCCTCGATAAAAGAAACGCAGCTATTGCAAAATAATTCTCGTCAGATCTCTCTGCGATTTCATTTGCAAAGTTTATCGTGTCCAGAAAACCTGTGTCAAAATCACCCTTTGCGAAGCGATCGTTTCTCAGGACAGCTTTGTGAAAAGAAATGGTAGTTTCGATGCCCGCGACAGCGAATTCGTCCAGCGCAGCAAGCTCCCGTCTTCTTGCTTCATCAAAGTCTTGACCATGGGCTAGCAACTTCGCCACAAGAGAGTCATAGTACGGCGATATCTCCACACCCTCCTGAAGGGCGGTGTCGACCCTAATCCCAGGACCTCCAGGGAGTCCGACATAGTCGATCTTTCCCGTCGTTGGCGAGAAATTTCTGGACGGATCTTCGGCGTTGATCCGGCACTCGATTGCACAGCCTGTCAGCTCGACGTCTTCCTGATGAAAGGGAATTCGTGTCTCGGAAGCAATCATGATCTGGGTCTTGACGATGTCAATCCCCGTCACTAGTTCCGTAACTGGATGCTCTACCTGCAGCCTCGAATTGATCTCCATGAAGTACAGGTCGCCTGTCTTAGAGTCTCTCAGGAATTCTACAGTTCCGGCGTTAGAATATCCAACCGCCCTTGCGGTCGTTAGGGCAAACGATGTAATCGTCTTTCTGGCTTCCTCGTCGATTGCAGGCGAAGGAGACATTTCGATCAATTTCTGATATCTCCTTTGAATAGAACAATCTCTTTCGCCGAGGTGAACGAACTGTTTGGAGTCGTCGCTAGCGATGATTTGAACCTCAATGTGCCTGGGAAGAACTAGCCGCTTTTCTATGAAAATTGAGAATCTGCCAAAGGAGGTCTTTGCCTCGCGCTGAGCAGAGGAGAAAGTTTCTCTCACTTCTTGCTCATTCCTGGCCTCTCTAATGCCGCGGCCACCGCCACCGAAGGCACTTTTCAGTAGCACCGGAAAACCGATTTCCTTTGAGAATCGAACAGCTTCTTCTGGATCATTAACGGGTTCCCGTGTGTACGGAACAACAGGTACTCCATGAGATTCTGCAAGTCTCTTGCATTCTAGCTTGTTGCCACTTTTGAGCAGTGTCTCGGGGGAGGGGCCGATGAACTTTAGTCCGTTCTCACGGCAGGCCCGAGAAAAATCACTCGACTCGGAAAGAAAGCCATAACCTGGGTGGACCGCATCGCAATCGCATGATATGGCCGCTTCAATTATTTTCTGAGTGTTCAGGTAAGTCTCCGCCGGATAGTTTCCCTTTAATCTTACCGCGCGGTCAGCCATAGTCGACTGTGGCCACGTTAGATCCGCATCTGAATAAACAGCAACCGACTGAATATCCAGCGCCTTGAGTGCCCTGATTATTCTGACAGCAATCTCGCCCCGGTTCGCGATCAGAACTCTGTCGAATCTTGACATACTGAGCAGGGACCTCGGAAAATACTTTAGTTTGAGCTAAAGCTGAATGTTACCGTGTTTCTTTGAGGGTCTTTCTTCGCTCTTATCCGAAAGGACTTCCAGAGCTCGTATGACTTGAGCTCTGGTTTCTCGAGGTAATATCACGGCATCAATAATTCCTCGTTCTGCCGCAATGAAGGGATTCAGATACCGTTCTGTATATTCTTCAGTTGCCTTTTCTTTAAAGTCTTGATCCGAATGCGACTGAAGTTCTCTTTGGTACAGTATCTTGACTGCTCCCTCGGGCCCCATAACTGCGAGCTGAGCAGAAGGCCATGCCAGATTCAGATCGGCCTTGGAATATTTGCTTCCCATCGCGCAATAGGCCCCTCCGTATGCCTTTCTTGCAACTATTGTTATCTTAGGAACGGTAGCTTCACAATACGCGTAAAGTAGTTTGCAACCATGTCTGATTATTCCTCCTGACTCTTGTTCGAGCCCAGGCATATAGCCGGGAACATCGACCAACGTGATAACAGGGATATTGAAAGAGTCACAGAATCGTATGAATCTCGCTGCCTTGTTCGACGAATCGATATCGAGAGCCCCTGCCAGTTGCATCGGCTGGTTTGCGACGATCCCAATCGTTCGTCCATCCATGCGAGCAAAAGCTACGATGATGTTCGGCGCCCAGCGAGAATGAATTTCGAGAAAGTCATGATTGTCGACGATCTCGGATATCACTGATTTCATATCATACGGTTTGTTGGAATCCTGAGGAATCATAGTATCCAGAGTCTCATTTGATCTTTCGCGGTCATCGGTGTTACCAATCCGCGGAGGGAATTCGGAATTGTTTTGCGGCAGGTAAGAGAGAAGTTTTCTCATTTCGGCAAAGCAGTGATCTTCATCTTGCGAAACAAAATGGGCGACGCCACTTCTAGAAGCGTGAAGTTCAGGTCCTCCCAACTGTTCGAAAGTAACATCTTGACCCAGAGCTGCCTTTACGACATCCGGTCCTGTAATGAACATGTTGCTTATTTTTTCGACCATGAAAACAAAATCAGTCATCGCAGGTGAGTAAACCGCACCACCGGCGCAAGGTCCCAAAATTGCGGAAATTTGTGGGATGACTCCTGACGCAAGGGTATTTCTAAAGAAAATTTCACTATAGGCGGCAAGACTCTGAACACCTTCTTGAATTCTCGCCCCTCCCGAATCACACAAGCCAATAATCGGCGCCCCAGCTTTCATGGAAAGATCCATGATCTTGTTCACTTTTCGGCCGAACATCTCACCCAGGGAACCGCCAAACACCGTAAAGTCGTGAGCGAAAACGAAAACGGTTCTCCCGCTTATCGTGCCATAGCCAGTAACAACCCCGTCACCATAATGTTTCTCTCCGTTCTTGCCATTTTCCTCTGATCTCCCGAGAACAAATCGATCAACTTCAAAAAAAGATCCACGATCTAGCAAAGCGTCAATCCTCTCACGAGCGGTCTTTTTCCCTTTGGCGTGCTGTGCCTCGACTCTTGCCACACCACCGCCCAAACTTGCGGATTCGTTCATTGTGTCGAGTCGATCTATCACTCGGGACATATGACTCGAGGCTTTCTTTTCCATGATTTTGAGCTGGTTTTTGAAAATCTGCTTTAAATTGTATCCTTAGGCGGGAAAAGTTTCGGCAATTTCGAAAGGTAGCGGACCTTAGACTCAAATCTAATCCGGATAACAGCAAATCAGGCTTAAGTACCTTGGACATCTCAATCTCCATTTATGTCCGAAGAAACTGTCACAGTCAACAAACGTGGACAGTTTACTATCCCGTCAAGATTCAGAAGAATGCTCGGAATTCAGGAGGGATCGAAATTACTGCTAACTCAGGATGAGTCCACTCTCATCGTTCGAAGATTACCGGAGATTGATGATCTTCTAGGATTACATTCGGGAAAAGTCACGTTAGTCGAATTGCAAAGCGATCTAGATCTGCTGCGAAAGCAGGACAGGTATTAGGGGTCCGAAAAAAATGGTACGAACTGTCGATACACGCTTTTTGCTTCTTCAGCTAGTAGCAGATACTGAGGAAATTAAGTCGAGAGTCAGGGCTAAGATGATTGAGCTCAGGCAAGAGATGGCCATTGTACCCACTATAGTACTTCACGAAGTTTACAAAATCGAGTTTCAACGATTCGGCAGAGATGCCGCTGACGTTCAGCTGAAATCTATTGAAACCTCTGGCCTGAAGATCGAGGACCTCACTGTGGAAATAGCTCGGATAGCTGCCGTCTTGCGCTGCAAGTATCTTGATTTGCCCGTGGCGAACGCGATAATTGCAGCGACATCCATCGTGAAAGGATCAAAGATCGTTTTTTCGGACGACGAACAGTTTTCGAAGATAAAGGAGATCAAAACCGAGTGGTTTTGATTTCGAGGATGCTTTATCAGCTGATTTGATTTAGTAAAGAACTTGAGTTTCACTGGATTTGAAAGATAGGGCAGCAAGATACGCGGCTAAAAGACAAGTTAGTTCGACGAAGAGATCAACACCGCTTCTGATCGCCTATGTTGCAAGAACTCCGAAAGGCAAAATTAGGCTGCGAAAGATCGGAATTAGGTTCGAAGACGAAAAGGAAGAACTAGTCGAGGAGCTTCCGATGGACGATCCCCGGTATGTTTTTCAAAATGACTACAAGGTAAGAAAATCGACGCACGATCTCGTCAAGAAATCTCCGAAATTTGCCCGATTCTATGATGCCAGCGCTAGGGTTTCCTACGACCTTTGAAGCACCGAGATCCTAAAGGAAATCATTTCTTCCCTGCTGGCTGAATTTTTCTGAAGAATTCACCGTGCTTGTCCTGTTCGATTACCTTTTCTTTGACCAATTGATTGCAAATTCTTTCAAGAGCGTCGGGGTCAACGCTGGCGTTGTATTTTTCGCCGAGCTCCTTCGATATCTGGAAAAAGCCCTTCCACTGATTATCTCCAAGTTCTTCGAGCACTCTGGATTCCAATTCGGCTTCGTCAACTGAGTTCAGAGGAGTTTCTTCCACCGGCAATTCTTCCAAGCTTACATCAGAAGTCGCAGCTTTCTCGATGAGAGGAACCCACTCGTTTATTCCATTTCTAGCCTCTTCCAGATTTTTTGGTCTATAGTTTTGCAAGAAATCTGTCTTCGTCGTGGAGGAATCTCCAGACGAGTTATGCCACACAACGTTGAGGGAGGGCCGCAGAATGCCTCTGTTGCCGGAAACCGTTGCAATTTGCTCCAAAGGGATTGCGAAATTCTCCCCACTCTGCAAAACCTGAGAGATTTCCGCATTACTAACACCGGATCTTCCAGGAACGAAGACCAATCGACGATTTGTGAGAATCAATAGCCCTTCCCTGACTGACCGGGAATTTTTGCAGATCACGTTCGTCATAGTTCTGAGCGGGGATTCATTTCGAGGAGTGGAAGAAAACTCAGTCGCTGTAATTGGTGAATCAGAGTTGTCGATTCCTGAATCTTCCACTGTTAGGGGGATGTTTTCCGAAGAGTAAGAGCCGGGCGATCCCAAGTTGTCTTCAAAGATAAATCCACAGTACGAACAAGTTTCCGACGAAGGAGAGCTCCTGAGAGTTCCGCACATCGGACATTTCGATAGTTTGTTACCGGACAAAAACAAACAGTCTCTTCGCGTTAATCGCTTTTCATTCTTTCGCCAGTGCTAACTCTTAATTCGTTGATTTAACTCGATTGGTTTTGACTTGCCCTTCGAAAGACTACCTGAAGACGAAAAAAGATTCAACCGTCTCTTGCACAGTCGAGGTTTGAAGCGGCTCGGAGTTAGTGCCCCAATTTGCCTCCGTTCGGTAGACTCTACACAATCCTTCATTGCAAACGAACTCAATAGTTCAAAAGAGGGCGATATTGTAATGAGTAAAGTCCAAACGGCCGGAATGGGGCGGGAGGGAAGGACGTGGTTTTCCCAGGAGGGAGGTCTCTGGATGACGCTGACTCTGATCCCGCCAGATCCTGGTCTAATAGTCGGGATAAATCGAGTTGCGACTGAATCTATAGTCTCTGCTTTGTCGTCCAATGGGCTTCCAAACTGTTTTGTCAAGCCCCCAAACGACGTATTCTACAAGATAAGAAAGATCGCAGGCGTACTATTAGACGCGTCAATCAAAGGAAACAAATCCGTAGCCTACTTAGGTGTTGGAGTCAACATCAACAATGACCCTACTTCTATTGCAGAAATTTCGGAGTTAGCAACGAGTTTTCGAGCAGAAACCGGCCGGACTACTGATGTAATTGAATTTGCGACAACATTCATCGAATTGTTTGACTATGAGTACTCGCTAGCCATAGATTCTCAAGAATTTTAGCAACTGTCTTTCTTGGTCAACAATGCAGATTTCGACATCATTACTTCAGCGCTGCGACTATCGCACCCAACTTCGTTTCAAGATCGCCAGGTGAATTTATCTCACTTGCTTGAAAGACAATTTTGCCGTCGAGCTCAACCACGGGAATAGAAAGATAAAATTCTTTGAATATGATTGGGTCGTCTGTGATCTCAATGATTCGCAAGTCCAGGTTGGCAGTAAAATTTCGGAGAAAATTAAGGACTTTTTCACATAAGTGACAGCCTTCTTTGGAATAGACCACGATCCTATGCACTTCGGATTTACGATTCCCTCCTTCGTGCAAACTTCTTTAAACTGTGACTCTTGGATTTGATTTCGGAAAGCTAAGCGCTATGCCATCTAAGCAGACGTCTGTTCAAAAAATGTTGGGAAATCTTCACAGTCCGGGTGTACTTCAGGGACCAAAGAATGCTCCTCACAGAGCGTATTACAAGGCGATGGGCCTCGGTGACTCAGATCTCATAAAGCCACTGATTGGAGTCGCAAACACTTGGAATGAAGCAACTCCATGCAACGTCCACCTCAACCTGCTAGCAAACAAGGCATCCGAGGGAATAGTCGCAGGCGGCGGCACTCCGAGACAATTTGTCACGATTGCTGTGAGCGACGGCATTGCCATGGGAACGGAGGGAATGAAGGCCTCACTAATTAGTCGCGAGATTATTGCAGATTCTGTCGAGCTTATGATAAGGGCTCACGAGTATGATGGTTTTGTTGGCATTGCCGGTTGTGACAAGAGTTTGCCTGGTATAATGCTTGCAATGTCTAGACTGAATCGACCTTCGGCTTTTGTCTACGGCGGAACGATTATGCCCGGTGTGGTTGATGGTAAGGATGTCACTATACAGGATGTTTTCGAGGCAGTTGGTGCGTTTGAAAGCGGGCGAATATCTTCGGACGACTTGAAAACCGTAGAAGATGCATCCTGCCCTGGTGCAGGATCTTGCGGTGGATTGTACACGGCGAATACAATGGCATGCATAAGCGAAGCGCTCGGTGTTGCTTTACCAGGCAGCGCAACTCCTCCCGCCGTGGACGGACGTCGATCGCAGTTTGTCTTTGAAACGGGAAGAGCAGTACTTAGGGCACTGGAAGATGATCTCAAACCAAGAGACATTTTGACTTTCGAAGCTTTTGAAAACGCGATCAGCCTTTTACAGGCTATAGGCGGATCCACGAACGCGATACTCCATTTGATCGCCCTGGGTAAGGAAACAGGTGTGAAACTTACTCTGGATGACTTTGAAAAGATCAGGAAGAAAGTGCCGCACATTGCAGACCTTCGTCCGGGGGGAAGATATGTTATGTATGATCTCGACAAGGTAGGCGGCGTTCCATTAATCATGAGCAAATTGATGGAGAAAAAAATGCTTAACGAAAATTGCATTACAATAACGGGCAAATCACTGAAGGAAAACATAAAGTCAGCTAGGTTTCTCAAGATACAGGACGTTGTACGCTCCGTCGAAAATCCGATAAGAAAGACTGGGACAGATGTTGTTCTAAGAGGATCGCTTGCGCCCGACGGGGCCGTCGTTAAGGTGGCAGGTCTGGCTGTCACAAAATTCACAGGCAGAGCAAAGGTCTTTGATCGTGAAGAGCTTGCTTTCGATGCAGTGTCAAAAAGAAAGATCTCTGCTGGCGATGTTGTCGTTATTCGGTATGAGGGTCCTCGTGGCGGGCCTGGCATGCGTGAAATGCTTCAGGTAACAGCTGCTATTGTTGGGCAAGGTCTTGGTCAAGACGTTACTCTGGTAACCGACGGAAGATTCTCGGGTGCAACTAGGGGTTTTATGGTTGGGCACGTATGTCCGGAAGCCATGGTCGGAGGTCCAATCGCCCTCGTTCAAGATGGGGACGAAATTAGAATCGATGCGGATTCTCAGACGCTGGATTTAGTAGTCTCGCAAAAAGAACTGTCAAGACGGAAAAAAGAGTGGAAAGCGCCTACCCCGAATTATGAATGGGGTGCGCTAGCCAAATATGCTAGCCTCGTAGGGCCTGCATCTGAAGGCGCCGTATGTGGTCCAAAGTTCTCCTAGTTTTGCATTTTTTCTATTCTGAAGACTGTTCGCCGTAAGTTGGCGATCAGTCGGATGAAGTTTACTTATCCGTTAGTAGATCTTGTTCATTAGATCGATTTCGGTTTTCGAATCTAGAGAACAAGGATTCTGAAAGAATCTCTTTTTGCAATAAGGTTATGGTGGATAATTGAATTCATAGCTGGCAAGACTCAAATATCAAAAATGCTATTTTTTTGATTTGCGTGCCGAAGTTTTGTCCAATTCTGGTCTAGTAAGCACAGTTGATGAATTCGAGACCTCATCAGGAAAGACGATTCAGTTTTATTCGCTGCCCGCCTTGCAAAAGATGCTCGGATCCAAAGTAAATCTTTCGCGACTTCCCATCTCTATTCGAATATTGCTCGAATCTTTGCTTCGAAACAAAGATGGCATGGTGATAACCGACGAGGACATTTCTCATCTCGCCGCCTGGAATGCTAAAGATCCTATCGACCGAGAGATTCCCTTCAAAGTTAGCCGCGTACTCATGCAGGATCTCACCGGAGTCCCCGCATTGGTCGATCTAGCGGCGATGAGAGACGCAGTGGACAAGATGAGGCTTGATGCAAAGATAATCGAACCAGAAGTCCCAATTGATCTCATCATTGACCACTCGATCCAGGTCGACGCTTATCGAAACAACATGGCGTTTCAGATTAACGCGGAGAAGGAGATTCAAAGAAACCGCGAGAGGTATGAGTTTCTAAAGTGGGCACAACAGGCGTTCAAGAAACTAAAGTTGGTTCCACCAGATACAGGCATCTGTCACCAGGTAAATTTGGAATTCTTGGCGACCGTCGCCACTGTCAGAGAAACGGAGGGCAGTTCCAAATCAGTCGTATTCCCAGACACACTCGTAGGAACAGATTCTCACACGCCGATGATAAATGGGCTGGGTGTTCTAGGCTGGGGTGTCGGCGGGATTGAGGCGGAAGCTGCCCTTTTAGGGCAACCCGTCACTTTTGTCACTCCCAAGGTCGTAGGCGTTCATCTATCCGGGAAATTACAGGATGGAATAACTGCGACGGATGTCGTCCTTACCATTACGCAGACCCTCAGAAATTTGGGCGTGGTGGATGCGTTCGTAGAATTCTTTGGAGATGGCGTGAAAGCTCTTACTGTTGCCGGCAGGGCCACCATATCCAACATGACTCCAGAGTTTGGGGCAACAGCTTCACTATTTCCGATTGACGAAGAAACGCTTCGTTACCTCCGACTCACGGGTAGATCTGAGCAGCATGTGGAGATTGTCAGAAAATACTATGAGTCTCAAGAAATGTTCGGTGTCCCTTCGAATGGCCAGATCGATTACACTCAAGTTGTTGAAATAGATCTTTCAAATATTGAGCCTAGCGTTGCCGGACCCTCTTTGCCACACGACAGAGTTGCCCTTGGAAATGTCGGGACTCACCTGAATGAGACATTTCCGAGCTTAGCAAAGAGTTCAAGGAAGGCCAAGCTAGAACTTGATGGGAAGGAATTCACACTTGAAGATGGCGATGTTGTGATTGCCGCGATAACTAGCTGTACGAACACGAGCAATCCTGACGTGATGATCGCAGCCGGGCTTTTAGCGAAGCGCGCTGTTGAGCTTGGACTTAGTGTAAGGGATGTGGTGAAGACAAGCATGGCTCCTGGCTCAATGGTTGTCACGGAGTACTTGCGAGCGACAGGTCTCTTGCCCTATTTGGAAAGACTAGGCTTTGGAATAGTAGGCTATGGATGCACAACTTGTATTGGCAATAGCGGCCCACTCCCCGACGCGGTCGGCAGGGCGATCAAAGAAAACAGCCTGACGACGGCAGCCGTTCTTTCAGGAAACAGAAATTTTGAAGCTAGAATACACCAAGATGTTCGAGCAAATTTCCTGATGTCTCCTCCACTGGTCGTAGCATTTGCCCTGGCCGGAAGCGTGAAGAAAGACTTGACTCGTGAGCCTCTCGGGATGGACAAAGACGGAATACCGGTTTATCTCAAGGATCTCTGGCCATCGCAGAGGCAAGTAATGGAATGCGAAACTCGGATCAGTACGGAAATGTTCAGGTCAAAGTACGCCCAGGTGTACAGTCAGAACTCCGAATGGAACAAACTCAATTCGCCAACAGGATTAGAATACCAATGGGACCCAGAAAGCACGTACATTCAACAGCCGCCCTACTTTGAAGATTATCCGGAGAAACTGAAAACTGGCGAGCAGGCTATCCAAGACATTCTTGATGCTAGACCCTTGCTAATTCTCGGAGATTATGTTACCACCGATCATATTTCGCCGGCGGGTGCGATCAGCCCGAAATCAGCTGCAGGCAAATATCTCCTCGAAAACGGAGTAAAGGAGGAGGACTTCAATAGTTACGGATCAAGGCGAGGAAATCACGAAGTCATGATCAGGGGTACCTTTGCGAATCCCCGTATCAAGAACCTGATTGTTGGTGGAACCGAGGGTTCGAATACGAAACATTTCCCAGATGAGGAAGCAATGTCCGTCTATGACGCGGCAGTGAAATACAAAAAGGAAAGCATCCCGTTAATCGTTGTTGCAGGGAAGGGATTTGGAACCGGTAGTTCCCGCGACTGGGCTGCAAAGGGTCAGAAGCTGTTGGGCATAAGAGCGGTTATCGCAGAAAGTTTTGAAAGAATTCACCGAAGCAACCTGATCGGAATGGGCGTTTTGCCACTTCAATTCGAACAGGGAACAAACGTTGCGACCCTTTCATTGAAAGGAGACGAAACTTACTCAATAACCGGGCTCTCCAATGGTATGTCAGAAAATTCGAAAGCGATGGTCGAAATCACTCGTGCTAGCGGAGAGAAAATTCACGCAAATCTAAGAGTTCGCCTGGACTCTCAAATAGAGCGAGACTATTACCAGAGCGGCGGCATTCTTGACTACGTGCTGATGAAGACTGTGAAGTCACGAGCTGATTAGACAGAAGCCAGCAGCTTGCTATGCTGGGGCTCGTTCCTCTGCTTCGGATTCCGATCTTTGATTGAAGGGTTCTTTGTTATTTTCACGCTTAATCTTACGTGATGGTCTTGCCTTTTTCACACTGCCTAAGAATGCATTCGGTTTCTTTGTCTTTTCCTGCATGCCTATCGTCCTTACCCGCGAAGGATTCATCTTCGATGCAGCCTCGCGCAGTTCGGTTAACTGCAAAGCAAGCTCGGCTACCTGGCTGCCTTTCTGTGTCACCACGTACTGTGTCACGTATCTCAGTCCGAGAAGTTTCGGCTTTGGTTCAAGTATTCCCTCGCCGATTAGTTGGTGAAGAGCCCTGCTTGCAGAGCTGCTACTCTTGCAAGCTTTGGTTGCCTCAGTGTAGCTTACCACCTTGGCATTTTTCCTCGCAATGTAGGCAAGCAGGGCAATATCCGTGACCGGACGGCGCATTATTTCAGCGAAGACGCGGGGAGCTCAATATATGAAGGCTTCCAGCTAGCCTCTCCAAAGTCCTATGCCGAATCCTATGATCCAGAAGATAGGGAAAGAATAGAAAATTGCCCCGATATGCGCTGCCTGCGAAGAGAAAATATTGACGATGTGGGTCCACACATCTGACAAGCTAATGAAAGGAATTGCTAGGCCTATCGCGCCCGCTAGCACGATCCCGACAACTATCAGAATCGCCGAAGTTATGCCCTTTTTCGCAGCTAGACCAAAAACTAGTCCGTCCGCAAACAGTAGAACTATAGACACTATCCCTGCTATTGTAGTCGGTGGGGCTACCATTTTTGTTTACTCACTCTCTTTCTCCTTTTTGCCTTGGTATTTGCAAAACATACCGCGAACATACCGGTATTAAAACAGGTCCAAGAATTTCGTGAGGTAGGCCAGTTATTCGAATATTGAGCGTTTCTCTTTTTTTCTCAACTCCTTCAGCTGAGTGTTCCCAACAATTCTGCCGATGGAAAAGTAGCTGCATCGTTATCCTAAGGGAGAACAATTGAGAAATAGACATGACGGCATATGTGGATTAGGTTTGTCAAAGTCCGAAAATGCGACAAAGATGGCGCTTACGGCGGAACTCATACGACGAGGCGCAAGTATCCTTCAGGAAGCCTGTCCAAGGTGTGGCAGCGTCCAGATAAAGTACAATGGAAAGATCTACTGTACTAACGAAGATGATCTTGAATCTTTGTTGCATCCCGAAACTCATGCCCAAGCACCGCTGGATTCAGTGAAAATTGAACGACCACATGAGCGACCAGTTCAGCCGGCATCTGACACCACGGGACCTCTAAGGAAATTAATGCAGGACAAATTAGATGCGTTAACCAAGCAGCTCGACGAGACAACTGACATTGAGGAGCAGACTAGGATCTTAGATCTCATTTCAAAATATCTCGAAACGCTTGAAAAGGCGAAAAAATCAACGGGCTGAGTCTCGAAAGATAATTCAAGAATCTAACATATCACATTTTGAACATGGAGCGACTAGGAAATTGAATAAAGAGGTACACTGCTTATCTTGTGAAAAGATAATTCCGAATCCGACCGAAGAGAATGTTCTAGGGGAGGAATTTCTGTGCAACGATTGCCGCGAGGAAATGTTCATCTCGCTAGAGGATGCCTGGAAGAAACATTCAGCTTTTCTCGATTCCGCTCTTAACTAGATGATTGCTGATTTCCGCTTTTGAATCGAAGCGACGTGAGAAGAATGATTAAAAAGTGTTGACGAAGGTTTTCGCTTTGAGAAACAAAGGAGATTTTTGATTTTGGTCGAAGTAGGTCAGAAGATTCCGGATGTCGAACTCCATGATACTGAGAAGAATCCAGTAAAGCTCTCAAGCTACTCTGGAACCCCGATGGTGCTGCTGTTTTATCCGGGTGCATTTACGGGAGTTTGCACAAAAGAAATGTGCACTTTTAGGGACACCATGTCGAAATTCAACGGGCTGAATGTCGTCGGTATAAGCGTGGATGCTCCCTTTGCAAACAAGGCGTTCAAAAATCAGAATAACATCAGCTTTCCTCTTTTGTGTGATTACAATAGGGAGGCAGTAAAAGCTTTCGACAACTATCACGAAAATTTTTCAGGCTTGAAGGGATACACTGCATCGAAGAGAGCAGTTTACGTCCTCGACGGAGATCAAATCGTCCATTTCAAGTGGGTTTCTGAAAATCCCGGCGTTGAACCAGATTACGATACGATAGCGAGAGAGGCTGCTAAGGTCAAGGACTAGGATGTCCTCGTCGGGTCCACTGACGACTTTCACTATGTGGAAGGTTTCCTGTCGCTATCTCCCTCAAAACAAGAATTTCTGATACCGATTCAGAAGCCACTGGCTATTTTTAGTCCTTTTCAGGTCTAGTCGTTACGCTGAATTCCCAGTGGAGACTAGTATAACCTCCAGTTTCAATCCACGTGCAGTTATTTTCGATCTTTTCAATTCTGTGGTAGATCCCGAAAGCTTCCGACCGAGGGATTTCAATACGATCGCAAAGATAGCAGAACTTTTCAACTTGGATCCAGGTGCTTTCGAGAAATATTGGAATGACTCAGCTTCAATCCGAAACACCAGCAGATCCAGAAAACCGCTTGATCTGATAGAAGATTATGTTTCTCAAAATAATGGCAGGGCTCCCTCAAAGGGCGACCTTCTGATAGTGGATACTCTACTTGGAAGATACTACGACTTGGCTCTTCAGAATCCGAAATCGGACGTGGTTGTTGCTCTTCACAACCTCAAATATCAAGGGTTGAAGCTCGGCGTGCTGGCGAACACAAGCTCAAGGGAAGTTTCGACGTGGTTTCGGTCGCCACTCTCCGGAGTTTTTGAGGCTGCCGGTTTCTCCTGCAACACGGGTTTCGGAATGCCCTCTGCCGAAGCTTATCGTGATGTTGTGAATCGTATCGGCGTCGAAGCGAAAAACGCTGTTTTCGTGGGTGGAAAGGATAAGGACACATTGAAAGGAGCTCGGGATGTAGGTTTCGGAAAGGTGATCTTCATGGAAGGTTTCGCCGCCAAGCACCATCTTCTCTCCGCGAGTGAGATCGCTGAATCCGAAGGCTTGTCTGACGCTACAGTTATGCGAATCTCAGAACTAGAGGAGCTTTTGAAGAAATCTAGTCAGGCCCAGATTACTCGAGGCTAGCTTTTAGTACTTAGTTTCCTGAGTCGCCTGGCTACGTGCCTTCTTCCCATCCAGTTAAGTACTTGCTTTGTTCAGTTGTTAGAATGTCAATAGTAATACCCATGCTTGCAAGTTTCAACCTTGCAACATCTTCATCCTGTGACCTGGGTATTTCATAAACGCTCGGCGTCATTGTTCCTGCTTCCGATGCGAGTCTAAGTATCGAGAGAAACTGGTTTGCGAAGCTCATGTCCATGACTTCACTTGGGTGGCCTTCCGCGGCGGCGAGATTGACAAGCCTTCCTTCAGCCAAAAGATATACCCGTTTGCCGTTCTGAAGCATGAATTCCATATTATCCGGTCGAACTTCCCTCTTGCCTTTGGCGATTCGCTCTAGATCCGATGCTGAGACTTCCACATTGAAGTGCCCAGCGTTCGCGAGGATTGCACCGCCTTTCATTTTCAGAAAATGTCTTTCTGTTATGACATCTTTGCAACCAGTAGCAGTGATGAAAATATCCCCCACTGCCGCAGCATTGTCCATCGGCATAACCTCGAAGCCATCCATGCGAGCGCGCAGCGCCTTTATGAAATCTACTTCTGTTACAATCACGTTTGCACCGAGTCCTCTCGCTCTCGAAGAAAGTCCGACACCACAGTGCCCATAACCTGAGACTACGACGTTTTTTCCCGCAAAGAGCACATTCGTTGCGCGAATTACCCCGTCGATCGCGCTTTGACCGGTGCCATAAACATTGTCGAAATCAGACTTCGTTTCAGCGTCATTAACGGCAATAATGGGATACCTTAGTTTCCCCTCGCTTGCCATGGCGCGAATTCTGTGGATACCTGTGGTAGTCTCCTCTGTTCCTCCTTTCAATCCCTTCAGGTATTCAGTATGTTTTGTGTGGACAGTAAATATCAGATCGGCGCCGTCGTCAAGAGTCAGCTCGGGATTTATCTTGAGTGTCTCTTCTATGCACCAATAATACTCTTCTGAAGAAAGACCCCGCCAGGCAAAAATCTCAATTCCGTTGGCGTCGAGCGCAGCAGCAACATCATCCTGAGTGGATAGTGGGTTACAGCCGGACCATGCAACTTGAGCTCCTGCAGCCTTGAACGTCTCCACCAAAACAGCAGTTTCTTTTGTCACATGAAGACAACCTGCAATTTTGACGCCCTCTAGTGACTTTTTCTTTGAGTGGATTGCCCTAAGACTCATCAAAACTGGCATCCTGGACTCGGCCCATTCTATTTTCATACGTCCAGCTTTCGCCAGAGACCTATCTCGAATCTTGCTCAAAACTGTAAAACCGGAAATTGAGGGGTCAAAGTTGGTAGATAAAATTTGAACTAATACGGCTTGATCCATTTGCCGTTTACGAAAATGCCCCAATGCTGATTATTCGAAATTGCTTTCAATTCTCAACCAGTCAGTTAGGCCACGCTCAACTCTGCGGACTTTGACACAGGATACACAATTTTTATGAACAAGGAACGACCAATATTCCTCTGTACTCTTAACGAGCAATTGCAATTATAATTTAGAGCTGCTATTACAACTTTGAGTGATTTAGAAGATAAAGAAATCGAGGCCGACCAAGCCGAGATTGAGGAAAATGAACAGGAGGACGAGGGTGATGATGAGGAACTGGAAAAGCCAAAGCTTAAGAAAAACCATTGGACTTCGCTTTCACATTTCGGCGTTTCCTTCCCTGAAGCCTTCAAGTCTGATCCTCGAACCAACAAGATCACGATTTTAGGGGATCTGATCGGTATGACCCCCGAGCAGGAGGAAATGGCCGTGGCATGGGCCAAGAAGATAGGGACTGCTTATGTCGAAGACCCGGTGTTTCAGGCAAACTTTCTCTCAGATTTCTTGAAACTTTTCCCTGCCAAATATGGGCAGGTCAAAATATCGGACATAACTTTTCCTACCCTTCCGGAAAAAATCGAACTCACGAAGGAGGAAAAGAAAGCTATCGCGGCTGACCGAAAGAAGAAGCGCCTCGAACTGAAGGAAAAATTTGGATACGCTTTGGTTGATGAAGTCCGGACAGAAATTGCGAATTGGGTGGTTGAACCTCCGGGGCTTTTCATGGGCCGAGGCCAACATCCATTGCGAGGTCACTGGAAGCCGAGAATTCAGGAAGAAGACATTACGCTGAACATGGATGAGGAAGCCGTTCGTCCTCCGGGGAAGTGGAAAGTCATCCACGCCCCCAATTGTATGTGGATCGCTTGCTGGACCGACAAACTCTCAGGCAAGGTAAAGTACGTTTGGCTGCATGATTCTTCCAGTATTAGACAGGCTCGTGACAAGAACAAGTACGATAAAGCAGTTGATCTAGAGAAGACAATCGATGCTGTTAGAAGCTATATTACGAAATCGATGAGCTCAAAGGATCCAAAGATTCGCAAGATCGCTACTGCCTGCTTCTTGATTGATAAACTGACGATGAGAGTCGGAGACGAAAAAGACGAAGATGAAGCAGACACGGTCGGAGCATCCACTTTGCGTGTTGAACACCTGAAATTCCGCGAGAATGCGGTTGACTTCGATTTCTTTGGAAAAGACTACGTGCGATGGCAGAAGACGCTAGAAGTCGAGCCGAAGGATAGGATTGCGATCGAAAATCTGAAGTTGTTTACAAGGGGAAAGAAACAAGAAGATCTTATCTTTGATGGAATTACTTCCCGACATGTAAACGACTTTTTGAGCGCTGCAGCACCTGGATTGACTGCCAAAGTGTTCAGAACATTTCACGCAACTTCTGTAGTGAAATCATATCTGAAAAAACACAACAAGTTCGAAAAGGGAACTCCTGAATTCGACAAGCTCTACCAAGCAAAGCTCGCCAATCTGGAAGCCGCCATTCAGTGTAATCACAAGAGGACTCCTCCGAAAACGTTCGAACAGTCTTTGCAAAAGAAGGAAGAAAGGCTGAAGGAGTTACAAAAACAGGTCGGAAAGACTGAGAAACAGAAAGCTAAGCTGACTCAACGCGTTGAAAAAATGCGAAGACAGATAGAAATCACAAAGATGACCCGGGACTATAATCTCAACACTTCTCTTCGGAATTATATCGACCCCCGCGTTTACAAATCATGGGCTGACCGAGTTGGTTTGGACTGGAAGCTATTGTACACATCAACGCTCCAAAGAAAAATGGCTTGGGTAGACGGTGAAGAGGCGACAGCAGAAAATGCTGTTACGCAACCCATCGCCCAGGAAGTTGCCGTTTCAGTAAAGACTGGGACTTAGCGTATTAGCGCGAATCTTACGTAAAGGCAGAATCGGCCGAAAGCTCTCGATCCAGGTTCTCGTCAGATTCTATTTTTTCATTCGATTCTACTGCAACTTCGTTTGATTGTTTCTCACCCAAGAGAGCTAGGACCCGATCCCAAAACTCTTTGGGAGTATCCTTCTCCAGCTTTATGCTTATTATCGCTTGAATAGGGGCGCGCATTTCATCCGGAACTCCGAAGGCCTTTCCTTTACGCTGGATAGTTAGGCGCGAATTGGATCCTGAAGTTCTCAAATCTCTGAGCTGGCCCTTCACAGGAATCCTCTCAGAAACGCGACCAGATGTAATTGACTGGGAGGGAGAAGCGGTTGACTGGACACCTGCGGGGATCTTTTCAGTTAAGAAAGATCCTAGTTCGGAGGAGACTGGATTTCCACTTTTCTCAACAAGGTAAAGATAGAATTTTGCTGCGTTGATCGCTTTGTCCCTCGTGAAAGAATATTTTCTTATGAAAAAGTTTACGACATCGTCAGGAACGGCCCTCTCCATTTTGACCTCGCTTTCAAGGTCTCTGTAAGCTTCGCTTGCTATCTCTTGGAATGCTTTCTTTTGCTGGTCCCCCACCATGTTTAACATTGGCAAGATCCTTGTTGGCTTACCCTGTTCATCGATAACACCTAGAAATTTCAGTTGAGCTAAGAGCTTTCCCTCGTTGCTAGGTGCGATTTGACTCAAGAATGAAGCATCAATTATCGCCGGGTTTTGTCGTTGAATAACCGCTAGAAATCTCTCAAACCAGAATCGAGAAGTGTTGCGCGCTGGAGGGTTCCGTCTACTTTGCAATCCTACCGAAAGTGTGGAAAACTTTTTTGAACTCCCATCAGAAAAGGAAGCTTGGTCACCTTCCGGCACTTTGTCTGCTTCAAACTGACTGACTGTCATTTTGGACCCCTTACTGCACAGTTACAGTAATTTATACCTTCCGCAGAGCTCAGTGGTAAGAATGGAAGAAAATACATACGAGTGAAAAAGAACTTAGTTCTGGTTACCCAAGTGCTACAGATCTTCCCCGAGCCGACAGTTGGCGGCCTAATCCAGAGAGAAGATGGCGAAGTCTTACTTTGCGATTCTCACAAATGGCCAGGTTTGTATACTGTACCGGGCGGACACGTAGAGCTCGGCGAAACCTGTGAGGATGCGCTAGTTCGTGAGATCAAAGAGGAGGTTGGGCTAGATGTAAAGGTCTTGGAGCTTGTTTCAATACAGCAGGTGATTTATCCCAAGGAATTCTGGAAAAAAGCCCACTTTATCTTCTTCGATTATTTATGTTCTAGTGAAGGAAATCAGCTTCCGAAAGCTGACTCTGACGAGATTCAGTCGGTAATCTGGGTAAAGCCTCAAGATGCACTGAATCTTAACATCGATCGCTACCTTAAGCACTTTATAGGAAGACTGCTCGATAAAGAAAACACTCCGTTTGTGATCTCATGGAAATAGTCGTGAATATCTGCTTGAGTCTTTCTAGAGTTGGGGGGTCTCTTCCTTGAATAGCGAGCTCATGGATGATATTCTAGCCTTAGATGAAGCCCGATTCAAAGCGGCGATAGTCGGATTGATTTTAGCAAAAGATACGGAAACTGCCGTAGACCTCTTGAGTCGAAAGTTTAGGGTGCGGGCACCGAGCCTTGAAATCGGTCACACTAAGGGGAAAAAAATGGCCCTCGCTGTCTATTCTGTTTCATCTAATTCAATTGCATTCGCAGACCAAGAACACTTCTTCAACCCTTTCGTGGTGTTACATGAAATGTACCACTGCTTAAGATCGAGGTCGGGGAACCATAGAGGAACCGAAAGGAATGCTGACAAGTTTGCATTGGAGTACATCGAAGACTACAGGAAATTCGAGTCTGCCTCAAATTTCGATCTCTCTTCAATCCCAACCAGTGTGGATTAGAAGTTGAACCTGTTTGCGATATTGGCTGTAGGGGCAGTCGCTGTACTTGCAATCTCTGAAATACTAGTTTCAGTACAGAAGCATCAAATGAAAAAGCAGTTCTTGGAAGAAATGGATCGGCGTGACGATCCTTCTAAGTGATGGTCATTGAATTGTCTTATTGAAACTACTTAGTTAGAGTACCTCGGAAGATAAGTTGAGTCATTTGTCCTCCTTGCCTTGGTTTGCGCCGAGCCGTCTTCTTTCAAATCCGAACTGGCGATCAAAGCTTATCATTGAGAGACCCACTGCTGAAATGTGCCTTGCCTGTCGCGGCGCGAAACTTCTTTGTGGCAAACCAAAGTGCCCGATACTTACGAAGGCCGAAGGATTCGCAAGAAATGCTCAACCTTTTCTGAATTCCGATCTGATACAGGGCTCTTCGCCTCCGGGAGTTTTTGTTGGAAGGTTCGGTTACCCGAAGGTTTTCATCGGTCCAATGGTCCCAGGGATTTACGGAGACACGGAATTCTTGGACACACCCGAACTCTGGAAAGGCAAGTCAATTGAAGAGATCGTCAACTACCGGTATAGTCTTGTCAGAGGTTGCTTGAGAGCCAATGTATCCGATGCACAATATGGCACTAGACTGATAGAGACGCTTCAAGAAGTTGCAATGTCTACGAAGCCAACGGATTCCGAATTATCTCTTGTTAAGAAGCCAGTGAACAGAGTATCCTTCAGCGAAAACAGCCAGCCTTTCGGACCTAGCGCACCTATGAAAGAGTTCAAACCTTCGGGCAACATTTCAGTTGATCATAGGATTGAGAAAGCATACTACGATCGCGATCTAAAAGCTGCTGACGCCATTTTTGGTCTTTACCGAGAAGGAGTATTGTTTTCTAAGTTAGAAAAAGCCTTTTCAGTTGGAGTCTTCGGCGAGAAGAAGAAAAGAAAACTTGTTCCAACAAGGTGGAGCATTACTGCTCTAGATAGCACACTATCGCTCCGCCTAATCGAGGAAATCAAAGAATATGAAACGATCGATGAATTCCGCGTGTTTACGATGACGAATCTAGACAATATATACGTCGCAATTCTCACGCCAGAGAACTGGAAATTCGAATGGATTGAGGCGTGGCACTCCGGGACCGCTTGGAACAAGTTTGGCGCTAAACCTGAGATGATCGGTGATTTTGAGGGATATCATGGTCGGAAGACCTATGCGAAGCCGGGGGGATGTTATTATTCTACTAGGTTTGCTGTCTCTGAGTACCTTTCAGGAATTCGGAGACAATCTGGAGCTATCATGCTTCGAGAGATACATCCTGGTTACATACTCCCCGTAGGAGTTTGGAACGTCAGGGAAAGTATTCGTAGCCTTCTCATGGGCGAATATCGTTGGTTTGAAACGATAGACAAAGCACTGGAATATGCCTGTTCAAATTTCTTGATATCACGTTCGCATTGGGTGGAAAATTCAGAATTGCTTGTACAAGAATTGCATCAGAGAAAGTTAACCGATTTTGGTTAGAAAGGTGAGTTTCTAGACTGAAATTCAAGAGGAAAGAATTATCACTGTGGCGACTGGATTCCCAATACCTCTAGTTCCGGCTCATCATTCTTGGCGCGAAAGTAATAGGAGTAGTTGAAATGCAGGTTTCAGTAAAGGAAAAAGCACTTACCTCTAACGATGATCCGCTCGAAATCATCGCTTGGAAAAGTGTTGCCGAGACTTACAAGGCAGTCTATTCATACATAATGTCTGACCTTCGACAATATGGACTCACTCCCCCGCAATATACTGTTCTCAGACTAATCGGTGTTTCTCGCTCAAAGAGGCTGACAATGAGCGAAATTGGAAAAGAAATGACGGTCACTTTTGCCAACATAACTACGATTGTTGATAATCTCGAGAAGCTAAAGTATGTCAGGCGTCAAAGGGATCTCGAAGACCGGCGGCTTGTAAAAGTACAGTTAACTAATTCCGGATCGAAACTTTTCAAGAAAATCTTCAAGTCCCATCGGCTCGAAATTGCAAAACTCATGAAAGTGCTAGATGAAAACGAGCTTCAAAGTTTGATAGAACATACTAAGTCAATCAAGAAAAATACTTCTCTACTCGCTTCAAGGGGAAGCGATAAAAAACCGTGACCTCGGGTTTCCGAGGCCAGACTCAGGATTCTACTTCTTCTTGGACCTAGTTCGTTTTACCGCGGAAACCGATCTAGTCGCACTTTTCTTGATGGTCGCTTTACCTGCTTTCTTTTGAGCAACATAGCATTTCCTAGGGGTATGTCTCTTCTTTTCGTTGTGTCTATAAACGAGATAGGTGTAATTCTTGCCACTTTTTCCTTTTATAACAAACTTGTACGGCTTCCATGCTTTCTTGCCGCATTTTGGACATATTGTTACCATTTTAGGGCAAGAACTTCTTAAGCGCTCTCGTAATATATGGTTTATCCCTGATTTTGAAAAAAGTCGATTCGGTCTTTTCTTTTAGGCTCGATCAGTTCCGCCATCTATTTTTTGGAAACACCGAAAATCGCCTAAATTTCTGAACTCATTTTCGTTCTATCAAAAGGTCATGTGCCTAAATTTCTCGCTGGAAAAAGGAAAACCCTCGAACTCGGACTTTCGCCTAATGTAAAGGGTCAAATTATGCCCCTTGACACTTCTTATCTCTGGATTCGGCCTAGGGGGGCCGTCGGATTTCCGAGCACAAGTGCTCACGCCATTTTAAAGTTTAAATAGAATGAAACACCACCTACAAAATCAAGACTAAATTAAGAGCCCCTGCAACCGCGCGACAGACCGATAAAAGACGATTCTTGACGCTTAGACTTCAGCTCTCAAATCGTAGATTTCTTGGTTTGCCTCATTCAGAGGCTCCATCAATTGAAGAGCACGATAACCGCTGAGAAATACCAGCGGAGATCAACAAAAGTGAAGAGGAATGCTTGGGTTCAGTAAGTGACCAAATCCATAGTCCTTCTCGTGCATCACTAGTGTTCAGATTTCGATTGGATTTAGGGACAAAAAATCAACGATAGGAAAAAGAGTGAAAGATAAGAAATGCAAACTAACGACATTCAAGAAAACAAATCGATGCCTGAAAATGCGACTACGGTTTCGAGTTTTGACACCATAGGAATTGCTCCAGAAATTCTGAGGAGCCTAAACGAGATCGGATACAAGACCATGTTTCCGATTCAAGCAGAAGCCATTCCGCCTCTTCTGAAAGGAAAAGATGTGATTGGGCAGGCTCATACAGGATCTGGAAAGACGGCAGCGTACGCAATACCAGTGATTGAGAAGGTAGACGGTACGAAACCATACGTTCAATCTTTGGTGGTCGTCCCAACGAGAGAGTTGGCGCTTCAAGTTACCGACGAGTTCAACAAGCTAGCTAGGCACACAAACGTGAAAGCCTACTCGATTTATGGCGGACAAGCTATTACTCCACAAATTGAAAGGCTCAGAAAGAAAACACCTCAGGTAATCGTCGCCACCCCCGGAAGGCTGATAGATCATCTAGAACGCGGGACGATAGACCTTCACGACGTTCGCTTTGTCGTCCTTGACGAAGCAGATCGAATGCTGGATATGGGATTCATTGATGATGTTGATTACATTATGAGGAAGCTCCCGAACGACAGCCAGACAGCTCTATTTTCCGCAACCATGCCCGGAGAAATTGTGAGACTTGCAGACAGGTACATGACAAACCCCGTTGATGTTCTGATAGACAGCGACGAGCTCTCCTTGGATGAAATAGACCAGACATACGCCATCGTCGACGAGCGCAGCAAATTCCAGGCTCTTGTCGAGTATATCAGAAAAAGTAACATCTCTTCGGGAATAATATTCTGCGCCACTAAGATCAAAACTCAGAGGCTTGCCGAACGATTGCAGGCACAAGGACTCAGGGCAGCTCCGATACATGGAGACTTGTCGCAAAGCCGGCGAGAACATGCGATGCAGAACTTTAGAAACGGCCGAATTGAATTGCTTGTCGCCACAGACGTCGCCGCGCGGGGGATAGACGTTCCTGAAGTAGGGCATGTCATAAATTATGATGTTCCTCAGGATCCTCTGACTTATTTCCATAGAATAGGTAGAACTGCAAGAGCAGGCAAATCGGGGAAGGCAATATCGTTGGTTTCCAATTCTGAATATCCGGACTTTAACCGGATTGCAGGGATGACCGAGGCTCAAATTAAGAGAGTGGCCGATATTCTTCCCGCTGGATACAAGCCACCTCCTGTAGATCATTCACAACGACCGACTCGTTATGGACAAGACCGGAATCGGAGGTTCAGAGGGAATCGTGACTCGCATCCTCCCAGAAGAGGTAGCGGAGACTCCCGGAATGACTCGCGCCAGCCTCATCATGGCGGCTCGTTCAGTTTTACCGAAAACACCGCCACTGGCGGCGGTTTTTCGGGATCCCGAAATGAGCGACAGGGATTTGGCAATAGGGATAAACCGAGCGGGGACACTCGTTTCCATAAAGGACCCAGACGAAAACAGTCGTATCGAAATTAGAATCTCGTCCAAATCTTGGCCATTACTTAAATAACAGAAAGTAGAATCACTAAGATTAGGAAGGCCGGAATGGACAATGGCTTTTGACGATCCAATCGTTATCATACTAATTCTGGCAGTAGTGGTATTGATTTTTGGGGCAAGTAGGATTCCCCAGCTCGCAAGATCACTTGGCCAGGCTCGAAGGGAATTCGACAAAGGCTCAAAGGGAGAAACTTCAGATGTTCCTCAGGTTGCATCATCAAGTTCTCCGGCGCCAGATGACCCACTTGTTGTCGCAGCGCAAAAAGAAGGAATCGACACCCAGGGCAAGACGAAGGAGCAAATTGCTTCCGAGTTGTCTTGGAAGCTGAATCGAAAGTAAAGCAAAAGTTTTGCCAACATAGGGTTCTTGTTAATCTTTATTACTACAGCGATAGCAGTGGAAATGCTGCGGAATATTCTATGACTTTACTCTCCCATGCGGCGGATGTCAAAATCCCTGGGAGATTATCTGACCGGATCTGCGTTTCTGTTTACGGCAAAAACATTTCGGAATTGAAGCGAAATGTCAAAAGGGCTATGTCAGTAGATCCTGGCTACATTGAGCTCAGGCTAGACTACATTCCAGCAATTTTGCGAAGATTTGTAAGACTATCCGAAATCGATCGTCCAAAGAATCGAATTTTTACCTTCAGATCATATGAAGAGGGTGGACATTCTCGTATCTCGGATGAAAGTAGAATACGAATTTTACTTGAGATTGTTTCGAAACTTGATCCGCCGATTGTCGATATCGAGATTGAAACATTGAGATTATTTCCGGAAGTATCAGACCTAGTTTTCAAAAGATTGTCTTTCCCAGCGAAAACCGATCTCATAGCTTCTTCCCACAACTTTCAGAAAACTGAAGACCGAGATGGTCTAGAAGATCTAGTTCTCGGCGCGGTCAAAAAATATTCCCCACGATTTGTGAAAGTTGTGAGGCATGCAAACGAATTTAGTGATAATCTTGTTATTCTTTCACTTTACAAGCTTCGAGAAAGAATCAAGCCGACCGAGCTAATAGCATTCTGCACAGGTTCGCTCGGAGTGTTTTCAAGAATTGCATGCGTTAGCTATGGCAGTCCCTTTACATTCGCCTCCCTTCCTGGCAGGGAAACTGCTTCAGGTCAACTTGATGTCAACGACATGAAAACACTCCTGGATTCGTGGACAGTGGCTCGGAATTAACTTGTCCTCAAAAGCTTTCGAACTGTTAAATTACAGTCCAATCAAGCAATCAAGAAGGAAAAAGTTAGTTCTTCTCCTAGGCTCTGGAATCTCAAAGTCATTATCCCCCGAAATCAACAACAAAGCATTTCGAGAATTGGGACTCGATATTGAGTACGGTCTTTGTGATGTTACCGTGGACGAGTTCGATTCCACAGTTACTCAGATTCTCAAAGACGATCGAATCATCGGGTTGAACGTCACGATCCCTTTCAAGGAGCAGATAATTCGGTACACAACTGAGCTGGATGCTATTGCCAAAACCGTACAAGCAGTTAATCTCGTCGCCATATCTTCAAACAGGAAAAAGATTGCCGGTTACAACACAGACATCGACGGAGTTATCGCTTCCCTTTCTAAACTAGGATTATTGGGTCGTTCTGGATTGAGGGCTGTAATTCTGGGCGCTGGGGGCGCGGCGAGGGGCTGTCTTTACGCGATTCTAACTAACGGATTCGACTCTGCGGTGATCCTAAACCGTAACAAGAAAAGGGCCGAAGAACTGGTCCCGGATTTTGCAAAGCGCTTTCCAGAAAAGAAGATCGAAACCGCCGGACTCAACGCCTCTGAATTCGAGTTAGAATTGAAGAGCGCTGACCTTGTAGTGAACACAATACCCTTCGGGGCAGAACTTCGTTTTGATTTGAGTTTCAGGTCTGCCCCCCCCAGGCTAAAGCTTCTCGATCTTAATTACCGTAGAAATCCGCCAGTCCTTCGTTTAGCAAGAAGGGAAGGAATCTCATGCATCGATGGTTCGTTGATGCTCGTTGAACAGGCGGCTCGATCTTTTGAGATCCTCACCGGAATAAGCGCCCCACGGAAGACAATGCTACTTGCAGTAAAAAAAAGAAGCTAACAGCCAAAAGGACTAGCGAGATTGATTGGCTTTTCTTAGATCGTCCAGCTCATCTATTTTGCGGCGAGCTCCTACAAAGAACGACACAAATTCCTCCTTATTCTTGAGTAGTTTTTCAAGCCTCAAAATAGAGTTCATTGTCTCAGAAAGGATTTCCTGGGAGTTAGGATTCGAAGCCTGAATTTCAAAATAAATCTCGGGATCCTCACTCAGAACTTTCTTGGACAACTCGAGCAATTGCAGGTAGCTTGGAGAATTCAGCCCGGCAGCTTCTTCCCAAATTTTTCTATGCGCATTTATGGAATCTGCAAAAACTAGAGCGAGAGCATGCGGCAATGTCAAAAATATGCTCATTAGTTGGTCATGAACCTTCCAATCCATTGAGACTATTGTAAAATGGGGAAACAACCCACGCACCAAAGTCGTATCGCCTGGAAATGATTGAACCATCGAATTGGAATCAAATGGTTTTGCAGATCCACCAAAAAGTGGGTGAATCGAATATAGTCTGATTGATTCATCAAGATCTGTCTCCTCTTCGAGAAGACCGGAATTTCCGATTACATTTTTCACTGATGAGATTTCTATGACATTGAATGGTCTTCTCGATTCGGTTTTCTTCTTGTATGAAAACAGATCTCGAATTATTTTTGCAGTCTTTGAAATAGGGACAGAAACAATGACTAGGTCCGAATCGGTGGCTTCATCAAAATTTTCATGAAATTCGACGCCGGCCAATTCAGACCTTTCTCGTGCCCTATCCCTCACTTCGTCATAGAGAAACACTCGACGTGAAAGATCTCTGAAGTATCTCGCAAACCATATGCCCATCCTTCCCGCCCCGATTATTGAGACACTCCTGATGTTTTTCGAATCGAGAAATTTCTTGATCTGCTTTCCGTAAATGTCCTCAGATTGAGCGATCTTTGAAAATCGGATTAACTCCAAAACGATCGTTCGAGCAAAGTCTTCGTCCAGTCCAATTGATTTCGCGTACTCAATTGATTCCGATACGACCCTTTTTTCGACCTCAGGATTTGCAATTGCGTCCCCGAGAAGCTCTTTGTCGCCCGAGATTTTCAGCGATGCTTTTTGGCGAGCATTGACCTGGTGGAGAATGGATCTTGTGATCGTCCTAATTTCCTCTCTTGTTTTTGCAAGAGATTCCTCGGCACTGAATTTATCCGGTTGCTGGTCCAAAATCCGACACGCTGATTTACTTTTTGGGTCAGGAAAGTATTCTCGGGATGAAACCGCCTTTGATTGCAAGATCTGCAATTACGCATGCAGCCATGCATTCAATGACCGGCACGGCTCTGGGTACTACGGTCGGGTCGTGCCGACCGGGGACTACAAGATCATCTTCTTTCATGGTAGACAGGTTGAGCGTCTTCTGGGATGAAGCAATGGATGAAGCAGGTTTGAAAGCGACTCTGAATTCAACCGGCATTCCTGTCGCCAACCCGCCCAGAATTCCGCCAGAGTTGTTAGTCTTGGTCATGACCTTTCCATCAGAAGTTTTCACGTAGACATCGTTATTTTCACTTCCGCGGCGCGAGGAACCGCCAAATCCAGAACCAAATTCAATTCCTTTGACGGCGGGGATTGAGAAGATTGCCCTTGAGAGTTCTGACTCTAACGAAGAAAAAATCGGCTCGCCCAGGCCGACCGGACAATTGTAAATCGAACACTTGACTACCCCGCCAAGTGAATCCCCCGATCCCCTTTCACGTATAACTGCCGCTTTCATACCCGCGGCTGAAGTCAGATCAGGGGACCTGACCTCATTTGAATATCTGTTCTCACGTATCTCCTCGATTGATAGATTCGAGACGTCTGCCTTGATTCCCCCGAGCTCCTCGGTGTAGGCAATAATCCTGATTCCCAGCCTAGTCTCGACTAATTTTAGGGCAACAGCCCCTGCCATTACAAATCCAGCGGTAATTCTCCCGGAAAACCGACCTCCTCCCCGATAGTCGTTGAATTTGGAATACTTTATAAATGCGGGATAGTCCGCATGTCCAGGCCTTGGGGTATCCAAGAACCTGTCATAATCTGTGCTTCGTTGATCGGAGTTCCAGATTATGAGACAGATCGGAGCACCCGTTGTCCTTCCCTTGAAAAGACCGGACAGCACCTCCACCTGGTCTTGCTCAGCTCGCTGAGTAGTTACTATGGATTGTCCCGGCTTTCGAAGGTCGAGCAGTTTCTGAATGTCCGACTCAGCAATTTCCAGCCCAGCGGGACATCCATCAATCACTACGCCGACGCATCTCCCGTGACTTTCACCGAATGACGTGAAGGAAAAACTGTTTCCGATTGTATTGGGCAGGCTCATTTCAATTTCCTCTGAGATTTACGAGTTCTACGGTGGTTTTGTCATGACATAATTTCTGGAGATCGGAAATAAATAACGGATAGGATTTTTTGACGCAATCAGGATCTTCGATGTAAAGTGAACCAAATTTCCCTGAAAGACCCGCGATCGTCAACGCCATTAACATCCTGTGATCCCCTTCAGGACAGATCGTGACTGAATCACTAGCAGAGAGTTGCATACTGGAACCAATAACTCGCAGAGTTGATTCCGTTTCTTGGGTTTCGATTCCTATCTTCGAAAGCTCTCTGGATAACACGCTTATTCTATCACTCTCCTTGAATCGCAGATGCCCGATATTGCTAATAGATATTTGCGCGCCAGTTGCTGCTGACAGCCCAGCTATTGCCGGTACTAGATCCGGTGAATTTCTCAAATCAAGTGGTATTTGATTCTGTATCCTGATTTTTCCGGACTTAATTGAAATGCTCCCTTTCATTACCCTCACTATCGCACCCAGCTTTCGAGCTATTGGGATTATTGCTGAATCTGACTGAGGGAAACTCTTTCCCTGAAAGTTTGACAAACGAACGCTTCCGTTTGCAGCAATTGCCGCCGAAATAAGTACGGCACCACTACTCATGTCTCCGGGCACAGAGAATTTGCGGCCGGGTGCAGATTGATTCCCGGGTATCTCGAAAGAGACGTAATTTCCTTCTTCTGACTTTCTCACGAGAATCCTGAACCCGAATGCGCGTATCACTTTGATTGTTGCCTCGATGTAAGGGGTTGAGACCTGAATTGAAGGATTTTTGATCGACACGACTGATTTTTCCCGTCCCTTCAAACATGCTATCAGAAGAGATGAGACAAATTGTGAAGATACTGATCCATCAACCTGACAGTTACCGCCCTCGATACCTCCTCCTTCAACGATTATTGGTAACTTTCCATCATTTCGAAGTGACTTTGCTTTTACGCCAACCTGTTCAAGCGGTGCGAAAATAGCATCCATCGGTCGCTTAGAAAGCGATTCATTTCCCTCTATCATGACCGAGGATCCAGATTTAGTAAGTGCAGAGAATGGAATCAAAAAACGGGTTGTGGTACCCGATCCTCCCGCATTAAGCACTAAATTGGATCTTGAAGCTACATTTGGTGAAACCCGAAACGTACCGCGGTTGGTAGACGACAATATGATCGTCGCACCAAGAGATCTAAGCGCGCCAACTGTCGCTTTGATATCATCATTCAGATCAAGCCCACAATTTGTCAGTACTGAGTCTTCAGAAGCGAGAGCCGAAACAAACAGGGCTCTGTGGAGATAGCTCTTGCTTGGTGGTAGTCTTACGTTTCCAAAAAAGCGTCTAGGACGGCCAGATATCTTGAGAACTTTTCTTTCTTCCGAACTCGTATAGTATCACCTCTTATTTGCCTTCGTGATAACGGCCGTAACTATCCGACAGTTCGGATTTTCGGCTTTCCAGCGTTTTTCGACTCTTGCGGCTATTTTGGAGTTAGGACAGATGGCTGCAACCGCCGGCCCCTTTCCGGAGACACCTGAAGCGGAGGCACCTTCGTCGATAGACGAGACGATCGGTTGCATCGAGTATCGATGAATCAGAGAATGGATCATCGAGTTGATCAGCATGGCTTGTACGATAATTCCTTTCCTTGCAAATCGTAACGCATCCTGGGCCACTTTCTTGTATTCATGATACTCAGATAATTTCAAACTGCTCGTCAGTTTTTGATATGAAGGTACGAATAACTTGACGCGCGATCCGAATTCTGTGTTCAGAGATTGATGACGAAGTAATCTGAATTTCGTATTATCTGAAAAAACCAAGCCACCTAGAAGCCCTGCAGCTGCGTCATCAAAAGCACCGGTCAAGGACGCGCCCGATTGAATTGATGACCTGCAGCTGATCCTGAGGATTTCCTCTGAGCTTTTTACGGTGCTTCGTGAGAATAATCCAAAGATCGCTTTAACGACAGCTACCGAGAGCGCACTCGAACTCTTTAGTCCAGCGGCGGACGGAATTTCAGAATCAACCGAGATGAGAATGAGTTCATCGCTGTTTACCTCGACACGAAGGGCCTTCAGTGAATTGTCCACGCATCTCTCGATCAGACGGTGAGGATCTTGGACCACACTCTTGACAAGGATCTTGGAGTAATATTCAGCGCGAGGGATAATCTCGGCTGTAACTCGACAGGGAAGGTCTATCCCAATAGTTACTCCCTTGCCCGTGGCGAAAGCACTCACGACTGTGATCGCAGAGCGAGATTCTGCAACAGCTCGCTTCGGGAAGATATTTTCCTTAACCTGCACCAATCTTCAAACTATCCAGCGATTGTAGGAAAAGCTTCTTCGAAACAGAAGTCGCAAACGTTTCATTTTCCCCCTCGTGCATTTTTCCAATCTTCTCTGGAAAACTCATCTTGATCTGTCCAGCAACATTCTTCTTGTCCAGCGCTGCAAAAGAAAGAATTTTTTTCTTGTCAGGAGGCACCCTGATTTTGTAATGACGCCTAATTGTTTCGAGGAGATCTTTTTGACGCAAGTAATCTCCTTCTTCAAAAATGCCCAAATTCTTCGCGATCCATCCTTCACAAATCATTCCGAGTATCACCGACTTTCCGTGGGAGAGCTTGTAATCAGAAGAGGATTCGATTGCGTGCCCAACCGTGTGGCCATAATTCAAGATCTTGCGTATATTTGCCTCTCTTTCATCTTTCTCAATGACCTTGCATTTTATTTCTGCCGTCCTTCTGACGAGATGCCTTAACTCTCGAATCGAATAGAAATCTCCCAGTCGGGACTCTATTTCATGAAACATTTCTCTGTCGGCGATTATACTCGATTTTATTATCTCGCCGACGCCGTTGACGACTTCTTTCTCTGGGAGAGTATCAAGAACGGAAGTGTCGACAAAAACCCCCAGAGGTTGGTGAAATGAGCCGATCTGGTTTTTTCCCCAATCAGTATCAACCCCGCATTTGCCTCCGATACTGCTATCAACCTGGGCTAGAAGGGTCGTGGGGAGTTGAAAGTAACTGATGCCTCGTTTGTAGATGGACGCCACAAACCCGGCAAGGTCTCCTACCACTCCTCCTCCGAGAGCCAAGATCGAACTCTTTCGATCGAGACTAAGAAGGCTCATCTTCTTGGCAATCTTCGAGACAGTTTCGAGATTTTTGTTTCGCTCGCCGTGCTTCATAACGATAAGGTGCGCCTTCCTCGCAGAAGAGAATTGGGAAAGTAACTTTCTCCCGTAAAGTCTGGCGACTATGTCGTCGGTTACAATTGCGAGCGAGCTAGCGTCGGAAAACGATTCAATGGGCAGTCGTTCTAGGAGCTTATCTCCGAAGAGGATAGAGCACTTTGCGGATCTCCCGGGGAAGCTGATCTCAAGCGTACTCTCAGCCATTTCTAAGGTCGCTTGAAAACGGAGCGTCGCTGTCACGAATCGTCTTATAGACGAGATCTGAAATCTTGATGATTTTCTTTAGATCCTGAGGAAGGACAGCCTGAGCTCCATCGCTGAGAGCTTCCTGAGGTCTGTCGTGGACCTCTACCATCAAGCCATGTGCACCAGAGGCAATCGCAGCACGACTCATCGGAATGACGAGGTCCCTTCGGCCCGTACCGTGGCTAGGATCTGCAAACACTGGAAATGGCGTCTCTTTGCGAAGAACTGGGACCGCGTTCAAATCAAGCGTAAACCTGGTTTGTGATTTGAACGAACCACCAAGTGGCATAATGCCCCTTTCACAGAGCATTACGTTGCGATTACCGTTAGCAACAATTCTTTCAGCAAAGCTGAGGTACTCGTCAATCTGAGCGGAAAACCCTCTCTTAAAAAAAATCGGCTTTCCGGTCTTTGCGGCGGCCTCTATCAAATCCTGATTAAACATGTTTCTCGCGCCGATCTGAATAATGTCCGTGTGTTTTGCAACGAGATCGACGTCGATTTCACTTCTGATTTCAGTCACAGTAGGCATGCCGAGATCCTTTCCCACGCTCTCTAGGTGTTCAAGTCCTTCCTCCCCCAGTCCCTGAAATGAGTGGATTGAAGTTCGTGGCTTGAATGCTCCGCCTCTTAGAATATGTGCTCCAGCGTCCTTCACTTCCTTTCCAATTCTGTAGAGCTGCTCGTAACTTTCGATCGAGCAAGGCCCCGCAATGTACACAGGAGGATTATCTTTGCCAATGGGGATTCCTCCAACTACTACAACGACGTCTTCCGGAATGTAGCTTCTACTGATTAGCCTGTAAGGGACCTGAATCCTAATGACATCGAAGACCCCTCCCAGCGATCTTACTTGGTCAAAATCAATTTTCTTTTCGTCGCCGACAATACCAATCACCGTTTGGTACTCGCCGGAAGAAACATCTGCCTTCAACCCGACAGACCTTATTTTTTGAATCACCGTATCGATTTCGTCTTTCGTCGCAGTCGGCTTCATTACTATGCTCAAATTACTGTTGCACTCCTGGGGATTCTTGACTCATCGAGAATTTCTATTCGATCACGGAGATTGCTTCTTCTGGTTGAAGATGAGACTGCAGAGAAGGAGAATTCAGACCGAGGACTTACGCTGTCCAGTTCTTGAGGCCCAACGCGGGCTGACGATATTGGAATGACATCACTACATCACTCGTTAAGATTATTGCAAAATTATTCCGGTAGGAATACCGTATTTTAACTTGCTGGCGAGTCAAAGCCTCGGGATTACTTTCTTCGCGATAAGAGATATGCTTTCTTCAGGATCTGGCCCGAATGGTTCGCAAAATGCAAGTTGATTCAAGTCCTGGGAGAGGTATTCCTTGCACTTTGAGACGCAATCATCGACATCTCCTGCTGCCGTGAGCAGATCAATCATTTTATCATCCACGAGCTTTGCGGCGGAGTGCTCATCTCCGATTCTAATGAATTCTGATATTTTGGCTTTTACATTCAGGTCTATCTGATGAGACCGTGCCTTTCCGTCACTAAGCCAGGCGACGAGATAGGCGCAAGTCGGTTTCACCGCTCGTCTGGCTTTCCGTTTGTCCCCGTCAAGAGACATAACAACGGAATTTACAACATCGAATTGTCTTCTCGTTCTAGATGACGAAGTTAGTCCTAGAGTGATATGTTCCAGACTTTCCTCACAATCGGAAGGAATTCTATCAGTAAGAATTACGCCATCAGCAATCTCACCAGACAGTCTAAGTCCCTTGGGTGAATTCGATCCAACATAGATTGGAATCTTCTTTGGTGACTTTGAAAGTGTCACACTTTCAATTGCAAAGCCATCAGTCCTGACCGTCACTTCCTTTCCATTGAAAAGCTCCTGAATAGATTCTATAGCTTCTCTGAGCTGTTCGATGACTCCATGTCGATTCGTTATGCCGAACCTTGAAAGGTTCCAGTCAGACCCAACTCCGATTCCCACAATGGCCCGCTGATAATTTCGCATGTTAGCCCTACCATTCGATCTCGAGCGAGAACCAAGATCTGAAAGTGCCAGAAAGGCTGAGGCGATTGAAGCCGGGTTTCTTGTGTAAAAGTTCACAACAGAGCTTCCAAATTTTATTTTGGATGTAGTTGCGGCTATCGCGGTCAGAGTAACGATTGTATCGCTGTACGGTGGTGAAGGGCCGCCATCCGGGACCCACACATATGAAAACTGAAGTTTTTCAGCGAGTTTTGAAATCCTTATCGAATAATCCAATGGCCACGAAGGTTCGATAGAAATACCAAATGTCTTCAGGCTCGTCACCAGAAACTTCTCGCATCAGTAAACCATTCAATCCTCATCGCCACGGAAATAAGTATGAGCATACTCCCGACGTACGCAGGCAACAATGCAAACCAGAAACTGGTCGAATGACCGCTTCCGATGACCCCGTTGCCCAAGTACCAGCCACCGATTGAGACAAGGAACACTCCCGAAATAATCAAGACAGATTTTGTGAACTTGTAGAGAGATTTCTTCTCGCCTAACTCCAATGGCCTCAATTATTTATCCCCATTCTCTTTTCGGAATTCTAACCAAGATTATCAATTTTCTCCCTCTTGTCACAAATTCTTGGGTCCGGATTTTGTCTTCGACCCCTTTTTCTTAGGCTTCTTTGAAATCTCAGCCCGAACTTTGTCATCCTTGCGAATTTGCGCAGCCTTTCGTATTAGCAAAGCTCCCGCGCCGACAAAGATAACAATTGTAGTCAGCTCGGAGAAGTTGAGTGGCAAGAATAGTAAGAAGAGGACACCAAAGAGAATTAGAACAAAGCCACCTACTAACTCGAGATAAAAAAGCGCTCTCATTATGACTTGACCCGAATTCACAAGGTCGTGACAAAAGTCTGCGCGTGACTGTTATTCAGTCCTAATTGCGCCGCCATTCCGATCCGGGTTACGGATGGACTCGTCCGCTACAAGCTTTTGATTCGTAACATCAATGCCAGCGAAATCAGAATCGCTAAAAACAATCTGTACGATCCTACTTCGGAGCTTCTTCGTGCCCTCGCCGGTTTTTGCAGAGATAGCTATGGTCGGGAGGTCTCTAACGGCCGTTGTCTTTTCCACGACGGCGTCCGCTGGAATTAGGTCGATCTTGTTCATCACGCAGAGGATTTTGACCGGATTGATATGGAGCTGATCAAGGACTTCCCTGCAGCTCTGGTACTTGATCTGCATGTCGTTCAGAGGCTCGCTGGCGTCAAGAACGAGCAAAATTAGATCAGCATAATTCAGCTCTTCCAACGTGGACTTGAATGCCTCGACCATGTATGTAGGAAGCCTGCTGATGAATCCAACCGTATCCGAAAGCAGCACTTTTCTCCCATTGACAGGCTCGAAACTTCTTGTCGTTGTGGTCAGCGTAGTAAACAAGTTGGGTGATTCCTCCTTGCTCTCCGAAACAAACCTGTTGAAAATCGTAGTCTTTCCGCTGCTGGTATAGCCCGCGAGCGAAATGAAGGGAAGATTGAGCCGTTCGCGCGATGTTTTGAATAACTGCCGCCTCCTCCTCGCATCGTTGAGCTTCTTTTGAATCAGGACCATCTGTCTCTTCAGAGCTCGAAACTTTATGTCTACAGCGTACTCGCCCATTCCCATAAATCCAGCCTGCTCCCCTTTCAAAGAAATCCTAACCGCCTCGCGAGCTCTTGGAATCTCATACTTTAGTTCAGCGAGTTTTACTTGGAGTTTTGCCTCCGTAGTCGTAGCTCGTTCGTTGAAAATATCAAGAATCAGCCTCTCCCGATCAATCACTTGCTGATGAGTGAACTTTGCGAGATTGTGCGCCTGCCCTGAGGATAACCTCTCATCCACGATAATCATTTCCGTCTTTTGGTTTTCAGCCAAATCACGGATCTCTTCAGCTTTTCCACTTCCAACCCCGTACTGTTGATTGGTGAGATTTTTTTGCGACAGTATGGTCGAAATCCGATAACCCGCAGCCTCCACCAGTCCAACGGCTTCATTTTTTATGAACTCGTCGGGATAAGTAACGAGAATGACCTTCTTGCCGCTGAGATTCGAATACGAATCTACTTTGGTTTTCCCACCTTGATTCACAGTTTTCAATTCAAATTCACAAGAAAAAATATGTAGGACGCAAAAGCTAAATGTTACCTAAATGACTTCCTCAAGAAGAAAAGCGAAAGATATCTCGAAGAAATCACAATTTTCTCGCAAGGGAGAAAAGTTTAGAGCAGACTCTGCGAGAGGTTCTGTTCGCGTCTCATCTGAAGATCCTGATCTCTCGCTGCCTTGGCTACGGCACCGTCTTTCTTTGCTTTTGCTACCCTAGTATTACCAACAGCCTTTGAGATCGCCTTTAGACCGGAGTCAGTTATCTCTACTTCGCTCTTTGTGCTCATAACTAGCGTTCCATTCATCCGTTTTATCGCTGCCCTAAGAAACGGACTGGGGATGATCTTTCTACCCCGCTGAATTGGCGGCTCTACGATTTCTGCAATTTCCCATATGCGCCTGGGAGATCTCTCAACGAGCGCAATGAGTATTTTCTGCATCCGCTCATCCAGTTCAAGTTCGATACGAACCTTCTTCTGAAACTTGTTGAGCAAGAGCTCTGTTTCATCCTGCGAAAGGCACACTTTGGAACTGTAGCCGTTAGTGTAACCGGCGACAATTGAAACTATTTCCGGCCAATCCTTTTCCTCGTAATCCTGAAGAAGGACGAACGTCTCCGCCGGAACATAATATCCTCCCTTGATCGGATAGAGCTGTCTTGTACCAATATGTTCGGACAAAGAAGTCACCAAACCGAAGGAGCAGAAGCTCTCAAAGATGCAATTCCGAAAGCTAAAGCAAGAGTAGTTGCGGAATTTTCAAAACCGTTTGTACATCTATCGAAAATCTGTTCACTAAGACGCATTACTAATAATATGGGTGAACCAACCTTATTACTCTTCTCATGCTGGAGGCCATTGCCTTTAAAGGAGGGGCTTTTCCGGCCTTCAAACCGGCCTAAACAGGCTCTAACCAGCTTTGGAAGTCGGGATCCTTACCCCTGACAATATCAAAGAATTTGGACTGGATCTTTTCGGTTATCGGGCCGCGGACTCCATTGCCGATTTTCTGATTGTCAATCTCCCGGATTGGGGTGACCTCTGCCGCTGTCCCGGAGAAAAATAACTCGTCCGCGAGTAACAACTCACTTCGGCTTAAATTGACTTCCTCAACCGTAAATCCCATCTTTCTTCCCAATTCAATCATCGACTCGCGAGTTATGCCGGGAAGAATCCCAGCACTCAAAGGTGGCGTCTTAATGCCACCATCGGTCACAAGGAAAATATTCTCGCCTGTTCCCTCGGTAACCATCCCGCTGCTGTTCAAAAGAATCGCTTCATGGTATCCTTCGTTTTGAGCTTCCAAGCGCGCTAGAATGCTGTTAGCATAATTCGCCGCGGCCTTGGCCATCATAGGCATGGATCTAGGATCTATTCTAGCCCAGGACGAAATCTTGCACCTGACTCCATTTCTTAATCCCTCCTCACCCAGATATGGAAGCCATGGCCACATTGCTATCGCGACGTGAACACGGTTGCCTCGCGGGTTTACTCCAACTTCGTCCCATCCATAGAACGCGATCGGCCTGATGTAACACTCAATGATCTTGTTTGTCCGTATCGTCTCCTTGATCGCGTCCGCGATTTCATCTGCAGCATAAGGAATTGGCATCCCGTAGATTCTTGCGCTGTTGTAAAGCCTCTTCAGGTGTTCTCTTAAACGAAATATCGTCGTGCCCTTTTCCGTGCTGTAGCATCTTATCCCCTCAAAGATCGCACTACCGTAGTGTAGAGAATGAGTCATCACGTGTACAGTCGCGTTCTCCCACGGAACGATTTTCCCGTCGATCCAGATATTGTCGGTCTTCTTCAAGTGGATGATTCCGGAGAAGACGTCTGCCCAATTTTCGGTTAAAAAGTGTGTGACTAGAAAATTGCAAAACTACTCTTCGCTGGGCGGAGGAGGAATGTCCAAATTCTCTTCTGGTTTCTCTGTTTTTTCTTTCGCTCCCTCCAGTCCAAGAAGGCTTCTATTGTCTGGCATTGAGTAATTTTCAAGTGAATCCCGGTCAGCGATTTTCTCGATCTCGTCCGGAGTTGCTGAGACGTATTTTGCTGTTGATAGTTCCCGGATTCTCCTTGCCATCACTTCCCCGATCCCGTTTACTTTCTGGAGATCTCGTTCGGAATAAGAAAACAGTTTTTCAAGAGTTCCGGCGTCTGAAAGCAAGCGATCTGCTAGGATGCCGCTGATCCCTGGGATGCCTGAAACGACATATCTTTGATTTTCTGAAAGCGTTGCGGGCTTTCTTCCTTCCCGGACACGCGTCCCTTTTTTCTTCTCCATCTGCTCCCTCCTTGCAATGTGGAAGACAATCTCTGCGACTTCTTTCTCGTTTGATGCAAAAAATACTGGGACTCTGAAATCGGCGAGGACGCTAGCCAGCGCGCCGTAAAAAGCGGTCTCCCCAATCCCGGAAAGCCGTTTTTTCTCTCCTTGCACAACGAGAATCGGTCGGGCATACTTTTCAGACATACTGGCCAGCTGCTTGAATAAGCGACCGTCATAAATCGATTTCACAAAATCGTCCAACGTTTTTCTTTCGATTACAATATCGCTAGAGACGACAAAGTCTCCGAAATCAAGCTGCTTTACTTCGACTCGAGAGCCTCGCTGCCTAATTTTGTCCACGAGCTCAGACACTTCTCTGGTATCTGCATAAACGAGAGGAGAATTTTCATTATCCTCGGATACGTACCGGTCAAGGGGGCCGTTCCTCCTCTCCGAAGACTTTGATTCTATGAGTGCCGTAGCATATTTTCTAGTTTCGCCCAACCGTCTTCGGCTTAGCCAGTAGTATGCCTCATCTCGGGTCCCCTTCGTAATCAAGACGTAAAGCTTTCCGTCTCTCCGCCGGCCGGTCCTTCCCTTTCGCTGGACAAAGCGGACTGCGCTGGGGACATTGTCATAGAATACAACCATATTGCAGTCAGCCACGTCCAGGCCCTCTTCCCCGACCTGAGTTGCAACGAGAACGTCGTAATCATCGTCTCGCAGTTGCTGTAAGGCGCGAAGCTGACTTTTCTGGCTCTGACCGCTTTCGCCGCTCTTTCCGATCAGATAGCCTGCCTTGAAACCACTTTTTGCCAGTTCCGAATAGATCTGGTCTACGGTGTCCCGGTAGCTCGCAAAAACGATTCCACGATCCCCTTCCTTCAGCAATTTAGCGAGCTCCAGGATCTTCTGCATTTTCGGATGCTCGTTTCCTGAGAGCAAGATTTCTCTTGATTTGTCCAAAGCGTCCCGTACTCTCTGATCATTTAGAAGTTCAGACATGCCGAACCCGCGCCGTCTCTCGTTTAATCGATCCATGAATTTCGTAAAAGACGAGAGACTCTGAGTTTCAACTAGATTTAGGGCGTGGTAGAGTCTGATGCTGCTGAAAAGGGCATTTCGAAGCTGCGAGCTCTGGATTTGATCTACTTTAGCTCGGAGCTTCAGGAGATCTTTGAGCGTGATCGAACCATAATTGTTCCTATGAATCAAGTCGGCGTCTTCCATAAGTTTCAGTCTGGAGTTCAGTGATGAGCGAAGCAATTCCTGCACCGACTTTATCGGAGGCGGAAGATCAACCTCGATCCAGTCCACATCTGTCTTGAATACAAACGGCTTTACATCGTCGCTCTTTTCGTCACGGGCCTCAATCTTGACTATCTTCAGCTTTGACACAATTTCGTCGATCTTCGTCTTATCGGAGGGAAGTGACGCCGTCATTCCTATGATACGGCCGTTGGGACAATATTCGTTATAGACCGAAGCTATCGTCGTGTATGCATAATTGCCGACTGCACGGTGGACTTCATCGAAAATAATTAGCGAAAAATCCTGCGGCTTGAACTTTCCTTTCTCCAGTTCAACAACCGCAACCTGGGGAGTAGCACAGACCACTTTTTTCGTCCACACCGCATTTCTTTCCTCGACGGCATCCTCACCGGTCAGAATGGCAATCTCTTCGACTGGAACATCAAGATGATTTAGAAAAAAAGTATAGTGCTGGTTTGCAAGGACCCTTGTTGGCGCGAGCAAAAGTACCCTTGAATCATCACTTCTTGAAAGGAAATCAGCTGTCAAAAGGAGAGCGATTGCGGTCTTTCCAAGACCGGTAGGAAGCATGATCAACGTATTTTTTTCAGCGCAGGATTTCGCAACCTCCAGCTGATAGATCCGCTCCTCCAAACTTCCCGGCTTTATCAGGGGACGATCTACGAATTTCGTCTCGCCGGTGACTTTCTGGTCCAAGTGAAAGATCCTAAATTTAGAGTTGCTGAGGCCCCAGTATTAAATTGTTGAATCCTTTTATGACTGGACCGGCGTTACGAAAAGTCGTGTCCTCTAGCGGCCTCCTGGTAAGCTTTGAGGGGATTGACGCCTCAGGAAAAAATACCCAGTCCAGGATGCTCTGCGACGAGCTAAAGCAAAACGGAATACCGTTTGAGTTTCTGAGCTTCCCGGTCTACTCAACCCCAATCGGTCAGGAGATCAAGAACTATTTGTCAATGAAGCGCGATTACTCTCCTGAGGCAGTGCATGCGCTGTATTCAGCGAACCGCTACGAGTTCAAACAGAAAATCAGTTCGTGGATTTCCATCGGCCGGTTTGTTGTACTCAACAGGTACTGCGAATCTAACATTGCCTACGGGATTGCAGACGGCCTGCCACGGGTCTGGCTGGAAGAACTTGAAAGCCGAATGCCCCAGTCTGATTATGTTTTTTACCTGAAAGTATCCCCTGAAAAGTCGTTGGAACGCAAGAAATCGCGGGACCGATTCGAGGCCGACACAAAGTTCCTTACAAGGGTCGACGATATCTACGACGCGCTTGCCGTGCGCCCGAGATGGATAACCGTTGATGGCGACCGCGATTCGGCCATCGTTCACTACGAGATAATGAAGACGCTATCGACTCGCTTGGGTGAAGAAAGAAAGATTTTCAATACGGGTCTGAATATTTCGAAAAATACGGACAATCTGACGGCGAGTGGGAGTGCTTGAGAAAGGCTTGAACAACGAAACTGTGATCGAAGAGGAAGAGGTAAACGAAAAGTCGCCGAGGGCCTCGTCTTTGGATGACCTAGACAGAAAGCTTCTCAAGATCCTTCAGGACAACGCACGCGAATCGGCGTCCGAAATTTCGAGAAAGACTGGTTACAACGAAAATACGATACGATATAGAATCGAGAGGTTGAAGAAAAGTGGCGTGATCAAGGAATTTACAGCGCTTTTGAACCCGCGGTTGATTGGGCTGCCCTTTGCCGCGATTATGATGATAACTACTGAGCCAAACCAGCTGAAAGAAGTTTTTGAGAGACTTGCCTTGCTGGAGGAGACAAAGCACATACTTCAGGCCACCGGAAAACACGACTTGATCGTCGTCGCGCATTACGAGAGTATGTCCTCAATGAACGATGCTTCCCAAAAAATAAAGTCCATTCCCGGAGTGAAGGAAGCAGAAATACACCTTGCGACAGGACTGATTAAGGTCGACACGAAATTTAATGTAGTAATCAAATCTGGCTAGACAATTTTCTTAAATGAGGGACAGGAAAAATTGGGGCAGTCAGAGAAAGAAGAAAAAAATTCGGCGGTTTCGAGAAGGCCAAGCTATCTCCCGTCCGAGATTTCTTTGCTAGTCGCCCTCCTCTTCTTTACAACAGTGAATCTGATTTATGCGGAAAACAAGTCAGACTTTCAGACGTCATCTGGCTCTGCTTACTACCCGGAGCTTACGTTAGTTTTCCTGGTCCTGGGGGCGGCATTCCTGACCGTCAGCATTGTTGGTTTTCTTCGAATCGAATCAAGAAAGCCGCTGACTATTGACAACCAGTCAAGACTCAGGAAAAGCTTGGGGGCAATCGTTGCAGAAGCTATTTTCCAGAACCGCAGTGTTCTAACCTTAATCGCTGTCGGATACGGCATGGTTTTTGCTTTTATCGACGGAATCTTGATCTATCAGCCGACGATCGATTTCGGTACCAACTACGGTGTTACAGTTCCTACGTACGTCGTGGAGAATTGCTGCGGGCCTCCCGGCTACGTTCCGGTTGGACTGGTGTACTTTCCCGCGCAACACTTTGGAATTGAGCTCATCCCGCTCTCATTGATGATAATGGTCCTCGTCTCGGTTCTGGTCGGGGTCAATGTTGCATTGCTTCTTGAATCTGTACGGAAATCGAAACCTATGAAGATGCAAAAATCCGGCAACTCTTTCGTCGGAGGAATCATCGGTGCAGCATTTGGAGTCTTTTCTGGCTGCCCAACATGCGCGGCCGCTTTCTTCCTATCAATGATCGCCGGTAGTGGAGCAACTGCCTTTTCACTCACGATTTCCGAGCTACAACCGGCTATCATACTCATTTCAGTTCCACTGCTGTTTTTCTCAATAGTGTGGCAGGCGAGAAGCATCAGGACGATACTCCTGGGGTGCAAGATCTAGAGTGCGCGAGGAACTAGCCTCAAAGATGAGTACGAGGCAGACTATTTCCAGTTATGTAGAGCTAACAAAACCGGGAATAATGGTTCTCCTGGTTTTGGAAGCTATAACCGCCATGGTCGTTGCATCCGGACGATCAACGGAAATAGGATCCATTCTGGGAATTGCGGTTGCAGGCATTTTGTCCTCCGGCGGCTCGGCTGCTCTAAATCACTATCTGGAAAGAAACAAAGACGTCCTCATGACAAGGACTGATCACCGCCCCGTGGCTACGCACAAAATCCCACCGACTCACGCCTTGATATTTGGCATTGTTTCAATTGCGCTGGGCCTCGCTGTAGCGTATGTTATCTTTAACCCGCTGACCTCGGCAATGATTTTGCTCGGCAGCCTCTCCTACATTTTTCTTTACACGCTTTACCTAAAGCCCAGGACGTATTGGAATATCGTGATTGGGGGAGTGGCTGGAGTTTTTCCCGCGCTCGCGGGATGGGCTGCCGTTGCTGACAGGATTGGATGGCCATCGGTATTCATTGGACTACTTGTGTTTCTCTGGACCCCTCCACACTTCTGGGGTCTTTCGCTGAAATTCAAGGATGATTACGCTCGCTCAGGATATCCGATGCTCTCCGTCGTGAAAAACCAGGTTCAGGTGATTAACTGGATAGTATGGTCGACAATTCCACTTTTGATTTTTTCACTTCTCCCGATCCTCGTGCACGCGCTGGGAAACTTTGATGCAATCTACTATGCAATCGCAACAGTCATGGGGATTGCCTTCGTCGCGGTCGATTATCGAATGCTGAAAAATCCTACAGTGGAGAACGGTTTCAAGGCTTTTCTGATATCACTTCCGTACTTGTTCATCCTGTTCGCTGGAATGATCATCAGCTCAATTATCTGATCTAGAAAAGAGCACTCAACAGATCATAAAGGCAAGAGACTACCCAAATCGAGTTTTGGGATTTACCTGCTCGGAAGAACGATTTAAGAGCCAAAAAAAACTCTAACATAAGTAAAATGATTTCAAGACTCGATCTTTAGCTGTCTGTTTTCGGTTCCTTGCGAATCTAAGCGACGAATGTCTCGAAATTCTTTCATTCTTTTCCCTTTTATTTGCGCTTGGATATTCGCCTGTACTATAGGTTAGAATGCGGTTTCGTAAAACTATATTATCGAATTTTGGTGATTGTTGAGAAATGCGGCCAGCTTAATCACGTTGGTTTCTTCAAAGAAAATCTCAGACACACCGCTTCCGAAAGAAATTGAAGGATTGTCTTACCTAGCTTCGAATTTCTTTTTTTGCTGGGAACGACGGATCAGGGATGTCTTTTCAGAGATCGATGCGGAGCTTTGGGAAAAGTCGGGCCACAACCCAATCCTGCTATTGAAAAAACTCTCAAAGGAAAAAATTGAGGAGCTGAAATCCGACACTGAATTTGTCTCAAGGTTAGAATCCGCCGTTGATGCCCAGCGAGACTATCTTTCTAACTTTTCTTCAAGGTGGTTTAATGCCAACTATAACGGGACAAATGAGGGCCCGGTTGCTTACTTTTCGATGGAGTTTGGAATCGCCTCCTTCCTGAAGATCTACTCTGGCGGCCTGGGAATCCTCTCGGGAGATCATCTGAAATCAACTTCTGATCTAGGCATTCCACTGGTTGGAGTTGGCCTTTTTTACAACCGGGGTTATTTTTCCCAAATCATCAACGCCGATGGTTGGCAAATTGAGCACTATCCAAAAAATATCCCCGAAGACCTTCCGATAGAACTAGTCTCCGATCCACAAACGGGCGAAACACTAATCTTCAGCGTGCCACTTGCAAATCGCGAGATCAAGATTAGAGCCTGGCGTGCGTCGGTGGGTACCGTGCCGCTCTATTTGCTCGACACAAACATCCCTGGTGAGAATTCCTACGACGACTGCGAAATTACGAGCGAACTCTATGGAGGAGACGCCGACACCAGAATAAAACAAGAGATAGTACTCGGCTTTGGAGGAGCAAGACTGCTCGGATTGCTTGGACTACGACCAATCGTGTTCCACATGAACGAAGGACACTCGACCTTTGTAGCACTCGAAAGAACATCTCAATTAATTGAAGAGTACAAAGACAAGATGTCTTTTTCGGATGCGTTGAAAATTGTGAAGTCGTCTACCATTTTTACGACTCACACTCCGGTTCCGGCGGGCATTGACATTTTTACCAGAGGACAAATCGAACACTATTTGTCCCAATGCCCTCGAAGATTGGGGATAAGTAACGACGATCTATTTTCGCTGGGACAGGAAACCTCTGATTCAGCGGGTTTCAATATGGCGGTTTTCGCGATCAGGACTTCATCGATGGTCAACGGAGTGTCCAACTTGCACCGGCACGTCGCGAGAAAATTGTGGGAAAAGGTTTTGCAAGAGGACCAGTTCGATCTCCTGGAAGTTGGTGAATCAGACAGAAAATCGGGAAAAAGGATGCGTTCGGTTACCAACGGAGTACATGTTGCGTCCTGGATCTCGGATTCGATGGCGAGTTTGCTCGATGAGTATTTTGGGCATGATTTGATTCAGGACAACTGGAAACCAGAAACTTGGCGGTTGGTTTGGAGAATTCCTCCCGAAAAGCTTTGGACGGTCAGGCAGATGTCACGCAAGAAACTGACGGAATATGTTCTGCGCCAGACCGGAACGAAGCTTGATCCTGAAGCGCTAACTGTCGGCTTTGCGAGACGCTTTGCAACTTACAAGAGGGCCACGCTTCTATTTTCGGACCACCTTCGATTCGAGAGACTGCTGCAGGATTCTGAAAAACCGATCCAATTTGTCTTCGCTGGTAAAGCTCATCCCAGAGATCACGAAGGAAAGAAGTTGATTCAGGAGATTGTCTCGTTTCTCAGAAAGGAATCGACCGGTGGGAAAATAGTTTTCTTGCAGGATTATGACATTGACGTCGCCAGGAACATGGTTCAGGGGGTAGACCTCTGGCTGAACAATCCCAGGAGACCTCTGGAAGCCTCCGGGACTAGCGGCATGAAGGTTCTCTGCAATGGGGGGCTGAATCTCAGTGTTCTAGATGGTTGGTGGGACGAGGCATACACCCCATCCAATGGCTGGGCTATAGGGACGGGTGGCCCAGAGTCAAACTACACCCTGCAAGACAGGCAAGACGCAGAATCCCTCTATGATTTATTGCAAAACTCGATCTTGCCTGAATTTTACGAAAGAATTGACGGGATTCCCTTGAAATGGATCGATAGGATGCGGCGATCAATGTCGAACCTTACGCCCCGTTTCAGTTCCGGCAGGATGGTGATGGAGTACGCCGAGAACTTTTACTTCAGAAACGCTAGAAAACAGCAATCTCGCGAAGAGGGAAAAACCAAAGACGTAGCCACGCTGGAACCATCTCGGCGAAATGATTGATAATCTACTTTCTAGTATCTTCGAGTCTGCGATGAATTTTCTTGATGGTGCTTGTAACTAGATCTATTTCGGTACGCTTCGATTCGTCTTTGTTTTGAGACAATTCGTCGTAAAGCCGAATTTGGTACAAACCTAGCGCCGTAAGGATTATCTCGCATTCACCGGTTGTCAGATCGGCTGCTGGAGTCTCCTTCACTTCCATACTGGAAGTGGCAAATCGCGTAACGGATATTTATGCTGAAAGTTTCACGCTGTCCGGGCCTCTTCCAACGAGACTTCGGATCCCTGCCGGTAACCTTGGCCCTTCCAATACAGTTCCTTGCCGCTCACAACTTTGATCGAGGTGGTGATTATCGCTGAGATGAAGATGACCCCGCCAAGGATGTAGAGGAATGAATACGGCAAGTTTGCACTACCTGAAATCACCTTCATTTCAAGTGAGGCCAGCGACAAAAAGACGAAAACGTTCAGGAAGCTCGCAATAACTCCTGCGAGAAAAACTCCGGAGATAGAATGCAGGACTAGTACCCCCAGAATGTAGAGGAGAGGATAAACGATGAGGAGGAAAAGCAGAATTGCATTGATTATTGAAATCATTCCGTAACTCTTGATCGACGAGGAGACAACTCGTTCCAAGCCGTGGAATATAGCTCTGGGATCGCTTTCCCACTCGGTCGAGAGCAGGTTAGTACCCTTTTCAATTCGAAGGTTGTAACCATGAGACTTTACAAGTTGACCTATTGCAGCGTCCTCAACTAGCTCACTACGAACCTTGCTATGCCCTCCGGTTTTTTCATAGACCTCTTTGCGAATCAGAAAAAAAGTTCCAAAAACGTAGGCCCTTTTGCTCCCTTTGTCGTTTACTTTTTTCATCGGGTACAGCAAGTTTATCGCGCCCGTAATGAGAGGAAGAACTGCTCCAGCCCAGATGCCCGTGAATCTTACTTTTGGAGCCAGTGAGAAAATATCAATCGAATTCTTTGACGAGTAGAGAACTGTTTTCTCGACTACAGTTTTTTCAAACTCCGAGTCTGCATCGACAAAAAGGATGTATTCCCCGCGCGCCTCCTGAAAACCCCTCCAGCACGGCCAGCTTTTGCCAACCCAACCCTCAGGTTTTGGCCCCGCGGTGACAAGTCGAAGGAATGGATTTTTTGTTGCAAAGCCTTGGACAATTTCGGCGGTCCGGTCTGTGGAAGAATCATCAACCACTATGATCTCTTTTTTTTGGTAAGTCTGATTTACCAATGAGTCCAGACAGTTGCTGATCATCTGTTCTTCGTTTCTCGCCGTGACCACTATCGAGACAAATGACGCCCCGGGGGAATTTCTTTCGTCAATCGAAGGGTCGTAGTCAAATTTCGGAGATGCTCTATCAATTGTAAACAGATAAGCGAAGAGAACCAGAGACCCGAGTAAAGAAAAGAACGCGATTATTGGAAAGAAAAGCAACAAGATCGGCATAAATCGAGAACATCTCGAGACGGTTAACTAAAGCTCGGGGAGGTTTGCGAAGATGAACTTTACCGGGTCCTCAAACGTCGACGTTTCCCTCTTTGCAGCATCGATAAACCTGCTTTTCTCGCGATCGATATTTTTCAAAATTGCAAACGTTGTCTTGAGGAGCGTGCTCGAGTTAGTCGCTTCGACAGATAGTTTCTTTGGGAAGTAATAGTCCTCAAAAACATCCAGCCTTGCAGATGGAAAGTACGAAATGTTAGGAACCCCCATCAGCGCCGCTTCCTGCGTCATCGTTGCACCGCCGCCGATCAACAGATCAGATTGCGCGATCTCTGCGATACCATCTATAGCATCTTCCGCGATTCTCGCGCGATTCGAGAATTCTCGGCGCGCCCACTCTCGCTGCTCGTCGTACCTTGGAATCAGAGCCACTTCAAAATCTCCAATTTTTTCAATTCCAGAAATCAACTTCTCCAGAGAAGAAGATATTCCGTGCCCCTGCTTAAAGTAGGATGCGAACCACTCCTCCAGCCTGATCAAAACTCTTCCTTTGACGCGAGGCGACGGATGTAGCTTTGATTCGGAAAGCCAGACCCACGGATCGAGTGCGTGGTACTTCAGAATCTGGCTGTTTTTCAAACCGTACTGCGTCCATCTCTTTTTGGAAATCGGAAACGGGGAAAACAAGAGCCTGGAAAGCGGAACCGCAAGCCTGCACGGGGCTATCGCATGAGGAGAGTCGCTGCAGATAAAATGGGGAATCCCGAGACCAAAACTCACTCGAGCTGCCTCGGGCGAGATAAATGAGAATGAGTAATCAAACCCCGTTGCAAATGAAATCAACTCCTGCTCGCGGGCAACGCTTGCCTTCAACTTTGACACAAGATCGCCGCCTCCATGTTTACCTAAAGAGACGAACTTGAGGCCCAGACGCGCGACGAGCCTGTTCAATTCCGAGTAGTTCCTACTCGTTACCTGAATCTCGAACTTGGCTGGCGCTCGTTCTACCATCGCTTTGGCGAAAAGAGCTTGCTTTGGGGTTAGGGCGTCAATCCAGATACGAATTGCCAAAAGTTTGCTGCCTGCGTGGCAGTTCCAAAATTCCGCGCGACTATAAAAAATTCACACAAGCGGTTTTAGGCAGGTCTCAGGATTTTTTCTCTGCAGTCCCTTGCTGAGCTGCTGTCGTAGCAGGAGCTGGTTCAGGTTCCAATGGAACCGGCGGAGGAGTTGTCGCCATTACATAACCAATCCAGCCAAGAATCGCAAGAATTCCAATCACCGCAACGAATGCCGTGACCTCGAGCGTGTACAGAGCAACTGTCTTGCCCAAACCGAAGAGAAGGATGCCATAAATTATGACACCGATGATGGCACCAATTACGAGCGCGCTGCCGATTGCTCTATCTCTTGCCATGGTCTGCTGGCACACCAAAACCGGTTTTTGCTATTTATGCTTTGCATCGAAGCAGATTCGCGATACATCTAGGAAATACTAAATTCATAATATTCTGTTACTGCAAACTGACCGCGCCTACCCTGCTTTGCTAGTCGAGAATCGATAACGACCATTGAACCCTTCTGACGATTCGCAATCTGAACCCAAGAAACCGAGGAAGACTCCGGACAAAACCTCTGGAGGGCCGGCTCCTTCTGATATCGATGCAGATTCAGAGCTAAGAGGCAGAACGCTTCGCGCGTACCTTTTCATTTTGAAGAGCCCGAAATCTGTGGGGGTGAGAGAGCTGCAGCGCGCTCTAGGTCTTTCAAGCCCAAGTGTTGCATATCATCACTTGGATAAACTTACCCGGCTCGGTCTCATCGACAAAGACCAGTATGGTGAATATACTATAGTGAAGAGTGCAAATGTAAACGTCTTGCAGGCTTTCACGCAGGTGGGGCGCTTGCTCGTTCCGCGTTTCATCTTTTACGCGGTTTTCTTCACCACGCTTCTGGTTGGTTACGTAATCTTCTTTGGCGCGAGCGCAAACTTCTTTGCCATCGCCTTTGGGCTATTTGCCGCGGCATTTGCCTGGTACGAGGCTTACAGAACGTGGAAAAAGAGGCCCTTCTGAAAACTTGAGCAAAACACCTGTTCTGATGATTAGAACTATGAAGCAGGGTATTATTGACTGTGGTAGAAGGAGGCTCGAGCGTGCGGCTTTTTGACAGGCCAGTCCTAAACGCGGTTCTGGGCGTAGTGTGCGCTCTGGTTGTCCTCGGGCTGCTGTCGTGGCCCGGCATTGTGGGACCCGCCAGGGGTTCTCCAATTTTCGAGCAAAGTCAGTCGGTGAATTCCAATGGAGGAGCAGTGTCAAACTCGACCTCGCAGCCGGTTCTTGCTCCTTCAGCGAGCTCTTCAAACGCTGCTTCAAGTTCAGGTGTGCTGTCGTCCTCTCAATCTGCTCCGACAAAGTCGAATCTTTCCACCTTTGTCTCGGGCTCAAGCAATTCCCCGGTTTATCATGGTAGCTCAACTGAAGGGAATGCGAGTTATGGTGTTGCGGTCTCATCCGGCGCCATGACGACTAACACGACTACAATGGCTCAACTTGATTCCGTGGTGACAACTGAGCAAACAACTCTCCTGTCCCAGGTCACTTCAGTCTCATCGAGTTCCGCACCGGTTTTGGCCACTACTACTTTGACTTCGTCTACCGCTAGCAGTTCCGAATTTGCTATACTGGGTTTGTTGTCGATCAGTGCGGTCATCATCGCCGCCGGTTCAATGTTGCTCGTTCTCAGGCGTGTAAGGCGCGAGGACGAAACAGAATCGTAGTCGATTTCTGCTTCATTCCTTCTCGTCTTCCGATTTTTTTGAAAGCGCCCTATATCCGACAAACGCACGCACGCGCGTGCAAGACCCCCTAGGGGGTTATATATACTGGATATAAAGCGGCTATTTATAGGAAATTGATTTCCTCAGATTTCCATTCGAGGAATTTCTCGATTTTCACGATATCTTTTTGAGGAAAACTCACGGGATTTGTGCGCATTTTATTGATTGCCCGTTCACGTCACGCGGGTGCGACCAATATGAAAAGGGACTATTTATAGGGCGACCAGCTTTCATTCGAGACCAGCGAGAAAAATATTCGATTTCATTCGAGGATTAGTTCACATTTCAAAAACTCGGAAAATATCTTTCTTCGGAAGAGCCCAGTGTAATTCTGACTTGTAAAAATAAAAACATTAGCAACTGATGAGAAGAATAATTCTTCCGAGAAATTCTTGCGCGGTGTGGCAGTTTTTTATACCCTAAAATGACATTTTGATCTTGGATGCCAAACATCGAGGACGTTCTCAAGCAAAATCCTTCGGTCAGATTTGCCGCCATTATTGGACCGGACGGCAAAATGATCAAAGGTGGCATGAGAACGGAGACAAAATCTTTGGAGCCGGCATCCCAGGCTGAACAACTCTATCTACAGTGGACCACTATGCATCGTTCTGGGAATGACTGGAACAAATATTTGGGGCGGAGGCGCTACATTCTGGATAAGCGCGAGCTCGTTCATATCTATACTTTCAATGTCGATCAGGACCACATTCTTTTGGTTTCAACTGATCCGGTAGATACCTCGAATCTCGGGGACTCGATACTGGAGCTGCTAGCAGAGTCGCCAATCATGGGCAAATCGAAGAAGTTACAGTAAAATCCAAGCCCTGTTGTTTTTTATCGTATAACTGGCCAGAAGTTCCAATCTACGGTCGTCAGTTGGATAGTCATAATATACAATCCTCCGTTGGAAGGATTCGACCCAGTTTTCTTCTCGCCGGCCTCATAATTCTCGGTTTCGTTATAGGAACAATCGGAGATCTCTTCAAAGTTTGCCCGAGCTCCATTCCCTCTGTATGTGGCACTGCCACAGATTTTCTTGCCCAGCAGAACGGGCTCGTTGTGTATCTACATCAATATTACCAGCTATTCACGTCGATACTTGTAACGAGTTCAGCACTTGACGCTGGTTTCAATGCGGTCGCGGTACTTGTATTGGATCGACTAACTCTGGATGATGCATTCAACACGCCTCGATACTTTCTGATTTTTTTCCTCACGGCAATTTTGGGGAACGTGTTGACACTTCTTGAGGGGCCTCAATATGCGAGCGCGGGAGCTTCTGGTGGAATTTTTGGTTTGATTGCTGCGGTTTTCTCTTACTCGTGGGCGAAGGAGAATAGAATCGAAGTCACGACCCTGGTCTTCTTCCTCGTAGTCTTCGTGGGAAGCAGTTTCCTAGAAACCGACGTAAACTATGTTGCACACTTCGGAGGCGCGTTAGGGGGATTCATTGCCGGTCCTCTACTCTATCGCAGCCTCAAGCCCAAGCTTGGGGAATATTTTGGGACTGAAAAATCAAGCACTTTTACAAAGAGGATAACCATCATTCTAATTTTAGGGATGGTTGTCGGATCGATAATACAGTTTTCAATTTTCGTGAGCTGAGTTGACTACGCCGTTCGTACTTGGCGAAGTCATTGACTAGTGATTGGAGTTCGCTGACGAGGCAAGCGATTATTCAAGTACTTGTAAGCTATGAATGCTCCGACTATACTCAACAAAACGTTCAAAACAATGTCTGCGGACCACGCGATCGCGAGAGCATCAAACGTTCTTCCAAGAGTTGAAGGTGTGAAATAAGTCAGAATCGCAAGAGCTAGGAACGACTCGCCGAGACCACTCAGACCCGCACCCGCCAGAAGCCTCTGCTGTGATACCGAGGATTCCCCGTATTTTGTCCCGATTATCAGAGCAATATCGAAAATAACTCCAGAAATCACAGTCGATGGGAAAAGGTAAGGTGCCGGAGCGGGAACAGCGAGGAAGACCAAGCCACAAACGATTCCCATTAGTGTCGCGCTCCATTTTCTCCTCGTTGAAAGGATCAAGGCGGACATGAAGATTCCCCGTAGAAAGTGCTCAGGATAACCTACCTGAGTGACCACGGAGGTCAGACCAGAAGTAACGATATACAGTGCCGAAAAAAGCCCGATGAGAGCTATCGATCGAGACCTAGAAACCTGCACTGGAGACTGCAAGATTGTGATCGGGAAAAAGAGGCGTTTTCGGACAGTAGATTAACTTTGTGATATCAACCAAGAATGCAATATTCGATTGTGGAAATCACCAAAAATTTACTGTCTTTCAATTAGGATCGTTCTATTCGAACCTCTACTTTGCAAACGCGATGTTCTCTTCTTTAGAATTTAATATATCCATTCAAAACAGTTTGAGGAATCGTCGGCCTCGGAAGCTGGGACCGCATGGTTCCGCAAACTTCCTTTTCTGACTTTAAAGAGACTAACTTCTAGAAATGCGGAGCGAATTCGAGAGCGCAAACCCGGGATGGATGCCGGCCAGACTTAAGGATCTCCTGAATGATCCGCAGTATACCTCAATCATGCTCGCAACGGGCGTCTTTTTCCTCGTCAGCATCCTGATCCATTTTCCCTTGAACAATTCGCCCCAATTTTACAGCGACTTTCTCGGGTCTTTTTGGGGCAGGACAACGTCCTCGGGGCTTCGTGAGGTC
>Ga0335085_10000748_pt1 | contig 83242 bp, 70 predicted proteins | sample Lox_Sample_45_FD_206712 | JGI IMG/M metagenome (GOLD analysis project Ga0335085, IMG submission 206712) | Soil microbial communities from Loxahatchee National Wildlife Refuge, Florida, United States - Lox_Sample_4.5 | ecosystem: Environmental > Terrestrial > Soil > Wetlands | place: USA... | reverse complement strand
GCATCCACCATGCTTATCCTCTGCGCCGCCTGGGCGTCGTCACCTAAGGCAAGAGCCGGATGCGGGAAACCCGCTCGTCCGGATCTGTGGAGGGGGTTATGGGCAACCATGATCCCTACTCCGACTCGATCCCATCCGACCCTGACCAACCCTCCTCCCGGCTTACTGCTGGTCGCTCTCCGACATCGCTTTCCGCATTGCCTCTTGCAATTGCTGCTGCGCCTGCTGCATGGCCTTCTGTATTCGATCCCAATTGGCCTGCTGTTCCTTAATTCGCTCCTGCCAGTTGTTCCAGAACCTCTGTTGATAGAGTCTAAACCGTGCTTGGGACTCGGCATCCTGCTTGCGAATCTCGATACTGCCGAGCGACGTGTGCAAGTTGAGGGGCGCGCCGCCGCCTGCCAGCGCCGCTGAAGCCTCGAGCGGCCCCCCCATGGCGTCCCCGGACTCACGGCGCTCGGTCAAGGGGAAATCAGAGGCGATGGTATGACCCATCGAGCTGTCGATCATGGCCTTCACGGTGAGCGGCAGGTCGGCGGGCAGAAAAACCTGCAGATCGCCGACCGACGAATCCAGCGTGGAAGGCGTAAAGGTCTGGCGGCTGGCGGCGATTTGAGCCAGAATGTGTCCGGCCGCCGTCTGCGCCCGAACCCCGCTCATAAGCCGGAGCAAGTCCAGGCTGCCGCCGGCTGTCTCCGCCTCCACCCGCCCGCGCGCCCCGTCCAGATGGATACTGCCGGCGGCCGTCTGGGCCCGCACCGGTCCTCCGCATTCGCCGAGCTGGATCTGGCCGCCGGCCGTCTGCACCACCACGGGGCCGGAAACGCCGCGCAAGATGATGTCGCCGGCCGCCGTCTCAGCGTGCACGGTGCCGCTCACCAGGCCCGACACGATCTCGCCGCCGCTGGTGTCGAGATAAGCGTCACCCTTCACGTTTCCCACGTGGATGCTGCCCCCCGCCGTGTGAGCGGTGATGCGCTCGCCGATGTTGCCGACGGTGATGTCGCCGCCGGCCGTCTGCAGCCGTACCGGGCCCGTAACATCGCCGGTTCGAACATCGCCGCCGGCGGTCACGGCCCGCAACTCGCCGTCGAGCGACTCTACCGTAATGCCGCCGTCCTGGGTTTCAGCGTCCACATCCAGATGGGTTGGCACTTGAACATAGAGCGACACACCCAGGCTCCGAAAGGGATGCTCCTGGTCGCCGTAACGGAATTCCAGAAAGACGCCGTCGCCGCCGGACGGGCGCGCCTTGAGCTCAGCGCGCGCGAACCGGGCGCGGGCTTCGTCTTCCGCCGGGGTGTAGGCGGTCATTCGAAGCGCACACCTGACCTGATCGGTCGCGCCCGGCACCACTACGACAGCCCCCAGGTCCGCCCGGACCGTCAGCCGTCCGCCCGGTTTCACCGGCACCGAGCACTCATCCTGCTCGACCCAGAAGCGCCCCTGGCGCAGCGCCACACCGCGGCGTACCCAGGCCGCATCGCCGGCTGGCAGGGGCAAGCTCCAGGCCAAGAGCATGAAGAGAAGTCCAGCAATCCTTCGCAATTCCAGTCTCCCCAAATCGATCCAGGGTCGCGTCGGCAGCGGCCCTAGTACGGCTGCTGCCCCATCTGGTGAAGCGCTTCGACGGACTTGATCCGCACATAGCGATCCGAATCCTGCGTCGCCAGATGCTGTAAGGATGGAACCAGATCGGTGTCACCCTCGGCTGTCACGTGGCTCACAAGTGAGTCGATGGCCGCTTCCCGCACACCCAGGTTCGGATCATTCTCGGCGGCCTGCAGGAGTGCGTGAGCCACGTCACTGTTCCAATTGGCCTTCCCTGCCGTCCGAAGTGCCTCCAGGCGTACGCCCGCATTCTGGTCGTGCTCCAAGGCGTAGAGCAAGGCGTCCCGCACGGTCGGGTCGCTGCCTCCCTGTCGCAGCGCGTTCAAGGTGTCCATGCGGATGCCCGGGTTGTCATAGCTCTTCAAGGCGTAGATCATGACGTCGCGAATGTGTGGGTCATCGAGCGAGCCTTCCATGGTCACTTTCTTCTCGGCGTTCAGCGTGATGCGCACATCGCCGGTTTCGGGATCGGGCGCAACCTGGCTGATACTCTTGATCCTGGCGCTTCCGAGGTCGCCGCCTGCCATCTTGGCTTGGGTGAGATCCGCCGGCGGCGCCGCCGGCCCCGCGATCCGGGCTCCAACCCGGGGGCGCAACACCCACCCCAGGCTGAAACCCAGAGCGACCAGCGTTAAAGCGCCCATCGCGCGCGCCGGATGCGCCGCGGCCACTGGCGGCAGCCAGGCCCGTATCAAGGCCCGCCAGCCCATCTGTTCCCGGTCCAGGGCATACTCCAGCCGCTGCCGGCATCGCACCAGCAGGTCAGGAGTTGGCTCGGCAGTTGGGCATTCAGAAAGGAGTTCTCCAAGCTGTCGCGACTGCTCGAACACCCTCCGGCAGGCGTCACAGGACGTCAGGTGCTCATCCATCGCTGCCCGCTCGTCCGCGCCCAGTTCGTTGTAAAGGTAGAGAGCGAGGTTCTGGTTAAAGTCATGACAGGTCATGCCTTATCTCTCCCAGGCGGCCTGGCGTGAGGCTGTCGGTCAGGAATCTCCATGCCTGGTCTCACGCTCGCCTTCTTCCGGGTGAAAAACGGTTCATTTGCCCGTCCACCTCTTCGTCTCCGGTCTTCGAGAGATATTTCTGTAATCCGCTTGTCATCTGATAGATCCTGGCTTCGTTCGTGATTGGCCCTTCAAACCAAGTCTCCCAGCTCTGTGCGCAACTTCTGGGTGGCCCGGAACAGGCAGTTTTTGGCCGTCTCCTCGCTGGTACCGCACATTTCCCCAATAGTCCTCAGCTTCAGCCCTTCGTAATGGCGCAGCTCGAAGACCATGCGCTCGCGCGGCGTAAGCCGGTTGAGAGCCCCGGCCAGCCGGACCGCAATCTCCTTCGACCGCAGGCTGCGTTCCGGATCGAGCGTCGCCCGGTCATCCGCCAGGGTACTGAAATACTCCGGCTGGCCCTCTTCGCCCTCTGGCGGTTGAACCTCCCGTCGCGTCTTCTTCCGGCGCAGCTGGTCGAGACACACATTGGTCACCACCCGGTAAAGCCAGGTGGAAAACCGTGACTCAAACCTGAAATGGTGGAGAGACCGGTAAACCTTGAGGAAGACCTCTTGAAACAGGTCTGACGCCTCATCCGGACTGCCTGCCACCCGCAGCACGAGACGCAAGACCCCTTGGTCATACTGGCGTACCAAGGCATCGAACGCGGAGCGGTCTCCTGCCTGGGCTTGGCGGATGAGAGCGATCTCCTCCGCACCCGCCAGCGGCGAGCCGTCGGCGGGAATTTTGCCGGCTAACTCCAAACAGGCGCCATCCATTCGAAGTTATCTTTCTATTTCTCTCTCAGTCTATTCTGACGCAGACCATTTGAAAACGTGAGCCGTGATGCCGGGTCGTGCGGGAACCTTCACTTGACGACGGTGAGCCGGCAGAACAAGTTTCGGGCAGGAAAGATCCAGGCCAGGTGCTTCTCGTAGAAGTCGATGGAAATAGCAGCGCAGAGCCTGCCCAGGTTGTCCAGGACGAGGTTGCCGCCAAAGCTCAGACGCCGCTCCAAGATGCGGAAGCCGCCAGCGTTGTAAGTGAAGTCCTGAAAGCTCTCGCGCTCGAGGTAATCGAAGCTGTGGAAGCCGAGGTGAAAGAGATGCGTGGGATCAGTGTAGGAGTCGGGCGAAGTGTAGTGCGGAGTCACGATGAAGACATCGGCCCCGGCCTTGGCGATCCGGTGGACCTCCGCCATCGTTCGCAGGATATCGCGCTGATGCTCGATAAAATGAGACAAGTAGACCCTATCGGCGCAGCTGTCGCGCAGGGGCCAGGGAAAGCGGCCCAGGTCCGACAAGACGTCGGCCGAAGAGCCCGGCTCGCGGTCAATCCCGATGGCGCCTGCTTCCTGCTTCTTCTTTCCGCAGCCAAGGTCCAGGATGATCATGGTTTCGGGCGAGGGCGGAAGTGCTTCGAGACGAACATTGGGACGGGCTTCGGTCAGTCCTCCTTGAGGCCCGCCAGCCGCGCGCTCTCCGACCAAAGGCGCTGGGCCGCTGCATCATCCTGCGCCTCGCGGCTGGGCGTTCTCGGCCGGCACTTGTAGAAATACCCTCCAGTGACGTTCGCGGCCTCCGCCGAGGAGGCGAGGTAGACCATCGTCTCCGCGCCCTTTTCAGGAGAAAGGGCGACCAGCTTCCCGATGCGGATCCCCAGAGACAGCGGTCCACCGCTGCCGTCGCCAAAGCGCGTGTCCACGAAGCCGGGATGGAGGCAGTTCGCGGTTACCCCGTTTCCGCCCAGCCGCCGGGCGAGCTCCCGGGTGAACAGGATGTTGCAGAGCTTGGAGCGTCCGTAAACGTCGAACCCGCGATAGCCGCGGGCCGACTGCAGGTCGCCGAAGTCCAGCTTCTTGCCTTCGTGCGCGTCCGAAGAGGTATTCACCACTCGGGCCGGCTCCGAAGCCAGCAGCCGCCCGCGCAGGGCGTGCGTCAGCACGAAATAGGACATGTGATTGAGCGCAAAGGTCATCTCCAGGCCGTCCTCGGTCAGGCGCCGGGAGCCGAACAGGGCGCCGGCGTTGTTCATCAGGACGTCGATGCGCGGCTCGCCTTGAGAAATTTCGGCCGCCACCCGCCTCATCTCGCTGAGGCGCGCCAGATCGGCGTAGTGGACGCTGTGCTCGATGCCCGGCCCTTGCTCCCGCAGCTGCGTCAGGGTTGCCGCGCCGCGGGCCGGGTCACGCGCCACCAGCACAATGCGCGCGCCCATGCCGGCCAGCTTCAGCGCCGCCACCTGGCCGATGCCCGAGGTGCCGCCCGTGATCACGATGACCTTGCCTTGCATGGAACCTGGCATGGCTCCTCCCGTCAGCCCCTTGCTAGCCAGTCTAGCAGGGCCGCTCGGGCTTGTCTTGAGGGGCGAGGATGGCGGGAGGAGCGGGATCTTCTTGCGTGGGGCCAGCCTGTTTGTTACGCTCGGGCCATGTTTCAGCGGTTTGAACCTGGGTTGCGCGAAATCGGTGCGGCGCCAACGTTCGCGCGGCGATGAGAGCCGCGACCCTTAAGCCTCGAAAGGCCATCCAGCAACTCCGAGCCGAGCATCCGCCTGCCGAAGGCCGGGCCGTCGCCCTGCGGCTCGACATGAACGAGAATACCGCCGGCGCCGTCCCCGCCGTGGTGCGGGCGGTGCGACGCGCGCTCACCGGCAAGCATCTGGCTGCTTACCCCGAGTATCAAGCCGCAACCGCCGAACTCGCCCGCCACTTCCAGGTTTCAGCGCCCGAGCTCCTGCTGACCAATGGCATCGACGACGCCATCAAGCTCCTCTGCGACACCTTTGTGGAGCCGGGTGACACGCTGCTGATTCCCGCCCCGACCTTCCCGATGTACCAATTCTTCCATTCGGTGGCAGGTGGGAGGACGGTAGTGGTGCCTCATGACGACCGGGTGCGCCTGCCCCTTGATCGAGTGCTGGCGGCGCTTCACCGGCGGCGCGGCAAGTCGCGCCGGGCGGTCCGCTGGCTGGCGCTGGCGAACCCCAACAATCCGACCGGGACGATGATCCCCAAAGCCGATCTCGAGATCATCCTCCGCGCAGCCCCCGGCACGCTGGTGCTGATCGACGAAGCTTACTTCGAATATGCGGGCGAGACCGTGCTGCCCTGGATTCGCCGATTCCCGAATCTGGTGGTCAGCCGCACGTTCTCGAAGGCTTATGGTCTGGCCGGACTGCGGCTGGGAGTGCTCTTCGCCCGGCGCGAGCTGATCGGCTGGATGCGCCGGGCTCAAGCCGTCTTCCCGGTGAACTCGATGGCTTTGGCGGCGGCCGTGGAAGGCGTCCGGAACCCGGAGGTCGTTCGCCGGCACGTCGGGCAGGTGCGGCGAAACCGGGCCCGGCTCTGCCGCTGCCTCGATTCGCTGGGTGTTCCCTACGCTCCCAGCGCCGCCAACTTCGTCTTCGCTTGCTTCGGCAGGCGGGCGCCTGAGATCGCCCGGCGCCTCGGCCGCCAACGGATTCTGGTGCGGCACTGGAGCGGCGATCCTCGCCTGCGACCCTATTTCCGGATCAGCATCGGCACGACCTTGGAAGTCCAGCGGCTGATTCGTGCTCTGAATGATTTGGGCGACCTCATCGAGCTGCCGGACCCCCGGTCTGCCTGGCGGGGCGTGATGGACTACTCGCCGTTGGTCTGTTAGGGCCGGCGAATGTAGACTGCCTCGGGTGGCCAGCGCTAAACTACTGTTGGCAGACCCGTTGGGAGACCTGATGACCACCGTCGGTTCATTTGAGGCCAAAACTCATCTCGCTGCTTTGCTCGACCGCGTGGAAAAGGGCGAGAGCATCGAGATCACCCGCCGGGGCGTTCCCGTCGCAAGACTCGTGCCCGCCGGCTCCAGCGAACGCGCCGACTTGGCCGCCCTCGCCCAAGAAATTCGCGAAGTCCGGAAAGGGCAGCTTCTTCGAGGTCTCAGCATCCGCAAACTCATCGATGAGGGCCGCCGATTCTGACTCCGCCGCCGACCCTGGTCCTCGACGCCTCTCTGGCAGTGGCCTGGTGCTTTGAAGACGAAACCACCGACTTTACGGAAGCGGTGCTCGAGGGACTCGCCGCTGGATCTACAGCGATCGCGCCGGCCTTGTGGCCGTACGAAGTGGCCAACAACCTGGCGGTAGCTGAGCGCCGGAATCGCACGACTTTCGCCCACATTGTGCAGTTTCTAGCGCGCCTGGCTAAGTTTCCCATCTCCATCGATCCCAGCGATCCTCAGCGGATGTTCGGCCAGGTGCTCAGGCTTGCTCGCGAGCACAGGCTCTCCGTTTACGACGCCGCCTACCTCGAGCTGGCCTGGCGTCTTGATCTGCCGCTTGCGACCCTCGATCGAGATCTCCGCACTGCAGCCAAGCCCGAGGGTGTCGACCTCGCCTACCCACGGTCCTCGTCCACATAGATCCTGGGCACGCGCTTGCCTATCGAGCACAGGACCTCATATGGCACCGTCCCAAGATCGGAGGCAATCTCCTGGGCCGTGATGCTGCAGTGCTCGGAGCGGCCGATCAGAATCACTTCATCGCCTACCTCCACGCCCGGAATATCGGTGACGTCCAGCAGGGTCAGATCCATGCTGATGCTGCCCACGATGCGGGCGTAATCGTCGTTGACGATGGCCCGGCCCCGGTTGGAAAGCGCGCGGCTCAAGCCGTCAGCGTAGCCCACCGGGACCGTGGCAATGCGCGATGGGCGCCGGGTGTGATAACCCGCCCCGTAGCCGAGGGGCGTATTGCTGGGGACGTCCTTGAGGTAGACCACCCGCGATTTGAAGGTCAGGACGGGCTCAAACTCCGCGAAGCGGGCCACCGACGCGGCCGCCCGCCGACGCAGGGATCGCTGATCCCACCTTTCGCCCGGCCCTTCTCCGTCCGCGGGCGCGGCAGGTCCGGCGGATGTTTGTCGAGGCCCGCCGTCGAGGCTTTGGGACGAGCCGTTCGGGGTCAGGATCAGCGGCAGACAGTATCCGTACAGCAGCGCGCCGATCCGCACCAGGTTCTCGGGAAGATCGCGGCGGGCCAGCAGGGCCGCGCTGTTGGAGATGTGCACCCACTCCGGCTGCACTTTATACCAAGGCAACTCCTTGACGGCCGTCTGAAAGCGCTCCAATTGTTCATCGGTCTGGCTCGCGATCAGATCCTCGGCGGAGGCCAGGTGAGTGAACACGCCTTTGAGTTCGAGACCTTCCAGTTCGCGGTAGCGCGCCAAAAAGAGCTGCAGGCGGGATGGCGGCAGGCCGAGCCGTCCCAGGCCGGTGTCAACCTTGAGGTGAAACTCGATAGGACGCTGGAACCGCCGGGCGCACTCCGCGTAGGTGTCGAGCCGCGCGGTCGAGGAGATACTGGGCGTCAGCCGGTACTCCACCAGGTCGGCGGGATCGCTCATGTAGAGTCCACCGAGCAGGAGAATGGGCTGCTCAATCCCGGCCTGGCGCAGTTCGACCGCCTCCTCGACGGTCGCCACCCCGAACCAGTCGACCCCGCAGCCTGCCAGGCAACGGCCCACCGCCACGGCCCCGTGACCGTAGGCGTCCGCCTTGACTACGGCCATCACCCGGCGCGACCCAGCCAGCTCCCGGATGCGCTCGAAGTTGCGGCGGAGGGCCGACAGGGAGATCTCGGCCCAGGTGGGACGCAGGAGCCTAGCTGGGGTCAGGGTCTGTTCCAAAGGGGTCGTGCCATTGCCGCAAACATCGATAAGCCGTTTGCCTTCAACATCATCCTGGGATTTCCCCAAAATCGTCGCTAAATCTGAGGGATTTGTTGGTTCCAGCCGGCAAAAACAGTCGCCATTTTCGGGTTAACAGGATTATTTATCAACAAGATGCTGGGTTTATTGTGGCAAACCATTTGCTTTCAGCGAGATGCTGGGTTTCCGCAAATTCCAAAAATGGTAAACGATTTGTTTTCTGTAAGTCGCTGGGTTCGTTCGTACATATTTCAATTTCCCGCAGATCCGGCCTTGCGATGCGCAGCCTTCCACCCCGCATCCCCTCCTTGAAGTTGATTCTAAAAGAGATTCCTGCCTTGGTGGACATGCCTTTCGAGCAGTACGGGAGAAGGCGTCCCGCGAGCGCCGATTTGCATGACCTTGGCACCGGCCTGGGCAAGCTCCGGAGCGTGACGCAATGTCTTGGCTGGCCATCAAGCAGAATCCAGTTCAACGCCACGTTATCTAAATAGCTAACACAGCCCTCTGTCGAAGTCAAGCGAAATGTATGACGAGAGACCGCACTCGCCCGTGCATATTGCGGCACCCCGACCAATAAACCTGCGTCCGACAAGAAGTAAAAGAGGTAGACGCGCTGCAACGTTCGGCGAGCTCCGGTCACTAACCGGGTGCCAGGGTCATCAAGACGGGAGCCCGGCAAGAGGAGGCGTATCGTGGCGATCCAAGTCAGCAGCTTTGCGGGACAGAACTGGACCATCACTCCTGAGGCTTTGGCTGTGAACGAGCCACCGCCCTGGAACATCAGCGCCCAGAGGTTTCTTCTCGTGCTCACAGGCGTTGCAATCATCGATTTGCAGGGAAACAGCGGCGACTGGCGCCGCGAAACTGTGACCCTGTTTCCGGATATTGCCTCTCCCCTTAATTTTGCGGCGGCTAGATACGGCATTCCGCGGCCCGCCGGAGTGGAAACCGTGCCAGCTATCGACCTCGAACAGTGGGCGCCGTTCGCGGCCGTCAGTTCGGGTTTTGTTGGGGAACTCGGCGGCGTGAACGCCGGGTTTGCGGTGGATGTCTGGCGGCCGACCCATTTCCTTCACACGGTCGACGCCGGCGGCCAGCCTGTCAATAATGTCTTCACGGGTGTCGATGTCGACGTGGCGGTCCGCGATAGTCACGCCACGCTTCATCGGGTGAGTTACCACATTACCTTGCTGGGAAGGATCGTTTTCCTGGTGCAGTCGGCTGCCTGACCCGGCAACTGCAAGAGGGCGCTCTCGTTGACATGGAACCACACGCCGTCAGCGTGGCGCCGGCTCGAACCGTGCCGTGGCCACCGGCCCTGGCGGGAACGCAGGCTCGAAAACGGCTCCCAGCTGCTCAGTAAACCGGCCCTTCGGGCTCCGAAGCCAGGGGCCCGTTTTCGAAGCGGACAAAGCGCTTCTGAAAGACCACGTTGACATCGCCGGTAGGCCCGTTGCGCTGCTTGCCGATCACCAGCTTGGTTTCCACCCCGGCGGCGGGATCATCAGAATCTTCATCGTCGGACGCGGGCCGCTTCTGGCGGTGGATGAAGATCACCACGTCGGCGTCCTGCTCGATGGAGCCCGACTCCCGCAGGTGGTGGAGTTGCGGCTCGCCGCCGCCGTGCTGTTCGGGGGCGCGGCTCAACTGGGAAAGGGCCACCACCGGAATGCTCAGTTCCTTGGCGATGGCTTTCAGGCTGCGCGAGATATAGCTCACTTCCTGGGTGCGGTTTTCGAAACGACCGTGCCCGGTGGCCAGCTGCAGGTAATCGAGGATCAGCAGGTCGAGCCCGCGCTCGCTCTTGAGCTGGCGGGCCTTGGCGCGGATCTGCAGAACGCTCAGCGCGGGGGCATCGTCGATAAAGAGCGGGGCCTCCGCCAGCCGCCCCAGCGCCCGCGAAATCTTGCCCCAGTCCTCCTTGCTGGAAAAGCCGGTGCGAAGCTTGTGGCTGTCGACGCGCGCCTCCGAGCAGAGCAGGCGGATCAGCAGGGACTCCTTGCTCATTTCCAGCGAGAACATGCCGACCACTTTGCCCTGGGTGGCGGCGTGGGCGGCGATGTTCATGGCCAGGGCCGTTTTGCCAAGCGACGGGCGGGCCGCCACGATAATGAGGTCGCCGGGCTGCAAGCCGGAGGTCATGGTGTCGAGGTCGGTAAAGCCCGTCTCCACGCCGGTTACCCGCTGGCCGCGGTCGAAGAGCACATCGATGGTGCCGAAGCTCGACTTGACGATATCCTTGATCCCGAAGAAGCCGGACTGGATCTTGTCGCCGGCGATCTCGTAGATCTGCCGCTGGGCGTCGTCGATGAGGACTTCGGGGTCTTCGGAGGCCTCGAAAGCGCGGCTCATGACGTTGCTGGAAGCGTTGATGAGCCGGCGCAGGATGGCCTTCTGCTTGATGATGCGGGCGTAGTTGCCCACGAAAGAGTAGTCGCCGACGGGCACCCCGTCGCTGAGCCCCGCAAGATAGGCTACTCCGCCGGTCTTTTCCAGCACCCCGGCCTTGGAAAGCTCTTCGGCCAGGGTGACCACGTCCACCGTCTGGTTCTTTTCCGAGAGGCCCACAATCTGCTGGAAGATCAGGCGGTGGGAGTCCGCGAAGAGGTCGTCGGGCGCCACCGTGCCGGAGACCACGTTGAGGGCGCCGTTGTCGAGCAGGATGGAGCCGAGCAGGGCACGTTCGGCCTCGAGGTTGTGGGGCAAGGATCTTTCGGTCGCAGCGCTCATGGTTGGATAGGGCATTATAGCAGCCCGGCGGCGGGGCTGCAGGGGGTCATCGGATCTCACCTTCGAGGCCGCTTCTCCGCTGGAGGGGCGCGGCGTCGCATGCCTGGGGCGGACCTTTGCAACTCCGGAGGGCTAATCTCCATCAACTAAATTGCAGCTCCGCCCGGCCGGATGCGGCTCGGCCGGTAACCCCAACATTGGTGGGGAGAAAGGTTTAGCCGTTCTTTGACACCCCTCCCGGCGTATGCCATACTGAGCCCCAGGGGAGAGTGGAGTCGATCGGCGGGCTTAGGAAATCACTTATGACGAGAATGAGTGGGCAGCTCAAGGCTGGCATCAGCCTTTTTTTGTTTCTGGTTGTGCCGGCCAGCCTGGCACGCGCCGGTCAATCTCCATCGGCTCAACCGGAGACGCCGCCCAAGGCCGCGCCGGCAGGCGGGGGTAATGCTCCCGCTCCCCAGACCTCTGAGCCTGATCTGGCCGCGGCCTACTATCATTTCGTTCTGGCCCGGCGTTATGAGGAAGAGGCGGGAATCCAGAACCGCAGCGATCTGGTCGATCGGGCGGTGGCCGAGTATAAGGCGGCCATGGCGGCCGATCCCGGATCGCTCTATCTCAGGACCCAGCTCGCCGAGCTTTACTACCGCATCAGCCGGGTGGGCGACGCCATCCGCGAGGCCGAGGCGGTCCTGCACGCCAACCCGGACGAGGTCGACGCCCACCGCCTGTTGGCCAGCATTTACCTCCACAGCCTGGGGGAGAGCGAGGCGGCGGCCAACTCCGACGCCACGATTCGCAAGGCGATTACCGAGTTCGAGGCCGTCACCCGGCTCGACCCCAAAGACACGGACTCCTTCATCGCCTTGGGCCGCCTGTACCGCGTCACCAACCAGGGCGCCAAGGCGGAGGAGACCTTCAAGAAAGCGATTGGCGCGGACCCGGGTTCGAAACCCGCGCTTAGTTATCTGGCCCAGCTCTATCTGGACGAGGGCGATTACGCCGAGGCCATCAACACCCTTCAGAAAATCCCCGCCGGTGACATGGACCCCCCGGCCCTGGTCATGCTGGGGCGGGCGTACATGCAGGACCGCGATTATGACAAAGCGGAGGACGCCTTCAGCCAGGCCCTCGATCAGGATCCAGACAACGAGGAATTGCGCCAGTACCACGCCGAGGCGCTGGTCGCGTCCGGCAAGAACGCGGAGGCTCGCGACGAGCTTCAGAAAATCTTGAAGACGGACCCCAACGACGGCGCCGCCTGGCTGCGTCTCGGCCATCTCGACCGCATGGAAGGGAAATTTGACGAGGCCCGCGAGGAGCTGGCCAAAGCGCAAAGCCTGTTGTCCGACAATCCCGATGTGGTCTACGAGCAGGTTCTGCTGGAGGAGACGGCGGGTAACCCGGACAAAGCCGTCGCCCTGCTCCAGGGCCTCTTAAAGGATTCCGAGAAGCCCGACGGCCGCTATTCGCTGGGCGAGGCCGGAAACCGGGCGGCCTTTCTGGAGAGGCTGGGGCTGATCTACCAGAACCAGGAGAAGTACGACCTCGCCATCAGCACCTTCCGCCGCATAATCGACCTGGGACCCAGCCAGGCTCCGCGCGGCGAAGCGCTGGTGATCGAGGCCCTGCGGGGGTCCAAGCAGCCTGCCAAGGCCATGGCAGAAGTGGATGCGGCCGTGGCCAAGTATCCCAAGGACCGGCAACTGGCCACCGTGCGCGCCACGCTCCTCGGCGAGCAAGGCAAGCCGGACGAAGCGGTGGCGGCGCTCAATAGTCTGCTGACCGGCGGCCCTTCGGACGTCGAAGTGCTGCTGAACATCGCGCAAGTGTATTCCCAGGCGAAGCGTTATGCGGAGGCTCAGGCAGCCGCCGAAAAGGCCCTGCGCATCAGCGACAAGCCCGACGATCAGGAGAGCGCTCACTTCATCCTGGGCGCGCTCTACGAGCGCCAGAAGCAATACGATCAGGCGGAGGCTGAGTTCAAGAAGGTGCTGGCGGCCGATCCCCTGAACGGCCAGGCGGCCAATTACCTCGGCTACATGCTGGCGGATCGCGGTGTCCGCCTGGAGGAATCGGTCAAGTATATTCAACGCGCCCTGCAAGGCGACCCCAATAACGGGGCCTACCTGGATAGCCTCGGTTGGGCTTATCTCAAGATGCACCGGCCGGACATGGCGGAGGCTCCGCTGGAGAAGGCGGCCCGCCTGATCACCGGCGACCCGACCATTCTCGAGCACCTGGGCAACCTGCATCTGGCGCTGGGCAATCCGCAAGCCGCCGAGGAGGAGTGGGAGCGGGCGCTCAAAGCGTGGCCCATGGCCGTGGGCAGCGACTTCGACGCCGAAGAGGCGGCCAACCTGCAAAAGAAGCTCGACGAACTGAAGCTTCAACTCGCCAAGGGAAAGAGCTCCGCCAAGCCCGAACCTTAATCGAGGCGTCACGGGGCCGAAGCGGCGGCGAATCCTTCGACCGCCTGGTCAAGAATCAAGGCCATCGGCCGGGCGGTCGAACCGCCGGAAAGCGAACCCGGACCGCCCTGGCTTCCCTCGGCCTTGCGCCGATCACTCATGCCTGCCCTCCGGCTCCGCGCTTTCGCGAAGATCAATCTGGGCCTGCGAATCCTGAGCCGGCGGCCCGACCACTATCACGAAATTCGCACCGTCTACCAGGCGGTCTCGCTGGCCGATCACCTTGAAGTCGCGGTGAGTTCCCGGCCGGGTGGCATCGTGGTGGAAGCGGACGATCCCACGGTCCCCAGCGGTTCTGAGAACCTGGCCTACAAGACCTGCGAGCGCTGGCGGCAGGTCCGCGGCGGCCTGAGGCGCCAGATCACGATCAGGATTGAGAAGGGAATTCCAGCCGGCAGCGGCCTGGGAGGGGCCAGCAGCGACGCCGCCGCCACCCTGCTCGCGCTCGAGCGTCTGACCGGCGATCGCCTGACGCCCGGCGGCCGCCTCGCCCTCGCTTCCGGACTGGGCTCGGACGTGCCTTTCTTTCTGCTCGGGGGCCGTGCGCTGGGATGCGGCCGCGGAGAAGAGGTTTATCCCTTGCCGGATCTGCGGCCGCGCCAGTGTCTGATTGTCTTCCCGGGCTTCGCGCAATCGACCGCCGAGGCTTACGCGGCGGTGGATTCGCAATTGACAGCAGGATCAGAACCGGCTAGCATTTACTCTCCCTTCGGCATGTGGCCACAGTTCCCCTGGGAAGGTTGGGGACCGGCCGAAAATGACTTTGAAAGGGTCGTTTTCGCAAAGTGGCCGGAGCTGCAGAGGCTGAAGCAGCAGCTCCTCCGGGCCGGCGCCGAAATGGCATTGTTGTCAGGCAGCGGCACTGCTGTCTACGCCATTTTTGACTCCGCCCGAAAACTGACGGCCGCGCGGGCCCGGGTAAAATCGGGGTGGCGCACTTTCGCCGTGCGCACGCTGGCGCGCGCGGAGTATGGGCAGCTCCAGATCGCGCTCTAACGGGTTCGACGGCCCTGCGCAACCCTGGGAGGTCGTCCAGTGGTAGGACACATGCCTTTGGAGCATGGAACCCTGGTTCGAATCCAGGCCTCCCAGCCAGTTTAAGCATAGTGATGACCGGGCGGCGCCGCCCGCGATAGATCAGGTCTCGTGAGGATTCGGAAAACCGCGCCATGGCGGACCACAAGCTTAAGATCTTTTCGGGGAATGCCCATCCGGAGTTAGCGCGCGAGATCGCCCAGTGTCTGGGGACGAAGGTGGGCGCGGCGGACGTGGGACGCTTTCCCGACGGCGAAGTGCGGGTGCAAATCGCCGAGAACGTGCGCGGCACGGACGTCTTTGTGATTCAGCCCACCTGCCGGCCGGTGAACGACAACCTGGTGGAGCTGCTGATCATGATGGACGCTTTCCGGCGCGCCTCCGCCGACCGCATCACAGCCGTCATGCCGTATTACGGCTACGCGCGCCAGGACCGCAAGGATCGCCCCCGGGTGCCCATCTCTTCCAAAGTGGTGGCCGATCTGTTGACCTCCGCTGGGGCGGACCGCGTGCTGGCGCTCGACCTGCACGCCGGCCAGATTCAAGGCTACTTCAACATTCCAGTGGATCACCTCTACGCCACCCCGGTCACGGTGGAATACTTCCGGAAGCTTGGGCTCCATAACGTCACCGTGGTTTCGCCGGACACCGGGGGCGTGGAGCGCGCGCGATCGTTTGCCAAGAAGCTGGACGCGCCGCTGGCCATTATCGACAAGCGGCGCGAAGACGCCCACGTCGTCGAAGTGATGAACGTCATCGGCGACGTGGAGGACCGGGTCTGCCTGCTGGTGGACGATCTGATCGACACCGGGGGGACGATCGTGCGCGCCGCCCAGGCGCTGAAAGACAAGGGCGCCGAGCGGGTCTTCGCCGTCTGTGTGCACGGGGTCTTTGCCGGAGACGCGGTGCAGCGCCTCTGCAATTCGGCGCTGGAGCAGGTGGTCACCACCAACTCGATACCACCGCCTCCGCAGGCCGCACGGAATTCCAAGATCAAGGTCCTGAGCATCGCTTCCCTTTTTGCCCAGGCCATCAAGTCGATCCATGATGAGACTTCGGTGAGCAAGCTGTTTATCTGAACCCCTTATTCGAGGAGCCTGCGCGCGGCAGCGTGCGGGCTCCAGGAGCGCGAAAGTCATGGTAACTACGATTGAAGCCGAGCCCCGCGAGGACTTCGGCAAGAACGCCTCCCGCCGCTTGCGGCAAGCCGGCCGCATCCCGGGCATCGTGTATGGCGGCGGCGGCCAGGCGATCCCGGTGACGCTCGACCCCAAGCGGGTCGCGCCGGTCCTCCAGTCGGACTCCGGCCACAACACCGTGATCACCCTCGAGATCAAAGGGCGGGCGCCGGCCCGGGTCCTGTTGTGCGACTGGCAGGTTGACCCGGTGCGGGGCGACCTTCTGCACGTGGACATGTTCCGCATCTCGGCGGATACGCGCCTGAAGCTGAAGGTGCCGGTCCACCTCAAGGGCGAGGCCTACGGGGTCAAGACCGAGGGCGGCGTGCTGGAGTTCGTCCTGCGTGAGGTCGAGATCGAGTGCCTGCCCGACGCCATTCCGGAGCACCTCACGGTGGATATCACCGACTACCGGATCGGGCGCAGCTTGCGGGCCGGCGACCTGCCGCTCGGCGAGCGCGTCCGGCTGCTGACCGATCCCACCCGCATGGTGGCCCACGTGATCGCACCCAGGACTGAGGAGAAGGCGGCAGCGGAGGTGATCGAGGGGGCTGAGGCGGCGGAACCCGAAGTGATCCGCAGGGGTAAGGCCGAGGAAGGTGAAGAGGGCGAAGAGGGCGCGGCCAAGGCCGAGAAGAAGCCGGAGAAGGAGAAGAAATAGCCTCTGCGTGAAGCTGATTGTCGGTATCGGCAACCCCGGCCCCGAGTATGTCTTCACCCCGCACAACCTTGGTTTTCTGGGAGTGGATCGGGTGGCTGAGCGCTGCGGGGTCGAGGTGGTGCGGCCTGAGTGTTCGGCCCTCACCGCCCACACCCGGATCGGCGGCTGCGAAGTGGTGCTGGCGAAGCCGCTGACCTTCATGAATCTCAGTGGGGTGTCGGTGGGCCGTCTGGCGGAACGCTACGAAGCGGGGCCCGGCGATCTGACGGTGCTGGTGGACGAGGTGGCCTTGCCGTTGGGGATCCTGCGAATCCGACGGCAGGGTAGCGCCGGGGGCCACAACGGTCTGAAGTCGATCATCGGGGCCCTGGGCTCGGACGAGTTCATCCGGGTCCGGATGGGAGTGCAGCCCGATCACCCGGTCTCAGACCGGACGCGGTTCGTGCTCAGCCCCTTCCGGCACGACCAGCAAGAAACCGTGGCGGAAATGGTCGAGCGCGCCGCCGAAGCCGTCGAGATAATTGTGCGAGAAGGGGTGGAGCGCGCCATGAACCAGTTCAACCGGCGCGCAGATCCGAATTGAGTGAGGTCGCATGCGTAAATACGAACTGATTTTTATCGTCCGGCCCGATGTTCCGGAGGAGGAGCTCGGCAAGATCATCACCCAGATGGAAGGCGTGGTGAGCGGGCACGGCGGCAAGATCGAGAAGATCGAGAAGATCGGCCGCCGCCGGCTCGCTTACCGGGTGCAGCGGCAGCGGGAGGGCATCTACGTGCTCTTCGTCGTCGAGGGCACCGGCGACACGGTCAAGGAATTTGAGAGACGCCTCAAGGTCAACGACCTAGTCATGAAATACCTCTCGGTGCGGGTCGATGAGGAGTTGAAGCGCGCTGCGAAAGCCAAGGCCTGGCGAGCGGAGCAGGCAGCGCGCAAACCGCGTCCGCGACCGAGTTCGCCCGAAGCGCCGGCGGCTGAGGCAGCCACTTAGCCAGAATGAAATGAAGGTGCTGTGAGGTAAGGTTCTCTCAGCCTGCTCCAGCGTCTGACGAAGTTCTCGAATTCCGGCTTCCGCCCGGCGGAAGCGGATCAAGAGTGAAGGAGAGAAGGATATGGCAACATCAGCGACCGGCGGACCACCCAGCGGCGGGCAAGGCGGAGGTGGCGGCCGAGGTCCCGACCGCGGGCCCCGACGAGGCGGCCCGGGTGGCGGGGGCGGCCGGAAGCAGTATTTTCGGCGCCGGAAGGTCTGCAAGTTTTGCGACGAGAAAATCGACGTCATCGATTACAAGGACGTCCGCCTGGTAAGCCAGTTCATCTCCGACCGCGGTAAAATCCTGCCGCGGCGGCTGACGGGAACCTGCTCGCCCCATCAGCATCTGCTCACGGTGGCTATCAAGCGGGCGCGTAATCTGGCGTTCATACCGTTCGCATCCGGATTCTAGCGAACTGCGGGCTTTACGAGGGCCGGCTGAAGGCGGGGATCGCGCGGCGAAGCAAGCCTGGGAGTTCAGGGAGCGGAACAGGTTTGCGCACGCTGCACCCCGGCTGGATCGCGATCGCTCAAACTGAGGTCAAGTCATGGAGATCATTCTGATTGAGAATGTGGATAAGGTTGGAAGCCGCGGCCAGGTCGTGAAGGTGGCCGACGGATACGGGCGGAACTACCTGCTGCCGAAAAAGCTGGCCGTGGCCGCGACCCCGCAGAACAGAAAATGGGCCGAGCAGCAGCGGATAAGGTTCCTGAAGCTCGAAGCCAAGGAGAAGGGCGAGGCCCAGGAACTCGGGCAGCTCCTGGAAGGCGTGAGTCTCACCTTCATCCGCAAGTCCGGCGAGCAAGGGACGCTCTTCGGGTCCGTCACCGCCATCGATATCTCGGAGGGTCTTGCCGCCCAGGGCTACAAGATCGACCGGCGCAAGATCCAGCTTTCCAACCCGCTGAAAGTCGTCGGGGAGTACGATGTACCCATCCGGCTGCACCGCGACGTCACCCAGACGGTGAAGGTCAAGGTCGAGGCCGAAGGGGGTCCTGAGGCCGGCGCGCCCGCGGGCGCGACAGAAGCGGAGGCGGCTTCGGGCTCCGCAAAATCCACGTCTGCCCCTGAGGCCTCGGCTGAGGCCGGCGCCGCACCCCAGTCCTCGTAGCCACGATTGTCGCCCCGGCTCCCGGCCGCAGCCCGGCCCAGAAGGGTGGCGCCATGGCTCAACTGCGTTCGAAAGCTGCGGCAGCCAGCCTCTACGCCCGATGGCGGATCGCGGTGAGGCGCGCCCATTTCTTTCACGCGGGCGAGAAGGTGGGGGTGGCGGTCTCCGGCGGAGTAGATTCGATTCTGCTCCTCAATTTCATGGTTCAGCTGGCTGCCGAAATCGGTCTAAAGCTGGCGGTGGTCCATTTCAATCATCATCTGCGAGGGCCGGATTCGGACGCCGACGAGCAATTCGTCTCCGAGCGCGCCCGGGAGCTGGGCCTGGAATTTATTTCGGCCGGCGCCGCGGTCGCCCGTGAGGCGCGAATCCGGAAGAGCAACCTGGAGGCCACGGCGCGCGACTTGCGCTACCGTTTCTTCTTCTCGCTGGTGAGGCAAGGCCGGGTCGACAAGGTGGTCACGGCCCACACGGCCAATGATCAGGCCGAGACGGTGCTTCTGCGCCTTCTGCGCGGTTCCGGCACCCGGGGGCTGGGCGGAATTCATCCGCTGCTGGCAGGCGGCGTGGTGCGCCCCTTTCTCGGCCTGACCCGCGCTGAGGTGGAGGCTGAGGTCGCCCGCCGCCAGCTTGCCTTTCGGACCGATGCCACCAACCAGGACACCCGCCTCGCCCGCAATCGCGTCCGCCGACAAGTAATCCCCTTGCTCGAACAGCAGTTCAACCCCAACCTGGTCCGGTCGCTGGCGGCTTTCGCTGACCGGGCGCGTGACGACGAGTCCTTCCTTGAGGATCAGGTGCGGCAACGACTGCAACCCTGGGCGGTGCGGGAGGCAGACCGGCTGAAGATCTCCGCCCGCCGACTCGACGAATTCCCGCCGGCTATTGCCCGCCGGGTACTGCGCTGGATGCTGGCGGAGACCGCCCGGGCCAAGCCCGGCAGCCCCGGCGCGCCGGGTCTCACCGCCGGATGCACCCACGCCGAGATCGAATCGGTGCGGCGGCTGGCGCACGAGGGGCAGAGCGGTAGAAGGCTGCTGCTGGCGGGCGGTCTGGAAGCGTCCAAGGAATTCGACTGGCTGGTGGTGCGCCGGGCGCCGGTGCGGACGCCGGACGCGGCTCGCGAAGCGTATGCCCACACGATCCGGCCACCCGCCGAGGTGGCCATTCCCGAGCTCGGGATCCGCCTGCGGTTCCGCCTGGCCGACTTGTCCGATGCGAAGTTGCCGGAACAGGCGTATACTACGGTGAGCGAGGTTCGGCTTGAGGCTGGGGCACCTGCCGCGCCTTTAACCCTGCGGAGCTGGCGGCCGGGAGACCGTATCTGTCTGGCAGGGAGCAGTCGCCCCGTAAAGTTGAAGCTGCTGCTGCTCGAGCGGCGAGTGCCGCTGGAGCAGCGTCGCTACTGGCCGGTGCTGGAGTCTGATCGGGGGATCATCTGGGCGAGGGGATTTGAGGCGCGGCCGAGCGCCGCCGCGGAGTCATGCCGCCACCTGATGATCGTCGAAGAGAGAGCCGAAGGAAGACTCGAGCGCGAGCTAACCCTCCCGAGGAAGCCCTGAAGAGCACGCCCTCCCGGTCCAAGTCGAAGCGAACCAGGCTGGCTGGGGTCGGGCCTCACATTCCGGGCAATCTCCGGGTGGTCTTTACCGAGCAACAAATTCGCCACCGCATCCGGCAGCTGGCGCAGCAGATCAATCGAGCCTACCACGGCAAGACCCTGCACATTGTCGGGGCCTCCGATGATTGCTTTCTCTTTATGGCCGACCTTATCCGCGCCCTTCGTGTCCCGATCGTCTGTCACTTCGTGAGTACCCTGGTCCGCGCGACGAGCGTGGAAGGCATCCCGGTTCGGGAGATCTTTTTTACGCCCGCCCTGGATCTCGAGGGCAAGGATGTCCTGCTGCTCTCCGGAATCGTGTATTCCGGGGTGACCCTGGACTTCTTGTATCGTCAAATTTCAGCGAAGCGGCCGAAATCCATCCGGACGGCGAGCTTGATCGAGAAGCCCGAGGATCGCAAGGTGGACGTGGTGATGGATTACCTCGCCTTCAAGGCGACCTCCACCGGCGGGGAGTTCCTGGTAGGTTATGGTCTGGGGCACCAAGGGCACTACCGGAATCTGCGGTGCATCGCGGCGCTCCCGCAGACGTGAGGTTTGGAAGGCCGCTAGCCGGGCGGATCGCCCGCCCGTCCGTAAGTGGGGCTCGTAGCATCTAATAAGCGGGAAGAGGGGCTCGCCGCCTCTGGGCGGGCAGGAGGCAGGGAAGTGAATTCGGCAGTGAAGAACATTATCTTTTGGGTGGTCATGGTGGTGACCGCTCTGCTGCTGTGGGCCGTAGTGCGCAGCAGTACGGGGGAGCGTGTCCAGGAACTGAACTTCAGCCAGTTCACGAACGACGTCACCCAGGGCGAAGTCCGGGACGTCACCATCGCGGGCACCGATGTCAGCGGCACCTTGAAGAAGGACAACACCAAGTTCAAGACCACTATTCCGGCCAACTACCCTGATCTCTACAAGTCCCTCATCGACAAAGGCGTCAGCGTCAACATGAAGAGCGACCAAGCCAGCCCCTGGCTGACCTGGATCGGCAACGGCCTGCTGCCCATTCTCATCCTGGTGGGCTTCTGGGTCTTCTTCTTCCGCCAGATGCAGAGCGGCGGCAACAAGGCGCTCTCTTTCGGCAAGAGCCGGGCGCGACTGCTCTCCAGCCAGCAAAAGAAGGTGACCTTCAAGGACGTAGCCGGAGTGGACGAGGCCAAGGAGGAGCTGCAGGAGATCATCGACTTCCTGCGTGAGCCCCAGAAGTTCCAGAAGCTTGGGGGCCGCATTCCCAAAGGCGTGCTGCTGGTGGGACCGCCCGGAACCGGCAAGACCATGCTGGCCCGGGCGATCGCCGGCGAGGCCAACGTGCCCTTCTTCTCGATCTCCGGCTCCGATTTCGTGGAGATGTTCGTGGGCGTGGGCGCTTCGCGTGTGCGCGACCTGTTCGAGCAGGGCAAGAAGAACGCGCCCTGCATCATCTTCATCGACGAGATTGACGCCGTCGGCCGTCACCGTGGCGCCGGCTTGGGAGGCGGGCACGACGAACGCGAGCAGACCCTGAACGCCCTGCTGGTGGAGATGGACGGCTTCGAGTCGAACGAAGGCGTGATCCTCATTGCCGCCACCAACCGCCCGGACGTACTCGACCCCGCGCTGCTGCGCCCCGGCCGCTTCGACCGGCGGGTGGTGGTGCCGCGTCCCGACGTGGGCGGACGCGAAGGCATCCTGAAGGTCCACACCAAAAAGATCCCGCTGGCCGAGGACGTGGATATCTCGGTGCTGGCGCGCGGCACGCCCGGCTTTTCGGGCGCCGACCTCGCCAACCTGGTGAACGAGTCCGCCTTGCTGGCAGCGCGCCACAATCGCAAACAGGTCACCATGTGGGACTTCGAAGCCTCCAAGGACAAGGTGCTGATGGGCGCGGAGCGCAAGTCCCTGATCCTTTCCGAGGAAGAGAAGAAGAACACCGCTTACCATGAAGGCGGCCACGCCCTGGTGGCCCTGATGGTGCCGCACGCCGATCCGCTGCACAAGGTCACCATCATCCCGCGCGGCATGGCGCTCGGCGTGACCATGCAGCTTCCCCTCGACGACCGGCACACTTACACCCGCGATCAGCTGGAGAGCCAGCTCGCCATCATGATGGGCGGCCGCGTGGCCGAGGAGGCCTTTCTCGACCACATCACCACCGGCGCCGGCAACGACATCGAGCAGGCTACCGAGCTGGCCCGGCGCATGGTCTGCGAATGGGGCATGACCGATCTCGGACCGCTCGCCTATGGCAAGAACCAGGGCGAGATCTTCCTGGGGCGCGACCTGACCACCTCGCGCGACTTCAGCGAGGACACCGCCATCAAGATCGACCAGGAGGTCAAGCGCCTGGTGATGACCGGCTATCAGCGGGCCAGGGACATCCTCTCCTCGAACCGCGAGGCTCTGATCCGGATCGCCGACGCTCTGCTGGAGCGCGAAGTACTGGATGGCAACGAGGTGAAACTGCTGGCAGAAGGCAAGCCGCTCCCGGCCGTGGTGCGCCCCGTTCCTCCCAAGCCGCCTGAGCCTGAGACCACCCAGGTGCTCAAGCCGCAGCCCTCTTCGCCTGCGCCGCCGGGGCGCGAGCGCCCACAACCGGCCTAAGGCCAGAGCCACGCCGAGCTCGCCTGATCCGACGCTGGCGGGGAATTTTATCGTTCTGGTTCGTGAGGAACCCGACGAATATCGCCGGAAGGGCGCGCGGCCGAGCCCGCTCTCTATCCTCTTCGGAGCGCCATGACCAACGCGGTTCTTGCGCATCGAATCCAGTTCGCCTTCACGGTGATGTTCCACTATCTCTTTCCCATCCTGACGATGGGGTTGGGCTTTTTCATTGCTCTCCTTTCGACCCTTCATCTGCTGACCGGAAAGCCGCTCTACGCTCGAGCGGCGCGTTTCTGGGCAAAGCTCTTTGCCATTAACTTTGCTGTGGGCGTAGTCACCGGCATTCCCCTCGAATTCGAGTTTGGCACCAACTGGAGCCGGTTCTCGGCCTTCGGAGGCGGTGTTTTCGGGCAGACCCTGCCGTTGGAGGGTGTTTATGCCTTCTTCCTGGAATCGGGGTTCCTGGGTCTGTTTCTCTTTGGCGAGGGCCGCGTGAGCCGGACGGTGCACTGGCTGGCGGCCATGGGCGTCGCCTTTGGATCGCTGCTTTCAGGCTATTTCATCGTCGCCACCGATGCCTGGATGCAACACCCGGTCGGCTATCAGACGGATGCCGCGGGAGCGATTCATTTGAGTTCGTTCTGGCAGGTGCTGCTCAATCCCTACGCGGGATGGCAGTACGCGCACACCATCAACGGCGCTCTGCTGACGGCCGCTTACGTGATCGGAGGCGTCGGAGCCTTCTATCTGCTCTCCGGGCAGCATCGGGATTTTGGCCGGCTCTCGGTGAAGATGGCGGTGATCGCCGGCCTGATTCTGGCCTTGACGCAGGCCTTCCCCACCGGCGACCTTAACAGCCGCGACGTGGTGCGCTATCAGCCTGTGAAGCTGGCTGCCATGGAGGGTCTCTTCGACACCCAGCGGGGAGCGCCGCTGGCCATTATCGGTATGCCGGATTCCGACAATGGCCGGCTGATCGATCCCCTCTATCTGCCCAAGTTCCTCAGTTTCCTCGCCTATGGAAACCTGGAGGCCCCGGTCGATGGTCTCACGGCTTACGCGCAGGAACTCTGGCCGCCGGTGTCGGCGACCTATTACGCCTACCATATCATGGTCGGCCTCGGGACGCTCTTTATCGCTCAGATGTTGGCCGGCGCCTTCCTGCTATGGCGGCGCCGGCTGGATGGCAGCCGATGGTTCCTCTGGACCTTGATGCTCGCGGTGCCCTTCACCTATATCGCCAACGAAGCGGGTTGGGTCGCGGCGGAAGTCGGACGGCAACCCTGGCTGGTCTACGGCTTGATGAAAACGGCGGACGGCGCCTCGACGAACGTACCCGCGGGGATGACCGTCTTCACGCTGCTGGGCTTTGCGGGCATCTACGCCCTGCTGTCTCTGCTGTTTCTCTTTCCGGTGGGTCGAGTGATCTATCAAGGGCCTGAAGCTGAAGGCTCAGGCCTCCACCCGGCCGCGGAGGCGGTCTAGAGCCGGGCCGCCGGCCAGGTCATGGTCATGAATATCGTCTGGTATTGGACCCTCGCCGCCATGCTGACCGCGTACGCCGTTCTGGACGGCTACGACCTCGGGGTCGGCGCCTTGCACCTGTGGATCGCCCGCACCGACATGGAGAGACGCATCGTCCTCAATGCCATCGGACCGGTCTGGAACGGCAACGAAGTGTGGCTGCTCGCGGCCGGCGGAATGCTGGTGGTTTCCTTTCCGCGCGTCTACGCCGCAGGATTCAGCGGCTTCTACCTGGCACTGATGGTCGTCTTGTGGCTGCTGATCCTCCGCGGGGTCTCCATTGAATTCCGCAGCAAGCTGGAGAGCCCGCTGTGGCGCGGCCTCTGGGATGCCGGTTTCTGGTTCGGGAGCTTCCTGCTGTGCCTGCTGCTGGGCGTCGCGGTGGGGAACGTGCTGCGTGGCCTGCCCATCGATCAGGACGGTTTCTTTGCGGGGAGCTTTGCCATCCTGCTGAACCCTTTTTCCGTGCTCACCGGCCTTTTGAGCCTGGTCGTACTGCCCTGGCACGCAGCCAACTATTTAATCCTCAAAACCGAAGGGGCCTTATTGGCGCGCGCAGAAAGAGCGGCGCGGGTCCTGCTCTGGGTGGTGATGCTGCTGGCGCTCCTCGCCACGCTGGCGGCCTTTCGAGTCCGGCCCGAAATTTCCGCCAACTTCCGCCTTCATCCTGGCCTGGTTCTTTTCCCGCTGCTGACCTTGGCGGGGCTGGCGGCGGCCTTCGGGTCCGGGAAGCGGCCAGCCTGGGCCTTTCGGGCCTCGTCTCTTACCATCATCGGCTTGTTAGGCTCCGCAGCCGCCAGCGTCTATCCGAATCTCCTGATCTCCACGCTCAACCCGCAGTATAGCCTCTCCGTCTACAACGCCGCCTCGTCGCCGCTCGCCTTGCGGGCTTCGTTCATCGCCAACGTGGTGGGCATGCTTGGGGTGGTTGTCTACAGCACCTACGTGCACCGCACCTTTCGCGGCAAGGTCCGTCTCGGAGAACACGCCTACTGAGTTCAAGCCTGCTGCCTTCGCTTTTCCTCGGATCGCGGGGGCGTCCGCAAAACGTCAGCTTGGACTACACCAGGTCGGCGGTCGATGCACCGGGTTCGATCTTCTCCAGGACTCTTTACCTAGGGCCTCGCCAGAATCTGCCAGGAATCTCAGCGACTTACGAAGACAGCGCGCTTTGGTGAAACGCGTGCCATGTCCACGGACGGGAGCGTCGTAGAGCTCCAAGCCCGGATTTAGCGTCCGGGTGGGGCGTGAAGTCTGCCTCACATTTCTTAGCGTGCGGAGGTCGAACGATGGCAAAGCGAATTTATATCCTGATCTTCAGCCTCTTGCTTGCCGCCGGGCTGGCGAGCGCCAGTGAGGTTGTCATTCGCGTGGCGCCGCCGATGCCGGTCCATGTTGGCGTCGTCGGCGTGGCTCCGGGACCCGGTTTCGTGTGGATGGAGGGCTACCATGCCTGGCGTGGCGGGGCCTATGCCTGGGTTCCCGGACGCTGGGTGCGGCCCCCGCGTCCGGCAGCGGTCTGGATTCCGCCGCACTACAACCGCGTCCCCGGGGGATGGGTCTTCGTCCGCGGCCATTGGCTCTATTGAAGCCGAGGAGCAACCGCCGGGATCTGATCTCAGCGGCAGGCAAGGGCCGGACTCGCCGGGGTCCGGCCTCTCGCTTCTGAGCCCCGAGCCGTCCTGGTCAACACAAAAGCCTTTCTCCAGCCCTCCCGAACGAGGCAGCTTGACCGGCATCGATTACTCATGATACATTAAACCATGAGGAGAGACGCGCTGAGTCGCGAGAGAGGGACAAGTCCCATGTCCTGCCCCTCTTGCGGTGTGCACCGGTCCCCGGCTGGGGCGATGGCGGGGAAACGAACCCAAGCGAACCCAAGGGGATTAAGTCTATTGCCACGAATGACTTAACCCCGATTCGGCGAAAAGCGAACCCAAGGAGGTTATCTTTAGCCTTTTCAATAGCTTAACGATGCAAAAGGCCGCTTTTCGGAAAAACGTATGTTGGTGACGCCTTGCCGGTCAATGAGACTGGGCCTGGGCAGGGGAAACAGGTTGACAAACAAAGCTGGAAGGCCACTTGGAATCAATCGGATGGGAAATCGGCGGTCAGACTCACCGGCCAATGAGAATCGCCCACCCAAGCGGCCGCCGTCACCCATGGCCGACAGCCGGCAAGCTCTCACCTCGGGCTATGGTCACCTGGGGCTATGGGATCAAACCCGAGAGCAGCGACTCTCAATTTTCGTGACCGATCAGGCTCCGGCTTTCGTTTGTGACGATACTCGCGGTCATCCACTCGGTCATTCACTTTGGGATGTTCCTTACTCTCTTTGAGTACCCATTCCCCCGAAAGCGGAATCCAGGCGGGGGGCTGAACCGTGAAGCCGAGCGGGCACAGACGGCTTGTCCTGCGCCTTGGGACGATGGCTGCCAGGCGCTTCGTGACGGTTGCGCTAAGTCATGGCTGGGGTCGCTCCAGAATTGACACCGCGTTTTGTTTCCGATAGGCTCAGGTTGGGCTCGGAGTTCCCTGAAAGGCCGGGAGGTTCCTCATGCACAAGTCTTGTGTTTCGGTCTTGCTGGCAGGTGTGGCGATAGGGGTGATCTCCATCGGTCGGGCTGCTGCGGCACCCCAAACGAGTTCGACCCCGCAGGCCAGTCAAGGCCAGAATCAACCCGCCCAGGGCAGCCAGAGTTCAACGGGGGGACAGGCCGGTGGGGCGGCTGCTGCTCCGGCGAAGCCCCAAATCACCCCGGACGAGTACAAGGCATTCACCGGCCTTCAGCACGAACTCGATCCCGCCCGGCAGGCGAAGCTCGTGGACGACTTTGTTACGAAGTATCCCTCCAGCGTATTGCTGAGTGACGTTTATTTCTTCGGGGCGTACGCCTGGCAGCAGCAGAACGATCTGGACAAGACGGTCGAGTACGGCGAAAAGAGCCTGCAGGCCAATCCCGACAACTTCCGGAGCCTGCTCTTGATGGCCGAGATGCTGCCGCAGCCCCAGGAAATGAAGGGGGGCGACGCCGACAAGGAGAAGAAGCTGGCGGAGGCCGAAACGGACGCCAACAAAGCACTCCACGCCATCGGGGACCTGAAGCCGCCCAACATGCCGCCGGAGCAGCTGACCCAACTCAAGGCCAACCTCACGGCTCAGGTCCACGCCTCCCTCGGCATGGTTCACTTGCAAAAAGCGACCATGGGGCTTACCGGCACCGACCCGGAGGAGCTCGCCAAGGCGGAGCAGGAGTACAAGGCGGCAGTGACCGGCGTCGACAAGCCCAATGCCGAGGACTATTTCCGGCTGGGTGAGGTCTACCGGATGGAGGGCAAGGTCGACGAGGCCATCGACGCCTTTACCCAGGCGTCGAAGCTCAGCCAGGGGAGCCCGCTGCAAGGCATGGCCGATCAGCAGGTGGATGCCCTGAGGAAGCAAAAGGCGCAGTCCCCGCCGGCTGCCAAGCAATAGCCTAGTTGAGTTGACAGGTGCGGAGCCTGGATCTCCGCTCTCGTCGAAATGCGCGTGGCCCTGGCGGGCGCTTTCGGGCTTCGAGATCTCCTCCGCATGGCGAAGGCATCACCGGAAATCCTGCAGGCACACATCGGCTATCAGTTTCGAAAGCCTCAATTACTGCTCGAGGCCCTCACCCATTCCTCTTACGCCCGCGAGGTCTCGACACCGCTGCGCGACAATGAGCAGATGGAGTTCCTCGGAGACGCTGTACTCAATTTTCTGGTCAGCGTGCGCCTGGCGGACGCCTTTCCCGGCTACCCGGAAGGGAAGCTGTCGCGCGGCCGGGCCCGCCTGGTGGCGGCGGAACACCTTGGCCGGGTGGCACTCGGACTCGAACTCGGTAACTACCTGCGCCTAGGCCGGGGCGAGGAAAAGACGGGCGGCCGGGCCAAGCTAAGCCTGATGGTCAACGCCCTGGAAGCGCTGCTGGCGGCCATTTATCGGGACGGTGGCCTGCGGGCGGCCAAACGATTTGTCTATCGCTTCATCCTTCCCGCTGACCTCGAGGCCGTGGCCCGCGACCTATTTGTGATCGACTACAAGTCCGCCCTGCAGGAGTACCTTCAGGCTGAGCGCAAGGGTCCGGCCTCTTACCGGGTGGTCAGCGAAGCCGGGCCGGAGCACCGCAAGATCTTCACCGTCGAAGCCACCGCCGGCGTGCACGGCACCGCTTGCGGCAGCGGCAACAGCAAGAAAACCGCCGAGCAACAGGCCGCGCACGCGCTGCTGGAGCAGCTTCGGAAGGGACGTCATGCCTGAGGCGACAAAGAAATCGACCCTTCGCGACAGCTTCGAGTCGCTGGTGGTCACCGTCATTCTGGCGGTGTTCGGCACTACCTTCGTGGTCCAGGCCTTCAAGATTCCCAGCGGCTCGATGGAGAATACCCTGTTGATCGGCGATCATCTGCTGGTCAACAAGTTCGCTTTTGCCTGGCAGTCGGGCGCCTTGCGCCGCTGGGCGCCATACCGCGACCCGGAGCGTGGCGACGTCCTGGTTTTCAAATTCCCGGGCGTCAGCATCGAGCAGCAGGAGCCGGGCGAGCATTTTGTCAAGCGGGTGATCGGAGTCGGCGGGGATCGCATCCGCATCGTGCATCGCCAGGTGTTCCGCAACGGCCAGCCGCTCGACGAGCCCTACGTCCATCACGACTACCTGGGCGAAGTGAGGCCCGGCGACGACTTTCCCCCGCCTTCCCCCGAATTCTTGGGTGGCGGCGCGACCCCGGAGTGGATCGCGACCATGGGACAATACGTGAAGGACGGCGAACTGGTGGTTCCGCCGGGACAGTACTTTGTGATGGGCGATAATCGCGAGCACAGTTGGGACAGCCGCTTCTGGGGATTCGTGCCGCACGAGCTGGTCTCCGGCCGGCCGCTCGTCATTTATTGGTCCTTCGAGACTCCCGAGCAGGAGTACTTGCAGACCTCGCTCGGCAACCGCCTGGCTCAGACCGGCGACTTGCTGCTGCACTTCTTTAGCAAGACGCGCTGGCGGCGGACCTTTCGCATCGTGCGCTGATGAAGACTCGTCGATACGCCCGCTTGGCGCTGCTGCTCGTCGGCGCGCTGCTGGTCGCGTGGCTCCTGCCCTCGGTGTTGAGCGGCGAGCGTTATCGTCGCCAGCTCGCCTCGCATCTCCAGCAGGTTTTGAGACGGCCCGTCAGGTTCGGAGCCATCTCGCCCAGGCTCATCCCCCGGCCGGGCTTCTCGATTGACAACGCGACCGTCCTCGAAGACCCGGCCTTCGGTTCCGAACCGTTCGCGCGAATCGATCACATCGACTGCGACCTGGATGTCCTGAGTCTCTTGCGGGGGCGGATCGTGGTGGTGCGCCTCCACCTCCAAGGCGCGGCCATCAACCTGGTGCGCGATATGTCGGGCCGCTGGAATGTCGAACGCTTCGAGACGAGCCCGGCGCCGGTTCCGGCCGGGCGCCCCCCGAGCGCCGGCCTCGTCATCGACGTGGAGGATGGCCGCCTCGATTTTAAGATCGGCGCCGACAAGAAGCCCTTCGCCGTGACCGATGTCAAAGGGGGTTTGACTCTTGACTGGCGGCGCACCCTCGATTTTGATCTTACCGGCTCGCCGGTGCGCGCCGATATCGGTCTCCCCTCACCCGGCGCCATCGAATTCCAGGGCAAGTGGACGGCGGAGCCTGAAGGCGGAGCCCTCGACGCGAATTTGCGCACGCGGGGGGCTCTGCTCTACGACTGGATTCCTCTGATCGCGGCTCGCAATCCCGGGATCTATGGCATGATGGACGCGAATGCCCACCTCACCGGCTCGGTAAGCTTGCTGAGCGTCGCGGCCCAGGCCAGGCTCACTCAGGTTCGGCGTTGGGAGTCCCTCCCCCCTTCCGGAGACCTACCCCTCAGCCTTTCGCTGAAGGCCCAGTTCGATCGCAGAGCCGCGCAAGCCAATGTCGAACAGCTCAAGGCGGTATTCGGGGGCTCGCATGTGGATCTTCAGGGCACCATCGCGCATTGGGGCGCGGATCCTTCGGTTGACCTTAGCGCCGTCATCAGCCCCTCGCGCCTCGAGGACTTTGCTCTGCTGGCGAGTCATCTGACTGGAAGGCCGCTTTCGCAGGCAGCTCTCGGCACCGTCGGCGTCCTCGGGCGCGTCAGCGGCAGCATGGCGGTCCGAGGGGCATGGTCCGAACCGCTCTATTCGGGTTCGATCAGCACGAGCGGCGTTCGCCTGCTGGTGGGCGACACGCGTCTGCCACTGTCCGATGCCAACCTGCGACTTGGCGGCCGCGAGCTCGACCTGCTGCCTCTCACCGTGAGCGTCACTCCGCGTCTGCCCCTGGTCGCCGCGGGCGTCCTCCGTTTGCGGGATCCGTCCGGGATCGTTTCGCGAGGCAATCGCAGCCCAAAGTTCGCCCTCCCGCCGGGCTATCAACTCAGCCTGGGGGCGCACTCTGCCTCGGCGCACGAATTGGTTGTCTTCGCGCGCGAACTCGGACTCGGCGCAGCGCGCTCTTTGGACGCTCAGGGTCTGCTGACGGCGGACCTGAGCGTGACGGGCACGCTCTGGCCCCTGGCGCGGCCATCTCTCTCGGGTTCGGCGGAGGTGCGCGGTACCCGGCTCTGGGTTCCCGGCCTGATCCAGCCGCTGGAGATTCAGGAAGCTCACCTGGGACTGGAGGGCAGCCGTTTCATCATCGCCCCCTTTACGGCCAGCTTTGCGGGCGGCACGTTGACCGGCCAGCTTTCGCATGTCGGCGCGCGCTCCGAGCCCTGGACCTTTGACGCGCGTCTTTCAGCTTTGGACCTGGCCCAGGCTCTGCCTGAGTTCGAGGCCCTCGGCCGACCGGCGGAACCGGCCTGGTTCGAGCGTATACCCGGCTTGAGCACGCTGGAGGCGCGGCGGGCGGCGGGCACGGGTCTGTTCAACGCGCTTCACGCCCAGGGAGAGCTCAGCACTCCCCTGCTGACCTACGGTGGAGTCAGACTGCGGGACTTCCGCGGGCACGCTCAGATCTCGCACCGCTTGCTGCGCCTGACCTCGGCCAGCTTCCGGATTTCGTCCGGCCACGGACACAGCTCGATGGACATCGACCTGAATGGTCGGCTGCCGCATCTGTTGGGGGAGTTTGACCTCGTGGGTCTCCGCGTTGAGAACTGGGCGTCGCACCTACCTCCGCAACTGGCCGAAATGCGCGGCTCTGCGGAGTTCAGCGGACACTTCGCGACCGTGGGAATATCCCGCTCCCAGCTCGAGACCAACCTGGAAGGCGCAGCGCGCCTGCGGCTCGCCAATCTCGACCTGGGCCGCTTCGACCCGCTGCGCGGCGCGGCGCGGGCAGCCTCCTGGGGCGATCTCACCCCCAGCCGCGGCCCGATGATCCTGCGCTCCCTTGATATCTCTCTCCAGGTGCGCAACCGTCGCGCGGTCGTCACGCCGGTTGATCTGCGCCTCGGAGGGGCTGTCTTTGAGCTCGCCGGAAGCTGCGGGTTCGACGGCACCGCCGACCTCCAGTCCACGGTGGACCTGCAGCACATCGACCGCCGCTGGGTGGAGAATCGCGATCCTGAGAGCGCCCGCGAGGCGCGCTTCTTCTTCTCGGGTGCGCTCAACGCGCTCAGGGCGACGTCGGAAGTTCTGCCCCAACCGACGAATCCCTAACTCTGGTCCCTGGGCGTGACGGCTCTCCTGCTGGCTGGTTTCGGGGACGGGAATCGAGGCTAGAATCAGAGCCTAGACTATATCCACGGCAGGTGCATGGCTGCCAGGCTGTCCAACAAACTAGACGGGAACAAACCAAGGTAGAAGATCCCTACCAGACTGACGCCCAGCGCGAAGCCAAGGGCCGCCGGAAGCGGCGCCTCCGAAACCTCCGTCTTACCCTCACCCATATACATCGCCACGATCAACCGCAGGTAATAGTAGACGGAAACCACGCTGTTGAGCAGGGCGATCACCGTCAAGCCGACAAGGTGGGCGTGAATGGCCGAGCGGAAAACGTAAAACTTGGCGAAGAATCCGACCGTGGCCGGAAAGCCGGCCAGCGAGAGCATGAACACGGTCAGGCAGGCGGTAATTCCGGGGCGCTCCCAGGCCAGGCCCGTGAAGTCTGCGATCTCGACCCGACGCTCACCCGTGCCCGCCAGCTGGGCAACCAGGATAAAGGCGCCCACGTTCATCAAAGCGTAGCCAGCGAGATAGAAGAGCATGGCAGACGTGCCGTCGGCGCCACCGGCCGTGATTGCTACCAGTACGTAGCCCGCGTGCGCGATCGAGGAATACGCCAGCAAACGCTTGATGTTAGATTGCCAAAGGGCAGCTAGGTTGCCCACGCACATGGTGAGGACGGATGATATCCAGAGTAGCCAGAACACCACCGGCCCGATGGCCGGGGCGTGCCCGAAGCTTCCGACCAGGATCCGCACGAGCACCGCGAAGGCCGCCGCCTTGGGCGCCGTCGAGAGATAGGCCGTGACCGGCGCCGGGGCGCCTTGGTAAACGTCCGGCGTCCAGATCTGGAAGGGCGCCACCGACACCTTGAAAGCGAGTCCTACGAACATCAGAAGCACCGCCAGCCAGAGCAATTGAGGGCCGGAGGCCGGGTGCGAGTTCACCAGGATTTCCCGGACTACATCGAGATTGGTGGTACCCGTAAGCCCATAAACAAAGGCGATACCGTAAAGAAGAAAGGCGGTCGCGAAGGAGCCCAGCAGGAAGTACTTCACCGAAGACTCGTTCGACCGCAGCTCACCCCGCTTATAGCCGGCCAAAATGTAGGTGGAGATGCTGGAGATCTCGAGCCCGACAAAGACCATGATCAGGTCGGTGGAAGCGACCATGAAGGCCGCCCCCGCCGTGGCCATCAGGATCAAGGCATAGAACTCGCCGTGGTCCGCGGCGTCGCGCTCGAGATAAGATATCGAGCCTAGGAGTGTAAGCCCAGCGATGGCCAGCAGCAGATTGGTAAAGAACGTGCTATAGGCATCGCTCGAGATGCTGGCGGAGAAGGCCGAGCCGCCAAAACGGGCGCTGCCGAAGGATGTGATTCCCGCCACCACCACACCCGTCAACGCGACCCATCCCAGCACCTTCTTGCGTCCCAGCGGCGTTACCGGCTCCAGCAGCATGACCAGCAAGGCCACGGCGGAGAGCACGAGTTCGGGCGCAATCCGGACGAAGTCGAGGGTGCTCACGGTGATCATCGTGCGGCGCCTCCGCCGGCGGAATTCACCTCGACGGTGTTTGTCAGGCTAAACCTAGGCCCCGTCCCGGCGGGGGCCGCCTTGCTGGATTTGCCAACGCGCTGGCCCTGGGCCACCGAGACCGCGGCGATGACGGCTTCTTGGCCGGAGCGGGATGGCAGTGTTTGGGCCGGTGCAGTCGAGGCCAACGGTGGAGGCTTGTGTGTGCGCGCCGACACCCCCTCGGGGCGCACACGCGCCAAAACCTGGGAGACGCTCGAGTCCATCTGCCGCAGGAAAGGCTGCGGGTAGACGCCCATGAAGATGATCACGGCCACGGTAGCGGTCAGCATCAACCTCTCGCGGCCATCGCAGTCGGGAATCTCGCGGTTCTTTTCGTTGGTCACTTCGCCCAGAAAGACGCGCTGATACATCCAGAGCAGGTAGACCGCCGCCAGGATCACCCCCACCGCGGCCAGCGATCCGAAAAGGGCGCGTGCTCGAAACGAGCCCAGGATGATCAGGAACTCGCCCACAAAGCCATTGAGCATCGGCAAGCCCAGGGACGACAGCGTGACAATCATGAAAAAGGTGCTGAAGACGGGGATGGTAGTGCCGAGGCCGCCAAAGTCCTTGATGAGGCGCGTGTGGCGCCGGTCGTAGAGCATTCCCACCAGCATGAAGAGGGCGCCAGTGGAGACTCCGTGGTTCACCATTTGGTAGATCGCGCCCTCCGCCCCTTCCAGGTTGAAGGCGAAAATGCCGAGGACCACGAAGCCGAGGTGGGCGACCGAGGAGTACGCCACGAGGCGCTTCAGATCGGGCTGCACCATGGAGACGAGCGCCCCGTAAATGATGCCGATCACCGCCAGCACGCTCAGCAAGGTAGCGAACTCGCGCGACGAATTCGGGAAAAGCGGCAGGCAGAAGCGCAGCATGCCGTAAGTTCCCATCTTCAGCAGCACGCCCGCCAAAATCACCGAGCCGGCCGTGGGCGCTTCGGTATGTGCATCCGGCAACCAGGTGTGCAACGGAAACAGGGGCACCTTGATGGCGAAAGCGAGCAGGAAGGCCCAGAAAAGCAGGCTTTCCGTGTTGTGACTGAGCACAAGCGATCCGTTCGAAAGCGCGTCCAGGATCTGGTTGTAGTCGAAGGTGCCGGTGCGGTCGTAGAGGAAGATGATGCCTACCAGCATGAGCGCCGAGCCGACCATCGTGAAGAGGACGAACTTCACCGCCGCATACACCTTGCGCCCGTGTCCCCAGATGCCGATCAGGAAGTACATGGGGATCAGCATCAGTTCCCAGAAGACGAAGAAGAGGAAGAGATCAACCGATAGGAACACTCCGATGACGCCGGTTTCGAGCGCCAGCAGGAAGAGGTGGAATTCTTTAACCCGCTCGGTAATGCCTTTCCAGGAGGCGAGGACGCTGAGCGGCGTCAGAAAGCCGGTGAGCACCACCAGGATCAGGCTGAGTCCGTCGACTCCCAGGTGATAGCGGATGGGCGGCGAGGCGATCCAGGCGTAGTCTTCCACCCGTTGGAAGCCTGCCTGCGCGCGGTCAAATCCGAAGGCGAGAACCACCGTCAGGATGAAGGTGAGGGTCGACAAAACGAGGGCCACCCACCGCACCCTGGCGACAGCCTCGCGCGGTATGAAAGCGATGGCTAGCGCTCCAAGAAGCGGCAGGAACGTAACGGCGCTCAGGATGAGGCTATGTGACTGCATATCCGCCTAAAGGGATGGCCGGCCAGCTCCTTGACCTGTCGGAGCTCCGAGATGATCCGTTCATTCTAAAGGACATTCCGGCTTCGTTCCGGCACATGCTCCCGGGCCCGGTCTACGCGACGGCCGGAGGGGAGCACCGTTAATCCCCTGCCGGACGCGCAGGTACCCGAGCCAGCCGCCAGTCTCAGCCGGCGCATTGCCCGTGAGGCGCTCCAAGATGATCCGCTCATTCTAAACGACATTCCGGCTTCGTTCCCGTATATGATCTCCCGGCCCGGTCTATCGGAGGACAGGTGAACCTCTATCGGAGCAGCAGGTACGCCAGCCAGCCGACAGCCCCCGCGAGCACCCAGGCGGCGTAGCTCCGGATGTTACCGGACTGGGGCCGGCGCAGGATGCCTCCGATGCCGGCCGTGGCCTCGGCGGAGCCGTTCACGGCACCGTCGATCACCTCAGTATCCAGCGATTGCCACAGGAATCTGTCCGAGGCAACGCATAACGGCTTCACAATCAGCCAGTTATAGAACTCGTCCACATAGTACTTATTGACCAGCGTCCGGTAGGCGCCGCTGAGCGCGGCCGCCGTCTGGTCCGGAATCTCGGGCGATCTGAGATAGAACCAGTACGCCACCAGAATGCCAAGACCGGCGGCCAGCAGCGACATGGTCATCAAAGTGATCTCGCTGGCCTGATGAGTCGCGGTGCCCGAAGTCAGCAGGCCTTGAGACGGTCCGAAGACGGGCTCCAGATAGTGGTCGAAGGCTTCATTGCCGCCCAGCACCTTGGGAATGCTCAACCATCCGGCGAGGACCGAAAACACGGCCAGGATCATAAGCGGCACGGTCATCTTGGAGCCGCTCTCGTGCACGTGGTGCTCGAGTTCGTGATCCACCCGCGACTTGCCGCAGAAAGTAAGGAAAAGGCCCCGGAACATGTAGAACGCCGTCAGACCGGCGGTGATCGTGGCCAACCAGTAGAGCCAGGGCGCGCCCAGCGGTCCGGTGTAGGCAGCCGCCAGAATGGCGTCTTTGCTGAAGAAGCCGGAGAAGCCGGGGACGCCGCAGATGGCCAGCGTCGCTGCCACAAAGGTCCAGAAGGTGACCGGCATTTTGTGCCGGAGCCCGCCCATGTAACGCATATCGAGCTGGCCGCTCATGGCGTGCATCACGCTGCCGGCGCCCAGGAAGAGCAGAGCTTTGAAGCAGGCGTGCGTCATGAGGTGGAAGATGCCGGTGCCGAACACGCCCGCGCCGCAACCCAAGAACATATAGCCGAGCTGGCTGATAGTGGAATAGGCCAGCATGCGCTTCAGATCGTTCTGGCAAAGCGCGATAGTGGCGGCGAAGAAGGCGGTGACGCAGCCGATGGCGCCCACGGTGCGGAGCGCCTCGTGGGCGTGGGAGAAGAGCACGTTGGAGCGCGCCACCATGTAAACGCCGGCCGTCACCATGGTGGCGGCGTGGATCAGGGCGCTGACCGGGGTCGGGCCCTCCATGGCGTCCGGAAGCCAGACGTAAAGGGGAAGCTGGGCGGACTTGCCGACGGCCCCCAGAAAGAGCAGCAGGCAGGCGGCTGTCAGCGTATGCTCCCGGTCCCCGAGCGCCAGGGCTCCCACCTTGGGGAAGAGCTCGGCAAAATTCACCGATCCGAAGCTCCAGAAGAGCAGCGCCACTCCGATCGTGAATCCGGCGTCACCAATGCGGGTGACGATGAACGCCTTCTTGCCTGCGTCCGAAGCGGATTTCTTGGGGAAATAGAACCCGATCAGCAGGTACGAGCAGAGGCCCACCCCTTCCCAGCCCACAAACATCACGGGGTAGCTGGCCGCCGTCACGAGCAGCAGCATCATGAAGAGGAAGAGGTTCAGGTAACAGAAGAACCGGTAGTAACCACCTTCGTGCTCCATGTAGCCGCGCGAGTAAAGGTGGATCAGGAAGGCGACGATCGTGACCGTCAGGGTCATCACCAGCGTCAGACGGTCGTAGTAGAGGGCGAAGTCGGCGTGAAACGATCCCGCTTCAATCCAGGTGAAATAGCCGTGGATGAAGGGGGGGGTCTCGGGTCCCAGGTGAGAGCTGAGGGCCGCCAGGACGGCGAAGAGCGCTGCCAGTCCCGAAGATCCGCACCCGATCCACGAGACCAGGCTGTGCGGGAAGCGGCGGCCGAAGATTCCGTTCAAAGCCGCTCCGGCCAGCGGGGGCAGAAGCATGAAAAGGAGCAGAGTTTCCATAAGAGCTGGCCAATGGGGCAAAGGCCAAGCGCCAAAGCACCCGATTGCCAATGCCTACTGTCCGTTGCCTTCTTTTACAGCTTCATAGAATCGACATCGTCGATCGCCAGCGAATTGCGATTGCGGTACAAGGCCACGATAATGGCCAGGCCGACCGCCGCCTCAGCCGCTGCTACCACGATCACGAAGAACGCAAAGAGTTGCCCGTCGAGACTTGGCAGCCGCCGCGCAAAGGCGATAAAGGCCAGGTTCACGGCGTTGAGCATCAACTCGATGCACATGAAGACCGTGATCACGTTGCGCCGGATGATAAATCCGGCGGCGCCCAAGGTGAAAAGCAGCAGGCTTAGCGCCAGCGCGTGCGAAAGTGGAATCATATCGATTGCCGATTGATGATTCGAGCCGAGCGGTCAATCGCCCATCATCAAAACTGCCTCTTCGCCAGCACCACGGCGCCGAGCACCGCGACCAGGATCAGGATTGAAGTGACCTCGAACGGCAGCACGTAACTAGTGAAGAGCAGCCGCCCGACGGCGGCCGGGCTGGCGTCGACCGCGGGGGCGTTGGCCGTGCTCGTAAGGCCATATTGCTTCCAGATCAAGACGGCAACCTCAGCCAGAAAGGCCACCAGCAGCGGCGGTCCCGCCCAGCGGGCAAATTTGGCCCGATGCTGGCTGGGCCCCTCATGGCCGGCGTTGAGCAGCATGATCACCAGGACGAACAGGACCATGATGGCCCCGGCGTAGACGATCACCTGGACCATGGCGACGAAGGGCGCGCCCAACAGCAGGTAGATCACGGCCAGCGAGGCCAGGACGACGATCAACGACAAGGCGCTGTAGACCGGCGTCCGCTGCAGCACCACGCTCAAGGCGGCCATCACCGCCAGTCCGCCAAAGACGTAAAACAGAATCTCCATCTCGTTACCTGGAGCCCAACCGGCTCCGTCAAGCTAAGACCATCCTCAGGAGTGTACCCAAGCCACCACCGCGCTCGTGGCCAGGATATTCAGCAGGCCAAGCGGCAGCAGAAACTTCCAGCCGAACGCCATCAACTGGTCGTAACGGAAACGAGGCAGGGTCCCTCGCACCCAGATATAGAAAAAGAGGAAGCAGAAAACTTTGAGCGTGAACCAGAAGACCGGCAGAATCACCCGCAGCGGTGCGGGGCCGAAGACCGGTCCAAGCCAGCCTCCAAAGAACAACAGGGTCGCGATGGCCGAAACGGTGATCATGTTGGCGTATTCGGACATGAAGAAGATCGCGAACTTGAAGCTGCTATATTCGGTATGGAAGCCCGCCACCAGTTCGGTCTCGCCCTCGGGGAGATCGAAGGGAATGCGATTGGTTTCGGCAATAGCAGCCATGAAATAAACCAGGAAGCCCACCGGCTGCAGGAACAGGTTCCAGCGCGGCAGCAGGGACAAAACGCTGCCGTGCCCCCACAATCCCGCCTGTTGATTCACGATCTCGCGCAGGCTCAAGGTTCCTGCGATCATCAGGACGCCGATAACCCCCAGCGTCAGCGAGATTTCGTAGCTGATCATCTGAGCCGAAGAGCGCAGCCCGCCCAGCAAAGGGTACTTGCTGTTCGACGACCAGCCGGCCAGGGCGACGCTGTAAACGCCCAGCGAGGTCACGGCAAAGATAAAAAGCAGCCCGACGTTCAGGTCCGTGATCTGCAGAAAGATCTGGTGCCCGGCCAGGGTGAAGCTTCCCCCGAAAGGAATCACCGCGATGGACAGGAAGGCCATCAGAAAAGCCAGAAAGGGCGCCAGCCAATAGACCACGCGATCCGCCTCGAGCGGCGCGATGTCTTCCTTGAACATGAACTTCATACCGTCGGCCAGCGGCTGCAGCAGCCCATGCGGCCCCACCAGGTAGGGTCCCCAACGGGCCTGGATGTGGCCGATCACCTTGCGCTCGAGCCAGGTCAGGTAAGCGATCGCCGTCAGCAGCACGAACATGATCACGGCGATCTTGATCACCGCCTCGATGACGATGAATTGTGTGCTAGAAGACATGGCCATGAGGTCGTTTAGCTTCGTTCACCGAATTGAGCGCCCAACTGAAACGACTGACCGTACCGGACGTGAAGAGCGTGTCGCGAGCCGAGAATACCAGGTCCGGACGCTCCAGCGGTGGCGGGGCCCCCTCGGGATGCGTCAGGACGGCGCGGCCCACGAGCAGGCTCGGCAGGGCGATGGAATAGCCCGGCACGTGGGTGATGATCTCGCGCAGCACGTCTTCGCTGGTGCGATAAGGCCAGGCGTGGCCCAACTCGCGCGCCAGTGTCAGGAGGATCTCGAAGTCGCTGCGCGTGCCCGGCTTCCGCATGGTCTTCTTGATCGCCTGCGCCTGGCCGCAGGTGTTGGTCACGGTGCCGGACTTCTCGGCAAAGGTGGCAGCCGGCAAAACCACATCGGCGAACTCGGTGGTCTCGGTGGGGAACAGCTCGGCCACCATCAGCAGGCTCAGGCGGCCCAGCAGTTCCTTGGGAAGCTGGAAGGTCTTGGCCGGATTGGCGCCGAAGACCAGCAAAGCCTTGATCTCGCCGGACTCAATCCCTCCGAAGATCCCGCGCATATTCTTGCCCGGCTCAGCGGGCAAGGTCGCGCCCCAGACGGACTCGTAGCGCGCCCGAGCCTCGGCCGAAGTCACCGGCTGGTAGCCGGGGAGAACGCCCGGCAGAACGCCCATGTCGGCCGCGCCGCGTGAATTGGAGTAATCGCCGAGACCGATGAAGCGAGTCCGGCCCGGCAGGCCGAGTCCCCAGCGCACCAGATCGCGCACCGCCTCACCTTGAATCTCATCGCCGAAGATGACGATGGTGTCCGACTCGCCCCGGAGCCGGTCTCGAAGCGCACTTGTGGCCTCGGAGCCGCTGTCCGCCGCCAGAGCGCGCACGACATCAGCTTCTTCGCTCGGGTTAACCTTGACGAAGAGCGTCGCCTGGCGCTGCGCCAGCTTGATCGCGGAGCGGTTAACCACGTAAAGCCGGGCGGAATTCGTTCGCACCGCGTGCCGGATCTGGTAGGCCAGGAAAGGATGCTGATGCGTGGGATCGCTGCCGATCAGGACGATGCTCGAGGCGCGGGCGACGTCTTCCATGGCGGCGTAGCGATCCGGCGCTTGGGCTGCGCTCAGCGCCGACACCAGGGTGGAGAAATCGCCGGTGCGGTGGTGATCGATGTGTGGGGTCGCCAGCACCGCGCGCGCCAGGCGCTGCAGCAGATAGTTCTCTTCGTTAGTGGTGCGGTTGGAGCCGATCACCGCCACCGATCCCGGCCCGTGCTTCTCAAGGACGTCGCGCAGGCGGCTGGCCGTCAGACCCAGCGCGTCCTCCCAGGACGACGGCTCCTGGTGGCCGTTGCGGCGGACGAGCGGCGCCGTCAGCCGCCGGTCGCTATTGACGAAGTCCCATCCGAAGCGGCCCTTGGAGCACAGGAACTCGCCGTTGATTCCCGAACGGTCGCGGTTGTTGGCCCGGATGATCTCCTGGTTGCGAACAGAGAGGGTCGTCTTGCAGCCGTCGCCGCAGTGATTGCAGATCGTGCCCGTGTAAGTGAGCTCCCACGGGCGCGTCTTGTAGCGGTAAGTTCCGCTGGTAAGCGCTCCCACCGGGCAGATGTCCACGCACATGCCGCACTCTTCGCACTCCAGCTCTTCGCCGTGGTTCGGGATGATCTCGCTGTGGGAGCCACGAAAACCGATGCCGTAGGCATTCACGTCCATTCCCTCGTCGCAGACGCGGATGCAGCGGTAGCAGAGAATGCAGCGCGGCCAGTCGTAGTAGACCAGATTCGAGAATTTGCGCTCGTCGTGATGCAACTTCGTCTCGAGAAAGCGGGTCTCGGCCGCACCATAGCGGAACACCGCGTCCTGCAACTCGCATTCGCCGCCCTTGTCGCAGACCGGGCAGTCGAGCGGATGGTTGGTGAGCAGGAACTCCAGCATGGCCTTGCGCCCGTTTATCACCTCCGGATGCTGGGTGTTGACCACCATGCCGTTGGCCACCACGGTGGTGCAGGCGGTCTGGAGCTTGGGCATCTTCTCGATCGAGACCAGGCACATGCGGCATGCACCCTGCAGGGAAAGGCCTGGGTAATAACAGAAAGACGGCACTTCGATGCCGGCCTGCTTGGCAGCCTCAATCAGAAGGGTGCCCGGTGGGACCGAGACGGACTTGCCGTCGATGGTCAGGGTTACGGATTGAGTTGCATCAGCCATAGCTTTCGCTTAGCGGAACCCGCGACTTGGGGTTCGCGCTGACCGATCTTCGCGGTCGGCCCGTGGCTAGACCGCGACCGCCGTCCGCTCGAACGGACACTCGCCCAGCTTCACATGCTCGTCGAATTCACGGCGAAACCTGTTCACGATGCTGATCGTCGGCATGGCGGCGGCGTCCCCAAGCGGGCACAGCGTCTTGCCCAGCATGTTGTAGGAAACATCGAGCGCGGTGTCCGGATCGCCCGGCAAGCCTTCGCCGCCGTGCAGCCGGTCGAGCAGGGACTTGAGCCAGGCCGTCCCTTCGCGGCACGGGATGCACCAACCGCACGATTCGTGAGCGTAGAACTTCATGATGCGCTGCGCCACCTTAACCATGCAGGTCTCATCGTCGATCATGACGACACCACCCGAGCCCAGCATGGAGCCGATCTTGGCCAGCGAGTCGAAGTCCATGGGGACGTCGATCTCGTCCGCCGTCAGCACCGGGCAGGAGGACCCGCCGGGGATCACCGCCTTCAGCTTCCGCCCGCCCAGAACCCCTCCACCTACTTCTTCGATCAGGCGGCGCAGGGGAAAACCCATCGGCAATTCGTAGACGCCCGGCCGATTAATGTGGCCGCTGAGGCAGAACAGGCGGGTCCCGCCATTCTTGGGCGTGCCGAGCCCGGCAAACCAGTCGGCGCCCTTCAGTACAATGTGGGACACGCAACACAGCGTCTCGACGTTATTCACGACCGTCGGGCACCCGTAGACGCCGACTACCGCCGGAAAGGGCGGTTTGACCCGCGGATAACCCCGCAAGCCCTCGAGCGAATTCAGCAGGGCCGTCTCCTCGCCGCATTCGTAGGCACCGGCGCCCGTATGGGTGCACAGATCAAAATCAAAACCCGAACCCTGAATGTTCTTGCCCAGGTATCCCCGGGCGTAGGCCTCGGCGATGGCGCGGTCGACGATCTCCATCAGGTAGCGGTACTCGCCGCGGATGAAAATGTAGCCTTGATGCGACCCAATGGCGTAGCCCGCGATGATGTTGCCTTCGATCAGCTGATGAGGGTCATACTCCATCAGCGGACGGTCCTTGCAAGTGGCCGGCTCGCTTTCATCGGCATTGCAGGCCACGTACTTGGGCTTGTCGCTCTGCTTCGGCACGAAGCTCCACTTGAGCCCGGTGTTGAAGCCCGCCCCGCCGCGCCCGCGCAGTTGGGAGTTCTTGACCTCATTGATCACGGCCTCGGGGCCCATCTGAAACGCCTTTTCCAACGCCTTGTAACCATCGTGGGCCAGATAGATGTCGATCGAGGTCGAGTTGGGCAGATGAAACCGGCCGCTGATCACTTTCACCTCGAGCGGCGAGCCTTTCATCGGATTCTGGTAGTCGCTCATGATCGCGCCGAGTCTCCGGTCCCTAGTGGCGAGCCCCCGTCTTTCTTTAGTTCCGCGATCAACCGGTCCACCCGCTCCGGCGTCAGATTCTCATAGAAATCGTAATTCACCTGCATGGCCGGCGCGCCGCAGCAAGCGCCGATGCACTCGACCTCCTCCAGCGAAAAGAGTCCGTCCGGCGTGGTCTGCTTGTGGCCGATCCCCAGCCGCTTGGAGCAGTGGGTCAGGATCCCCTCCGCGCCCCGGAGCTGGCAGGAGACGTTCGTGCAGACCTGGAAGTTATACTTGCCGATCGGGCGGCGATGAAGCATCGAGTAGTAGCCGATGTCTTCGATCACCTCAATCGGCCGGACCTCCACCCTGCGGGCGATCTCTTGAATAGCTTCGTCCGTGATATAGCCGATCTCGTCCTGGGCAAAGAGCAGCAAGGGCACAATCGCCGACCGCTTCAACGGATAGCGGCCGATCACTTCATCGAACCTCTTCTGGAGCGCTTCGGAAAGCATTCTGAGTTCCCGATTACGGACAAAGCATTCTAACGGTCAATCTCGCCTAGCACCACATCGATGCTGCCGATGCAGGCCACCACGTCGGCGATCAGCCGGCCCTCAATGATCTTGGGGAGGGCCTGCAGGTTGGCGAAAGACGGCGTGCGCACGTGGCACCGGAAAGGCCGCGGCGAGCCGTCGCTGACCACGTAAAAGCCGAGCTCGCCACGCGGCGACTCCACCGAGTGGTAGACCTCTCCCACCGGCGGATGGAAACCCTCGGTCACAATCTTGAAGTGATAAATCAGGGCCTCGATCGAGGTCTTCATGCTCTCACGATCGGGCATCACGATGTGGGGAGCGTTGGCCTTCACTGGCCCCTCGGGCAGCCCCTCGGCGGCTTGCCGAACAATCTTCACCGACTCGCGCATCTCCGCAAGGCGCACGAGGTAGCGCGCGTAAACGTCGCCTTCCGGACGAGTGGGAATGTCGAAGTTGAACTTGTCGTAGCTCGAGTAAGGCTGGGCCTTGCGGACGTCCCACTTCACGCCCGACCCGCGCAGCGAGGGCCCGGAGACGCCATAGGCCACCGCGTCCTCGGCCGAGATTTTGCCGACGCCTTGAGTCCGCATGGTCCAGATCGGGTTCTTGGTGAGAAGTCCTTCGTACTCGTCGATGCGCGACGGAAACTTCTCCAAGAACTTCTGCACCCGGCCCAGCCAGCCCGGCGGGGGCTCCAGCGCCAAGCCCCCGATGCGGAAATAGCTGGTCATCATCCGCTGGCCCGCAACCATCTCGAAGATGCGCAGGATGTCCTCGCGCTCGCGGAAGCAGTAGAGGAACACCGACATGGCGCCGATGTCGATGGCGTGCGTGCCCAGCCAGACCAGGTGACTCTGGATGCGGGTGAGCTCGGTGAGCAGGACGCGGACAAACTGCGCCTTGGGTGGAATCTCCAACTCCAGCAGCTTCTCCACCGCCAGGCAGAAGCCCAGGTTATTGGAGAGCGGAGCGAGATAATCCATCCGGTCGGTGAGGGTGATGTCCTGCGAATAGGTCAGGTGTTCGAAGGACTTTTCGAAGCCCGTGTGAAGGTAGCCGATGTCGTAGATTGCCCGCACCACCGTCTCGCCGTCCAGTTCGAGTACGAGCCGGAGCACTCCGTGGGTGGAGGGATGCTGGGGGCCCATGCTGAGGATGACGCGCTCTTCCTGCCCCGGAACCCTCTCCAGCGTGAGCGGCATTAGCGGTAACCCTCGGTGGGATAATCCTTGCGCAGCGGGTGGCCTTCCCAGTCTTCGGGCAGCAGAATTCTCACCAGATAAGGATGGCCCTCAAAATAGATTCCGAAAAGATCAAACACTTCGCGCTCGGAAGCCTTGGCGGACGGCCAGACCGGCACCATCGAATCCACCCGCGGGTCATCGCCCGGCAACTTTACCTTGAGGCGCAGCCGCTGGTTGTGCTCGATGGAATAGAGGTGATACACGGTCTCAAAACGCGGCTCCCCCGGATAGTGATCGACGGCCGTGACGTCGGAGAGATACTTGAAGGCGAGCTCTTTCTGGTCCCGCAAAAACTCGCACACCCGCCGCAACCGGGCGGCCGGAATCCACAGGGTCAGCTCGCCGCGAAACACCTGTGCGTCTTCGACCGCCTCGGGGCCGAATTCGCGAACTCGCTGGACCACGGGATGGTTTTCGATGTCGGCTTGCATATCAGAGGCGCTGGAGTCATCGCCTGGCAGGAGTGTCGCCTCCCCGCGCCATCGCACCCAGGCTCCTCTCCGAACCAGACTTTGATACGGGCTTGCGTCTTACTGCGGGGAGATCAAAATTGCAGCGCCGGTCGGCTTCCGCGCTTCATCAGCGTGTCCAGTCCAACGCGCCTTTCTTCCAGACGTACAAATACCCCGCCAGCAGGATGACGATATAAACGAACATCTCCAAAAAGCCGAACCACTTCAGCTCTTTGTAAACTACCGCCCAGGGATACAAAAAGACGGCTTCGACGTCAAAGAGGATGAAAAGCATTCCCACCAGGTAGAAGCTGATGGAGAACCGACCGCGCGCATCGCCCACCGGCGGGCTCCCGCATTCATAGGGCGTCAGCTTCTCCCGTGTGGGCGGCTTGCGCCCCACGAAAGCCGAAAGGCCGATGATGATCCCGCCCAGGCCCGCCACAATCACGAATTGGACTAAAATTGGCAGGTAAGACTGAAGCATGGCTTAGTCAGTGTCACTCGGTGCGCTTTCTAAGTGTCCAGTATCGGAGCGCCCAAATCAGCGTGTCAAGTTCTTTCTCCCCCCGTGGCTGCGTATTGGCGCGCGGGACGAGGCTCAACCGAGTTGGATGCGTCGGGGTTGCCGGCCAGATTCAGGCTGCCGACGGGAGGCCCTTCTTGATCTCGATCTCGTTGAACGGAGAAATCCGCCAGGTCCCTGAGAATCTCACGCTTCTCGCTCTGCTGGAGTGGTTGAAGGTTCCCGCCGACCGGGTGGCTGTCGAGCGCAACCGCGACATCGTGCCCCGGGCCGGCTGGGCGGCGACTCCGGTGGTCGAAGGCGATCGCCTGGAGGTGGTCCACTTCGTGGGCGGGGGGCTTCCAGTCAGCGATTGACTTGGAATAGGAGGCAAACCCAAAGGAGCCGCCGTCATTCCTGGTAAGCAACAAGTGGCCGAAAGCCAGCAGATGGCGCCATGGGCGGTCAAAGAGATGGTGGTGATCTTGCCCAGGGTTCGTGTCCCGGAGCGACGGGACGACGAGTCTACTCCTCCGTTTTCGCCTTCCGGTATACATCTCGCCAGTCTTCCCAATCCTTGGTGGTGGCTTTGACCATCGCCCCGGCGGCCTTGTGCAGCCAGCCCGCATCGCGCCTCTTCAGGTCCCGGAGCAAGGCTTTGACGGCTTTGCGCCGGGCCAGGTGAACGTTGGCCGTTTCATGCCCCATCTCGACCAGGAGGTGGGACTCGTCGCGCTCTTTGGGCAAAGACGCCAATTCTACCCGTGAGCAGTCTGGCGCCAGGCGCCGCACGATCCAGCGGCCCTGCAGGTGGACGAACGGATCAGGAGATCGGACGGACCGGCGGAGCGCTTCCTCGTAAAGAATATCCTTTGATGGCCGGTTCAGACTCCAGAGATAGGCGGAAGGAGCCAGAGCCTTCGCCTCCCGCGCGATCTTGCCGCCGCGCCAGTCCGCCAGGGCCAGATAACGCTCGCGCCCCAGGCTCCCCAGTCCAGCGATGCGGTGCGCCAGACGATACGTCAAGCCCCTCTCGGGCATCAGTCGCTCCAGAGCGCGGACCGCGCTCTTGGGGACCTTGCCCTTAGGGGCGGGAAGGGCTTCGAGCTTTTGCCAGTAGGGGGCGGGCTCACGCAACTCGCTCATGGCCAGTTCCCGAAGCCAGTGGTGATGCTCCCCGAGCACGACCGGCGCGCCGCCCTTCTCCAGGCTTTCCCCATAGCCCGTCAGAATCGAATCGCAGGCGTCTTTGACGTCGATCTTGAGGTGACTAGCGGCGATGGCGAAGTGCGCGCTCGTTGCCAGGCGCACCAGGTCGACGGTGTAAGGCATCGAGCATACTTCGTCGAAGTCATTGACACCCCAGACCAGGCGCCCTTCGATGTCCCGCCAAGTGCCGAAGTTCTCCACATGGAGGTCGCCCGCCGCCAGCACCACCGGCGCGCGTGCCAATTCGGGACAGACCTCGGGCCAGAGCTGGCACCAGCGGTAGAAGGTGGCGCGCAGGAAACTAAAAACGTCGGCCGCCATCTCTCGATGCTTGAGTTCGAGATCCGCCTTGATCAAAGGCATCTGGCGGCCGAGCCAGCGCTCGTACTTGGCTGTCGCTTTCTCGATTTTCATAGGCCCTCGAGCGGCCCCGCCCGCCGGCTTGCGGCCGATCCCGGATCGTCACCCCTTCCGTGCGGCGCGGCACGCTTTAATCCTTTAGGTAATAAGCGCTGAGGTTCTTGTTACAACTTTATTGAGCGTGTTAACCTTTCTTTCTGATTATGAAAAATCAAGTGTGTACTTTCTGCGGGTCCTCAAAGAGCACACGGTCGCCGAGCGGCGAGCATCTCCTCTGCGTAAGTTGCCAGCACGTCATCGTGATCAAGCCTGGCAGAAAGATGCCGAAGCGCCCGATCGGCGGCGCACGCGGTCGTTCGAAGTCAGCGACGGCGTCAGCCTCAGGTACTTAGGTCCCGCCATAATCCCAGTTCCGAAGCCCAAGGGGAGCAGATTTGTCTCCTGCGGGCCTCGCATCGGTTTCACTGATGAAGCCGCTACGAGGCGCGTGCCCCGGCCTCGAGCGCCGTCTCCCGGGCTGCCTTCAGGCTCTGTACGGCTTCCCCTTTAGGCAGAAATTCCATCGCCACGCAGCGGTCATAGCCTAACTGCCCGAGCTTCTTGTAAATGTTCGTGTAGTTGATCTCGCCGGTGCCCGGCTCGTGCCTTCCCGGAACATCAGCGATATGGAACAGGTCTACCAGCGCGAGGTTCTTCTCCATTTTTTCGATCAAATTCCCCTCTGAAATCTGCTCGTGAAAGAAGTCGTACAGGAACCGCACCTGAGGGTGATTCACCTCTTTGATCACCTCAAACCCTTCGGCCACCGAGGTCAGGAAGTACTTTGGATTTTCCTCGGGGTCGATATTCTCGAGCAGGATCCTCGCACCACTGCCTTGAACCAGGTCAGCCGCCCGCTTGAGACCCTCGACGCAGCTGGCATGCATGGTTTCATGGCTGAGCCCTGGGACTTTGTTTCCCGTCAGCACAATCAGCGCCGGACACTCGAGCTTGTCCATCGTGACCAGCAGATCCTTGACCTCGGCCAGGAATGACTCCCGATCCGCCGGATTGGTGAGACTGCGGTTCACCCCCGAGGTCGCGTCAAAGCTGATGCCGAGTTCGTGGCGCTTCCGGGTCACGTTCTTGTAGTCCTGCTCCGACCATTTCTTGAATTCGCCCACCAGCTCCACGTTGGTATATCCGGCGCTGGCCACTTTCTCCAGCCGCTGCTCGAACGGCAGCTTCTGAAACACCGTCCACAGCATGACCGACAGCTTGAAAGGGGCGGCGCTCGACGGAGCTTTCGACGCCGGACCCTGCGTGGCCAGCGCGGCATCCTTAAGAGCGGTCGCGCCGAGCGCGCCCAGCGCCAGGTTTCGATTGAATTCGCGGCGGTCCATCAGATCTCTCCTTTGCGCGCCTGTTGCACCAGGTAGTCGCAGCCACGGCAGGTCAGCGCCATCATGGTGAGCGTCGGATTTTGATTGCCAATCGACACGAAGCCGCTCCCGTCCAGCACGAACAGGTTCTTGACGTCGTGAGCCTGGCCGTACTTGTTCAGCACGGACTTTTTCGCGTCGTTGCCCATGCGCGCCACGCCGCACTCGTGGATGGCATGGCCGAAGGGGTCCATGCTGGCTTGAACGCTGATGTTCCTGGCGCCGGCAGCTTCCAGCATCTCGGCGGCGTCGGCCGCCATCCGCTGGCCGAGCTTTCTCGCGTTCTCTCCGTGGGCCGCATTGAAGTGCAGCGCCGGAATTCCCCAAGCGTCCACCACGCTTTTGTCGAGTTCGCAGCGATTCTCCCAGCGCGGCAGGCATTCGCCGAACCCTCCCAGGCTTATGCCGTATTCGCCTTGCCGCGCGGCCATTTTGAAATTGCGTCCGTAACCTTCGGCTCTGAAGTTCCAATCAGGGCCGGCGCCGCCTTGATAGCCGTAGCCCCGGATGAAGTCGGGCTCGCGATCGGTCACGTTGCGGAAGCGAATCACATAGATGCCATTGGGCCGTTGCGGCGGACCCCCCCAGGGGCGCGGATCGAGGCCGGGCAGCATCCCGGAGGCGCCGAAGCCGGTGACGTGATCCATCAGGTAGTGGCCGAGCGCGCCGCTGGAGTTGGCTAGTCCGTTGGGGAACTGCCGGTTCGCCGAGTTCAACAAGATCCGGCAGGATTCGAGCGACTGCGCGCACAGTACCACGGCCTTAGCCCGCAGATCGCGCGTCTGGCGCGTCAGGCGGTGCACGTAGCGGACGCCCGTGGCCTTGGCGGTCCCGGCATCCATGGTCACCTGACTTACCACCGCGTCGGTGAAGAGCGTCAGCTTTCCCGTGGCCTCAGCGGCGGCGATCGTGGTCGTCGGGCTGTTGTAATAGGAATGGGTCATGCAGCCGCGCTCACAAGGACCGCAGTAGTGGCAGGGGGCGCGACCGTTCAGGGGGGCGGTCAGATTGGCCGTACGGCCGATGGTCACCGTACGGCCGAATTCGTCCTTGACTGCCTGGCGCAGCAACACCTCGCCGCAGCTCATGGCCATGGGTGGCAGGAACCGGCCGTCGGGAAGCTGAGGCACGTTCTCGGCCGCGCCGCTGATCCCCACGAATTGCTCCACCCGGTCATACCAGGGCGCCATCTCCTCGTAACTGAGCGGCCAATCCTCGCCAAAGCCGTCGTGACTCGCGGCCTTGAAATCCAGATCGCTCAGCCGGTAGCTCTGCCGGCCCCACACCAGCGACCGTCCGCCCAGGATGCGGGCCCGGAACCAGTTGAAGGGCTTGCCGGGCTCGGTGGTGTAGGGGCTTTCATAGTCGTTCACGAACCAGTCGTAGTTGTACTCCATGCAGGCGTAGCACCGCGTCTGGATAGGCCGCGTGCGAGTGATCTCCGGCGAGAAGCCGCGATACTTCACCTGATAGGGAATCACGTGCTCGGTGAAGTCCTTCTCCGGCACGAGATTGCGCCCTGCCTCCACCAGCGCCACGCGCAGACCGGCCTCGGTCAACTCCTTGGCGGCCCATCCGCCGGTACATCCGGAGCCCACCACGATGGTGTCGAAGACCTCGGTCGAACCCTGCAACGAATCGCCTAGCATCGCCCGCCCTCAAAGACCGATTATGATACTCCCAGTCAGCGCCCGGCGGCGCGGCTTTTCGGAGGACTCTCGCCAAGCTTTTCTGACGCCGGCGTAGGCTACGACCTGGAGGTGCAGCGATGGACGACGAGCAATGCGGAGGCAGATTCTCGAGGCGGACGTTCTTGGAAGTCAGCTCGGGCGCGCTGGCAACGGCCGGGGTCGGGTCCGTGGCACGCGGCGCGGGCCGGGCTCAGCCGGCCAAGCTTGGCGACGACCAACGCCAGAGTGATCCCGGCCCGGTCAACCCTTCGCTGGAAGCGCAGAATCCCGATTCCAACAATCCACCCTCCACGGATGCGGGCGGTTTACCGCCGTTCAAGTATCCTTTCGCCTTCGGGCACAAGCGCCTTCATGCCGGGGGATGGTCTCGCGAGGTCACCGTGCGTGAGCTGCCGGTCTCGAAGTCGATGGCCGGCGTGACCATGAGGCTCACGGCGGGCGGCGTTCGGGAACTTCACTGGCACGCCGCGGCGGAGTGGGCTTTCATGTTGTACGGGAAGGCGCGCATCACCGCGATCGACGCTGAAGGGAAGAGCTTCGTGACCGATGTGGCGGAGAACGATCTCTGGTACTTTCCGACCGGCATTCCGCACTCGATTCAAGGCTTGAATCCGGACGGCGCTCTGTTCCTGCTGGTTTTTGACGATGGCAACTTCTCCGAATACGCCACCGTCCTGCTCTCCGATTGGATGGCTCACACGCCGAAGGAAGTATTGGCCAAGAACTTCGGAGTGCCCCAGAGCGCCCTCGAGAATCTGCCCCAGCAGGAGTTGTTCATTTTCCAGTCTGCCGTTCCCGGGCAGCTCGAAGCCGACCAGAAAGCGGCGGCGGGCGGGCGGGGGCCCTCCTCCCACGATTTTGCATTTCGCACTCTTCAACTCCCGGTCAGCAAGCGCACCAAGGGTGGTGAGGTCCGGATTGTCGACTCCGCGGTGTTCAAGGTCTCCAAGACCATCGCGGCCGCCATCGTGACCGTGCATCCTGGTGGGATCCGTGAGCTACACTGGCACCCGAACGCGGACGAGTGGCAGTACTACTTCGGGGGAAAGGGCAGAATGACGGTCTTCGCGACGGGAGGGCGGGCGAGAACCATGGACTTCGAAAGCGGAGACGTGGGCTACGTCCAGCAAACCCTGCCCCACTACATTGAGAACACCGGCCACACCGACTTGAAGTTTCTGGAAATGTTCAAGAGCAGCTTCTACCAGGACCTTGCCCTGTCCGAGTGGCTGACCCACACTCCGCCGGAACTCGTTCGGGCACACCTTAACGTTGATCAGACGACGCTCGAGGCCCTGCCTCGGGACGAGGTGGTGGTGATGCCGGAATGAAAAAGGGTGGGCGACCGAGCGTTTTTCTCCCGGCGCGTCAAAGGGCGACGAAGCAGGCCCCGATCGCCATTGCAGCCATCTCGGGATCGATCTGGACGAGAGATGGGTCTGCCGCTCAGGAGGCGTGGCCTTAGGACCCGCGTCGCACTCCGTAGAGGTGAGCCGCCGCCAGGCGAACGGTGTCGGCCACGTTTCGATTAACGGCCAGCGCTTTCAGGTCGTGCTCGAAGAGCCGCGCCACAAGCGGCAAGACCACATCAACCGGGGTGCGCGGGTTATTCGCCAGGGCGCGTAGGACGGGATAGTGCCGCAAGAAGGCGCGTTTCGTGCCCAGGGCACGCAGAACTTCTTCGGCCACGTTCTTCATCGAGGCATAGATCTCGAGATCCCGAGGGTTCACCTTGGGAGACATCAGCACCGCGCGCGCCACGGCCTTGTTGGCGTCGCGAATCAGAATCAGCCTTTCGCTCGTGCTGCCGACCAGGGCGGTGCGAATCTTCTGGCTCGCACTCATGCGGCCGATCCGTTGCAGCAGGGTTTCGTTGTCAGGGGGTGCGGAGCCTGCTTGACTCCTCTCGGCGAGTGCTGTCGCCTGCACCGCCTCGGTCAATGAGGAGGGATCGGCGGAGGCCTCAGCGGTAATGATAAAGCTCCGGATCACTGCCTCGAAGAACTCTTCCCGGGCGAGCTCCGGCGATTCCAGAAAAAGGTTCAGGACCTCCGCCGGGGTCGCCGGATCAGAAAGCACCTGCTCCATCTCGCCCACCTTCCAGTTCTTCAGGGTGCTCAAGGCCCGGGCGCGGATCTCCGCCTCGCCCTGGGTCGCAAGCCAGACCAGCGCCTCGATCCGTTCGGAAAGCGGCAGCGGCAGCTGGCCTTCGGCGGCACGACGGCGTACCTCGGGAGGCGTCCGGCCCTCGCGCAACGCGTCGATAAGTCTGGCAGTAATGGCGGGGCCCTCAAGGCGTGTGGGTCTGCAGATCGTCTCGAGTCAAGTGGACTTTCCGGAACTCCCCTTCGCGGCCCAGAGGTTTTTGGGTCTCGCCGTTCAGGGTGAGGATCGTTCCCTGCGCGTTGCCGGTCGTGACCTCGAAGGAATCCTTGGCGCGAAACGTCCGCACCGATCGCGGCGGCAGCAGGCGCTGCATCAACACCTTGCCGTCGGCCGAGACCGCCATCCAGACGTCTTCGGTGGTGGCCACCTGCAGAACGAGATCACCCTCGCCGAGGACCGGCGCGCCACCGGCCGGCGTCGTGCTCGGGCCCGCAGCCTGGGTGGTTGAGGGAGCCGAGGAAGACTGCCCGGAGCTTGCGGCCAATCCGGCGGGGGCCCCAGTGGAGGCTGACTCTGTGCCTGCCGTCGGCAGGGTCCCGGACTGGTTGTCCTTGGCCTGCACCGGGTTCGCGCTCGCCGCACCGCTTGGGCTCTGAGCGGCCGCAGCCCTCCCGCCATCGGGTGGGAAGCCTGCTGCGTTCGATGGGCTGCCCGCCGGCGCTCCGGTCGATCCGTTGGCGGAGGAACTTGCATCCGAGGCCGCCGGGGCGGGTGGCGGGACCGCCGCTCCCGCCGACGTCAAGGCTCCGCTCGACCCGCTGGGGGCCGCAGCGGTCGGGACTGCGGTGGCCGGGACGACCAAGGGCCGCTGCCCGTAGCGATAGAGTGCGTAGCCGGAGCCCAAAAGAACGGCGATCACGATCCATGGCACGAGTCGAGTGGGAGCGCCTGACTTCGAAGTCAATGGCTTGGTCGGGCCCAACCGCGATAGATCATTGTCCATGGAGGGTTGCGCGGCCCGCTTGTACTCGGCCAGAACGTGCTCTTCGTCGAGCCCGAGGTATTGGGCGTAGGTGCGGATGAAGCTCCGGGTGAAAACGCCTCCCGGCATCTCAGAGAATCGCTCCAGCTCGATCGCCTTCAGAAAGCGGGTGCTGATCTTGGTACTCTCCGACATCTCTTCGAGTGTCACCCCACGCATTTCGCGCTCTCGTCTGAGGTTTTCGCCAAAGCTGGACATGAGAAGCAATCTCCGGCGGGACGACCGCCAAGTTTCCATTTCGAATAATAGAACCCTGGTTTTGATAGTGTCAAACGCCGGGTCCGGCTCTCCCAGCTTCACCGACTTCAGGCGGTTGTGTCCATGACATAATGGATCACATATGAGCGGGCTGTGCTTCAGAAGGTATGCCCCATCCTCCACCGTGTGCTCGAAAGCTGAACGACTGCGTCCCCGACGGCTGATCGGCCAGCCCGTCTCAGTACCTTGGCTCGGCGTCACTTCAGTTTGGAAGCGGGTGAGTGGGATGGTGGCGTCCCTGCTAACGTGCCTCGCTGGCGCCCTCTTCGGGTCAGGCTCTCCGATCTGGGCTTCGATGCGCAGTCTTTCTGACGCCGAGGAGTGGAAGGAGTTCGTCAGTTCGAAGTATCACTTCACCGTGCAGTATCCGGCATCCTGGTATCGGCTGGGCGACACCCCCGATATCCTGGACATCACGAACTTCAATCGCACCCGGCCGGAGGAAGGAATCGCGACCACGGTGGCCGGGGCTGAGATCACGGTCTCCGGAGCCTTGACCGGGGTCGAGACCGTGGAGGATTGGATTCACCGCGACCTTCCGGATTCCGAGGACATCGCCGCCTCCGAAGCCACGGTGGCGGTTCCGAAGCCCGCGCCGGGCGGCTGCAAGAAGATCAAGCAGGCAAGTTGGCGGCAGCAGGCCAGCCCGGACGTGTACTTCGTCAATACTGCTTATTACTGTCATGCTGACAACGGACTCTACAAGGTTACACTGATGAACTGGCAGAGCGACCCCAACCAAACTCGTCTCCGAGCCTTGGCATTGAAGATGGCCCTCAGTTTGCGATCGCGCCCGGCCGGGGAGTAAAGGAAAGAGCAGGGGAAAAGTCCTGGAACTTTGCGGCAGAAGCGAGGTACACCGAGGGCGCTATTCGGTGCCCAGGTGGACCAAGTCATGGCCGCGCGACCGACCGTCCTCGCAACCCATGATCCTACAATGAGTACCAAGGAGATGGGGACCGGGCGGCCCATGCGAGATAGGGCTACAATTGGTTTTCCTCTTGCTGTAGATGGTTTGTGAGCGCTCAGTTACAACTTCCCGGTACTCGCGTCAAATTGCTCCTCTCAAGCCGCACCCCCGAATGCGGCCAGGAGGGGGTCTGGCCGGTAGCCCATCGCTCGCCTTCGGGGTCGCCGGTTCCGGCGGGCTACATCATTGAGCTCCGCGCTCACCCCCACGCCTCCTGCCCAAGCCTAGCATCCCGGCACGCACTGAGCGTACGCAGTTCCGGAGAGGCCCTGACCCGAAATAGCCGCGCGGGACCAGATCGAGGGGACGACCAATGCGCCGACGCCGTGTACCGCCGGGCGGCGGATCGCGCCTGGGCGAGGGTGAATCGCCGAGCCTGGCTGCAAGCCCAGCGCGAGGCCGAGGAGAGGCCGGCAACGGCGGAGCTCGATCTCTATGCTTGATCAGCCCGGCCCGCCTTGTAATTGAGGGGGCTCTTCTCGCACCCTTCGGCAGCCGTTGCCTTTTTCGCGGCCCTGCATTCGCCGCACACCCCACCGACTTCCAGCCGGGTCACGTTGATCTCGAATTGCCCTGCCTGGGAAATCTCCTCCTTGAGACGCTCAAAGAGCGGGCTCGAATACTCCACAATCTTGCCGCAGCGGAAGCAGGCCAGATGAAGGTGATCGGCTCGAGTCTTGGCCTCATAGTAGTGCTTCTCGCCTTCGAGGTGCATCAGGTCGAGCTCGTCGATGAGCGCCAGCTTCTTCAGCAGCGCGATGGTGCGATAGACGGTGGCGCGGTTCACCCTGGGATTCTGCTGTTGGGCCACGCGCAGCAAGGCGGCGGCGTCCAGGTGACGGTCGGCGTTCTGGATGATACCCACCAGCAGGCGCCGCTGCGCCGTCAGACGAACTCGCCGCGAAGACATCTCTTGCAACAGCGCGCGCCGCTCGGGGACACGGGAAGGCATGGCTAATCGCTCCAGGGCGGATTCCGCCCGCTGTTCTCCTGAAATTATATCCTGACCGCCAGCCTCCGGTCGCAATCAGCCCGCCTCCCTAGGGCGCTCCCCGCGCGAAGCTGATAAGATGGCTCGCGACGCGATCATCAGATTCGGTTCGCAGCTGATGGCCCGATTATGATTCGGATTCGGATCTCTCCGATCGGCATCGAGCGCATGGCCGCCGCGCGCGACTTTGTGACCTCTTTCCCGCCTGCCGCCGAGCGTCTCCTGATCGGCGCCGGGCGCGACGTGGTGGACCATTTCGCGCGTACCATCTCTGTCTCGCTGGGGGCCACCTTCGGCCTGCATCGCTTCACCCTGACCCAACTTGCCGCCCACCTGGCTACCGCTGAATTGGCGCGGCGCGGCCTCAGCCACAGCACCACCCTCGGCGCGGAGGCGGTGGTGGCGCGCTCAGCTTTCGAAGCTCTTGAACGTCAGGCCCTGGATTACTTTTCTCCTGTGGCCCGTCTGCCCGGATTCGCTCCGGCGCTCGCTTCGACCCTGGCGGAGCTGCGCCTTGCGGGCAGTGACCCGGATTCCCTTTCGGGGCTGGCGGCCTCGGGCCGCGACCTGGCCTGGCTGCTCCGAATCTTCGAGGAGCAACTGGAAAAGGCGGCGGTGGCGGACCGCGCGGGCCTTTTTCGAGCCGCTACCCGCGCTCTCGACGAGCCCGGCGAGGCCCGCTATGTCGGGTGGCCTATGCTCTTTCTCGATGCCTCGGCTGCTTCGGCGGCCGAGCTGGATTTTCTCCGCGCCCTGACGGCGCGGTCATCCGACGTCCTGCTTACGGTTCCCGAAGGCGATCGGCGTACCATCGACGCCCTCCGCTCCTTTGCCAGCGCGGAGTCTGCCGCGCCCCCCCGGCAGTCGCCAGGTTCGAGCCTCGCTCGTCTTCGCTCCAATCTCTTCGGACCCCGGAGCCTTGGCGAGGCGGAAGCCGACGGCAGCGTCTGTTTATTCTCGGCGCCCGATGAGGGGCGTGAATGCACCGAGATCGCGCGCCGCATCCTCGACCAGGCGCGGGGTGGGGTTCGCTTCGACGAGATGGCTATCCTGCTTCGCGCGCCCGGCGCCTACGCCTCCTTGCTGGAGACCGCGCTCAACCGGGCCGGCATTCCCGCCTTCTTCACCCGAGGCTCGAGGCGTCCCGACCCTTCCGGACGTGCCTTCCTGGCCATCCTGGCCTGCGCCGCCGAACGCCTCTCCGCCCGCCGCTTCGCGGAATATCTCTCGCTTGGGCAGGTTCCCGGATTGGACCCGAGCGGCAGCCCGCTGCCTACGGCCGCGCCCTGGATTCCTGCTGAAGACGAAGCTCTGCGGCCGGCCGCGGTGCCTGCGGCTAGCGAAGAGCCAGGGGCCGGCCCCGCGCCGGGAACCGAAGGCGCTGAGGCGACGAGCGACACTGTGGAAGCGCCCGCCCTTGAAGGGACCCTGCGTGCCCCGTGGCAGTGGGAGAAGCTGCTGGTGGAGGCGGCGGTGATCGGCGGCCAGGATCGCTGGGCTCGCCGGCTTGAAGGACTCGAAGCTGAGCTTCGGCTCCAGCGCGACCGCCTGAAGGAGGAAGAGCCTGAATCACCGCGGGCGCTCGCCACCGAACGCGATCTCAAAAACCTGGTGCACCTGCGCGCTTTCGCCCTGCCCCTGATCTCGACCCTTGCCGATCTGCCCGCCGCCGCACGCTGGGGCGAATGGCTGGAGCGCTTGAAGGGCCTGGCGCCGCGGGTGCTCCGTCGTCCCGAACGCGTTCTGGGTCTCCTGGCCGAGCTCGAGCCCATGGAACATGCCGGGCCGGTGGCGCTGGACGAGGTGCGCGCTATTCTGGCGAGCCGCCTGACCTCGCTCGAACCGGAGCGTCCGCCCCGAGAGTACGGCCGTGTCTTTCTGGGAACTCCGGAGCAGGCGCGGGGACGCACCTTCGAGGTGGTCTTCGTGCCCGGAGTGGCGGAGCGCATCTTTCCGCAGCGGGTCAGTGAGGACCCGATACTGCTCGACGAATTGCGGCGCCGGTTGGGGCCGGCCCTGCGCGTGCAGGACGACCGGGTGGAAAGCGAGCGCCTGCAACTGCGCCTGGCGGCCGGCTCGGCTCGGCGGCACATCTATTTTTCTTACCCGCGGCTGGACGTGGCCCAGGCGCGCCAGCGCGTTCCCTCCTTCTATGCCCTCGACGTCCAACGCGCGAGCCGGGGGAAGCTTCCAAAGTTCGAGGAGTTGGAAGCCGAAGCCCGGCGCGAGGCGGACGCCGCCCTGGCTTGGCCCGCCCCCACCGACCCGGCCCGCGCCATCGACGACATGGAGTACGACCTGGCAGTCCTGGGCGGGCTGCTGCGCCAGGGTGCGGGCGAGTCGAGCGAAGGACGCGCCCGCTACCTGCTGGAGTTGAATCCGCATCTGGCGCGGTCGTTGCGCGCGCGCTGGGCGCGCTGGCGCAAGAGCTGGTCTGGGGCGGACGGGCTCTGCGAGCGGACGCCGGTCGCTGCCGCCGCCCTCGAGCCGCATCGCCTTGCCGCTCGGCCCTACTCGGTCTCGGCGCTCCAAAACTTTGCTCTCTGCCCCTACAAGTTTGCGCTCTCAACCATCCACCGGCTGGAGCCGCGTCCCGACGCGGTCTACCTGGCGCAGATGGATCCCCTGACGCGAGGCAGTATCTTCCACCGCGTGCTGGCCGAGTTCATGCGGCAGTTGCAGGCGGCCGGAAGTCTTCCCGTCACCGGAGCCAATCTGGCCGAGGCCCAGCGGCGCCTGGACGAAACAATCGACCGCGTGGAGGAGAAATACCGCGACGATCTCGCCCCTGCCATCCTCCAGGTGTGGCGGGACAGCATCGAGGGCATTCGCACCGACCTGCGAGGCTGGCTGCAGCGCGCTGCGGAGTCGCCGTCGGACTGGATTCCCATTCACTTTGAGCTGGGCATTGGATTCGCCCCCGAGGAGGGGCGCGATCCCGCCAGCCTCCGCGATCCCGTGGTGCTAGAGGGTGGATACCTCTTGCACGGCATCGTGGACGTGATCGAGCGCCGGGCGGGTGTCGCGGACGAGATGCGGGTGACCGACTACAAGACGAGCGCCAATCGCACCCAGGACGGCATGGTGGTGGGAGGCGGTGAACTGCTCCAGCCCGTGCTCTATGGCCTAGCCGTCGAGATCGCCAAGCAGGCGCGTGTGACCGAGGGCCGTCTTTACTTCTGCACCTCGGTGGGCGGTTTCACCGCGCGACCGGTGAAGCTGCACGACGTCGCCCGGCTGCGCGGCCGCCAGGTGCTCGAAATCATCGACCAGGCGGTGGAACGGGCTTTTCTGCCCCCGGCTCCGAAGGAGCGCGCCTGCTCGTGGTGCGACTTCCGCGAAGTTTGCGGGCCTTGCGAAGAGATCCGCGCGGCGCGGAAGGATCAAAGTCGGCTGGACGATCTCAATACGCTGCGCGGTCTGCCGTAGGTTCATCGCCTGGCTGGCGCAGATCGGAGATCTTCGACTCAAACTTTTCGAAGATCGCGCGGCTCTGCTGCGCGACCAGGCGCGCCCGGTGTTTCGCAAGAAAGCTCCGCGACCCTTCGCCAGAATGTGCCTCCTTCGAAGTCGAATTAATCCCAACTCAGACGCACGCCCCGGCAACGATCCCAGCTGATCGCCGGCCCGCCGCGAGTGCCGCAGGTCCGGCCCGCGCCCGGTGCTCTGACCGCCGATACCCGGCCGTCTTTTTGGTACACTGGCTGGCAGATTGCGAGGTGTACGATGAAGAGGCGCCGGCGGCTGGTACACGTTTCTCTCGCCCTGCTGTTGCTTGCTGTAAGTCCGCTGCTTGGGCAGCAGGATCAGCAGCAGCCCCAGGAACCGCAGCAACAGCCCCAGCAGGAGCAGCCGTCGCCGCAGGCGCCGCCCAGCCTGAGGAAGCCCGGCGAAGAGAAGCCGCCGACGCTCGGCGGGCCCTCGACGACGCCGTCGCTGGCCGGTCCCCACTCGGCGAACACCAACAACCCGCGCCGGCTCCTTCAGGTCCACACCATCTTTATCGAGCCGATGGACAATGGGCTCGCGGACAAGCTGGTCGAAGCGATCGGCAGCAAGGGTCCATTTCGCATCGCCGCCAACCAGCGGGATGCGGACGCGTTGTTGCGCGGCACCTGCTTTGACTCGGCGCGTCTCAAGACGGTCCACTCCGAGGTTTTTCTGACCGGCCGCAGCGGTGAGGCGATCTGGCAGGACATCATCCGCCAGCCCTACAAGCCTCCTCCGCTTACCCAGGCGGTCGAAACCACCGCCCAAGTGGTGGCCGAAGACCTGAAGCTCAGCCTCCGCGAAGCCCAGGGCCACTGAGCCTTGCCGGCAAGAAGTCAAGGTTGGAGCGGCGGTCCACCGGGCCCGCAGCCCGCCGGTGCGGGAATGATTGTTCGGGTAGTGCCGCTACGCTTCCAAAAGTGTCACCCAAGCGAAAGCGGAGGTTCATTCGAAAAGCGGCGCGCCGTTTCAACCAAGACCTCGGCGCAGGTTACCACCGAATCGAGCTCCACCCATTCGACCGCCTCATGCGCCCCGGCGCCCGCTGGCCCATAGTTGACCGTCGGGATGCCGGCCGCCGCGAAGAGCGCCGCGTCCATCCAGTAGCCGACGCCGATCTCTTCGGGTGCGGTCCCGGTCACCGCCGAGACGGCGTCACGAAGACAGGCGGCCACCTTGGCGTTCCGGTCGCACACCAGGGGCGGGCGATCCAAGGAGGATCGAACCTCTGCGTCCTCCCCGGCGACGGCGACGACTTCACGAAGCTCGGCCAGGACCTGGTCGGGCGTTTCCCCGGGCAAGGTTCGGCGCTCGACCTGGAGCACACAGCGCTCGGCGTAAGTTGAATGGCCGGTTCCTCCCTCAATCAGGGTGCAGTGCTGAGAGGCCGGTCCGACGAGCGGGTGAACCCGGGAGCGCAACGTGCGGCGGTCGAACTCTTCCAAGGCGGCAATGATTCGCCCCATCTTGCCGATGGCGCTCACGCCCAAGTCCCAGCGGCTGCCGTGGGCCGCGTGTCCGCGCGTCACGATTTCCGCCCACACGAAGCCTTTGTGCCCCAGCACGAGGCGTCCTTCGCTAGGCTCGGTCAGCACGCAGGCGTCGGCCGGGTGGTGCTTGATGAAGTCCTGCGCGCCCAGGCTGGAATGCTCCTCGTCGGCCACCAGGGCCACCAGGAGCCGGCCGGCCAGACCCTCACGCGCCAGCGCGGCCGCGGCCCCCATGATCGCCGCGGCGCTGCCTTTCATGTCGTAACTGCCGCGTCCATAGACCCTGCTGCCCTCGAGGCGCGGCTCAAAGGGTGGAATCGCCATGCCGGAGGTGCCCACCGTATCGAGGTGGGCGCAGAAGATCAGCGTCGGGCCGTGGCCATCGCCGACCTCGGCTACCGCGTTCGGGCGTCCGGCCGCGGCCTCCTCCGTCCAGCTGCGCACGCCATGGGCGATCAGCCAGTCCCGCGCCGCGGCCGCAATGGCGGCTTCGCTCGCATTCTCATCCGGTGCCAGCGTCGGATTGACCGAAGGCGTCCGGATCAAGAGCTGCAAAGCATCCAGTACCTCCGCCGGCGAGGCAGTGCGATGATCCAAAGGGCACCTCTCTGAAGTAAACTGGAAGGCCGTTTCCGCCCCGTCCTGCCGGCCGGAGATCGGCGTTAAAGCTGACGATGCCTCATTTTCAACTGGCGTGGGCTTGTGCCTCGAGACCGCCGTGCTTCCCATTCCCGCCTTCGCGGGAAGAACCGGCTCGGCGGCCTCTCAGGCGAGCAGCGCTAAACGCAATCCAGGAGGTTCATGTCGAAGTTCATCGACAAGCCGCCGGTGATCGATCCACGGCGCACCCCTTTTCGTCTGCGGGTCGGGCGCTCTCGCATTCATCGTTGGGGCATCTATGCCGACCAGACGATTCCGCGGGGCCGCAAAGTGATCGAGTATACCGGAGAGAAGATCAACCGCCGCGAGGCCAAGCGGCGCGAGGACACCCACTACCTATTCGAGCTCAACAGCTACTGGACCCTCGACGGCTCGCTAGGTGGCTCGGGCGCGGAGTTCATCAACCACTCCTGCGAACCTAACCTGGAGACCCGCATCCTGCGGGGGCACATCCTCTACTTCAGCCTGCGCCGCATCCGTAGAGGCGAAGAACTTACAGTGGACTACAACTTCGACGCCAAGGTGGAGCGCGTGCAGTGCATCTGCGGAGCCGGGTCCTGCCGAGGCACTATCAACGTCAAGAGGTAATCCACTGGAGCCAGGATGGCAGACCTCCTCGGGCGGCGCCGCTCAGACCAGTTCATAGCCAAGATCCATGGGGCCATAGGTGACGAAGAGGATCTCGTGAACATCGTAAGGGTGCGTCCCTCCCGAAAATACGTGGGTAAACAGATCGCGAGCGTGCAGGAAGAACGCCAGGTCTTCGTCGATATCGGCGTCGAGCAGAAACACGGGATTCCCGCTGGCAGGGTCCTCGGACTTCGCCAGAGTGAGCTGCAGGTTGCCATGCGGGTCGTGGGATTTCACGCTGACCATGGCGGTGACGCCGGCGTCGTAAGGGGCGGGAACATTGCCCGTGTGCAGCACGGTGTCCGCCCGGACAAAGGCGGGATAGCGGTCGATGTTCTGAAAGAGATCGTTCACCAACTCCCACATCCCGGGGTCAACGAGGCTGATGAACCTCTCCTGGCCGATAACAACCACGCTCCGCACAAATTGAAACCAGTTGCTGGCCGGCTGATTGGAGACCGGGACCTTGCTCATCTTGGCGAAAAGGTTCAGCAGGGCTGCCTTGGCCAGAATGGCCGGGGCGGCATCGACGTCGTCGAAGGCGTCTCCGGCGAAATTGCCCAGCGGCTGCTGACTCTCCTTGACGGTGACCGATTTCGATGCCGTGAGGACGTCCTTGAGCGGCTGGAACGCCCCCGCCAGGTCCTGCCAGTGCGTGAAGCGAACGTTCCATTTGCTGGGGGTGCGCAGGACAACCGGCGACCTCGCCAGGGTCTGGTCGGCCGTCAAGGTGAAAATGTCGGAGTGGCACATGCGGTATCTTGACGGTGCGATCCAGCAGACCAGGGCGCGCTCCGCGGGGAAGCTCGGAATGCTGAAGTCATACGTTTGGGGAAAAGCCAAGCCGGTCTGCTCGAGGATGGCGGTATTGTCCATGGCGCGGACGAAGCGCACATCGGTGTCGGGGTCCTGCGCTGGTTGCTGGCTTGCGTTCTTCAGTGTGAGCTGGAAAGTGCCGGTGTCGGCCATGGTCCCTTGCCTCCAGGTTGAACTCGAATCAGCATGACGTTTCCACGGGGTGACGACAGTCTTCGGCCCGAGACGGATCGGCCGAAGAGTGCCAACTGTGTAGCACGGCGCGGATGCCAGGTCAAGGCTTTTCTGTCCCCTTCCTGGTTTCGACTGACCCGAGAGAGGGCATGCGGTATCATCTTAACTGCCGGAAGGCCGGTGGAGCAGAGGTTATGACTAGCCATCGAGCAACCAGGAAGAACCACGTGTTGCCGCTGTCGCGTTGTCCGAGGGTGATGTTTTTCATAGCCGCCGCCCTGATCTGCGCCTGCGGCGGCAAGGCGACGAAGTCAGAAAGCGGGCAGGCGGCCAGTGTGGCCGGCCAAACCGAACCCCAACACCTCTCGCCGGAAGGTCAGAATGCGCTGCAGGCGCTGGTCGCGAGTGGGAACCTGGCTGACCTGCGCTGGCCTGATTTCACCGACTACCGGGTCCACCTCCAGAACTTCTACCAGCCGGTGAACTATGTTCTGGCCTGGATCCGGGGAGGACAGGTGACGCTGCAGGCTCAGGCGGTGATCGCTCTGCTTCAAGACGCTGACCGCAAAGGCCTCCATGCCGAAGACTACGACGGCCCGCGCTGGGCGTCGCGGCTGGCGAGGCTGCGTCAGAGCAGTCCGCCGTCTACTGAGGATGAGCTGGGCCGCTTCGATCTAGCCCTCACCGTGTCGTTGATGCGTTACATCTCCGACCTGCACATCGGCAAGGTCAATCCGCGCCACTTCAAGTTCGGCCTCGACATCGAGAACAAGAAGTACAAGCTTCAGGATCTACTGCGCGAGAAGATTGTAAACGGCACGGACGTGAACGCCGTGCTGGCCCAGGTGGAGCCCCAGTTTGACGGCTACCGGCGCACGATCGAGGCGCTGCAGACCTATCTGGCGCTTGCCCGGCAGGGAGACGGTGATCCGCTGCCGGTGCCGGCTAAGAGCGTCAAGCCGGGCGACCCTTATCCGGACGCGGCGCGGCTGGCCAGGCGCCTGCAGCGCCTCGGGGACGTGCCGCCGTCGGCCGGCGCGCCTGAAGGGACTGCGTACAGCGGGGCCTTGGTCGACGCGGTGAAGCACTTCCAGCGACGTCACGGCCTTGAAGCTGACGGCGCCCTCGGCCAGAAGACCGTCAACGAGATCAATACGCCGCTCAACCAGCGCGTGCTGCAACTGCAGCTCGCCCTGGAGCGCTGGCGCTGGATCCCGCCGGACTTTCCGCGGCCCCCGATCGTTGTCAATATCCCCGAGTTCCGGCTGCGTGCCATCAACCAGCAGCAGCAAGTTGCGCTCACCATGCGGGTGGTGGTGGGCAAGGCCTATCGCCACCAGACGCCGGTGTTCGCGGATTCGATGAAATACCTTGTCTTCCGGCCGTATTGGAACGTGCCCATCAGCATCCAGCGGTCGGAGTTGGTGCCCAAGATCCGCAAGGACCCTTCTTATCTGGCCAAGCACAACTACGAGGCTGTGACCAGCGGTGGGCAGGTGGTGAGCGACCCCAGCTTGCAGCAGCTCGCGTCGGGCCAGCTCTCCATCCGCCAGAAGCCCGGCCGGGACAATGCCCTGGGCGCTGTCAAGTTCATCTTTCCGAATGAGTACAACGTCTACCTGCACAGCACCCCGGCCCAGGAGCTGTTTTCACGGACGCGGCGCGATTTCAGTCACGGATGTATTCGCGTCGAGGATCCGGTCGGGCTGGCGGCCTGGGTGCTGCAGGGGAAGCCCGAATGGACGCTGGATCGGATTAAGGCGGCTATCAGCGAGAGTGGTCCCCCGTCGCAGCAGGTGAATCTCGACAAACCGATCCCAGTCCTGATCCTTTACGCGACAGCGGTGACGACCGCGGATGGGGACGTGGAGTTCTTTGACGACATCTACGGCTACGACGCTGAGCTCGAGAAGGTGCTGGCTAAGGGGTACCCGTATCCGGGGTAGAAAGCAAAATGAGAGATCGTGAACAGAGCCTGATCTGCTTTAGCGCACGCCAAGCGACCACTGGCGGACGCGGCCCACGTCCACGTGGACGAAGTCGGAGAGCGGATAGTAGCCGACGCCCCCGAGGTGCAAGGCCAGCGCCGCGTTGCGCAGGGCAAGCGTGCTGATGCCGGGAATTCGGATGTCGATGGCCTCGGCCTGCATATGCAGGCTGTGCGGCGCCACCCCGGAGGAATGCTGACGCAAGAAGGCGTTGCTCCAAGGCGTACGATAGCCGCAGATCACATCGATCTCAGCTCCCGGCCGGCCGATTTCGCTCTCTAGGGCGGTGAGCAGGTCGAACAATTTGGGATCGTAGGCGTGCACGTCGCCCGTGCGGTGATCGCGCAGAAATTCGTCGAGCCGGGTGATGGCTTCTGGAATGTAGCTGTCCCCCCTGCGGTAGACCACGTCAATGCGCTCGAGGGTGTGGGTGTGGAACATGCGCAGCCGGTACTCGGGAGCGGTCTTGGTGGGCTCCGCGGCCACGATCGACGCGGTCGGGCGAATAAGAAAAGCGGCTCCAAGGAGTCCGGCGCCAGCCGCAAGCCAAGTGAGCAACGGTCGCCAGACGCGTCTCAGAAAAGTTGAATTCGACGGTGCCTCCCGCAAGCTCACCTTTCCTTTCAAAATGCATTTCCGCGTTTACAGGCGGCCGATGGGACTTACGCATATAATTCTCGCAGATCGGCCGGCCATTCGTCCAGCTTCGCATCTCGCTCCGGAATCAGTATTCCTCGGGGAATACCTGCGGGCCAAACCGCGTCTAACCGATCACTCCGGTTACGAACTCTCCTGAGCCCAAAGAATTCCGAACGAAAGGGAATGAAGAACAAAGATGAGAATGGGAGGATGGTGAGCATGGCGGAGATACCGAATTTCCATATGACTTCGGAGGAGTTCCGCCGCCACGGGCGCGCGGTCATTGATTGGATCGCGGACTACTACGAGCGGTTGGAGGTTCTGCCGGTGCTTTCGCAGGTCCGCCCGGGCGAGATCCGCGAGCGCCTGCCACGGAGCGCTCCCGAGCAGGGCGAGCCTTTCGAAGCCATGCTGGCAGACGTCGAGAAGCTGATTCTTCCCGGTCTGACCCATTGGCAATCGCCCAATTTCTTCGCCTATTTTCCGTCCAACAATTCTTTTCCATCGATTCTGGGAGAGATGCTGTCGGCGGGGCTGGGGGTTCAGGGCATGCTCTGGGCGACGAGTCCGGCCTGCACGGAGCTCGAGACCCACGTGCTCGACTGGCTGGTGGCGATGTTGGGGCTGCCGGAGACATTTCTCTCGTCGGAGCGGGGGGGCGGCGTCATTCAGGATACCGCTTCGAGCTCGGCCTTGTGCGCTTTACTGGCGGGCCGGGAGCAGGCGACCAGCTTCACGAGCAACCAGACGGGCTGTGATGGGCGCTTGACGGCCTACACATCTTCGCAAGCGCACTCTTCTATCGAAAAGGCGGCGAAGATCGCCGGCTTGGGCCGCGAGCACCTTCGGCTGATTGAGGTTGACGAGCGCTTCGCCATGCGGCCGGATGCGCTCGCCAGGCGGATCAAGCAGGACCGGGACGCGGGGCGTATCCCTTGCTTTGTCTGCGCGACGGTGGGGACGACGTCGTCGAACGCCATCGATCCGTTGCGGCAAATCGGAGAGATCTGCCGCCACCAGGGAGTCTGGCTGCACGTCGACGCCGCCATGTCCGGAACGGCGGCGCTCTGTCCGGAGTTCCGTTTCATTCAGGAAGGTCTGGAATACGCCGACAGCTACTGTTTTAACCCACACAAGTGGATGTTCACCAACTTCGACTGCGACTGCTTCTACGTGGCGGATCGGGCCGCGCTGATCCAGACTTTGAGCGTTCTCCCCGAATACCTGCGCAACCAGGCCACCGAGTCGGGTGCGGTGACCGACTACCGGGACTGGCACGTTCAGCTCGGCCGCCGGTTCCGGGCGCTGAAGCTCTGGTTCGTGATCCGGCATTACGGCGTCGAAGGGCTGCGTCGGCACGTACGGCGGCATGTGGAACTCGCTCAGCAGTTCGCTTCCTGGGTGCGGGAGGACGATCGGTTTGAACTGGCCGCGCCCGCGCCTCTGAACCTGGTGTGCTTCCGTCACCGCGGGGGCGACGAGCTGAATCAGGCGTTGATGGACCGCCTCAACCGCAGCGGCGATCTCTACCTGACTCAGACACGCCTGGATGGCCGGCTCACGCTGCGGCTGAGTATCGGTCAGACGAGAACGGAATTGCGCCACGTCGAGCGCGCCTGGAAGAGGATTCGAGAGGAAGCCGCCGCTCTCGCTGGGCCGTCCCGGGGCTAGAGTCTCCCGGCCAGGCCGTTATGGATCATTTCGATCGCCAGAGCGGCAATGACCAGGGCGAACACGAGGCGTAACCTGCTGGTCTGTGCCCTTACCAGGATGCGGGTACCGGCCAATGATCCAGCGAGTACCCCCAACATCACCGGCATCGCCAAGCCGGGATCGATGTAACCCCGGCTGAGGTAGATCCCCGCGCTGGCGGCCGCTGTCACACCGATCATGAAGTTGCTGGTGGTTGTGGAAACCTTGAAAGGAATGCCCATCGCCTGGTCCATGGCCAGAACCTTGAAGGCGCCGGAGCCGATTCCCAGCAATCCGGAGAGGGTTCCAGCCCCAAACATCAGGCTGAATCCCAGCGGTACCCGGCGGACGTGGTAGGCGCGAGGTCCTTGCGGCGTGGGAAAGCTCGAGTCCAGGTTGAGGATGCGGGCTAAAGGGCCGGTCCGCTGAGCCCCCGGCCTCTCGGGCTTTCGCGGGCGGCTGGCGAGGTAGGCCGAACCTAGCAGAACGATTCCGAAGATCACGCTGATAGCCGGCGTCGAAACCTTAGCGACCAGGAAGGCTCCGAAGAGCGCTCCGATGGTGGTGGCAATTTCCAGGAACATACCCACCCGAATATTGGAGTATCCTTCCCTCACATAAGCCGCTGCGGCTCCGGACGAAGTGGCGATCACCGACACGAGCGCGGCGCCCATGGCATAGCGAATGTCGACGCCGAAACCAATCACCAGCAGGGGTACGATCACCACCCCCCCACCGAGCCCCGTGAGGGCACCGAGGAACCCGGCCACCAGGGATCCGGCCCAGACAAGAGCGGTAAACTTCGCAATCTCCATGCCTGAAACCTCCCTGGCCTTCAGCGCGCCCGCTGGCCGTGGACTGGCCCGGGTTGCGTTCCTAAGCTGGTTGCCCACCAGCAACGCCAGTGATATTCTTAACTGTGAAACGGAGAATCCACAACCAAAACCAGATCGATGGCGATCTCGCTGCGCGCCAGGAAGGCTTTGGGCCTGCGGACGATCATCGAGGACTCGGCACGAGCGCTGCCGGGCAATCGGGTGATTTGCAGGGGCTCTCCCACATTGCGGACGCCGATTCCGAGAGTGTCGACGAACTGATCCAGGAGGGTCAGTTCTACGAGGCGGCTGTCGTCAGCGGTGTGGAGGATGCAGCCTACGCGGACGCCGACGAGGTGCGGACCCGAGAGGTACCCGAGGACGATGTCCCGCTCGAGTACCTGGACCGCGATTGACCGGGCCAGCCCGACGAATTCGTCCCGCCGGTTATGAGAGGACCGGCCCGGTCACGCGGGGTCACGTGTGGACGATCCTCGTTCTCCCCCTTTTCTTCCCTGAGCGACCGCAGGAGGTCAGCGAAAGCAGCCTTACGAGTTAGAGCCCTCGCCGGGTAGGCAATCCCCCGTCCTTAGCGTCTTTTATCTCTGCTATAATCAATTCAGCGGGAGCGAAAGGGTTGGGATGCTTGATTTTCGGCCGTGCCACCACACTGAGCAGGCAGGATGGTTATCAATGCTGGCCGCTTCCACGGAGGGTTGGCGGCGGAGCATTTTCGCGATTTCGTGAGAGGGTATTCATGGCGACGACACACTTAGCGCCCACGGAGACTGAGCTTTCTGCGGGGCGCGACCAGGTGGTGAATGACCTGAGCATCCAGGTGGCCACGGTCAATGGTTCCGGCAGCCAGAGCGCCAACATGGTCTTGCTGCGCGCGCTGTTTCAAATGGGTATTCCGGTTTCGGGTAAGAACCTGTTTCCCTCGAATATCGAGGGCTTGCCCACCTGGTTTACGATCCGCACTTCGCGCCAGGGCTGGATAAGCCGGCGCAAGGAGATCGACTTCCTGGTGGCAGTCAACGCCGAGACGGCCGAGGAGGATGTGCGCGGGCTGGAGCCCGGGTCAGCCTGCGTCTACGACGAAAAGCTCAACCTCAAGCGTCTGCGCAACGATATCGTCTTCTATCCCGTGCCGTTCGACCAGCTTGTGATTCCCGTCTGCCCCGAGGCCAAGCTCCGGAAACTAGTGCGCAACATGGTTTACGTGGGCGTGGTGGCGCGCCTGCTCGAGTTCGAGACGGCCGAGGTGGAAAGGGCCGTGCGCCGGCAATTTCTAAAGAAGGCGAAGGCGGCCGACCTGAATCTCAAGGCGGTCTTGGCCGGTTACGATTTCGCCGCCAAGAACCTGGAAAAGAAAGATCGCTTCCGGGTGGAGCGGATGAACGCCAATCAAGGGAAGATCCTGATCGATGGCAATTCCGCCGCGGCCCTCGGCTGCATGATGGCGGGCGTGACGGTGGTGACCTGGTATCCGATCACACCTTCCTCGTCCCTGTGCGAAACGCTGATCGGGTACATGAAGAAATATCGCATGGATCCCGAGACAGGGAAGGCGACCTTCGCCATTGTGCAAGCGGAGGACGAACTGGCGGCCATTGGCATGGTGATGGGCGCCGGCTGGGCAGGTGCGCGCGCCATGACTTCCACCTCCGGCCCCGGCATCTCATTGATGGCCGAATTCACGGGGCTCGGCTACTACGCCGAGGTGCCCGGCGTGATCTTCGACATTCAGCGGGTGGGGCCTTCCACCGGCCTGCCCACGCGAACCGCGCAAGGCGACGTGCTCTCCACGGCCCTCCTCTCGCACGGCGACACCAAGCATCCGCTGCTGTTTCCTTCTTCGGTGGAGGAGTGCTACGCGATGGCGATAGACGCCTTCGACCTGGCCGAGGAATTACAGACGCCCGTCTTCGTCATGAGCGACCTCGATCTGGGCATGAACTACTGGACGGCGGAGCCTTTCTCCTATCCCGACCGCCCGCTTCGCCGCGGCAAGGTACTGGCCGCCTCGGATCTGGAACGTCTGGGTGGGTTCGAGCGTTATCGGGACGTGGACGGGGATGGCGTGACCTACCGGACGCTGCCCGGCAATCCGCATCCGGCCTCGGGATACTTCACGCGCGGCAGCGGCCACAATGAGAAGGCGATCTACACCGAACGGTCAGACACTTATGTGAACAATATGGACCGGCTGGCGCGGAAGTTTGAGACGGCGCGCCGCATGGTGCCGGGACCCGTGATCGAGGACAGCGGGCACGAGATCGGCCTCCTGGCGTACGGCACCACCCATTGGGCGGTTGGCGAATCGCGCGACCAACTCGCCCGCGAATACGGTGTGAAGACGGATTATTGCCGCATCCGGGCATTCCCCTTCGCTGATGAAGTGGCAGTCTTCGTGCGCCGGCACCGCCGGGTCTATATTGTGGAGCAGAATCGCGACGCCCAGCTTGCCGGGCTGCTGCGGCTCTCACTCGACGGCGACGAGATCAGCCGCTTACGGAGCGTGCTGCACTATGACGGCTTGCCCGTCGACGCCCGCAGCGTAACCGATTCCATCATGACCCAGGAGGTGGGAAACTAGCATGGCGACCACCACCACCCTTCCCCCGAAGAAAGTCAACCGCATCGGGCTCGAGCCGGCTGCCTATAAGGGAAACAGGAGCACGCTGTGCGCCGGATGCGGTCACAATGCCATCAGCGAGCGCATCATCGAGGCTTTTTACGAGATGGGCGTCGAGCCTCACCAGGTGGCGAAGCTCTCGGGTATCGGATGCTCTTCCAAGAGTCCGGCCTATTTCCTTCGCAGTTCCCACGGCTTCAATGCCGTCCACGGGCGCATGCCCTCGGTGGCCACCGGGACCTTGCTCGCCAATCGCACCTTGATCGCTATTGGGGTTAGCGGCGACGGGGACAGCGCGTCCATTGGCATCGGCCAGTTCGTTCACCTGATGCGGCGAAATCTGCCGTTAATTTACATCATCGAAGACAACGGTTGCTACGGGCTCACCAAGGGCCAGTTCTCCGCCACCGCTGATCGGGGCAGCATCCTGAAAAATGGAGTCGTGAACGACTTGCCACCGATCGATACCTGCGCTCTCGCGGTTCAACTCGGGGCGACCTATGTGGCGCGCTCGTTTTCAGGCGACAAAAAGCAGCTCCTGGCGCTGCTGCAGGGCGCCATCGGTCATCGCGGCACCGCCATGCTGGATGTCATCTCGCCCTGTGTCACGTTTAACGACCACGAGGGCTCGACCAAGAGTTACAGCTATGTGAAGGATCACGACGAGCCGCTCGGAGACATCAGCCTGGTGCCGTTCTTCGAAGACATCAGTGTGGAATACGACCCCGGAACCACCACCGAAGTGACCCTGCACGACGGCTCCCGGCTGATCCTCAAGAAGCTCGACCACAATTACAACCCGGCGAGCAAGATCGATGCTCTCCGGGTGCTGACCGAGGCGCAAGAGCGCGGCGAGGTGGTCACGGGCCTCTTCTACGTGAACACCGAGCAACCGAATTTCCTCGATCTGCTCAATGTGGTCGACGAGCCTCTGGCGACGCTGCCGGAGTCCCGTGTGCGGCCTCCGAAGGGCGCGCTCGACGAGGTCATGGAAAGCTTGAGGTAGGATAGCCGTCCTCGAAAGAAGCCCACCCTGGGCTTTGGATAATCCTTCGCCAGTGGCCGATGGTACCGTAAAGAGACGTTCTTGCAAGGAAAGACCTTGACAACGCTAGATACTATATAGATATCACATCGGGGCAAAAAATCCAAAAACGAAGCCGTTAGGTGTAAGAAAACAAAGGATCGAGAGACTTCAAACGCCTGTTTGAGGCCTGGTCCGAGCGGCCGAACGATGTGCAATTGACGGGTGGGAGTCTGGTTGCGGTCAGGGTATCCAGTCGGCGATGAAGACATTGATCTCGTGCGGGACTTTTGCATTGCGATTGGAAATGAACGCCAGCCGGCGTCCGTCAGGCGAGAACATCGGAAAGGCGTTGAAGCCTCCCGTGAACGTAAGCCGTTCCAAGCGGCTCTCGTCGCGATCGACGGCATAGAGTTCAAACTCGCTGCTGGCGGGAGCCGGATAATTTGAGGAGAAGATCATGCGGCGGCTGTCCGGAAAGAAGGCGGGCGCGAAGCTGGCTCCGGGCAGATGGGTGATCTGGCGCTGGTCGGAACCGTCGGCCCGCATCACGTACAGATCCATAGCGAGCGGGGAGACCAGGTCGCTCGCCAGCAGAGAGCGATAGCGCGCGATCTCTTCGGCAGCGCTGGGATGATGAGCCCGGTAGACGATCCAGCGATTATCGGGCGAGAACGCCGGCCCTCCGTCGTAGCCGAGCTCGTGCGTCAGTTGCTGCAGACCGCTTCCGTCAGTGTTCATGGTGTAGATGTCGAGGTCGCCGTCGCGCGAAGACGTGAAGACGATCTTGCGGCCGTCGGCCGACAGCGTCGCCTCCGCGTTATAACCCTTCCAGGGCGTAAGGTCTCTGAGGATCTCGCCTTGATCGCTGGCGTAGTAGATCCGATAGGTGGAGTACACTGCCCACACGTAACCGTGTGAATAGTCCGGCCGCGGCGGGCAGGCCGCGCCTGCCTCGTGAGTGGAGGCATAGAGGATATGCCGGCCGTCCGGATAGAAATAGCCGCAGGTGGTGCGGCCCTTACCCGTGGACACGAGGTGGACGCCCGATCCGTCCGTGTTCATGATGAACATCTGATCGCAGTCGTAAGGCGGGCGCGTCGATTGAAAGATCAGCCGCTGACCGCCGTAACTGAAGTAAGCCTCGGCGTTCTGCCCGCCGAAAGTGAGCTGTCTGATGTGCTTCAGGTGAACCTCGCGAGGATCGCGCAGAGGGTCGTCGGGCGTGCCGTGAACCACAGGTCCGGCGCCGCTCAGCCCGGATTGCGACGCGGGCGTGCCCTTGGTCTGCTGGCCCACCGAAGCTGAAGCACCCTGAGCCTCCTGAGCAGCGCCTCCGGGCTCGAGGGCGAGAAAGGCGATCGTCGCCAGACCCGCGGCGGCGGCCAGCGCGACGCCTAGACTTTTCTTCATGGTCTCTGTGCTCTCCGCCCCGATTCTCACTGTCCCGTGCAATCAAATTGCAGGCTCAAACCGTCGATGCCATCGCCTTCGGCCACGTCGAACCGGCTCTCCTGATCTTTGCATTTGCGGCGCTTGAGCGTGAGGTAGTTCCGGCCCGGCATCAGATTCAAGGTCGCGGTGCCATCCGCACTGGTTTCGCCCTTCACGGTCTCGGCGACGTCGCCGCTTGACCACAAGGCCTCCACTGCTACGCCGCCGAGCGGTGGCCCGGAACTGCTCGTTACCTTTAACAGAACCGGCTTGTGAAGCTCTTGCTTGGGCTCATAGACCTCCGGCTCCAGCATCACCAGGTTGAGCGTGCCGAACGGATCGCCAGCGCTCAGTTCCGCATGATCGAAAATCGCGGTGTCGACCGTGGCCCACGGACGCCTTGCCGTAGCCCAGTAAAGACCCCAGGGCAAGGATCCGAAAGAGTACTGGCCGTCCGGTTCGGTGACGATCTGCCTGACGACGTGATCGGCGCCGTCGCTGAGCGAAACCAGGATGCCGGCGAGAGTCTGGCCGCCGGCGTTGCTCACCAGGCCGGCGAGCTTGCCCAGGGCTGACGCGGGCGCGGGTTCGAGATCAACCTCCACGCTGTTGCTCGCGGCCTCGCCTTGCCAGATGTTCACACCCAGGTCGCGGGACAGAGCGTCGCCGTTGGAATAGGTCGCGTTGTATCTGACGGAAAGATGATAGAGGCCCCAGACCGGCTCCTCGCGAACCTGGCGCGTCACCAGCACCGGATCAAGTTCGAGGACCGCTCCTTCCGCATAGTCAGCGCCAGGCTCGAGCTTTGCAAGCCTGGGGTGAGGCATGCCTACACTCGCCAGGACTTTGCCATGCGATGGCTCCGCCCCGGCCAGCACCGCTTCCCCCGCCGACCCCGCTCCGCTTGCTGCCGCGGTCACCGGCACAAGATGGATCATCAGACTCGAGCCGCCTGTTGTCACGGTCTTCGCCTGGGCACCGGCCTGGGCGAGCCGGCTCTGCGCCTCCGCCAGCTGCTGCGGGTCACGGACGTGGCGGTACAGCCAGAGCGGGCTGGAGCCGGTGTTGTGCAGATGCAAGGTGATTCGGGCCGGAAAGGGTTGAACGATCTTCGACTGCTCAAGGGACAAAGAAACCGTCAGGGAGTCGGCTGCGGCAGCAGGTCTGGGACCCAGAAAGCCCAGGGCCAGCAGCCAAGCGGCCAGAGCTGTCCGAGTCACTTCCTCACCTCGAGCGTCACTTCGTGGGTCAGCTTCTCTCCATTGCGCAGCACCGTCACCATCACCTTGTCGCCTGGCTTGTGGGCGCGCAGGGCGTAAGTGAAGTCATACAGATTGTCGATCTTCGTGCCGCCAAAGTCGACGAGCACATCGCCGGCCTTGAAGCCGGCCTTGGCCGCAGGACTTCCGTCATGGATGTCGGCGAACTCTACGCCCCCGTGTTCCACCTGGCCGAAATCGGGAATAGAGCCGAAGTAGGGTCCGTAGCCACCGCCTCCGCCCATCGACGCCGAGGCGGGCTCCGCCACGCGCACATACGTCGGCTTCTCATTCAGCTGATCCAGGGCGCTGGCAACGTCGGCCACCAGCTCGGCGACACGCGCTCCGTCGGCCGCGTCGATCTTGTCCCAGGTGTCGGAAGGCTTGTGGTAGTCGGAGTGCAGCCCGGAGAAGAAAAACAGGACCGGCACGCTGCGCACGGTGAACGACATGTGATCGCTCGCGCCGTAGCCCGAGGAAGAATAGCTCAGATCGAAATGGGCGTTGGCTTCGGACTGGTTGGCGTTCTCCACCAGCCTCTGGAAGCCCGGCGACGTGCCGATGCCCCCGATGAACAGGCGGTTGCCCGAGAGACGGCCCACCATATCCATATTGATCATGGCCAGCGTCTGAGCGATCGGCATGGCCGGGTGTTCAGTGTAGTAACCCGACCCGAGCAAGCCGAGCTCCTCGCCGGCGAAAGCGACGAAGATCATCGAGTGCCTCGGACGAGGCCGGTGCGCGTAATAGTCGGCAATCTCCAGCAAGGCACTGGTGCCGGAAGCGTTGTCATCCGCGCCGTGATGAATCCGGCCGATCTGGCTGGGCGCCAGCGAGTGCTGGTCACCGAGGCCGAGGTGGTCGTAGTGGGCCCCGATCACCAGGCACTGCGAAGCCAGCTCCGGGTCGCTGCCGGGCAGGGTCGCGACCACATTCGACTCGAATCTGCGAATCCGTTCAACGTCGACGGTCAGAGCCAGCTTGAAACCGGGATCGAGAGCGAAGGAGTGGTTGGAGAGGTCTTTGTCAATGGCCGCCGCAAGCGCCTCCACGGTGTGGCCGCCCGGCTTCAGCCACGAGTCCGCCACCGCCGTCGTGACCTGAATGGCCACTACCTCCGGACCCGACAGGTCGCCGAAGTGAATGAGTTGGTCCGGCTCGCCCGAATGATGAGGGGTGTCGTTCACCAGGATCATCCCCGCGGCACCGTGGCTGCGCGCGTTGAACGCCTTGTGGGCGATCTCCGAGTGCGATGTCAACTGCGTACCGGCAAAGGCGCTCTTGGGATCGTTCTCCTGGGGCTCGTGGCGCAGTACCAGCACCAGTTTGCCCCTAACGTCGATCCCCTTGTAGTCGTCGTACTGGTATTCCGGAGCAGTAATGCCGTAGCCGGCGAACACCACGGGCGCTTCCAGGTGCGCGTCCGCCGAGAAGCTCAGCGGAGTATAATCCTGCCCCAGCGTCAAGGTAGTCTGGGCGCCGGCGCTCCCCGCGGCCAGAGAATTGTCCGGACCCAATTTGGCTCCGACCGTCACCTGGAAGCGCTGCAAGTAGGAGCCTTGATCGCCGCCCGGCTTCAGCCCGTCGGCGCGGAAATGATCGGCGATGTAACGGGCGGCCCGATCGAGCTCGGGTGTGCCGTTGCCGCGTCCCTTTAGCTCGTCACTCGACAGAAACTTGACGGGCGCCAGAAATTCCTGGGCCGAAAACGCCGAAGGCCTAGAGTTGCTGTCGGTCTCTTCTCGGCCCGCTGCCGGGAAGGACGTGGTCCGGAGAAGCAGCAGGCTGAGGACGCCGGAGAGCATAACGAGGCTGAGACCGAGCGTCCGCCCTGAGCTGAGGAATCTCAAAGGGGTGGCCTTCATATCAGAGGCTTTCAAGCTCGATCCTAGCAAAGCCCGGCGCGGGCCCGCAAATTCGGACACTGCGGAGAGCCCGCGCATCGACTTTCAATCCGGCCGCTTATATACTCCTCCACATGCCCAATGTCGAAAAACACTCGCCCGGTTCGTTCTGTTGGGTCGAACTTCACACCACGGATCAGCCTGTGGCGAAAACGTTCTACGGATCGCTCTTCGGCTGGCAGGCGAACGACGTGCCCCTCGGCCCCGGCGATTTCTATACGTTCTTCAGATTGCAGGACCGCGATGCGGCGGCCGCCTGCACCCTGCGCCCGGAGCACCGCGCCCAGGGCGTGCCGCCCCACTGGATGCTCTACGTGAGCGTGGAGAACGCAGACCGGGCGGCAGAGCGCGCGACGGGGCTCGGAGGCAAGGTTCTGGCGCCGCCCTTCGACGTCTCTGACTCGGGCCGCATGGCGATCATCGAGGACCCGTCCGGAGCCTCGCTGGCGGTCTGGGAACCGGGGAAACACCATGGCACCGGCATCAGCGGCGTCGAGGGGACGCTTTGCTGGGCCGACTTGAGTACGCCCGACCGCGAGCGCGCCGGGGCGTTCTACTCCGAGCTGTTCGGCTGGAAGATCGGCAAAGAAGACGAAGATCCCGCCCACGCTTACTGGCACCTCATGAACGGCGAAGAGTTCATCGGCGGCATTCCTCCTGCCACTCACCGCCAGTCCGGCATTCCCGCCCACTGGGAAGTGTACTTTGCCGTCGCCGATTGCAACGCCACCGCCACCCGGGCCAAGGACCTGGGGGCTCAATGGTTCATGCCTCCCATGACCTTTGAAGACGTGGGCCGCATGGCGGTCCTGGCTGATCCGCAGGGCGCGGTCTTCGCCATTTTCCAATCCAGCCGCGGCTGATGCAACCCTTCCTTACTCCGCCGCCCGGAGGATCAGGCACTTCAGGTAGTGTGTCTCCGGCACCGTGAGCAGGATGGGGTGATCCCGCGCCTGCGTGCGCCGTTCCACCACCTGCACCGACCGGTGGGCGTCCAGGGCCGCGCTTGCCACCGCTTCCAGAAAATCCGTCTCGCTGACGTGAAACGAACACGAGCAGGTGATCAAAAACCCGCCCGGGTTGAGGATCTTCAGCGCCCGCAGATTGAGTTCCTTGTAACCGCGCCAGGCGGACTCCAGGCTCGACTTCTGCCGCGCGAAGGCTGGCGGATCGAGCACGACGGTGTCGAAGCGCTCGCCGGCCTGGTCGGCGGACTTCAGATAATCGAAACAGTTCGCCTCCCGCCACTCGATATTCTCGAGGCCGTTCAGCTCCTGGTTGCGCCGCCCGGCGGCCAGAGCGTCCCCCGAACTGTCGAGAGCGAGGACGCTCTCGCAGGCGCGCGCCAGGCTGATCGCAAACCCTCCCGTATAGGTGAAGCAGTCGAGCAGGCGTCCGCGCGCGTACTCCCGGGCGGCGGCACGGTTCTCACGCTGGTCGAGATACCCGCCGGTTTTCTGGCCAGCCATCAGATCATAGGCGAACCGGCATCCGTTCTCCTCCACGATCACTTCTTTGACGGCGTCGCCGGCGAGCACGCCTTTGACCTCGGGCAGCGACTCGAGGGCGCGCACCGCAGCGTCGTTACGTTCCACGATGCCTCGTGGCCGGAACTGCTCCTGCAGGATCTCGACGATGTCCGGCTTGAGCCGCTCCATGCCCTGGCTCAGCGTCTGGACCACCAGGCAGTCGCCGTAGCGATCGATCGTCAGCGAGGGAAGCAGATCGCCTTCGCTGGCCACCAGCCGGTACGCTCCCGCGCCGCGCGCGACCAGCTCCCGATAGCGCGCCGCGGATGCGATCCGTTCGGCAAGAAAGGCGCGGTCGAAGGCCCGGCGCTCGCGCGTGAGAATCCGCAGCGCAATCTGGGATTTGTCGCTGTAGAGCGCCTGCCCCAGGTAGCGCTTGCGCCGGTCCTGAACCCGTACGACGGCTCCCGCCTCGGCACCCGCGCTTTCGAGCACGTCTGCGCGATAGACCCAGAGGTGGCCCCCCAGGACCCGTTCCGCGCCCCGTCCCGACACCATCACCGTGACGTCTTTCACATCCTGACCTTAGCACAGCGCATTGCCCGTTCGGCGCGCCGGTAGTAAGCTGAGGTTCGTTCTTCCCGCATGCAGCTTTACGACTTCGATTACGACTTGCCGGCGGAGTTGATTGCCCAGCAACCGCTGGCCGAGCGCGACGCCGCCCGCATGCTGGTCTTGCGCCGCACCTCCGGGCGCCTCGAAGACCGCCGCTTTCTCGATCTGCCGTCCTTGCTGCAGCCGGACGATCTGCTGGTGTTCAACAACACCCGCGTCTTTCCGGCGCGTTTGCTGGGGCGGCGGTGCGGGACCCGCGCCCAGCCCATCGGCAAAGGCAATCCGGCGGCTCGCGAATACCTCACGGCCGAAGTCGAACTGCTGCTGGTGCGGCGCGAGAGCGATGACGTCTGGGAAGGTCTCGTGCGTCCGGGACGGAAGATCCGCACCGGCGAGGTGCTGGTGTTCGGCTCCGGCGAACTCGAGGCCGAGGTGCTGGGCCGCGGCCAGTATGGCTCCCGGCGCGTGCGCCTGCGCCCGCGCGCCTTGAAGCCCGAGGCCGGCGCGGATTCCACACCGGCTGCGCTGCTCGACGCCCTGATCGATCGCCTCGGGCACGTGCCGCTGCCCCCCTACATCCGGCGCCCAGACAACCCGCTCGACCGCGACGCCTACCAGACCGTCTACGCGCGCGTGCGCGGCGCGGTGGCGGCGCCCACCGCCGGATTGCACTTCACACCCGCGGCCCTCGACGCCCTGCGCGCCCGCGGCGTGGAGACGGTGGAGATCACGCTGCACGTGGGCCTGGGCACCTTCCGGCCCGTTCACACCGAGCGCATCGAGGATCATCACCTGGACGCCGAGGAGTTCGAGATCGGCCCCGGCGCAGCCGCCCGCCTCAATCGCGCCCGCGACGCCGGCCGGCGCGTGGTGGCGGTGGGGACCACGTCGGTGCGGACGCTGGAACACGCGGTGCGCGCTCAGTGGGGCCGCTTCGAGCCCGCGCGCGGCCAGACGAGCCTCTTCATCTACCCCGGCTTCGAGTTTCAAGCGGTAGGCGCGCTGCTCACCAATTTCCACCTGCCCCGCTCCACCTTGCTGATGCTGGTCTCGGCGTTCGCGGGCCGAGATTTCATTCTGGAGGCCTACCGGCGCGCCGTCGCCGAGCGCTATCGCTTTTACAGCTACGGCGACTGCATGCTGATCCTCTGAATTGACTCATTGATTCAATGCTTCAATGAGTCAATCCCCCAATGACTCGGCTCACTCACCATCGCACCCGGATGCGATACGTCAGCACGGCCTCGCCGTCCGCCGGCACGGGCACCAGGAACCGCACCGAAGTGGCGGAGGTCTTCTCGTACTTGAAGCTCGACTCCAGTACCGTCCAGTCGCCGCCCACCGGTTCGTTCACCTCCACCGTCACGGGCGTGGACTTGTGGTTGCGCACCCGGATCTCGAACGCCGACTCGCTCGTGTGGCGGTCGATTTTCTGGTAGTCGGTCTGCTTGCGCTCCTCCACGATGTCGAAGGCGTTGCCGATGTGCAGGTCGAGCCGCTCGTCCTTGGGCGTGTGATCGATGTGGTCTTCGCCCACGAACTGCATCTGGCCGCGCGAGTCCGCCTGGTAAACCCGCACGGTCCCGGCCGGCAGCGGCATCCCGAGCTTATTGGCCTCGGAGTTCCTGAACTTCAGATGCACTTCCACCGGATCCTTGGCGGGCTCGCCCGGCGCCATGGCGCTCTGGTAGTAGTAGCCCTGCCCATTGACCTCGTAGTGCTTCTCGACGGGAAAATTGGCGGCCTCCAGCAGGCTGATCTGCTTGCTTTCGTTGTTCTGCAAGGTGGTGCGGCGGTCAAGGGTATAAAGATGGTATTCGGAAATATTCTCCTGCGCGAACTGCGGCGGCGCCGGCGCCGGCAGCGCCTTCATCTCCATGGCGCGGCCGCCGACGATCCCGGGCGGGCGGACCACGTTGAGCGCTCCAGCTACCAGCTGCAGCTGGGCGTTGCGGTATTCGGTGCCGGAGTGGTTCACCACCGTCACCCAGCCGTTCAGATCGGCCGATTTCTCCGTGCTGGCCATGGTCAGCACGTAGTCGGCGTTCCAGTTCATGTCGTCGGTCAGATAGGAAGCTTCGATCGTCTGCGGGCCAGAGCGCCGATTGCTGAGCAGCCAGATCAGGGTGGGCTTGCTGTAGAGGTTGGCCGGCAGGTCGGGAAAGACGAGGCGGTCGCGGCCGATGCCGGTCATGATCTGGTTGCCCACCTGCCAGACGGGGTTGTTGTCATTGTCGGCTAGCAGCGTAGCTCTGATCTCCACCTCGCGGGTGGAGTTGTTCTCCATGCGAAACTGCACCAGGGTCACCTCGCGGCCTACGTACTTGTCGAGCAGCTTGTTGGGGCTGAGCAGGTCGTATTCGTAGTTCTGCTCCAGCACCGCCAGCTCCGCCGGCGCCGTCTGCGAGACGATGTGCACCGTGGCCGGGTTTATCTTGGCGGCGATGTCCATGAAACGCAGGTCGAGCTCGCCCGCCGGCAGCTCGACGCGCCGGACGTCGCGCACCAGCGCGCGGTTCTGGTTGTAGACCGTCACCGCCATTTCCCTCTGATCGTTCAGGGTGGATGTGACCGTGGCCGTCGAAGATCCCGTGGCCGCCGGACTCGCCGCAGTGGATTGCCCCCTGGCTGCGCTTATTCCGAGCGCGAGGGGGGCGGCGATGAGGATCAGCGTAGCGATGAGGCGGTGAACGTGAGCGTGCGGTCTGTGGGCCAGCATAGGCCTCCTTTCCAACTTCGTCGACTTGGAAGCATCCGTACCTCATCTTAATAGACACCGTTCGGAGTGAAAGTGGTAGCCGCCTCTTGCCTCTTGCCTCTTATCGCCTCTTGCCCATTGCCTCTTGCCTCTTATTGCCTACCTTTGACGATCCTCCCGTCCTCGAGCTTCACCCACCTGGCGCCGTCCACCGTCGTCACCCCTGGCTGCCACTCCGGACGCTGCTTGCGCTCCGACCACTGGTTGGGGCTCAGCGGCGGCCGCCACTCCAGAAACTGGTAGTGGATCCCGAAGCGCTCCACCGCCAGTTCGTAGAGTGCTACGTCGAATTTCTGCTCGGTCCGGGCGGCGGCGCCCAAAGTGCTGCGCAGGGCGTTGAACCAGATGGCGGTCACAAACCGCACTTCTTCGGCCACCGCCCCCCGGTCTTCAGGCCCGATCGGCTCTGAACTTCGCGATTCCTCCGCTGCGGAGCCGGCCGGCTTCGCCTCGCCCGGTGTGTCCGCAGGCGGAGCCGTGGGGGTCGGGTGGGGGGCTCGTGCGGCCTGCCGGGTCCGGCGCGCCCGGGTGAAGGCGGCCGAGCGCGCCCGCCAGGCGTCGAGGCAGTCGAAGGCGTATTCGACGGGCAGCAGTTCCTTCCACAGGGGCCAGAGACGGCGCATGTCCCAGGCCAGGGAAGCCGCCAGCAGGCTAGCGATCTGGTCGTGGCGCTCCAGCCCGTCGCAGAGGCGGTCCCAGAGCGCGTCGGCCACCCCGGCCACGCCCGGCGAGACCGCGGGCTCGGAAGCCGGCGCGGCGCCCTCGGGCGCCAGGCAGGCGGCTTGGCGGCGGCGGGAGCGGGGTGCGGGACCCTCGGGTCCGAGGGCCTCCTGCACCAGCTTTTGAAACTCCTCGAAGGTCTGCGGGATCTTCACCCGGCCCCGCTTCTCCAGGCGGCGCACCACCCGGTCGGGCGGGCGATGGCGCCGCAGGTCGTAGCGGTCCGAAAGGGACTCGTCGTAGGCTAGACGGCTGGCTGCCTGCGGCCGGTCGGGAGCCCGAGGCCGGCCTGGGGGGCCGGACCGCTCCGGCGAGTCTCCGGTGGCGTCGTGCGCCACTCGGGCGGCGGACGCCCGGCGCCGGGGGCGGCGCGGCCGGGTGGAGGGTTTCCACTCCTTCGGATCCTTCACGGCCACCGGCCGCTGCCGGCGCTCCAGGGCCTTCTGCGTCTGGGCGGGCGAGCGGCCCGGGTTGGCCAGAACCTCGGGCGGCAACTCGTCGAGGCGGTGCATCCAGGTGCGGGCGAAGCGGCTGCCGGGCGAAACGGCGCGCTTCTTCAGCCACTCCGCCCAGCCGGCGGGGTCGAACAACGCCCGCCAGAGGCGCTGCCAGCGGGTCTGGAGGGTCTTCAGCTTCTTCTCCTGCCAGAGGGGATTGGCCAGCGCCTCGCCGACGTCCTCCTGGAACTGGGTGATCCGCTGGGGGGTGAGGGGGCCGTGCCGGCGGCGCCACTCGATGAGCTCGTAGAGGCGGTAACAGACGGCGTGCCACTCCCAGATGGCCTGGGTATGCAGCAGGAGCAGGGGACGCCAGGCGAGCAGAGCCAGGGCCCGCACCAGCTTCAAGGCCCGGGGACTGTGCCGGTCGACCGGGAGCGGGGTGGAAGGAGGCGCATCCGGGCGGGGCGATGCGGGCTGCGCCTTGTCACTCGAATGTAGGCTAGTACGATTGTCAGGCAAGGCCGCGGACCTGACCGCGGGGTCCGCGCTACCCGGTGGGGGCGTGACCGCCGTGGAGCCGACAACGGGCTCCGCACCGGCGGCGGTCTTCACCCAGGGCACGGCGCCGGCCAGGCGGCCGAGCGTGCGGTCGAAAAGGCAGAGGTGGGCGCGAAAGTCGGCGGGTTTGCGCCCGGCGGCCGCCAGGCAGCGCTCCAGGTCGGGAACAGTGGTGCCGGTAGATTCTCTCTTGTTTGTAAAGGGGGAATCGGGCTCATGCGACCTCCTGAGGGAGCGGGGCGTCCGCCAGTTCGTAGACTTTGCTGCCGTTGAAGAGCTGGTTGTGCTTGAACATGCCGTAGA
>Ga0335085_10000747_pt1 | contig 83640 bp, 80 predicted proteins | sample Lox_Sample_45_FD_206712 | JGI IMG/M metagenome (GOLD analysis project Ga0335085, IMG submission 206712) | Soil microbial communities from Loxahatchee National Wildlife Refuge, Florida, United States - Lox_Sample_4.5 | ecosystem: Environmental > Terrestrial > Soil > Wetlands | place: USA... | reverse complement strand
GTGTTGGCGTCAGCCGCCGGGGCGTCGGACAGGGCGGCGAGGTAGCTCCTGTAGATGAATACCTGGTCCCGTGCCTTGCCGGTAATCTCCTCCACGATCCCGAGATCCTTCATGGTCTTCAGGGCGCTCGAAGCTGTCGGAAAGGACACCCCAGCCTGGCTCGCCGCCCCGGTGATCGTCGTGACGGCCCGCTTCTTCAGCACGTCGTGGACCTTGAGAACGCTCCCGGACGTTCGCCCAAGCTTGTGAATCCTGCCCCGGTCCTGCTCGAAGACTCCGAGGAGTCGCTTGGCGGTCGTCGTAGCCTCGTCGGCGACCGCCGCGACCCCTTCAAGATAGAAATGGATCCACTCCTCCCACTTGCCTTCAGTGCGAACCCGTTGCAGCGCATCATAGTACTCGTCGCGGTGTCGCTTGAGGTGCAGGCTGAGGTAGAGGAGCGGCTGAGACAGGGCGCCGCTCTCGCAAAGCAGGAACGTGATCAGCAGCCGACCCACGCGGCCGTTACCGTCAAGGAATGGATGGATGGTCTCGAACTGAGCATGGGCGACGCCGGCCCGCACCAGGACCGGAATGGGGTCGTTCGTGCTGTGCAGGTAGGTTTCGAGGTTGGCCAGCGCAGGCATCACTTCGTGCGGGGGCGGGGGCACGAATACGGCGTTGCCTGGTCTCGTCCCTCCAACCCAGTTCTGCGACGTCCGGAACTCGCCGGGCGTCTTGTCGCTCCCGCGCGTTCCGCGCACGAGTATGCCGTGAATCTCCTTGATCAACCGCAGGCTGAGCGGGAAGCCGCCGCGGAGTCGATCGAGCCCATGCAGCATCGCCGCGCTGTAGTTCGAGACCTCCTTGACGTCCGAGGAGGGCACGCCCGGGGCCGCCTCGTTCTCGAACAGCAGCAGGTCGGAGAGGGTGGATTGTGTGCCCTCGATCTGACTCGACAGGACGGCTTCCTTGCGGATGTATGTGTAGAGGAATAGAGCCGGGTCTGGCAGCAGCATAGTCAATCCATCGAGCTTGCCCAGCGCCCGGCTCGCGCGTTCCAGCGCCAATTGGCCTTGGGGCCCGAAGGCAATGGGTGGGTTGGGCGGCAGGGGCGCCGGGATGAAGGCCGAGAAGCCGTCAGGGCCTGCCTGTTGCCGAACGAAACGCCCGGCGCGACCGGAAGGCCCCGATGCAGTTGTCATGCTATTAAACTAATGGGCATAATCCTTTAATACCAGTGATCCCTATTCAAGTCCCTTTTCCTCTCTCGCGGCGACACCTTGGACATGGACCGTCCGGTGAGCATCGCGGCGGCCGCGTCGCCGACTCCCAAGACAACGATGGCGGCGATGACGAGCATGGCTCTGGCGTCCGGTCGGCCGGCGCGGTCAAGAAGCGTAGCGCGCGAGCGCCAGGTCCACGATCCGCTGAACAATCTCGGCGTAGCTCAACCCCGACTTCTTGGCCGCCATCGCGAACTCGGCGCCCGAGCTGAGCCACGGATTGGGGTTGGCCTCGATCACGTAGATGCGGCCCTCGGGCGTCAGGCGCAGGTCGATGCGGCCGTAGTCGCGCAGCTTGAGCGCCTGGTAGGCGGCGACCGCCGTGCGCTGCAACTCGAGCGCGGTGTCGGGATCGAGGTCCTCGGCGGGGCGGGTGTGGGTCTTCTTGTAGGCTTCGGTTTCCTTCTCCCACTTCACTTCCGTGCCGGCGATCTTGGGCGTGCCGTCGGGCAACTGCGAGAGGTCCAGCTCGACCAGCGGCAGGGCCTCCGGCTTCTCGTTGCCCAGCACGCTGGCGTAGATCTCCCGGCCCTCGATGTACTCCTCGATCAGCGCGGGCGAGTCGAACGTCTCCTGGATGTGTTCGATGCGCTCCATCAGGTCCTTCACGCTGGTCACCACCGAGTCCACGTCGATCCCGATCGAGCCGTCTTCCGAGAGCGGCTTGACGATGAGCGGGAAGGCGATGTCGTGGGCGTGGTCGAGCTGGCCCTTGAAGGAGACCGCGAAGAACGGCGTCCGGATGTCGTGGAAGTGGAAGATCTTCTTGGCGAGCGCCTTGTTCTGGGCGAGGTAGAGCCCGTGCGGGCCGGCGCCGGTGTACTTGAGGTCCAGCAGGTCGAGGTACGCGGCGAGGTTCATGTCCTTCGTGTCGTCGCCGGCGTACGACTCGGTGAGGTTGAAGACCAGGTCGGCGCCGGTCTTCGCGACGGCCAGCAGGCTGGGATCGTTCCCGTCCACGGTCAGGTACGACGGCTCGTGGCCGAGCCTGCCTAACGCTTCGAAGATCTCCTCGCGGTCGAGCTTGGGGCGGCGCGCCTTCTTGCGGCGCTTGCCCTTGCGGGTCTTGCGGCGCGGCGGCGCGGCTTCCGGCGCGGTCGGCTCCTCCGCGCCGTCGTCCCACTGATCGTACAGGATCGCGATCTTGAGCGTTTCGGCTGCCAGCGCGTCGCTCCCGTGTCAGGACTGGGTGAACTTGCCGCGCGTCAGATAATTCATGGCCAGCGTGGTGGTGTAGGCGGTGATTTCCACCACATACGCGGCCTCGCGATCCTTCAGCGCCCCGAGCTTGAGCTCGGCGACCCGCCGCTCGATCCACTCGACCAGCGACTTGACCAGCGGGCGGCGCACGCCGGTCCAGTACGTGACCTTGTCGACGATCTCCTTGCGGTGCTCGGCCAGCATCTCGGCGGCCGGGCGCACGGTGGCCCGGCGTCGCGACACGCGGCGCAGGAAGATGTCCGCCAGATCGGTGTCGAGCGCGAGCTCGGCGATGGTCTGCGCCTCGTCGGGCGTGGTTGAGCGGTAGAACTCCTCGATCGTCTGCTCCATCTGCTCGACCGTGATGTCGGGCGCGCCGATGGCCCGCGGCGGCGGCTGCTCGCCGAGCCGGCGCACGATCCGGTCCACGTACCGCAGTTTGTGGAGCGCGCCCCAGCCCTTGTACCGCTTGCGCCATCCGGAGCGCGGCGTGAGCCACACGGCGAACGTCTCCGCAAAATCCTCGTCCGGGTGCTTCTGCGCGTACCACCCCGCGATGTGCCGCACGAACCGGCGCGAGAACGGAACCGGCCGATAATGGTCGCGGTACGGGCGCCGGAACGGCCCGAACAGCGTTTTCCATTCGTCGGTCTTGTAGAGGGCGTAGGCGTAGTTGAACGCGTGGCCCGCTTCGTGACGCAGGTACATCATGATCTCGCGCTCGTCCTCGAGATCGTTCATCTCGCGCTCCAACGCGGCCAGCTTGGGGTCGGCCAGGTAGAACGGGATGCCGATGATCGGCTCCTGGTCGGGGCAGCCCCACTCGTCGGTCAGATAGCACGCCGGGCGGAAGAACTTGAGGCCCTTCCTGGCCAGCTCCTCGTGCAGCTGGACGACGAATTTTTCCAGCGGGGAGCCTTCGAGGCGCAGCCCGAGGTCCTTGATCGGCTTGCGGAGCAGCTCGTCCGAGAGGACGACGGGGGTTCGCTCGAAGGAGTTCACGCGCCTTGAAGCTACGTTGTCGCGAGCAGCACCAATAGGGCGCGCACAATGCCGGCCGGCCCATCCACGTTCTCGAACCATTCGCCCATGGTGTGGGTGTCGCCGCCCTTGCCGCCGGCGCCAAGGGCAATGCCCGGAACGCCGCGGCTGATCGCGACGTTGGCGTCGGTGGAAGCGGCCGCCAGCGCCGGGGTGTAGCCGAGGGCGCGGGTGGCCGCGAGCGCCGCCTGGACCAGCGCGTGCCGCTCGTCGGTGATGCCCGACGGGCGATGGCCGAGCGGCTCGATGTGCAGGGTCAGGGCCGGCGTGCCCGCCGCGCGGCGCCGGTTGGTGGCGTCGAGCGCGCGGCCGAGCGCCTGGGTCGCGCCGCCGAACAGCTGCTCGACCGCGTGCTCGGCTTCGGCCCGGATGTCGAGCTCGAGCCAGGCCTCCTGGGGAATGCTGTTGAGTCCGCTCCCGCCGCCAATGCGCACGACGCTCACCGCGGCGCGCGGCTGGCTCGGGAGCGGCAGGTCGGCGATCAGCGCCGCGGCAACCCCGACCGCGTGCGCCGGATTCGGGATGCCGAAGGCGGCCCACGAGTGGCCGCCCGGACCCTTGAAGGTGGCGCGCAGCCGCCGCGACCCCAGCGCCCGATGCACGATCCGCTCGATCCCGGCGCCGTCGAGCGCGATGAAGGCGTCGGGCGTGAACCGCGGATCCTCGAACAGGTGCTTGACGCCGCGCAGATCGCCGTGACCCTCTTCCCCCACGCTCGCGATGAAGGTTACGGGCCGGCCCGGCCGGATGTCGGCCGCGTGCATGACCTCGGCCAGCGTGAGCATCGCGGCCAGGCCCCGCGAATTGTCGCCGATGCCCGGACCCAGCACGCGGGCGCCGGAATCCCGGATGGTGTGGTCCGCGTCGCTGGAGAACACCGTGTCCAGGTGCGCCGCGACGACGATGCCGGGACCGCCGGCGGCCGCGGCGCCGAGGCGGCCGCGGACGTTCCCGACCCCGTCGGTCGCGACGCCCGCGAGGCCGAGCGCGGCCATCCGCTCGGCGATGAATCCGGCGCGCTCCCGCTCCTCGCCGGTGGGCGAGGGGATCGCGGCGATGCGCCGCTGGAGCGCGAGGGTGTCGGCGTCCATGCGCTCGAGCTCCTCGCGCGCACGGGCGACGTCGGGTCGCTCCAACAGGGCCTCCATCGCCTCATTCATGCCGCGAACGTTAACGTCCGGAGGAGCGCGAGGGTACGCCGGTCGCTTGACGCGACTCCGCCCGGGTTTAGACTGTGCGGTAGCATGGACGCGAAGTCCCTTATCTACGATTGGAACAGTGCCGGGTCGTCGTTCGACTGGGCGCTGGCGCGCGTGGACCTCAACGACGAGACGCTGCGCGACGGCCTGCAGTGCCCGTCGGTGAAGGACCCCTTGCTCGAAGACAAGGTGCGGCTGTTGCACCTCATGGCCGACCTGGGCATCGTGGCGGCGGACATCGGCCTGCCGGGCGCAGGGCCGCGCGCGGTGGAGCAGGTGAGTCGCCTGGCGCGGGAGATCGTCGGGGCGCGCCTGCCCATCGCGCCCAACTGCGCCGCTCGCACCCACCTCAACGACGTCCAGCCGATCGTCGACATCAGTCAGCAGGTCGGCATCGCCATCGAAGCGGCCACGTTCATCGGCTCCTCGCCGATCCGCCAGTACGCCGAGGGCTGGACCCTCGAGCAGATGCTCGCGACCAGCGAAACCGCGGTGTCGTTTGCGGTCAAGCACGACCTGCCGGTCATGTTCGTCACCGAGGACACCACGCGCGCGCGGCCCGAGGCGCTCAAGGCGCTCTACGGCGGAGCGATCAGCTGGGGCGCGCGGCGGATCTGCCTCGCCGACACGGTCGGGCACGCCACGCCCGACGGCGTGCGCCGGCTGGTGCGGTTCGTCAAAGACGAGATCATCGCGCCCTCGGGCGCCAAGGTCGCGCTCGACTGGCACGGCCACCGCGACCGCGGCATGGGCGTGATCAACTGCCTCGCCGCCATCGAGGCGGGCGCGGACCGGGTGCACGGCACGGCACTCGGCGTGGGCGAGCGGGTCGGCAACGCGGAGATGGACCTGCTGATCGTGAATCTCCATCTGCTCGGCGCCTATCACGGCAACCTGCGCAAGCTGCCGGAGTACTGTGCGCTGGTCTCGGCGGCCGTGGGGAGACCGATCGGCGTGGACTACCCGGTGATGGGCGCCGACGCGTTCCGCACCGGCACCGGCGTGCATGCCGCCGCCATCGTGAAGGCGCGCGCCAAGGGCGACGACTGGCTGGCCGACCGCGTGTATTCGAGCGTGCCGGCCGGCGAGCTGGGCATGGCGCAGAAGATCGAAATCTCGCCGGTGTCCGGCGTCTCCAACGTGAAGCACTGGCTCCTGGCGCACGGATACGACCCGAGCGACGAGCGCTCCACGCGTCTGCTGTTCGACGCGGCCAAGGCCACCGATCGCGTGCTGAGTGACGCCGAGTGTCACGCGCTCGTGGCCGAGGCGCTCGCGTAACGTCATGGCGCCTCCGGCCGCGTACCGCGAACTGGTCCGCTCCTGGCTGGACCTCAGGTGGCAGCTCGATCCGGTGGCGGCCACGGCGGCGGGGGTCGGCACGCACGACGGGCGGTTGGGAAACTTCCGGCGGCCCGACGTGCGGGCGGCGATCGCGGCGTGCCGGTCCATGAGCGGCGCCCTCGAGGGCTGCGAGGTGACCGACGTTCAGGACGAGATCGACCTCACCGCGCTGCTCAACGACCTGCGCGTCACCGTCGCGCGGCTGGAGAAGGAGCGGCCGCACGAGGTCAACCCGGAGTTCCATCTCACCCATCTGCTGGGCGGCCTGTTCGCGCTGCTGCTCCGGACGGACCAGCCCGCGGAGGCCCGCGCGCGCGGCCTCGCGGGCCGCCTGGCGGACGCGCCGCGGTTTCTCGACGATGCCCAGGCGACGCTGACGCGTCCGGCGAAGGTGTTCACGGAGACGGCCATTTCCGTGGCGCGCGGCGGCATGTCGCTGCTGCGGGAGGTGATTCCCGCGTTCGCGGCGTCCGTGCCGGTGGCCGAGCGTCAGGCGATCGAAGAGGCGATCGGGCCGGCGCGCGACGCGCTGCTCGAGTTCACCGACTTCCTGGCCGGCGAGCTGCTCGAGAAGAGCGACGGCGACTTCGCGATCGGGCGGGAGAACTTCGACTTTCGTCTCCACTACGAGCACGCGCTGCGCGAAACCGCGCCGGAGCTGCTGCGCTACGGCGAGTCGCTGGTCGCCGCCGTGGAGGCCGATCTCGCGCTGCTCGCCGACCGCATCGCGCCCGGCACGCCCTGGCGGGCGCTGGCCGAACGGCTGCGCGCCGTGCATCCCACGAAGGAAAAGCTGGTGGACGAGTACGCCCGCGCGATGGAGCGGGCGCGCGCGTTCGTGGCGGAGCGCGGCCTGGTCGGCATTCCCGAGGGCGAGCTCAAGGTCGTCGCGACGCCTTCGTTCATGGCGCCGTTGATTCCGTTCGCGGCGTACGATCCTCCCGGCGCGTTCGGCGAGGACCGCACCGGGTACTTCTACGTGTCGGTCCCCGACAACGGCGGCCTCGGGGACCACTGCAGCTACGAGATCGCGACGACCGCGTTGCACGAAGGCTTCCCGGGACACCACCTGCAGTTCCTGAACGCGTACCGGCAGGCCTCGCCGGTGCGGCGGGTCGTGAGTTCTCCGATCACGGTGGAGGGGTGGGCGCTCTACTGTGAGATGATGATGGGCGAGCAGGGCTTCCTGCGCTCGCCGGAGGAGACGTTCTTCCAGAAGCTGGCGCTGCTGTGGCGCGCGGCCCGCATCGTGCTGGACGTCAAGCTCCACACCGCGGGACTGTCGGTCGAGCAGGCGACGGTCTACCTGATGGACAAGCTCGGTGGCACGCGCGAGGCGGCGCTGACCGAAGTGCGCCGCTATTGCGCGACGCCGGGCTACAACCTCTGCTACGCCATCGGTCTGCGGGAGCTGACGCGGCTGCGCGACGACGCGCGGGTGCGCGACGGCCCGTCGTTCACGTTGCGTCGGTTCCACGAGGAAGTGCTTGCGTACGGCGGCCTGCCGCTGAGCCTCATTCGCTGGGGCATGGGGATGGCCGGCTAACATGGACTGGATTGGCGGATGCCGTCCGGTCACGCTGGTCTGAGGGGGACCATCAAGAGAGTCGTCGGGCATCGGCGTCGCAGGCTGCGCCTGCTGTGCTTAGAGCGCGAGCGGCGACGGATCGCGCGCCTTCGGGAACTAAGGAAGCGACGCTTGGCTACCGGGGCTCTGTACAAACCTCGGGCCTCTTACGCACCTGGCTATGAGCCTGTTGTCGCCCTCTTTGCTCCGATGGGTCGCCAAGCACGGCTCCGGGGTCATCCACTAGAGGCGACAATCACTTGCCCGCCTCGTTTCTCATTCATCGACACACCCGACGAGTCTATCCAATGCGTAGCCGACTTCTGCGCGGCGATTGTGAGCGGCGCCCGAGTCATCCGGTTGGTGCAGACGGATTGCACAGACATTGACCTGTGTGCGGCCTCGGTTTTGAATGCGGCGGGTATTTCAGCTCGCAAGGAGTACGGAGTTCGGTTTCGGGGTGCCTACCCAAATGCGGCGCCAGCCAGAGAGATCGTGATGGCCACTGGACTGCCAAGATGCCTTGGTTTGCCGGTGCCTGAGCCGGAAGCGTTCATGACGCATCCGCTGCGCTGTTGCAGGAGGGGGCGCGAGACAGCTGGCTCTGCGTCCGTCAAAGAGCGTGAAACACAGGACCTAGCGGACTACGTCAATGCCTGCCTGGGTCGGTACAGCTGTACGCTATCCGCACCCGGCAAGGACTACGTCGCCAAGCTCGTTGGTGAAGTGATTACAAACGCCGAGGAACACTCGGGCCGCCAGGATTGGTGGATCGGCGCCTATCTTCGTCAGCCCGCAGGACAGGCGTATGGTGACTGCCATCTCACGATCTTCAACTTCGGTCGCAGTCTCGCAGAGTCCCTGCAGCAGCTGCCGAATGGTTCACGCCTCCGACAAGAGATCAATGCACTGGTCAAATTGCACCGACGGTCCACCTACTTCTACCCGAGCCGCTGGACCGAGGAGAACCTCTGGACGCTCTACGCTCTTCAAGAGGGCGTCAGTTGGAGAAACGACCAAACCGATCTATTGGGGCATCACGGGCTTGGAACAATCAAGATGATCGAGACCTTCCAGCACTTGGGACAGACTTCGAGGACTGGTGTTCAGCCGCTCATGTGCATAGCGTCTGGGCGTACACACATCCTGTTCGACAGCCGGTTTCGACTGCAGTCGCAGGACTCCGAGCGAGGCGAGCAGCGCCGGGTGATTGCCTTCAATAAGGCGAATGACCTCCGCTTGCCGCCGGACCCCGGGTCTGTACGTCGTCTTCGCCGTCCGTTCCCGGGGACGCTTATCAGCTTGCGCTTTTATCTGGACCCGGTGTATCTGATACAGGTTGCGCGGGGAGGTTCAGGTGGCGGTCAGGATTGATTTGGCAGACTACAACTCGCCGGGTGTGCGTGTCTACGCTGGGCGCGAGCGGGGTGAGTTGGCTAGGGCGAAGGCAGCCCTCGACAGGGCCGATGAGGCCGGTGAAGTGGTAATTGTCAAGATTCCACCAGACGTGTTCTCGATCAACACCTCGTTCTTCTTGGGGATGTTCGCGGACTCGATACGCAAGCTCGGCGAGCGCGAGTTTCGCAATCGTTACCGCTTTGAGGGTCCAAATGTAGACCTGGTTGTAGAGGACGGGATCAAAGAGGCGCTCCGCACGTCTAGCCCGTTGGCCCAGCCGAGCGGTTTGGCTGCCGGCTAACCGGGGACACCTCAACGCTACTCTACGTTCAGCCTCAGCCAGCGCCGGGGTTCGAGTTGGCGGACTGGATCGGTGCTGCGAGCGCCCTATTCGCGATGATCTCAGCGCTCGCAGCTGTTGCGGCCGTTGGTCTTGCAGTCACAGAAGGTCGCTATTCGCGTGCAAACCGACAGGTTGATCGAAGGCGGGATCTCTACCAGCGCGTTGTGCTCGATCCGCTCGTTGCGGCCCTTCCAGAATTTGCGGAGGCGATAGCAAGGGAGCTAGAGGGTGGTGCGAAGCGGGTTGCGTCTCGAATGGACGAGCTTCTGCCGCACGCCCAGCTGCTTGAGGAGTGCAAGGCGACGGTTGATCGCTTTAACGAACTGTTCTTTAGGTCGAGGGTTATTGTCCGTTTGGCCATGGTTGCATGGAGCGATGAGGGTCTTTCGGGCTCTGTTGATCGTCGGATGCAAGACTTGCAGGATGCCGTTGTTCAGGAGGTTCGTCAGTTGGCGACCGACGCGCCGCCAAGTGCTACAAGGCTGGTCTCCGTTGTGTATGATTCCGTCGCGCGAGTACTGCAGGTCCTAGTGGCCTACGAACCAACGATGCCGGAGGATGGTCGACCTCGGTACACCTTCCGCCTCAAGGGCTAAGATAGCCGCGAGTGCGGCTATGAGAGGCCTTGGCAGCGGATTCACTTTACTCCACACGTACGGCGCCTCGTGCGCTTCCCGACCCATGGCCGCATGTTGCGGGTTAGCATAGCGTTGCCCTGACGGCGACGTCAATCGAGCGCCTTGCGGTAGCCCGGGAACGGGAGCTACGTTCGCGCCCGTGAGGAAGCCCCAGCCGGACGCCGTCACGGCGTTGCTCGAAGAAGTCACGCTGCGCGAGCAGCCGCAGCCCGCGGCGACGCGCAACGACCTGCACGGCAAGGGCGCCATCGTCACCGGCGCCGCCACCGGCATCGGCCGCGCGACGGCGGTCGAGCTGGCGCGCCGCGGGTGCGGCGTCGCGTTCAACTACCTGGAGCTGCCCGGCCGCGACGTCGCGGTGCAGGCGGCCATGACCGAAGCGTTCCTCAAGAGCCTCAACGTTCCGGTCTACTGCGACCGCTGCGACGTGCGCGAAATGAAGGAGGTCGACCGGTTCGTCAAGGCGGCGCAGAACGCGTTAGGCGGCGTCCACATCCTGATCAACAACGCGGGGATCTCGCGCGATGGCGCGCTGTGGCGGACCGACGACACGATGTGGCGCGACGTGGTCGACACCAACCTCACCGGCGCGTTCCACCTGATCCGGGCGGTGGCGCCGGTCTTCCGCGCCCAGCACTACGGCAAGATCGTGAACGTCGCTTCCATCATGGCGATGAAGCCGGGCTTCGGCGTGGCGAACTACGCGGCGTCCAAGGCAGGGCTCATCGGGCTGACCCACGCGGCCGCCGTCGAGCTCGGACCGGCCAATGTGAACGTCAACGCGGTGGCGCCGGGCTTCGTGAAGACGGAGCTGCTGGCGCACATGCAGGAGGAACTGGTCGCCAAGGCGCGCAGCCAGACGCCCCTCGGCCGCCTGGCCGAGCCGGACGACATCGCGCAGCTGATCGTGTTCCTGTGCACCGACGCGGCTCGCCATATCACCGGGGAGATCATCCGCGTGGACGGAGGGCAGGCCCTCAGTTAGATTCCGGGACTCGTGATTCCCCGTAACCTTTTGCTTGCCATGATGTTGCCGCCGCTCCTCGCGGCGGTTTCGTGCACCCCCAGAAGCCACGCGACCGCGCCGCTGGACCCCATCAGCGCGGTGGCCGTGTCGCCGCTGCCCATCGGCTCGCTCGGCGGCGCGAAGGCGCTGGTGCTGGTGGTGGGCGGTGTGGTGTTCGGCGATTCCGCGCTGGCGCTCGAGACGCAGCGCACCGCGATACTGGAACAGGCCGACGCCGCCCTCGACACCGCGCTGCGCCGCGACGCGCATGACGTGCGGTGGGAGGGCCTGCCGGAGCAGCGCGACGTGACGCGCCGCAATCCCGCGCTCGACATCGATCCCGACCGGCTCCCGACCGCCTACCTCGTGAGCATGCGCATCGACCAGGTGCCCGATCCGCTGTGGTCGGACATCCGCACGCTGGCGGCCATGACCGACGCGCGCTACGCGATCGTGCCCGCGGCGGTGCGGATCGCCGGGGCGCCGGGCGCGTTCCGGGCGAGCTACGTGCTCGTGGCGGTGGACGCCCGCACCGGCGCCGTGGTGTGGCGCGGGCGGAGCGACGGCGCATCGGCCGCCACGCCGGCGGCGGCGCTGGCGCTCGCCGCGAGCGCCGCGGTGCCCAACCCGCTCCAGGCGCACTGATGGCGGTGCGCGTCACGTTGCTGCCGGGCGACGGCATCGGCCCGGAGATCACCGACGCCACCCTGGTGGCGCTCGAAGCCACCGGGCTCCACTTCGAGTGGGAGCGCCACGACATCGGCGCTTCGGCAATCGAGCGCCGCGGCGGAGCGGGCGAGCACCTGCCGGCGCCCGCCGTCGAGTCCATACGGTCCACGCGTGTGGCGCTCAAGGGTCCGATGGCGACGCCGTCGGGCGGCGGCCATCGGTCCATCAACGTGGCGCTGCGGCGCGAGTTCGGGCTGTACGCCAACGTCCGTCCGGTTCGCACCATCCTGCCGTTCCGCTCCTACGACCACATCGACCTCGTGCTGATGCGCGAGAACACGCAGGGGCTGTACGCCGGCGTGGAGCACTTCGTCGAGGTGGCGGGTGATCCCAAGGCGGTGGCCGAGAGCCTGGCGATCGTGACGCGCGAAGGATGCACCCGGATCGTCCGCTACGCGTTCGAGTACGCCCTGCGCCACGGCCGGCGCAAAGTCACCCTGGTGCACAAGGCGAACATTCTCAAGATGGTCAGCGGCCTGTTCCTCGAGGAGGGCCGCCGCGTGGCGCACGAGTACAAGGGCCGCGTCGAGTGCGACGAGAAGATCATCGACAACACGGCCATGCAGCTGGTGATCCGCCCCGAGCAATTCGACGTCCTGGTGACGACGAACATGTTCGGCGACATCCTGAGCGATCAGATCGCGGGGTTGGTGGGCGGCCTGGGCCTCGCGCCCAGCGCGAACATCGGCGCGGACGTGGCGATCTTCGAGGCGGTCCACGGCACCGCGCCCGACATCGCGGGGCAGGGCAAGGCCAACCCGGCCGCCCTGATGCTGTCCGCCGCGCTGATGCTCGACCATATAGGCGAAACGGAGGCGGGCGAGCGCCTCCACCAGGCGGTGGTGACCGTCATCCGCGACGAGGGCGTCCGCACGGGCGACCTGGGCGGGACGGCGAGCACGATGGCGTTCGCGCACGCGGTCGCGAGGAGGGTCGGATAATGGGCATGACACGGACGAGGTGCACGATCGTGGTCGCGCTGAGTGTGGCGGCGGCTCCGGGGCTGCGCGCCCAGGAGACCGGCATCACGATCTACGGCGACGGCACGGTGCTGGTTCGGCGTACGGTGCCCCAGGCGGTGCCGGACGGCGCCATTTCGACCGTGAACGTCCCGCTGGGGTCCGCGAGCGCGGACCCTGGGTCGTTCATCGTGCTGGACACCACCGTGGCGCTGCAGTCGGTGCGTGTGCTCCATGCCGACGACCCCGCGACCGCCACGCGGCGCGCGGTCGGCCATGACGTGGATTTCTGGGTCACGACGCGCGATACGTTCTTCTACGTCCGCGGCCGGCTCCTGTCGGCGGATCCGTTTGCCGTGCGCATCGGCGGCCGCGTGTTGTACGCGGCGCCGGGGCCGCTGGCCTTCCCCGACTCGCTGCCGCAGGTCACGCCGCGCGCGGAACTCACCCTGTTGGGGCTGGCGCCGACGCCGGCGCTGCACGTCTCGTACTTCACCCGCGGCTTGAGCTGGCGCGCGTTACTCACCGTGATCGTGCCCGGCGCAGGCGGCGGGGCCGCCACCGTCGACGGATCGGCGGTGCTTGAGGATCGCGACCTCAGGCTTCGCAACGTCGCCGTGCAACTCGCGTCGGGCGACATCCGCCGCGCCGAGCCGCCGCAGCCTTCCGGCACGCGGGTCGTGAACCTGATGAGTGCGTCGGCTGCGCCGATCGAGCCGGCCGACAACCAGGCGGTCGCGGAGACGCGTGTCTACTCGCTCCCCAACCGCCTCGATCTGGAGCCCGGCGTCACCACGGCGTCGCCGCTGTTCGCGCGCGCGGCGACGGACGTCGAGCGGTGGCTGGTGATCGACCCTGCCGGAGACATCGAGACGCAGTGGACCGCCCGCGCCGACAGCAACCTGCACCCCGTGGTGCATTACTTCCTGCACCGTCCGGACGGGACGGCGTTCGGCGAGACGCCGCTGCCCCAGGCAGTCGTCCGCCTGCTCGCGCCGGACTCCAGCGGCAACCTCGAGCTGGTCGGCGAGGCGCCGGTCGGCGCCACGCCCAAGGGCCGGGACGTGGAGCTCGTGACCGGAAGCGCGTCCGACGTGGTGGTGGATCGGGTGCAGACCGCCTGGGAGCGGCACGGCGACCGTGACGTGACCGTGGCGTACCGGGTGACGGTTCACAACGGCAAGGACGAGGCCGTCACGGTCGCGGTGAACGAGGCGGCGCCGGGGCAGTGGGACGTTCTCACCAGCTCGGTGCCGGCCGATCGCGTGAACGCGTCGCAGTTCCGCTTCCTGGTGCCCGTGCCGGCGCGCAGCGACGGCGCGCTCGAGTACCGGCTCCGCATTCGCTGGTAACGGATGGCGGTCCGCAGCGTCGCGACCGGGTCGTCGTCGTTCACGACGTTCGTCCAGGTCCTGCCGCGGCTCGCGAGCGTGGTGCGCCACATGCGCCCGACCTGGCACCTGCCGGCGCTGGCGTCGGTGACGCCCGAGTTTCTGCGGGCGCAGGGCCTGACGGGCCTGATCTGGGACGTGGACGGCACGCTGACCGGCGACCGGCAGCCGGCGCTGGCGGCGGACGCCGCCGCGCCGTTTCATGCGCTGGCGAGCGCGCCGGGGTTGCGCCACGTCGTGCTGTCGAACGCTGGTGAATCGCGCTACCGCCAGCTGGGCGCCATGTTTCCCGGCATGCCGATCCTGCGTGCCTACGCGCGCGGCGCCCAGGTGCGCACCCGCCGCCTGATGGGCACGGACGATTCCTGGACGGCGAACGAGCTGGAATCGCGGCTGGCCGAAGGGTTCGTGGTGGTGCGCAAACCGCACGCGGCGCTGGTGGCGTACGCGGTGCGCGAGCTGGAGCGGCCGCCGGCCGAGGTGGTGATGATCGGTGATCAGTACATGACGGACATCGCCGGCGCGAACCTGGGCGGCGTGCGGTCGATCAAGCTGCCGACGCTGGCCCCCACGTCATTCCGGCCGGCGGTGCGGCTCTCGCAGCGCCTCGAGGCGGCCGTGTACGCGATCGTGTACGGTCCGCCGCGGCGGGCGGCGTGACGCGCGACGCGCTGCAGCTGGCGCTGCCGCTCGACCTGCCGGACCACGAGCACCTCGCGCGGCGGCTCGAAGCGCTGGGCATGACGGGCGTGACGCGGGTGCGGTTGACCGACAACGCCTCGGTCATGGTCAGTCGTTCGAGCGGCGGCGTGCTGAGCATCCACCGCGGGTATCTCGCCGCGCCCGACCGGGTGCTGGCGGCGGTGGTCCGGTTGTGCCGGCCGCGCGCGCGGCGCGCCGACCGCCGCGTGGCGCAGCGCGAAATCCTGGCGTTCGACGCGCCGGCCTTCGCGCCGACGCGCCGCCGCGCGCGACGCAGGCCGGAAGCGCCGCGGCCGGGGGACCTGGAGAAAACCGAGCGCCTCACGCGCTTGTTCCAGGAGCTCAATGGCAGGCATTTTGGCGGCGCCCTGCCGGGGCTGCCGATCCGGGTGTCGGGCCGGATGCGCACGAGGCTTGGCCAGTTGTGCATCGACCCGGCGACCGGCGAGCCGTTCGAGATCACGATCAGCCGGCGCCATCTCGACCGCCACGGCTGGAACGAGGCCGGGCACACGCTGCTCCACGAGATGGTGCACCTGTGGCAGAGCGAGATGGGCTATCCGGTGAACCACGGCCCCATCTTCCGATCCAAGGCGCGCGCGCTGGGCGTGACGCCGTCGGCGCGGCGCGGGGTGGCTACGGCGCAGAGCCGCGGCCGCGCGGCGCGCTACGACTGACCAGGCGAGGGCAACGCAATGGCTCCACGATTCACCGGGGTGGACTTCTACGGCATCGACGGCCTCCTGAGCGAGGAGGAGCGCGCCGTTCGCGACACCGTGCGCGACTGGGTGGAAGAGAAGCTGCTGCCGGTCATCAACGAGGCCTATCTCGAGGGCCATTTTCCCAAGCAGCTCATCCCCCAGATGGCCGAGCTGGGGTTCTTCGGCGCCAACCTGCCGGAGGAGTACGGCTGCGCCGGGCTCAACAACGTGGCGTACGGGCTGATCATGCAGGAGCTGGAGCGCGGCGATTCCGGCGTGCGCTCCTTCGCGTCGGTGCAGGGCGCGCTGGTCATGTACCCCATCTACGCCTTCGGCAGCGAGGAGCAGCGCAAGCGCTACCTGCCGAAGCTTGCCAGCGGCGAGCTGATCGGCTGCTTCGGCCTTACCGAGCCGGATTTCGGCTCCAATCCGGGCGGGATGATCACCACGGCGCGCGAGACCAGCGCCGGGTGGCTCCTCAACGGCGCGAAGATGTGGATCACCAACGGGTCGACCGCCGACGTCGCCATCGTGTGGGCCAAGACGGGCGCGGTCGACGACCCCAGGTCCATTCGCGGCTTCATCGTCCCGACCGACACCAAGGGCTTCACGGCCAAGGACCAGAAGGGCAAGCTGTCGCTGCGCGCCTCGGATACCAGCGAGCTGGTCCTCCAGAACGTCGAGGTGCCGAAGGACGCGCTGCTCCCCAAGTCCGGCGGCCTCAAGTCGCCGCTGAGCTGCCTGACGCAGGCGCGCTACGGCATCGCGTGGGGCGGCGTCGGCGCGGCGATGGCGTGTTACCACGAGGCGCTGGCGTACGCCAAGCAGCGCGTGATGTTCGGGAAGCCCCTCGCGGGGTTCCAGCTTCAGCAAGCGCGACTCGCCGAGATGCTCTCCGGCATCACGCAGGCGCAGCTGCTGGTGCTTCAGTTGGGCAGGCTCAAGGACCAGGGCACCATGACCCCGCAGCAAGTCTCGCTCGCCAAGCGCAACAACGTGGACCTGGCGTGCGAGTGTGCCCGCGAGGCGCGGCGCCTGCTCGGGGCCAACGGCATCCTGATCGAGTACTCGGCCATGCGACACATGGCCAACATGGAGTCGGTGTACACCTACGAGGGCACGCACGACATGCACACGCTGATCCTCGGCGAAGACATCACCGGGATCGCGGCGTTCGAATAGGAGCGTTTTCCACGTGAAGATCGCGGTGTGCGTCAAGCGCGTCCCCGACACCGAGTCGCGCATCAGGATCGGCGCTGGCGGCGCCGGCATCGACGAAGCGGGCGTCAAGTTCATCCTCAACCCGTACGACGAGTACGCGGTCGAGGAGGCGCTGCAGCGGCGGGAGAAAGCGGGCGCCGGCGAGGTCATCGTCGTGGCGCTGGGGCCCGACGCGGCCCAGGAGACGATCCGCGTCGCCCTGGCGATGGGCGCCGACCGCGGCGTGCTGCTCAAGGCGGACGCGATCCCGCCCGACGGACTCGCGGTCGCGAAGGCGCTCGCCGCCGAACTCAGGGACGGCGGCTACGACCTCGTTCTGTTCGGCAAGCTCGCGGTCGACGACTACAACCATCAGGTCGGCGTGATGGTCGCCGAGCTGCTCGGCCTGCCGTGCATCTCGAGCGTCGCCAAGCTTGCCATCGAGGGCGGCGCGGTCACGGCCGAGCGGGAAATCGAAGGGGGCATCGAGGTGAGCGCCTGCGCGCTGCCGGCCGTGCTCACCTGCGACAAGTCGCTCAACACGCCGCGCTATCCGGCGCTCAAGGGCATCATGGCCGCCAAGAAGAAGCCGATCGAAGTGAAGCCGGCGCAGTTGGGCGCGGTCCGGCTCCAGGTCGCCGCGCTCACGCCGCCGGCGGAGCGCAAGGAGGGCCGCATCGTGGGGGAAGGCGTGGCCGCGGTGCCCGAGCTGGTGCGGCTGCTCCGCACCGAAGCGAAGGTGCTCTGATGGCCAACGTGCTCGCGGTCACGGAGCAACGGGCGGGCGCGCTGCGGAAGGTGTCGCTGGAAGTGGTGGCGGCCGCGCGGCTGCTCGCCGACCAGCTGGGCGGCACGGTGGACGCGCTGGTGATCGGGGCGCCGGGCGTGAGCGCGGCGGCGCTCGGAGCTGCGGGCGCCGACCGCGTTCTCTCGGCCGAGCACGCGTCGTTCGCTTCCTACGCGCCGGATGGTTACGCCGCCACGGTCGCGGCCGCCGCGAGGAGCGGCGGGTACGGCGCGGTCGTTCTCGCGGCGTCGGCGACGGGGCGCGACCTCGCGCCGCGGGTGGCTGTGCTGCTCGACGCGCCGCTCGCCATGGATGTCACCGGCCTGGCAACCGACGGCGGCGCGGTCGTGGCGACCCGGCCGATCTACGCGGGCAAGGTGATCGAGGCGCTGCGGTTCTCCTCGTCGCCGGCGCTCGTCGCCGTGCGGCCCAACACGTTCCAGCCGGCGGCGGCCGGCAAGGCGGGCACGGTCGCCAGGACGGAGGCGGTCGTGCCGGCCGCGCGCGTCACGGTGCTGGAGGTGAAGGAAGCGCAGGGCGGAGTGGTGGATGTGGCGGAAGCCGACGTGGTCGTGTCGGGCGGGCGCGGCCTCAAGGGCCCCGAGCATTTCGCCCTCATCGAGGATCTGGCGGGCGCGTTCGGCAACGCGGCGGTCGGCGCGTCGCGCGCGGTGGTGGACGCGGGATGGCGGCCGCACGGCGAGCAGGTGGGCCAGACCGGCAAGACGGTGAGTCCGTCGCTCTACGTGGCAGTCGGCATCTCCGGCGCGATCCAGCATCTGGCCGGCATGCGCACCGCCAAGACGATCGTGGCGATCAACAAGGACAAGGACGCGCCGATCTTCAAGGTGGCCGACTACGGCATCGTCGGCGACTTGTTCGAGATCGTGCCGAAGCTCGCCGAGGAAATCAGGAAGGCGCGGGCCGGCTAGCTCCGGCCGAAGGCGCCGGCCACCCGCAGGCAGTCGGCGAGCAGCGCGGGCACGTCGGTCGGCGGACACCGCCGGCCGTGCCGATACACCGCGAGCCACCCATCGCGCGCCTGCACGGACCACCCCGGCTCCTGGCCGAGCAGCGCCAGCGCGTCGGCGGAGAAGGCGGCGCGAATCGCCGGTTCGTTCGGCCCGCGCAACAGGTAGTGACGGCTGAACTCCGGCGCGGCGTCGAAATCGATATCCTGGTAGCCGAACAGCTCGCCGATCTTGTGGAGGATGTTCTCCGGCGCGAGCTCGAATTCCGGCAGACCCTGCACACCCTCGAACAGCGCGACGGTCTGTTGCCACACGTGCTGGCTCTTGCCTCCACCCGTGACGTAGGCGTAGTCCAGCACGTGGACGGGCCGGCCGGCCGTCGTCCCCGACATCACGTTGCGGGTGCGCCGGCCGTGACCGCACTGGAACAGCGGCAGCGAAGCGCCGGGCGGCTCGGGGACCTGTTCGGCGAACGTGAATCCCATCGCCTGCGCGGAGACGCGCATCGCGACGGTGCGCTGCGCCTCGTGGGTCCGCTGCCAGACCACCGCGCCGCCGAGCGCGCTGAGCGCGACGGCGAGGACGATGAATGGCAGAATCGCCGGATTGCTCAGAACTGCGCCGCGTCGATCAGGCCGATGAGCGTCGTGAAGGGCTCCGACTCCGGCGTCGGCCGGCCGGTGGTCGGATCGGTGCGGATGGACCACTGCACCAGCTCGGCGAGCGCCGTGGCGTCGTCGTCGGACAGCGTCAGCGTGTAGCCGCCCTCGGCGGGCGTCATCGCGTCGAACCGCGCGCGCAGATTCTCGGGCACGTCGCCGATGCTCAGGAGCGCGTCGTGGGTCGCCTGATCGATCAGAATCTTCATCACTCCCCCAGCGGATTGGTCTCCACGAACGCGCCGGCGTCGCCGAGCAGGACCGCCGGCAGCGACGCGCCGGCGGGAATGTCGTTGCGGTCGTGCGGGACCACAAGCAGCGCGTTGGCCTGCACCATGGACGTGAGGATGCCGGACCCCTGAGGGCCGGTGAGGCGCGCCGTGTAGCCGCCGGCGCGCTCGCGCACGACGGCGCGCAGAAAGTGGGTGAGGCGGCCGTGGGTGGTGACCCGTTCCTCGGTGGTGGCCGCCACCGTGCGCCGGAACCAGGCGCGCCGCCCCTGCATCTTCCGGATCGCCGGGCGCACGTACAACTCGAAGCACACCATCGTGCTCACCGGATTGCCGGGCAGCCCGATCCACGGCAGGCCGCCCACCTGGGCGAAGCCGAGCGGCGAGCCCGGGCGCATCCGCACGCGCCAGAAGTCCATCGTGCCGCCTAACGACTCCAGCGCCGCCTTCACGAAGTCGTGCTCGCCCACGCTGACGCCGGCGGTCGACACCAGCAGGTCGGCGGCGGCGATCGCGCGGGTGAACTGCTCGCGCACGCTGGCCAGGGTATCGCGGGCGATGCCGAGCGAGACCGGTGTGGCGCCGGCCTCGGTGATCAAGGCGCGCAACGTGTGGGTGTTGGACGAGGCGATCTTGCGGCCCGCGAGAATGGCGTCCGACTCGTCGAGGTCGGCGATCTCGTCGCCCGACGCCAGAATGGCCACGCGCGGCGTGCCATGCGCGCGCACGCTGCCGCGCGCGATGGATGCGAGCACGCCGAGTTCGGCCGGGCCGAGCGCGGCGCCGGCCTCCAGCGCGCGCGCGCCGCGCCTGAGGTCCTCGCCGGCGAGGCGGAAATTGCGCGCGGCGTCGCGATCGTCGAGAACGGCCACGACGTCGCCCTCGCGCTCGGTGTCCTCCTGCCGGATGACGCCGTCGGCGCCCTCGGGCAGCGGCGCACCGGTGAAGATCCGCGCGGCCTCTCCCGGCCCGATCGGGCGGGTCGGGAACCGGCCGGCGGGAATCTCTTCGATAATTCGCAGCCGCCGCGGCTCCGCTTTGCTCGCGCCTCGCACGTCCGCCGACCGCGTGGCGTAGCCGTCCATGGCGGAGTTGGTGTGCGCGGGAATGTCGAGCGGGGAGAGGACGTCCTCGGCCAGGACCCGGCCGTGCGCGGCGTCGAGCGAGACCGGCGCGGCCGGCAGCACCTGCACGCCCGCGAGGATCCGCTCCTGCGCCTCGCGGACGGGAATCATCGCGCTGCCCTCCGCAGCGTGGCCAGCCGCTCGACCACGTGGTCCATGGCGGCGTACACCACGCGCGAGGGGGCGGTGAAGCCGTTGGCCATCAGCACGAACACCAGGCGCTCGCCGTCGGCCGTCGTGACGTAGCCGGACAGGGTGCGGACGTTGGCGATCGAGCCGGTCTTGGCGTGCGCGTTGCCCTGCGCGGCCGTGCCGCGCATCCGCGTCGCGATGCTGCCGTCCACGCCGGCGATCGGCAGAGCGGTGTAGAACGCCGCGAAATCGGGCGCGTGCGCCATGGCCACGAGGGTTCGCGCGATGGCCGACGGGGCGACGTAGTCGTAGCGCGACAGCCCCGAGCCGTCCGCCAGGACGTAGGCGTCGTCCGGCACGCCCCAGCCGGCGAGGGTCTGCTGCACGACGGCGCGCCCGCTGTCCACGCCGGCCTGGCCCTTCAGCGAGCCGAGCGCGCGCAGCAGCGCCTCGGCGATCTGGTTCTGGCTGGGCTTGAGCAGCAGGGTCACGATGCTGTCGAGCGGCGGCGAGCGCCACGTGAACAGCGTGTCGGGAGCGAACAGCAGCGGCGCGGTGCCGCGCGGCAGGGTGCCGAGCACGACCACGCCCGCATCGCCGAGCGCCTGGCCGAGCGCGCGTTCGAAGTACAGGGTCGGGTCGCGGACGGCGACCTCGAAGTTCAGCGGCGCGTGGCCCACGGACAGGCGTCCCCGCAGCGGCACCGAGTCGGTGTAGAACACCCGGGTCTCGTCCACCGCGTCGATGGCCGAGTCGGCCGGCGCGGTCGTCACCGTGCTGCTCACCCGCAGCGGCGCGTCGGCGGGTTCGAGCCGCACCGCCGCCGGGTCGCCGGCTCGCGCGCCGGGCGTCACGGTGACGAGCGCGAAGCCCTCGTTGAACTGCAGCGCGCCGATCGGGGCCGAGTACGACTCGGCGAGATCGTCCCACATCCAGCCCTGGCCGAGCACCGGATCGGGGAAGTAGCTCGCGTCGCCGACCACGTGCCCGGTGATGACGGCGATGCCGTGCGCGCGCAGTGAGTCGGCCCACGGCCGCAGCGCGGCCAGCACGTCGGCGCCGCCGGTCGCGTGCAGCGAGAGGCTCGGGTCGCCGCGTCCGACCACCACGAGGTCGCCGTCGAGCGTGTCGGCGCGCCGCTCGCCCACGGCGAGCACCGTGGTCGCGAACTGGAAGCCGGCGCCCAGCCGCGTGAGCGCCACCGCGCTGGTGAGCAGCTTCAGGTTGCTGGCCGGCATGAACAGCTTCTCGGCGTTGCGGCTGTACAGCACGTCGCCGTTGTCGAGCGACTCGACCACGACCCCCCACTCGGCCCGCGCGAATGCCGGCGCGGCAAAGGTGGAGTCGAGGTCCAGCGAGAGGCGGCCGAGTGCCGGTGCCACGCGCGGCGCGGCGGCGCGAGCCGCGCAGCCGACCAGCAGCAGCGCAGCCCCCGCGCGCACCGCGCGCGTCACCGCGCGCCCTGCAGCACGATGTCGGTGAGGCGGTACAGCCAGGCGGTGTCGGTGAACCGGAGGGTCGGAATCGGGGCGCGGAAATCACGCGCGTCCGTCATGATCGCCAGGTAGTTCTTCGCTTCAGGGCTCGCGGGATCGTACAGCGGCGTGGGATGCACGGCCTGCCGGAACACCTCGATCTTGGGCAGGTCCGACGACTTGAATCCCTCCACGACCACCAGCTCGGCGTCGGACAGGAACTGCGCCGCCAGCTCGCGCGGTCCGAGCGGTTCCTTCGGCGTGGCCAGCATGACGCGCAGCGACGGCGTTTCCATCACGACGCGTTCGGCGCCGCCCTCGTGCATGTGGCGCCAGGTGTCGCGTCCCTGCTGGTCGATGTCGAACGGGTGGCTGCCGTGCTTGATGGTCATGACCCGGTGGCCGCGGCGCGAGAGTTCCTTGGTGAGCACGACCACCAGCGAGGTCTTGCCCGCGTTCTTCTTGCCGACTACTGAGATGAGTCGCGGGCCCGCCATGTTGACTCCGCGCGCAACAGGTCGTCAGGGGAATTGACGTTGAAGAAAAGTACGCCTGGGTCGCCATACTGCAACACGTCGTTCAGCGGCAGCCGGGCCACCCGCACGTCGGCGTGGAACCCGATGGCGCGTCGGTCGCCCCGGCCCAGCGCGGCGCGGATGGCCGGCCCGGCGGCCGGCCCGTAGGCGGCGCACAGCGGCTCGAGGCCGCGGCGCCCGTCGCTCTCGGGCACCACCACGTCGGCGCGGCCCAGCCCGGCGCCCAGCGCGCGCAGCAGCGGCGCCGGCACGAACGGCATGTCCCAGGCCACGCACAGCACCGGCGCGGCGCGCTCCACGGCCGTGAGGATGCCGCCGATCGAGCCGGCGCCCGGAACCGTGTCGGCGTACGCCGCCACGCCGGGAAGCCAGTCGCCGGCGTCCGCCGCGTTCGCGATCAAGATGGGTGGGCTGCCGGTGGCGAGCGCGAGCGCGTCCGCGACCCGGTCCAGGATGCGCCGGCCGCCCACCTCGAGGAGACCCTTGGGCCGCCCGCCGTACCGGGTGGCCGACCCTCCGGCGATGATCGCCCCGGTGAGCGTCAGTAGCGGCGCCGGTGGTTCCGCTCGAGGATCACGTCGAACCCGGCGGTGAGCGCGACGAAGTGGCGGGTCCGCATGCTCGTCTGCGCCGTGGGTTCGGGGTGCGCGCTGTCGGGCTTGTTCCCGCCTGTCGCCACCGGCAGCGACGTGACGAAGTCGCGCAGCTCGAAGCGGAAGGCATATGCCGGACTCATCAGGACGGTGTTTCCAATGGCGAGGGTCGCGACCCACGTCGCCGAGGCGCGGTGCGGATCGTTGAGCAGGCTGATCTCGCACACCGGGCTGCCGGTATCGCTGCAGAAGTTTGGCGCGACCACGTTGGCCGTCGTCTCCACGAACGAATTGCCCGGCAGGCCGAGACCGGTCGTGACGCGGACGTACGGGACGAGGAATGCCAGCGGGAACCGCAGGGTCACGCCACCCTGAATGGCGACCATGCTGGTCGGCTCGTGGGCGCCCTGGGTATTCTGGCAGGCCTGCTGGTTTACCTGCTCGGCGTCGTACGTGTAGGCCCCGATCACACCGCACGATCCCTCGCTGCCGAGTCCCAGGTAGCCGATTTCGGCGGTGTAGCCCACGTGCGGTGAGGCGAAGTACGTGCCGCCGAAGATCGCGGTGATGCCCGGGCTCACGCGACGCCCCAGCGCGAGCGTGTCGTAGGAGTTGCCGGCGACCTCGAGCTGCCGCGGCAACGTCCACAGGTCGGCGCCGGTCGTCAGGCCGCCCGTGATGGACAGGATGAGATTGGGTTGCTCGCGCGACTGGGCGGCCAGCGGCGCGGCGGCCAGCAGCAGCGTGGCGGCGATCGAGGCGGTTCGTGTCATGGGATCTCCCGGCGCGCCCTCACGCGCCCGACGCTCCGTGGACCTGCGGCGAGCCGGACACCGCGCGTCCCACCAGCACCACGCCGGCCTGCCGCGCGATGCTCACCGCGAGGGTCGTGGGCACGGACACCGTGGCGACCCACACCAGGCCGGCGCGCGCGGCCTTGAACGCCAGCTCCGCCGAGATCCGCCCGGTCACCAGCATGCCGAGGCCGGCGGGCGGGCGGCGTTCCATCAGCAGCGCGCCGATCACCTTATCCACCGCGTTGTGACGGCCCACGTCCTCGGCGTGCGTGAGCAGCGTGGCGCCGTCGGTCAGCGCGGCCGCATGAATGCCGCCGGTCTCGGCGTAGCGCGTGCCCCTGTGGAACAGGTCCTTGAACAGCGCGCGCATCGTCTCGGCGCCGGGCGGCACGCCGCGGACGGGCGTGTGGCGCATCGACGCGGGGTCGGCGAGCGCCACACTCACCGCGCCGCACCCCGAGGCCAAGACCCGCCGCCGCCCGTCGTCGGTCACCGCGGAGAGGCGCGCCGCGTCGATCTCGGCCCAGAATCCGAGGTCGGTCGCGCACGGTCGCAACGACACCAGGTCATCCAGTCCGCCGATGTAGCCCTCACCATGCAGCCACCCCACCACCAGCTCCTCGAGCTGGTCGGGCGTGCACATCCAGGTGACCGCCGGCTGCCGGTTGATCTCGAGCCACACCGGCGTCTCGTCGACCGCCGCCAGCTCCGCCGTGGTCCGGTGGCCCACGTCAGGCGCCGCGGTACTCGGCGTACAGCGTCGGGTCTTCCTGCACCCGCACCGTGTCGAGCGTGCACGCACCCGCGAGGCGGGGCGCGATCCGCCGCCAGATGTCCAGGCACAACATCTCGCCGGTCGGCACGGTGCGGCCGTCGCTGAAGTCGGCGATGTCGGCATTGATGTGACGCCCGTCGAACCGTTGCACGACCTCTTCGTCGAGTACACGGTCAAGCAGGGCGAGGTCCACGATCATGCCGGTGGTGGGGTCGGGTGTGCCGCGCACCGTGACCGCGCACTGATAGGCATGTTCGTGGCGCCGCGCGCTCGCGCCGAACGTCTCGGCGTTCCGCTGCGCCGGCCATTCGGGCCTGACGTAGTGATGCGACGCGAGGAACGACACCACCCTCGTCACGGTGCACACCATATGGCCAAGATAACCCTCAGAAGACGCGCACGGCCACGCTCTTGAACGCCGCGAACACGAGGGAGCCGACCGCAAGCCCCATCTCCTCGTAGCTGCGCCGCGTGATCAGCGCGACCAGCTCGATGCCGCCGCCGTCGATGGTGACCCGCATGGCCGCACCCTGCTCGGCGAGCCGCACGATGCGCCCCTCGAGCACGTTCCGCGCCGAGGTGTGCGGCGCCGACGTGGACAGGATGATCTCGTCCGGCGGAATCGCGAGGGTGGCCGGCCCGACGCGCTCGGTCGGCACGTCTACGCCGACCGACCCCAGGGTCACGCGCTTCAGCCCGCCGCCGCCCGCGAGGTCCACCCGGAACAGGTTCTCGGGTGTGACGGGCGACACCGCTCCCTCGTGGAGCGCGAGAATCCGGTCCGCCCACCGATACGCGTCCTCGAGTTGGTGGGACGCGACGCCGACCGCGAGCGGCCGCGCGCGCCGCGCGGCGTCGATGGCGGCGTACAGCGCGCGCTGCGCCGCGCGGTCGGCGCCGGAGACCGGCTCGTCGAGCAGCAGCACGTCCGGCGCCGTCGCCAGGGCGCGAGCCACCGCCACCCGCTGCGCTTCGCCCTCCGAGAGCGCGCGCGAGTCGCGGCCGGCGAACTCCCGCATCTCGAGCTGCGCCAGCGCGTCGAGCGCCCGCGGCTCCGCCTCACGCGCGGGCATGCCGCGCGCGCGCAGCCCGTACGCGACGTTCGCCTGCACCGTGCCGCGAAACAGGAACGGCCGCTGGTCGACCAGCGTGATGCGCCGCCGCGCGGCCCGCCGCGCCGGTTCGCGGTCGAGCCGCACGCCGTCCAGCGCCAGCGTGCCGGCGGCCGGGCGCTCCAGGAGCGCGAGGATCCGCAGCAGCGTGCTCTTGCCGGCGCCGTTCGGCCCCACCACCGCGATTCGGTCGCCGGTCGCGATGACCAGTTCGTCGACCGCCAGGACCTGGCGTCCGCCGGCGTGCTGCCGCAGGCCACGGGCCTCAAGCATTGCCGCGGCCCTGGAGCATCTGGATGATCGCGTTGACGCCAAGCGCGAGGGCGAGCAGCACCAGGCCCAACGCCACGGCCAGCGAGAAGTTGCCCTGGCTGGTGGCCAGCGCGATGGCCGTCGTCAGCGTGCGGGTCTGATGCAGGATGTTGCCGCCCACGATCAGCGCCGCGCCGACCTCGGAGAGGACGCGGCCGAACGCCACGACCGACGCCGCGGCGAGGCCGGCGCGCGCCTCGCGCGCCACCGCCCACCCGGCGCGCAGCGGCCCGGCGCCTAGCGTGAGCGCGGTGCGCATGACGCGCGGATCGGTCGCCTCGACGGCCGCCGCCGCGAGCGCGGCGGCGATCGGGAAGGCGAGCACGACCTCCGCGACCACGATGGCCTGCCAGGTGAACAGCGCGCCCAGCATCCCGAGCGGGCCGCGGCGCGCCAGCAGCAGGTAGAGCATGAGCCCGATGACGACGGTGGGAAAGGCGAGCGCGACGTTGAGCGCCAGCAGCAGGCCGCGCCGCCCGCGCAGCCGCGTGAGGCCGAGCCACACGCCGACCGGCAGCCCGGCCGCGCACGCGATGACGGTGGCGCTGAGCGCCACCCGCAGCGACAGCGCCGCGATTTCGACGACGTCGGCTGCCTGATTCACGGCGCGGCTAGAAGGTGAACTGGTACGCGACGCCCGCCGTCAGCGTGAAGTTGTGCGTGACCTGTCGGGTCTTGTCGGTCAGCGGCAGAACGGGCGGCAGGGCCGCGCCGGTGCTGTCCGTCGGCGCGAAGTACGCCAGCGGCCATTCGTAGCGCAGCAGGTAGTCGCGCGCTTCGAGCCTGAGCGCGAGCGACCGGCCCAGGAAGATTTTGGTCCCCAGCGTGGGTGCGGCGATGAAATTCGAGCCGACCTTGAACCCTCCGGGATCCACGACGCCGGAGACGTCCTGGATGATCCCGAAGCCGAGTCCGGCGTACGGCGCGATGTGGTGCCAGCTCTTGGGGCCGGTCAGGTTCAGGATCAACGCCAGATCGGCCGCGACGAGGTTCTGCGTCACCAGGCCGCGCACCCGGTTCACGGTGTCGGTGGGGACCAGCTGGTGGCGGCTGCTCCGCGCTTCGGCGAAGGTCACGTACAAGTCGAGCGGGCCGGAGAGGCGGGTCTCGAACCGCAACCCCGTGAACGGCGCCGACTGCAGGCCGACCGGGGCCTGCGGTGTCTGGGTGAAGAAATGGCCGTAGAAGAGCGTGAGCGCCTGGGTGGTCGTGACGTCGTGGAATGGAGAGTCCTGGGGTGGATTCCCCACCTGCGCCCGGAGGGTGGATGGCGCGGCCGCGCCGGCGCCCAGGCACACCGCGAGGATCAGCCCTCGTCGTGCCCGCGCGGCCGTGCGGCCGGGCGGTGCTGCGGTTTGACCGTTTGACATTCGCTACCCCTATGACCTACAATGACTTTGGATGCGTGAAGTCGGGCTCAATCTACCGCCTCGGGGCGCCACCTACCAGCCTGCATGATGCGTAGAGTCTGGCCGTTGGTCGCCGCCCTCGCTCTTGGCGCGCACACGCCGGCATTTGCCCAGCGTCTCACCAATCCGCACGCCGACGAGCCGCTGCTCGCCGACCCGGGCGGCACCCGGCTCGGCGGCCTCGCCGCGGGGGCCGTGGTGGACACCAGCGGCCGCCGCAGCGGGTTTCTCCAGGTCACGCTCGACGGCTGGATCTTCTCGCAGTCGGTGCAGCGCGCGCAGCGCGACGGTCACAACCTCCAGATCACCAAGCCCGGCACAGAGAACCTGCGCGCCGCCCCGAACGGACGCGTGGTGGCGCAGCTGGTGAACGGGGCCTACCTCGACGAGGTCGGGCGCCGCGGCGGCTGGGTGCACGTGCGCCGGGCGCTGTGGATTGCCGTGCCCGTCCCGGCCGTGGCGGCGGCCGAGTCCACGGCCGCGGACACCGCGGCGCTCGGTACCGACTCGGGCGGCGCGGTCGATCCCAGCCGCGGCATCGTGCGGCGCCGCATCCAGCTGATGCGCGCGCCGGGCGGCGACGCGTCCGCGACGCTCGAGCCCGGCACCACGGTCCGGGTCACCGCGCGCGCCGGCGGCTGGGTGCGCGTGGAGGCGCAGGGCTGGGTCCGCGAGAGCGACGTCCGGCCGGCCAATCAGTCCATTCTCACCGGCATCTCCGCCTCCGAGCTGCGCGCGACGCCCGACGAGTTCAAGGGCAAGCTGCTGCGCTGGACGATCCAGTACATCGCGCTCCAGACCGCCGACGAGCTGCGTCCCGACTTCGCGCCCGGCCAGAAGTACATCCTGGCCCGCGGCCCGGCGCCGGAGTACGCGTTCGTCTACATCGCCGTGCCGGACGACAAGCTCGACGCGGTCAGCCACCTCGCGCCGCTCGACACCGTGACCATCGTGGCCCGGGTCCTGAACGGCCGCAGCATGTATCTTTCGAACCCCGTCCTCGAGTTGGTGGACCTTCCCGATGAATGAGCTGCTGGCCAAGCGCATCATGCGCAAGCTGGAGACGCTGCCCGACGAGCGCGTCTACCAGGTGCTGGACTACATCGAGTTCCTCGAATCCAGGTACGCCGAACGGTCGGCGCCCGGCGCGACGCCGTTCCAGCGTCTCGCCGAGACGGTCGAGGACACGTTGCGCGCCGGCCGCGTCGGCGTGGGCGTGGTGCGCGGCACGATGGACGCCATGTCCGCCGCGGGCCGCGTCATGACCGGCCTGGCGGCCGCGGGCAAGGCCGTCGTGGATCAGGTGGCCGATTCGGTCACGCCGCCGCCGTCGCGGCCGCGGCTCGAGCCCGGCGACCAGCGCCCGAAGCCCGAGGCGGGCGTGCCGCCCGCGGCGCCGTCGCCCCCGGACGCGGAGGGCCGCTCCGAATCTGCTTGACCGGCCGCGCGCGCGGCCGGTATCTTCCGCCATGGAAGCCCCGCTTCGGATTCGCGCGGACGACGCGCTCGCGTTCGATGACGTCCTGCTCGTGCCGCGCCACTCGTCGGTTCATCCGCGCAACGTCGACACGTCCTCGCGCCTGACCCGCGGCATCCCGCTCAACATTCCGTTCGTTTCGGCGGCCATGGACACGGTCACCGAGTCGGACATGGCGATCGCCATGGCGCGCCAGGGCGGCATCGGCGTGATCCACAAGAACCTCCCCATCGACCGCCAGGTGGCCGAGGTGGACCGCGTGAAGCGCTCGGAGAGCGGGATGATTCTCGATCCCATCACCCTGCCGCCGGACCGGCCCATCAGGGACGCGCTCGCGCTGATGGAGCGGTTCCGCATTTCCGGCGTCCCCATCGTCGACGAGAAGCGCCGGCTGCTGGGCATCATCACCAACCGCGACCTCCAGTTCGAGCGCGATCCGGATCGCGCGATCCGCGACGTGATGACGTCCGCCAACCTCATCACCGCGCCGGTCGGCACCACGCTCGACGAGGCGCAGCGGATCCTGGCCCGCCACAAGATCGAGAAGCTGCCGGTGGTGGACGCGGGCGGCACGCTCAAGGGCCTGATCACCGTCAAGGACATCTTCAAGCGGCAGCGCTATCCGCTCGCCAACAAGGACCAGCACGGGCGGCTGCGCGTCGCGGCGGCGGTGGGCGCCACCAAGGACGCCGAGACGCGCGCCCAGGCGCTGCTCGACGGCGGGTGCGACGTGCTGGTGGTGGACAGCGCGCACGGCCACTCCGAGGGCGTGCTCGACACCATCGCGCGGCTGCGCGAGCGGTTCCCCGACGCGCAGCTCATCGGCGGGAACGTCGCCACCAGGGACGGCGCGTGCGCGCTGGTCGAGCGCGGCGTGGACGGCGTCAAGGTCGGCGTCGGGCCCGGCTCCATCTGCACCACCCGCGTGGTCACCGGCATCGGCGTGCCGCAGCTCACCGCGGTGATGGACGCGGTCGCCGGAGCCGGCGACGTGCCGGTGATCGCCGACGGCGGCGTGAAGTACTCGGGCGACGCCGTGAAAGCGCTGGCCGGCGGCTCCTCGAGCGTGATGATGGGCTCGATGCTCGCGGGCACCGAGGAGAGCCCCGGCGAGTCGCTGCTGCTCGAAGGGCGCCGCTTCAAGGTGATCCGCGGGATGGGCAGCCTGTCGGCCATGCAGGAGGGCTCGGCGGACCGCTACTTCCAGGAGGGCGAGGTTTCCGTCACCAAGATGGTGCCCGAGGGCATCGAGGGCCGGGTGCCGTACAAGGGCCCGGTCGGCGACGTGCTCTACCAGCTGGTGGGCGGTCTGCGCAGCGGCATGGGGTACTGCGGCGTCGCCACGGTGCGCGCGCTCCAGACCGAAACGCGCATGGTGCGCATCACGGCGGCCGGCCTGCGCGAGTCTCATCCGCACGACGTCGTGATCACGCGGGAAGCGCCGAACTACTCCGTCTAGCACGACCGGGCGGCGCCGCGGCGCCGTGGCCTGTTTCGGCGCGCGGCAACAGCGCGTAAGCAACTCTCCCGCTTGACGAAAGCGCCCGCCGAGGCCTAGTGTTGCGCGTCCCCCGCCGTCTTGCTCCTCGCACACGTCCTTGAGGTACGCGTCATGAGCTTGTGGGCAACCAAGTCTATTACTGCGCTCCGCGCCGAAGCCGATGGCGTGGGAGAGAAGACGACGCTCAAGCGGACGCTCGGCCCGTTGAACCTCACGGCGCTGGGCATCGGGGCGATCATCGGGGCCGGTATCTTCGTGCTCACCGGACAGGCCGCCGCGCTCTATTCGGGCCCGGCGGTCTGGATGTCCATGATCCTCGTCGGCATCGCGTGCGCGTTTGCCGGTCTGTGCTACGCGGAGATGGCGAGCGCCGTGCCCGTGGCGGGCAGCGCCTACACCTACTCCTACGCGACCATGGGCGAGCTGGTGGCGTGGATCATCGGATGGGATCTGGTCCTGGAGTACGCGGCCGGCGCGTCGACCGTGGGGGTGGGTTGGTCGGGGCACCTGGTGGATCTGTTCAAGAACTTCGGCATCATCCTGCCCGCCAACCTCACGAACTCGCCCACGCAGTGGTGCACCGCGGCCAACGTGCGCGACGCGATGGCGGGCTGCGGGCACGCGGGCCTCAACCTCACCGGCGCGCTCGTCAACCTGCCGGCCGTGTTCATCGTGGCCCTGATGTCCACCATCCTCGTGATCGGCATCAAGGAGTCGGCGACCGTCAACAACTGGATCGTCACGCTGAAGGTCTCGATCATCCTGCTGGTTGCGGCGTACGGGCTGGGCCACATCACGGCGAGCAACTGGCATCCGCTGATTCCGCCGAATACCGGCGACTGGGGCACCTACGGGCCTTCCGGCGTCCTGCGGGGCGCGGGCCTGGTCTTCTTCGCCTACATCGGCTTCGACGCGGTCTCGACCGCGGCGCAGGAGGCTCGCAATCCCCAGAAGGACATGCCGATCGGTATTCTGGGATCGCTGGCCATCTGTACGGTGTTATACGTCGTCGTGTCCGCGATCCTCACCGGCATGGTGTCCTACAAGGAACTGAACGTCGCCGCGCCGGTGGCGCTCGCGATGGAGCGGGTCGGCGCGCCGCATTATCTCCGCGTGCTGGTGGACCTGGGCGCCGTGCTCGGTCTGGGCTCCGTCATCCTCGTGATGCTGCTCGGCCAGTCGCGGGTGTTCTACTCGATGTCGCGCGACGGCTTGCTCGGCAAGTGGGCGTCGCACGTCCATCCGAGGTTCCGCACGCCGTACCTGTCCACGATCTTCACCGGTATCGCCGTGGGCGCCGCGACCGGCCTGCTGCCCCTCCAGCTGCTGGGTCAACTCGTGAACATCGGCACCCTGCTCGCGTTCGTCCTGGTGTGCGCGGGCGTCATGATCCTGCGCAAGACGCGCCCTGACCTTGACCGGCCGTTCAAGACGCCATGGGTGCCTTTCGTGCCGATCATGGGCATTCTGTGCTGCGCCGGCCTCATGCTCACGTTGCCGGCCGACACCTGGATCCGCCTCATCGTGTGGCTGGTGATCGGGTTCTCGATCTACTTCACGTACAGCCGCCGCCACAGCGTGCTGCAACGCCAGATCGCGGCCGGGACGGCGCCGGCGGGGGACTGAGACAGGGCAGGGCAAACCCGAGGGCCAAGAGGAGACGACGCCGGTCTTTTCTTGGCCCGTCGGCTTGTTGAATCTTGTATCTTTGTCCCATGTCTGCGTCTCACGAACCCGTCAGTCCGAAGCGCCAGGACGGCGCGCGCGCGGTCGCCGCGGCTCTCACGAACGCGCGCCGCATCGCCCTCACCACCCACGTCAACTCGGACGGCGACGGCGTCGGCAGCGAGGTCGCGCTGGTGCACCTGCTGCGCGGCCTCGGCAAGGACGCGGCCATCGCGAATCCCACGCCGGTGCCGTCCCGGTTTGCGTTCCTCGTCGATGCGATCGGCGGTTCGGAACGGACCCACGAAGCGGTGCAGGCACTGCGCGACGCGGACCTGTTCCTCGTGCTCGACATTGCGGACCTGGGCCGGCTCGGCCAGCTCGCCGACACGATCCGCTCCCGCGACATTCCGACCGCGTGCATCGACCACCACGTGTCACCCGGCACGTTGCCGCCGGGGCCGCGACTCGTCGATCCGGCGGCGTCGGCCACGGCGGAGTTGGTCTACGATCTGGCCGCCACGCTGGACTGGCCGATCACGCCCGACGTCGCGCGGGCGCTGTACGTCGGGCTGCTGACCGACACCGGCGGCTTCCGGTTCGGAAACACCACGCCCCGCGTGCTGCGCGTCGCGGCGGCGCTTCTGGAAACCGGGCTGAGCCCCGAACGCGTCTACGAGCAGGTCTACGCCACCGCGCCCGTCGGCCGGATCCGCCTGACCGCGGCGGTGCTCGACACGCTGGTCCACGAATCGGAGATCGGCCTCACGTGGGTGGTCGTCCCAGACGGGGCGCTGGAACGGTTCGACGTGACGGCCGACGATCTCGACGGCCTGGTGGAGTTCGCGCGCTCGGTGCAGGGCACCCGGCTGGCGCTGCTGTTCCGCAAGCTGTCGAATGGGAGGGTCAAGGTGTCATTCCGGTCGGTCGGTGACTTCGACGTGGCGGAGTTCGCGCACCAGTTCGGCGGCGGCGGGCACGCCAAGGCGTCGGGCGCGTCGCTCCACGGCGCCCTCGACGAGGTGCTGGCGCGCGTGCTCGACGCCGCCCGCGACGCGCTCGCGGTGAAGGCATGAGCGACGACCAGAAGCTCCGGGCGCGCATCGGCGCGGCGCTCACCGGCGTGGTGAACCCGCGGACCGGCAAGGACGTGGTGAGCGGCGGCATGGTGACCGACGTCCAGGTCGACGACGCGGCCAACGTGCGCATCACGTTCGTGCTCTCGCCGGACGACCCGGCGGCGCTGGTCCGCGAAACGCGCATGGCGGTGCAGGCCGTCGAAGGCGTGGCCAGCGCGAAGGTGGACGTGCGCGCGGCGGCTCCCGCGCCCGCGACGGGCGCGCCGCAGCCCACCCCCAAGACCGTGCCGCCGCCCACGCCGCGCAGCTTCCCCAATCTGGGAACCGTGGTGGCGATCTCGAGCGGCAAGGGCGGGGTGGGGAAGTCCACGGTGTCGGTCAACCTCGCCGCGGCGCTGGCGGCGCAGGGGCGGCGCGTGGGCCTGATGGACGCGGACATCTACGGCCCCAACCTGCCGCGCATGCTCGGGCTGGTGGGCCAGGAGCCCGTCGTGAGCCCGGCGCGGCGCATCCTGCCGCTCGAGGCGCACGGCCTCAAGGTGATGTCGGTCGGCAACCTGATCGAGCGCGACGTGGCCACGATCTGGCGCGGCCCGATCATCACCAAGGTGATCCAGCAGTTTCTCGCCGACGTGGACTGGGGGCAGCTCGACACCTTTCTGGTGGACCTGCCGCCGGGCACCGGCGACGCCCAGTTGAGCCTGGTGCAATCGGTCCGCGTCACCGCGGGCGTGATCGTGACGACGCCGCAGGAGGTGTCGGTCGGCGACGCCTTGCGCGGCGCCAAGATGTTCGAGAAGGTCGGCGTTCCGTTGCTAGGCATCGTGGAGAACATGTCGTACTTCGCGTGCCCGCATTGCGGAGAGCGGACCGACATCTTCGCGTCGGGCGGCGGCCGCCGCCTCGCCGCCGAGCTTGGCGTCCCGCTGCTCGGCGAGATTCCGCTCGAGGCCAGGCTCCAGGAGCTGGCGGAGGCCGGGACGCCCATCGTGCTGGCCGAGCCGGCGTCGCCGGCCGGCGCCGCGCTGCTCGCCATGGCGTCCTCGATCCGGCGAGCGCTGGAGGAACAATCGCGCCGCGCGCCGCCCGACGCGGGCTGATCGGCGCGGCCCTGCTGGCGGTCTGCGCGCCGGCGCGCCCCGCCCGCGCGCAGGACCCGCCCCCGCTCGACGGCGCGCGCATCCTCGCGGGCCAGGATCTCATCTACGGCGGCCGGTTCGATTCCGCCGAAGCCTATTTCGCCCGGGTCAGCGCCGACTACCCGCGCGCGCCGCAAGGCCCCGTGCTGGTGGCCTCCGCGCTGATCTGGGAGGGCGCCGCGCTCAACGATGACGCCTACCGCACGGCGGCCGTCGACTCCGCCTTGAACGACGCCATCGACCGCGCGAGCGCGTCGCTCGACTCCGCCGAGTCCGACTCGGCGCGGTTCCGCGCGCTGTTCTGGCTGGGCACCGCGCTCGGCTACCGCGCGCGCCAGGCGGAACTGCGCGGCAGCTACTGGCGTGCCTCGCGCGACGCGCGCGCCATGCGGCAAGCGCTCGACCGCGCGCTCGAGCTCGATTCCACGCGCGTGGATTGCCTGCTGCCGCTCGGCCTGTACGACTACTCGGTCGCGAGGACCGGCGCGCTGGCGCGCCTGGTGGCCCGCATCATCGGCCTGGGCGGCGGCGACGCCGAGCGCGGCATGGCGCGGGTGCGCCGGGCCGGCGAAGCCGGGCGATTCACGCGGCCCGAGGCGCAGTGGGTGTACGCCAACATGCTCGTGCGCGAGGCGCACGGCGACACGGCCTCCACCAACCAGGCGCGTCGCATCGTCACGGACCTCGCGGACCGCTATCCCGGCAACCCGGTGTTCCGCCGGTTTCTGGAGACGCCATCGGCCACACCGTGACCGAGCCGGCCCGGCGCACCAGCGATATCACCGCCGGTCCGCTCGCGCCGGCCGTGCTGCGGCTGGCGCTGCCGGCCGTCGGGGCCACGCTGCTCCAGCTGACGTTTCTGCTCGTCGACATCTTCTGGGTCGGCCGCATCCTGGGGTCCGACGCGCTCGCGGCGGTGTCCACGGCGGGCTTCGCCGTGTGGATGCTCACCGCGCTCGGTGAGATGATCGGCGTGGGCCTGACCGCGGTCGCGGCGCGCCGCCACGGCGAGGGCGCGCACGGGCACGCCGCCGTGGCCGCCGGCTCCACGCTCGCGGTCGCGCTGGCCGCCGGCGCGGTCGTGGCGGTGGGCGGCCACGGCGTGGTGGACGTGCTGTTCCGGATCATGGAGACGCCGGCTCCAGTCACCGCGCTCGGACGGCTCTACCTGGGCACCTACCTGCTCGGCGCCCCGCTGGTGTTCGGGTTCTTCGCCGTCGAGGCCACGTTCCGCGCCTCCGGCGACACGCGGACGCCGCTGGTGCTGCTGGCCGTTTCCGTGGTGGTCAACCTCGCGCTCGATCCGCTGCTGATCGTAGGGTGGGGACCGGTGCCGGCGCTGGGGATCATGGGCGCCGCGGTCGCGGCGGTGCTCACCCGCGGCGGCGTGCTCGCCGTCGGCTTCGCGCTCCTGGCGCGGCGGCGCCTGGTGCGGCTCACGGTGTTCGACGGCGCGTCGGTGGCGCGCGTGGTGCGGGTCGGCGCGCCCACGGCCGGCACCGGCGTGTTCTTCAGCGCCGTGTACATGGGGCTGACGCGCATCACCACCCGGTTCGGCGTGCCGGCGCTCGCCGCGTTAGGCATCGGCCACAAGCTCGAGGGGCTCTCGTACATGGTGGCCACCGGCTTCGCGCTGGCCTCGGCCGCCGTGGTGGGACAGAACATCGGAGCCGGCCGCACCGACCGCGCGCGCCGGGCTGGCTGGGTCACGGCATCCTACGCGTGCACGGTGGGCGCCGTCGTGGCGCTGGCGTTCGTGCTGTTTCCGGAGCTGCTGGTGTCGGTGTTCTCGCCGGACCGCATGGTCATCCACGACGGCGCCGGCTACCTGCGCGCCATGTCGCTCGCGCAGATCACCATGGGTCTCGAGATCGTGCTCGAGGCGTCGCTCGGCGGCGCCGGGTACACCGTGCTGCCGATGCTGTGGTCCGGCTCGTTCACCGCCGCGCGCATTCCCCTGGCGGCATGGCTCGCCGGCGTGTTCGGCCTGAACGGCGTGTGGATCGCCATCGGCGGCACCGCGGTGGGCCGCGGCGTCGCGATGGCCATGCTGTGGCGCGGCGAGCGCTGGGAGCGGGTGCGCGTATGAACGGCATCGTCACGCTGCTGACCGACTTCGGCACCCAGGACAGCTATGTCGCGGAAATGAAGGGCCGGCTGCTGTCGCTCGGCGGTTCCCCCACGCTGGTGGACATCACCCACGACATCGCGCCCGGCGACGTGCCGGCCGCCGCGTGGGTGCTGAGCCGCGCGTGGCGCACCTTCCCGCCGGACACCGTCCACCTCGTGGTGGTCGATCCGGGGGTCGGCACGGCGCGCCGCGCGCTCGCGGTGCGCGCCGGCGGCCACGCCTTCGTCGGCCCGGACAACGGCGTTCTGGAAACCGCGCTCGCGCTGCCCGACGCCGCCGCCGTCGCGCTCGCCACGCCACCCGGCGCGGCGGCCACGTTCCACGGGCGCGACGTGTTCGCGCCGGCGGCCGCGGCGCTCGCGTCCGCCACCGGCCGGACGCCGCGCGGCGTGCCGGTGGCCGATCCGGTGCGCCTCACGCTGCCGGCGGTGCGCCGCGCCGGCGCGATGGTGTCCGGCGAGGTCGTGCACGTGGACCGCTTCGGGACGCTGATCACCAACATCCCGGGCGACCTGCTCGAGACGGGCGCGACGGTCAGGGTCGGCGCGGTGTCGCTCCCGATGCGGGCCACCTTCGCCGACGTGCCGCCCGGGCGGCCGGTGGCGTTCGTGGGATCGGCGGGCACGGTGGAGATCGCGGTGCGCGGCGGCCGGGCGGACGAGCGGTTGGGACTCCAGCGCGGCGCCGCGGTGCGGGCCGCCGCGGGCGACAATGCCTAACGGTCTATCCAGGTCACGTCGACGCCGCCGAACGTCGCGGTGACGTTCAGGGTGAGGTGATAGCGGGTGGTGTCGTAGTTGGCCGAATAGTACGTGTCGCCGCGCTTGACGAAGCCGTCGTGGTCGAACGTGGCGAGCAGGCGGTCGAGCTTCAGCGCGACGCCGACGTCGCGCGGCAGCGCGAGGTGCAGCGAGCCGAGCGTCACGCTGACGTCGGCGTCCATGGATTGGCGCCAGGCCCCCGAAAAGTCCAGCGTGACCTCGCCGACGCCGCCCTCGAAGTCCAGCCGCCGGCAGTCGGCGTTGCCGAGGCCGGTGACCTGGAACGTCGCGGCGCCCGCCATGAACCGCAGGCTCTCGCACGCGGTCGTGTTGGCGCTGCCGAAGCGCACCCGCGACGTCGAGGCGCCGGTCCGATAGCGCATCCGGCGCACCGCCAGCCCGCCGAGGTCCAGATCGGCCTGCGCGGCGCCCAGGTCGAGGTCGAGGGACAGCGGCAGGCCGGGCTCGAGCGCCAGGTCGAGCGTGCTCGGCGGCGTGTCGGAGTCGTGATCGCCGAGCGAGACGTGGGTCTCGCCGTCCCGCGACCGCACGCCGAGGTGGAGGGTGCCGGTTGCCGGATCGTATTGGCGCACCGGCGCGAACCGGTCTTCGTCGTATTGCAGGTCCATGTGATACAGCGTGCCGGCGTCGGCGGCGCCCAGCGTGAAGCGCCCGGCGGCGTACTGCACATCCACGGTGAGCGTGTCCTCGCCGTGCGCCTGCCGCGCCGACGTCAGCGTGCGCCAGGTCTGCCCAAAGGCCACGCTCGCGGCGACGACGCTCAGCGCCGCCGCCGCGCACCAGGCGCGCAGCAGCCTCACGCCCTGGGACCCATCCGCGCCGCGGTCGGCGTCGCCGGCGGCGTGGCCCACAGGTATTCGTCGGTCATCTCGCCGTAGTGCCGGCCGGCGAACGTCTCGCGCAGGCCGGCCCGTGACAGCAGCACCGAGCCGAACCCCGTCGTGGCGGCGACCCAGGTCACGATCGCGGCCGCGAGGCGGAACAACAGCACCACCGGGCCGGCCCAGCCGAACAGCGCGGCCGCCGCCCACAGGCCGAGCAGGCCGATGAGGCCGGTGAACAGGTAGCCGTACGCGTTCGGCGAGCGCACCAGGGCGCCGTTCGCCATTCGGCGCCGCGTGAATGTTTCGCCCACCGCGTGCGCGATGGCGAGATAGCCGCCGAGCAGCGCCCCGGCGGCAGCGAGGACGAACGCGACCGCGGCGAACGGCAGCAGCAGGATCCCGACGATCGTGAACACCAGGCCCACGACGAGCATCGCCAGCGTCGGCAGCAGCAGCAGCTGGCCCAGCACGCCGACCACGAAGGAGCGGCCGAAGGCGTGGCGCGCCGTATCGGACACGACTTCGACGTAGCGGCGTGCGAAGAAGACCGCGCCGAAGCCCGTCATGGCCAGGGCGATGAACACCGCCACGACGTTGCGCACGTCGGAGAACAGCCGGTTCCACGCGGAGACGGCCGCGGCGGGCACGGCCGCGGCGGCGGGGGCGGCCAGTGGAACGGCGCCCGGCGTGCTGAGGTCGGCACCGGTGACGGTCCGCACGTCGCCGCGCACCGTGCCGCCCAGGTCGCGCACCGTTCCGCCGACCGAAACCGCGTTTCGCCCGATCACCGCGCCGCGGTGGTAGGCCACGTCGCCGAACAGCGCGATCACGTTGCCGTCCACCGTCCCGAACACATCCGCGTCGCCGCGGAAGACGACCACGTCACCGTCGACCTGCACGCCCTCCGGCACGGTGTAGTCGCCCACGTGCAGCGGCGTGGCGCGCACCGAAGCGGCCACGTCGGCGCCGACGCCCGGCAGGTTCGCCAGCAGGCGCCCGACGCTGTCGAGTTCCTGCAAGTCCGTCAGGCGCAGCGACACCCCCGGATTGAGCGTCGCGATCCGGGCCGCGCTGTCGCCCGCCGCCAGCGCCTGGGCCGATACCGGCGCCACCGGGGCCGTAGCCAGGTTGCGCACGGCGCCGTCGAGCAGCGTCTTCGCGGCCGCGTCGGCGCCCGTGAGACCGGCGGCCTTCCAGTCGCGCACCGCCGTGAGCAGCGCGGGCGTGTCGAGCCGCGCCGCGCGGCCCAGGAGCGAACGCCACGAGCGGTCGAGCGGCCCGCCCGGCGCGTAGCTGCCGACCCGTGCGCCGTCGATCAGGACCGTGCCCTCGCGCAGGTCGAGCGTGCGGCTCCGGCCGCTCGCCAGGTCCAGCTCGAGCAGGGCCTCGCGCGAACCGATCGAGACAGTGTGCGAAATGACTTTGTCCTGCTGGAGGTGCAGCACGCGCTCGAGGAACGTCAGGCCGGTCTCGAGCGCGGATCCGGTGCTCCCGGCGTCCCGGGGAGTCGCCTGGAGCGTCGGCGCGCCAAGCGCCAGCGCGGCGAGTGCCCAGCTACAGGGTGACGCGAGCCGCACGGGTCCCCCGTGGAGCGCGGAGCAGGCGATGGAGCATGAGGCCGCATCCGGCGTAGACGGTCGTCACGACCGCCGCCCCGGCGATCAAGCGGCCGCTTCCGATGGATGCGACACGGGTCATGAAATCGGACGAGAACGCCCACCCGGCCAGCGTCAGCGCCCACTCCCTCAAGCCGCCGAGGATCTGGGTGCTGAACCAGTTGCCGGCTACGCGGAAGGCGGCACTGTGCGCCAAGAGCCACGGCACCGCGAAGCCGAGCGTGGTGATGGCCGTCACGACGTAGCCGGCGGCCAGTGCGAAAGCGCGGCGAGGCTCCAGCGCCCAGGCCCGGGCCCGGCGGAACAGGACCACGGCCTTGGGCTGCGGCAGGCGCACCCGCGCCATCACCCGGTCGCCGAACCCCGGAGACGGCGAAAGTGCCGGCAGGCGCGACAGTTCCCGGATGACCCGGGTGTCGCGGTCCGCTTCGTTCAAGTCGTTGTGCGTCACACGCCTGCCTCCTTCGTCGCCCCCTACGGCCGGCCGGGGGGGGCGGTTTCAGTCCCGCATCGGCTCCAGGTACTCCCGAAGCTCCTGGCGGGCGCGGTGAATGTAGGTCTTGACGGTACCCAAAGGCAGATCGAGCGTCTCGGCAATTTCTTCGTACGCGCGGCCCTCGACGTGGCGGAGCAGAATGCACGCCCGGTACTCCGGCCGCAGCTTGGCGATCGCCCGCTCGATCACGCTCCCCAGCTCGCGCGCCTCAAGCTCCGCGAGCGGAGTCTCGGCCCGGTCCACGGCCTGCAGCGCCGTGGCTTCGACTTCCTGCTGGGTCCGGGCGTCGGGCGCGCCATCGAGGGACAGCGTGTCCAGCTCGCGGCGGCGGAGCTGATCGATCGCGACGTTGTTCGCGATCTTGAAGATCCAGGAGCTGAACTTGAATTCGGGCCGGTAGGACTCCAGGGCGTTCATCACCTTCACGAAGGTGTCCTGCGCCAGGTCCTCCGCGAGCGCCCGGTCGCGGACCATGCGGTAAATGAGAGAGAACACGGGGCGCTCGTATCGCCGGACCAGCTCGCGATACGCCGCCTCGCGGCCCTCGCGGGCCATCGCCACGACCTCCTGGTCCGTGAGAACGTGGAGGTCCTTCCCGATGGGCATGTGGGCGGGTAATCTACGCTCCGAATGCCGCCGCAACCGAGATTCGGCGCGTGAGCGCGCCCCCCAAAGCCGGCCCCCTTCCGCCCCCGCACGACAAGCGCCGCTACGTGCGCGAGATGTTCGAAGGCATCGCGCCGAGCTACGACCTGCTGAACCACCTCCTGTCGCTCAATATCGACCGGGGCTGGCGCAAGGCCGCGGTGGCCGCGCTCGATTGGGAACGGGCGCCGCACGGCCGGTTCCTGGATGCCTGCGCCGGCACCCAGGACCTTGCCGCGATGCTGGCCGGTCGGCCCCGATTTGGCGGCAGGGTGATCGCCGCGGACTTCGCGCTCGGGATGCTCAAGCTGGGCCGGGACAAGGCGCCGGCCGGGAGCGTCAGCCCGGTTGTGGCCGACGCCGTTGAGCTGCCGGTGGCCGGCGGCACCTTCGATGGCGCGATGGTCGCCTTCGGCGTTCGCAACCTGACCGATATCGCGGCCGGGTTCGAAGAGTTCCACCGGGTTTTGAAGCCCGGCGCGAGGCTGGTGGTTCTCGACTTCACGACGCCTCGGCTGCCGCTCCTCAGGGCCGGGTACCTGTTCTACTTCCGGCGCGTGCTCCCGCTGGTGGGCCGGCTGGTGTCGGGCCACCCCACGGCCTACAACTACCTGCCCTCGTCGGTGGTGGGGTTTCCGCCCCCGGAGTCGCTTCGCGGCATGATGGAGGCGGCCGGCTACCACGATTGCGGGTATCGCCTGCTGACGGGCGGCATCGCCGCGCTGCACTGGGGGGTGAAGTGAGCCTGGACAGCCTGCGCGACTTCATCGCGGCCATCGACGAGGCCGGCGAGCTGGTGCGGGTTCGGGAGCCGGTGTCCACGACCCTCGAAATCACCGAGATCGCCGATCGCTGCATGAAAAGCCCGGGGGGTGGCCCAGCCCTGCTCTTCGAGCAGCCGGTGCTCCCGTCAGGGTCGGTCAGCCCGATCCCGGTCGCCATCAACCTGTTCGGCTCCCTCCGGCGCATGAGCCTCGCGCTGGGAACGACGGATCTCGACGAGATCGGTCTCCGCATTGCGGACCTGCTCCAGACGAAGGTCCCAGACTCTGTTGCAGGAAAGCTGGCCATGCTCCCGCGCATGGCAGAGATCGCAAAGTACCCGCCGAGAGCTGCCGGCGGCCCTGTGGAATGCCAACAAATCGTGCTCCCGGAGCACAGCGTCGATCTCCGTGCCATTCCTCATCTTAAGTGCTGGCCGGAAGACGGCGGATACTACCTCACGCTCCCGATGGTCATCACCAGCGACCCGGCTACAGGGACGAGGAACGTCGGGCTGTACCGGATCATGGTGCTGGGCCGAAACGAGCTGGCCATGCACTGGCAGCGGCACAAGGTCGGTGCGGAGCACTGGCGGCAGATGGCGGAGCGGGGCGAGAGGATGCCCGTCGTGATCGCCCTGGGCGGTGACCCGGCCTCGATGTACGCGGCTTCGGCCCCGCTGCCGCCGACCATCGACGAGTTCCTGTTCGCTGGGTTTCTTCGCCGTGCTCCGGTGCGCCTGGCCCGCGCGCTCACGTGCGACCTTCAGGTTCCCGCCGAGGCCGAGATCGTCATCGAGGGCTACATCGATCCAGCCGAGCCGCTGGTGACCGAAGGGCCGTTCGGCGATCACACCGGCTTCTACTCGCTCGCGGACCTGTATCCCAGGGTGCACGTCACGACGGTGACCATGCGGCGCGGCGCGGTCTATCCCGCCACCATCGTGGGACCGCCGCCAATGGAGGATTACTACCTCGGGCACGCCACCGAGCGGATCTTCCTGCCGCTGCTCAAGCTCACCGTGCCGGAGATCGTGGACTATCACATGCCGGCGTACGGCATCTTCCACAACCTCGTGTTCGTGTCCATCGACAAGAAGTATCCGGGCCAGGCGTGGAAGGTGATGCACGCCCTGTGGGGCGCCGGCCTGATGTCGCTGGCCAAGGTGCTCGTCGTGCTCGATAAGTGGGTGGACGTGCGCAATCCGGACGTGGCGTGGTGGGTCGCGCTCAACAACATCGACCCTGAACGCGACGTGCGCTTCACCATGGGCCCGATCGACGTGCTCGATCATTCGAGCCGCGGCTTCACCTACGGCTCCAAGATGGGCATCGACGCCACCCGGAAGTGGCCCGAGGAAGGATTCGCGCGCGAGTGGCCCGGGTTGATCGAAATGGATGCGGCGACCAGGCGCCGGGTGGACGAGGTGTGGCCCAGACTCGGGCTCCGGCTGCCATGAGCGGGCGCGCGGGCGGGGTGGACGGCCAGGTTCTCAGCGGCTCCTCGCGGCTCGCGGCGTACGCGAACTTCGTCAAGGTCGCGCACACCGTGTTCGCGCTGCCGTTCGCGGTGGTCGGCATCGCCGCGGCCTCGCGCCGCTATCCCGTGCATCCGCGCGCCGTGGTGCTCGCGCTCATCGCGTTCGCCGCCGCGCGGTTCGCGGCCATGGGTTTTAATCGCATCGCCGACCTGAAGTGGGACGCGCTCAACCCCCGTACCCGGGGGCGCGAGCTGCCGGCCGGCCGGATGTCGCTTGTCGAAGCCTGGGTGCTCGTCGTGCTGGCCGGCGGCGTCTTTGTGACGTCCGCCGCGGCGCTCAACCGGGTCTGTCTGGTCCTGAGTCCCGTCGCGCTGGCCTGGGTGCTCGGCTACTCGTACGCCAAGCGGTTCACCCACCTTTCGCACCTGTGGCTGGGCTGGGGCATGGCCATCGCGCCGGTGGGCGGGTATCTCGCCGTGGCTGGCCAGTGGAGCATTCAGTGGGGCCTGATGGTGATGATTGCGGGGGCCGTCGCCTGCTGGGGCGGAGGATTCGACGTCCTATACTCCCTCCAGGACCACGAGTTCGATCGGGAGCACCGCCTGAAGTCTCTCCCAGTCCTCGTCGGAGCACGCAACGCGATCGTCGTAGCACGGATGCTCCACGCCATGGCCCTATCCCTTCTGGTTGCGTTCTGGATGGCATCGGGGTTCGGAGCAGCGTTCGGCGTCGGCGTGCTCCTGGCTGGCGCACTTCTGGCCTGGGAGCACAGGCTGGTGCACGCCGATGACTACAGCCGTCTCGACGCGGCCTTCTTTACCATGAACGGCATCATTTCCGCGGTGGTCATGATCGGAGCGTTGATTGACGTCGCCATTTCGTAAGGCGCCGAAGCCGAAGACCACGCCCAAGGTGCCGCCGCCCAGGCCGGCGCCGCATCCCGTCCGCCGCCCGGCGCCCAGCCGGAGGGGCTCGTGAGCCGGTTGCCGGTGGTGTTCGCGATCACCGGTGCGTCGGGTGCGCCGTACGCGGTGCGGTTGCTGCAGGTGCTGGCGACGACCGGCGTGCCGGTGTGGCTCATCGTCTCGGGTCACGGGCTGCGGCTGCTCGAGCAGGAGACGGGCATCGCCGATCTCGACGCCCTCGAGCACGCGACGAGCCCGCGCGGCTGGAAGAGCGTCCAGGTGTTCGACGACGCGGACCGCGGCGCGGCGCCGGCGTCCGGATCGGCGCGGGTGTCGGGCATGGTCGTGTGTCCCTGCTCGATGGGCACCCTCTCGGCCATCGCGCACGGGACCAGCCGCAGCCTGATCGAGCGGGCGGCGGACGTCCAGCTCAAGGAGCGCCGCAAGCTCATCCTCGTGACCCGCGAGACACCGCTCTCGCTGGTCCACCTGCGCAACATGACGGGGGTGAGTGAGGCCGGTGCGGTCGTCATGCCCGCCGCGCCCGGGTTCTACAACAAACCCGCGGCGGTCGCCGACCTGGTGGATTTCATCGTGCAGCGCGTCCTCGATCAGCTCGGCGTGGAGGCGCAGCTGGTGCCGCGCTGGGGTGAGAAGGGCCACGGCCGGAGCAGGCGTAGGCCGTGAGGCTCGGCATCATCTCCGACACGCACGGCCTGCTGCGCCCCGAAGTCTTCGACGTGTTCGGCAAGGTGGATCGGATCCTTCACGCCGGCGACGTCGGCAACCCGGACATTCTCGAGGAGCTGTCCGCGCTGGCGCCGGTGACCGCGGTGTCGGGCAACGTGGACGGCGCGGACTTGCGGCGCCGAGCGCCCGAGGTCGCGGACGTGATGATCGACGGTTTCCGGTTCGTCGTGACGCACGGGCACCGCCTGGGCAGTCCTACCCCTCAGAATCTGAGGGGTATGTGGCCGGACGCCGACGTGATCGTGTACGGGCACACGCACAAGGCGCTGATTCACGACTTCCCCGATTTCGCGGTGGCGATCAATCCGGGGTCGGCGGGGCCGCGGCGGTTCAAGGATCCGGTCACGGTGGCGATCATGGAGACCGAGCCGGGCATTCCGCCGCGGGCGCGGATCGTGCCGCTGCTGCCGGAGGGAGCCTAGACGGCCCGCAGGATGTCGAGCGGGTTGGCCTTGGCGGCGCGCCGGGCCGGCGCCGTGGCCGCGAGGAACCCCACCGTGAGCAGGACCGCTTCGGACAACACCAGGGCGATCACGTCGGAGGGCAGCACCGCCACCAGCACCGAGTCGAGGTAGCGCGCCGCGGCGAGGGCCGCGAACGCGCCGACGCCGGTGCCGGCCAGCAGCATCACGGCGCCGTCGTGCAGCACCATCTTGAGCAGCGTCTTCGGCTCGGCGCCTAACGCAAGGCGCACCGCGAATTCGCGGCGGCGGCGGTTGACGGCGTAGGCCAGCACGCCGTACAGCCCGAGGGCCGCGAGGCCGAGTGCGACCGCGCCCATCCCGACGAACACCTTGGCGAGAAACGCCCGGGACACGATCTCCGCGCGGCGGTCATAGTCGTAGGGCATGACATAGGCGGTCAGGTCGAGCGAGTTCTTGAGGCGGCTCGCCAGGGTGGCGGCGATGCGAGGGTCGTCGGTGCGCAGCCGGATGAGCAATCGGCCCGTGGCGTCGGAGTCCCGCTCACACACGAGGATCCAGGGCTGCGGCGCGTCGCGGTCGCGCGAACGCAGCACCGAGGGGCTGCGCACCACGCCGATCACGGGGATCCAGCGGCCCGGATGCGCCGGTCCCGCCAGCTTGATCATGTGGCCGACCGGGTTGAGCCGGCCATAGAGCAGCTGCGCCGCCACCGGGTCGAGAATGGCGACGCCGCCGCCGGCCTCGTCCCCCGGCTCGAAATTGCGGCCGTGGAGGATGGGCAGCCCTATGACGCTGATGTAGTTGCTGGTGACGGACTCGTACCCAAGGGTTGGAATCACGCGCGTAGAGTCGTTCGACAACTCTGCCGTGATTCCGCCGCCGCCGACCGGCCCTCCGCCTGACATGGCGATGTCCACCACGCCCGGGACGCCGCGCGCGGTGGCGAGCAGGTCGGCGCGACGCCCGGCGGGCGGGCGCGTGGTGTCACCCTCGGCGCGACGCCAGTAGGTGAAGCCCTGGTAGAGCGTCCGGGTCTCGAAGTTGAGCTGCTCCGCCTCGAGCTTCTGCAGTGTCCGGAGCAGCAGGCCGCCTCCCATCATCAGAACCAGGGCCAGCGCAACCTCCGACACCACCAATGGACTGTACCGCTGCCGGACCCGGCCGGTCGTGGTGCCGCTGTCGTCCTTCAGTGGATCACCGACGTCGACGCGGAACGCGATCAAGACGGCCGGTACGAGGCCGAACAGCGCCACCGACGCCGCGGCGGCGCCGGCCGCGAGCGCGAACACGCGCCACGACAGCTGCGGGCGCACCAGCCCGACCCACGATACTTCCTGCGGCATGCGGTTCCGCAGCAGGTCGGCGCCCCACAGCGTGATGAGCACGCCGAGCGCGGCGCCGGCGACCGTGACGATGGCGCACTCCAGGAGCATCTGCCGCACCACGGCGGCACGAGAGGCGCCGAGCGCCATGCGAACCGACAGCTCGCGCTGCTTGGCCAACCCGCGCGCGAGCATGAGGTGCGCCAGGTTGACGCAGGCGATGAGCAGCACCAGCAGCGCCGAGCCGATCATCGCCTTCTGGACGTCCTGGATGGACTCCGACGGCTCTACGGTCGGCGTGAGGTCGAATGCGTACGGCGTTTGCTGGACCGCGAAGTGGTCACTCAGGCCGCGCGCGAGAGCGGTGAGCTCGGCCTGCGCGGTTTCGCGCGAGACACCGGGCTTGAGGCGGGCCAACGGGATCAGGTAGCCGTGGGTGGTGCCGCCGTTCGTCTCGATACCCGGCGAGGCAGGAAGCCAGACGCAGGTGCCGCACGCGCCCTCGGGCATCACACCGACGATCCGGTACACCGCGTCGCCGAGCGTGACGGTCGAGCCGCTCAGCGACTCGCGGCGACCGTACAGCCGGTGCCAGAGGTCCGGGCTGACGATCGCGACGTCTTCGCCGTCGCCACCGCGGAACGGCCGGCCGCGAGCCACCGTCAAGCCGGTGACCGGGAAGAACCGGGGCGGCACGCGCGTGGCTGCGACCTCCTGCTCGCCGGCCGAGTAGCGCAACGTGACCTGGTCCCATCGCTCCTCGGGAACGACCGCGGCGAACGAGTGCGTGTTGTCACGGATGTAGCGGTACAGCTCCGGCTCGGTCATGGGCGGGCGCACCTTGCCGAACCACATGTTGATGCCGAACAGCGTCTCGGGGTGTTTGTAGGCCACGTAGGGATGGAGGACCGCGTCCATGACCGCGAACATCGTGGTCGACAGGCCCAGCCCCACACCGAGCGCGATGACCGCGATGGCGACGAAGCCCGGGCTCTTGGCCAGCGAGCGGAACGCGTAGCGGAGGGTCACGACCTAACTAAGATGTGGGCGGGGAGTCGTTGCGCAACCGCGCGCTGAAGCGCGCGCTCGGCTTCCGGGGCTGAAGCCCGCCCTTCAGGGCGCCACGCCGAGCGTGTGCTTCAGCACACGGCATCTCGAGCCCACCGGGCAAACGGCCCCGTGTGCGCGTACTCGGCTGGGTGCTGCCGGAACCAGCTCATGATCAGCAGCACCTGATCCATCTCCCGCGCCGTGCGCGCCGCGGGCGCGGGGCCCGGATCGAGCGCGTGGACCTCCACTTCCTTGGCGAACGCCTGCCGCTCCAGCGGCGTGAGCGGCCAGGGCGCCTCGGCTTTCACCACCCCGTGCTTCACCAGGTACACGCGGTCGTCCTTGCCGCCGGCCGTGTCCTTCACCTCGTAGACAAAGCTCAGGCCCTCGATGGCCGCACGGAGGCGTGACACGGCGCTGAAGAACCACTCGAGCACCTCGAACTTCCGCTTCCACGCGGCGGCCCGCTCGAACTCGTGGGCCCGGGCCGCCGCGGCCATCTCGTCGAGCACCACGTCCAGCGGATGCGCCGAGCGGCCTTCGAGAAAGTCCTCGGCGCTCCGGGCGGCCTGATGGTAGCGCTCCGCGCTCACCAGCGCCGCGCACGGGCCCAGGCACGTGCCCAGGTCATGGCGCATGCAGCGGGCGCCGCTCGCCACGCCGCGCACCGGCGTCGGCGGAGGCGCCTCGAACAGGCTGGCCTGATCGGCGAACCGCATGGGCAGCGCCTGGGCGCAGTCGCGGAGCTTGAGCAGATCGGAAAGCGCCCGCACCGCGTCGCCGGTCTGCGCGCGGCCGCGGAACGGGCCGTAGTAGAGGGCCTTGGCGTCCCGCGGCTCGTCGGTGAGGGCGAGCTTCGGCGCGGGCGCCGCGGTGAGCTTGACGAACGCGAGCGCCGCGCGCGTGTCGGTGCCGACCACGTTGTACGCCGGCCGCATGCTCTTGATCAGCCGTTGCTCTTCGAGCAGCGCGGCGAACTCGCTGGGCAGCGGCCGCCAGCGGATGTGCGTGACGCAGCGGATCAGCTGGGCGCTCTTGGATTCGGGGTAGGGCGCCGTGAAGTAGGAGAGCAGTCGCTGCCGCAGGTTCTTTGCCTTGCCGACGTACACGACGCGCCCGTGCGGGTCGGCGAACACGTAGACCCCGGGCCGCTTGGGCGCCTCGGCGCGCACCACGGCCCTGAGGCGCTCCAGCGGCGGCGCGGCGTCCGACAGGTCGAGCGCTAGTGCTGACATCCCGGACAAAAGTATGTCGCGCGGGCGTCGATGGCGTGCGTCAGAACGACGCTCCGTCCGCAGCGCAGGCACTGCTCGCCCGCGCGGCCGTACACGGCGAGCCGCCCCTGGAAGGTGCCGGGCTCGCCGGTGCCGGTGCGGTAGTCGCGGACCGTCGTGCCGCGCCCCTTGATGGAGCGGCGCAGCACCTCGACCACCGCGCCGTGCAGCGCCTCGACCTCGGCCGGTGCGATGCGCCGGCTCTCGCGCGAGGGATCGATCCGCGCCATCCACAGCGCTTCGTTGGCGTAGATGTTGCCCACGCCGGCCACCCGCCGTTGATCCATGATCGCCTTCTTGATCGCGAGCTTGCCGCCGGCGAGGATGTCCGCGAGCCGCTCAGCGGTGAACGAACGGTCGAGCGGCTCGGGCCCGATGGCCGCGTCGTAGCGGCGCCATTGCTCCTCGTTCAGCAGGAAGATGGCGCCCAGCCGGCGGACGTCCCGGTAGAAGACGGTCGCGCCGGAGTCGAGCGTGAGCTCCAGCACGATATACGGGTCGCGGTCCCCGGTGCGCGGTGTGCGGGAGCCCTTCCGCACCCCGCGCCCCGCGCCCCGCACCCCGAAACTCCCGGTCATCCGCGGCTGCACCACCATGCGGCGGCCGTCGTCGAGCTCCACGACCACGTGCTTGGCTCGCCGGCCGACCGCGACGACACGGCGGCTGCCAAGGCCGCGCTCGAAGGCGGGGCGCCGGATGCCGCGGAGGACGTCGGCCTTGTGGAGGTTGGCTCTGAGGATCGTCCGCCCGAGCAGGTGCGGGCGGATGTCGCGCGCCATGGTTTCGACTTCAGGCAGCTCCGGCACTCAGGACGAGCTGCGGGCGATGTCCCGCCAGCCGATGTCCTTTCGGTATTGCTTGCCTTCGAACGCGATCGCCTCGGCCGCCGCCCGGCTCTTCCTGGCGGCCGCTTCCACGCTCGGCCCAAGTCCGGTGACCACCAGGACGCGGCCGCCGGCCACGCGGAGCGTGCCGTCCGCGTCGCGTGAGGTGCCGGCGTGGAACAGCAGCAGGTCCTCCGACTCGAGGCCGGCCGGTATGGTGATCTCGGCGCCGAGCTGTGGAGCATCGGGATACCCAGGTGCGGCAAGCACCGTGGCAACGGCCGCCTGGCTGGCCGACCCGAACTTCCGGGACGCCGGAACCCACCCGCCTTCGGCAATCAGCCGGAGCACTGGAAAAATGCCCTTCGGGTTCGCCGCGAGGATGGCCTCCGCCTCAGGGTCGCCAAACCTGCTGTTGAACTCTATGACGTAAATTGAGCCGTCTTCATGGAGCATTAGCCCTGCGTAAAGTATTCCCCTGTAAGGTGCTCCGCTGTCTGACAGTGCCTTGAGGATCGGCTTGAACACCTCGTCAGACACCCTTCGGAGCAGCGCATCGGTTGCAATGGCGACCGGGCAGTATGCTCCCATGCCGCCAGTGTTGGGCCCGGTGTCGCCGTCACCGATTTGCTTGTGATCCTGAGCCGGCGGAAGGATCGCGAAATGCTCCCCATCGGTCAGCGCGAGCACCGACAGCTCCTCGCCCTCGATGAACTCCTCCACGAGGATCTCGGCGCCGGCCTGCCCGAAGTTCTGCTCGCGGAGCATGGACGTGGCGGCTTTCCGGGCGTCGGTCTTGGTGCGGCACACGATGGCGCCCTTGCCGGCGGCCAGGCCCGACGCCTTCACGACCAGGGGCTCCCGCTGCTGGCCGATGTAGCGCAGCGCCTCGGAGAGGTCGGTGAACGCCCTGGCGTTGGGTGTGGGCACGCCGGCGCGCGTCATGAGTGTCTTGGCGAAGCTCTTGGACGACTCGATGCGCGCCGCGGCTTGGGTGGGGCCGAACGCGGGAATGCCCTCCCCGTTCAGCCGGTCGACGAGGCCGGCGGCGAGCGGCGCCTCCGGGCCGACCACGACCAGTTCGATGGCGTTGGCCTTGGCGGCGGCGGTCACGGCGGCCACGTCGGTGGCGGCGCCGGGGAGGTTCGTGGCGAGTGCCGCGGTTCCGGCGTTGCCGGGAAGGCAGAAGAACCTGGCTTGGGGGTTGTCGCGACGGAGGGCCCACAGGAGCGCGTGCTCACGCCCTCCGCCGCCGACCACCAGGACGTTCACGGCTTGGACGGTCCCTTGAAGGCGCCCATGAATGCATCGCGCGCCTTCTTGGCGACTTCGGTGACGCTGTCCATCGCTTCCTTCGCCTGGTCGCCGTAGTACTTGCCCGCGTCGGCGAAGTCGTCGGCGATGGGGCGCTGCTCGTCGGCGGTGCCGCGGCGCGGATACTCGCCGCGCAGGATGCGGTCGTAGTCGCCGCCCTCGACCCAGCGCTGCAGCTCCGCGGCGCGCACCGTGTGGAACGGATGCGAGTGGCCGAGCGTGTTGAGCACTTTCGCGATCAGGTCGAACGCGTCGCCGCCCTGCTCGTATTCGCGCGCCTGGGTCATGAACGCGTTGAGGTCCATCTGCTCGATCTTTCCGCCGCCCGCGAGCTTCATGAACTTGCGCATCGAGGCGACGGGGTCCTGACCGGCCAGCACGCCGGCGCGGTCGCACGACATTTCCGCCTTGCGATACCACTCGAGCAGGCCGAGCTGGATGGGCAGCAGCGCGATCCCCGCGAGGAAGGGCAGGTTCCGGATCCCGAAGAACAGGATGATCGTCATGATCGTGGAATACAGCACGTGGCCGCTCATGACGTGCCCCAGCTCGTGGCCGAGGATGGCGTGCAGCTCGTCGTCATCGAGCATGCTCACCGCGGCGGAATTGATCACGACGAACGGCCTGTCCATGCCGAAGGCGCCCGCGTTCACGAACGGCGTCTGGCTGACGAACAGCTCGGGCCGGGGCTCCCAATCCATGGTTGAGCAGACGTCGAGCCACGCCGAGTGGACGTTGGGGAACATGGTCGGCCCGACCCGCACGGCGTTGGCCTGGAACAGCAGCCGGATGCCGCGTTCGCCGAAGAACCCGTACACCTTGCGGATCACCTCGTCCACGCCGGGGATCGAGCGCAGCGTGTTGAGCGCCGCGCGGTCAGCCGGATGCTCCCACGCGCGGGGGGAGATCTGGGTCAGCACCGTCCGAGGGCGCCGCGTGGGAAGGTTGTTGTCCGCCATAGCTGCTCCTTAATGGGTTGACGCTTCCCCTACGCGCCGCAAGCGGCGGCGTTTCAGGGGGTAGGGTCAGCCCAGAGCGCGATCCAGGTCTGCGATCAAGTCGTTCACGTCTTCGATGCCCACCGACAGCCGCACCAGCCCGTCGGTCAGCCCCATGGCCTCCCGCATGGCCTTGGGGACGGCCGCGTGGGTCATGCTGGCCGGGTGGCCGATCAGGCTCTCCACGCCGCCCAGGGACTCCGCCAGCGCGAACAGGCGTGTCCCCCCGACGACCCGGCGCGCCGCGTCGGCGGAGCCGGCCTCGAACGAGATCATCCCTCCCATCCCGCTCATCTGCCGGCAGGCGAGCTCGTGCTGCGGATGCGAGGGCAGTCCCGGGTAGTAGACCTTCGGCACGCGCGCATCGTGCTCGAGCCACTGGGCGATGCGGCGGCCGTTCTCGTCGTGCTGGCGCATCCGCACCGTGAGCGTCTTGGTGCCGCGCAGCGCGAGCCAGCAATCCATCGGCCCCGGCACGGCGCCCACCGATTTCTGGATGAACCCGAGTTGCTCGGCGAGGTCGTCGCGGTTCACCGCGGCGAGTCCGCCCACCATGTCGGAGTGGCCGTTGAGATACTTGGTGGTCGAATGTACCACGATATCGGCCCCGAACATGAACGGCCGCTGGAAGACCGGGGTCGCGAAGGTGTTGTCCACCACGAACAGGATGGTGTGCGCCGCGGCGAGCTTGCCGAGCGCCGCCAGGTCCGCGAGCCGCATCATCGGGTTGGTGGGCGTTTCGCAGAACAGCATCCGCGTCTTCGGCCCGATCGCGCGCTCGACGGCCGCGGTGTCGGACGTGTCCACGAAGCTGAACGTCAGGCCCAGCCGCGACAGCACGCGATCCATGAGGCGGTAGGTGCCGCCGTAGACGTTCTCTCCGCATACGACGTGATCGCCGGCCGACAGCAGCGTGAGGATGGCGTGAATGGCGCCCATGCCGGAGGCGAAGGCGAACCCGTGGGCGCCCCCTTCCAGCGCGGCGACGTTGCGCTCGAGCGCCTGGCGGGTGGGATTCGAGGTGCGGGCATACTCGAACCCCTTATTGCGCCCGAGCGCCTCCTGGACGTATGTCGAGGTCTGGAAGATGGGCGTGGTGACCGCTCCAGCGAGCGGCTCCGGCTCCTGGCCGGCGTGCACCGCGCGGGTCGCGAGCCCGTGTTCGAGGTCGCGGCCAACCGTGCGGGTCATGCGTTGCTCGTCGGCATGCTATAGGCGAACCTTAACACGCGCGAATCGCGACCCACAAGCCAGCACCCCCCAAGCGAGACGACATGGCCCCGGTCCGGTGTCTGGTCGTGGACGACGAAGCAATGCTGCGCAGGGTGCTGGTGCGGGTCCTGTCGTCCGCGGGGTACGAGGTCGCGGAGGCGGCGTCGGGCCTCGAGGCGCTCGACCGGTTGGGCAAGCAGCCCTTCGAGCTGGTGATCTCCGACATCCATATGCCCGGGATGGACGGCGTCCAGCTGCTCGCGCAGGTGCGGGCGCTGTATCCGGACGTGGGCGTGGTCATGATCACGGCGGTCAGCGACGTCCGGACGGCGGTGGCCTGCCTCAACCAGGGCGCGCTCGACTACGTTCCCAAGCCGTTCCAGGTGGACGAAGCGCTCGCCCGCGTGCGCCAGGCGCTGGAGCGGCGGCGGCTGATCCTCGAGAACCGCGACTACCAGCGGAACCTCGAGCGGCGGGTGCGCGAGCAGGCCGAGAAGATCCGCGACCTGTTCGTGCTCGGGGTGCAGACGCTCGCCCACGCGCTCGAAGCCAAGGATCCCTACACCAGCGGCCACTCGATGCGGGTGGCGCTGTACAGCGCCGCGATCGCCACCGAGCTGCGGCTCGCGCCCGAACAGGTGGCGGAGGTGCGGCTCGGCGCGGAGCTGCACGACGTCGGCAAGATCGGCGTGCGCGAAGCCGTGTTGCTCAAGCCCGGCCGCCTCGACGAAGAGGAGTACCTGCACATCATGCAGCACACGCTGATCGGCGAGCGGATTCTCCAGCCGCTGCTCCAGGACCACCCGGCGGTGCTCGGCATCGTCCGCTCGCACCATGAGCGCTACGACGGGGCCGGGTTCCCCGACCGGATTGCGGGCGACGCCATCCCGCTCGCGGTGCGCATCGTCACCGTGGCCGACACGTTCGACGCGATGACGACGGCGCGGCCGTACCGGCAGGCGCGCGAGCCGCGCTCGGGCAGCGAGGAGCTGTCGCGCTGCGTCCGGACCCAGTTCGATCCCGACGTGGTGGCCGCGTTCCGGCGCGCCTTTCCCGATCCGTCCACCCTGCCGATCGCCACGGCGCCCGGCCCGCTGCCGGACGGCGCGCCGCCGGCGACCTGAGGTGGCCATGATGCGCTCGGTGTCGGGGCTGCGGGGCATCGTGGGCACGGACCTCGTTCCCGACGTGGTGCGCCGCTACGCGGGCGCGTTCGGGACGTTCCTGCGCGGCGCCGGCGGCTCGGCGGTCGGCATCGCGCGCGACTCGCGTCAGTCGGGCCCGGCGTTCGCTGCGGTCGCGGCCGAGGCGCTGGCGGCCGCGGGCCTGGACGTCGTGGACTTCGGCATGATCCCGACGCCCACGGCGCAGCTCGGCGTGGAGAAGCTCGGTCTCGCGGGCGGCATCGTCGTGACGGCGAGCCACAACCCGGTCGAGTGGAACGCGCTCAAGTTCATCGGCCCGGGCGGCCGGTTTCTGAGTCGCGGCGAGGCGGACGCCTTCTTCGGCCTGGTGGACGGCGGCGGCGCGATCGTGGCGCCGCGCGCCGGCGCCATCCGCGCGGATCCCGGCGCCGTGGGCCGCCATCTCGACCTGCTGCTCGGTCTGCCGTGGCTCAACGTCGGCGCGATCCGGGACCGCCGGTTCACCGTCGCGCTCGACTGCGTGCGCGGCGCCGGCGCGACGATCATGCCCGAGCTGCTGGAGCGGCTGGGCTGCGCGATGCACGCGATCAACCTGGAGCCCGACGGACGATTCCCGCGCGAGCCGGAGCCGATTCCCGAGCACCTCGGCGAACTGAGCGGGGCGGTGCGGGCCGCGGGGGCCGACATCGGGTTCGCCGTCGATCCGGACGTCGACCGGCTCGCGATCGTGAGCGAGACGGGAGAGCCGATCGGCGAGGACTACACGCTCGCCTTCGCCGTGCGCGCGGTGGTCTCGCGCAAGCCGGGGGCCGTGGTCACGAACCTGTCGACGAGCCTGGTGGTCGACGACGCCGCGGCGGCGTACGGCCTGGTGGTGGATCGCGCGCCCGTCGGCGAGGCGAACGTGGTCGAGCGGATGACGATGCGCAGCGCGGTGGTGGGCGGCGAGGGCAACGGCGGCGTGATTCTGCCGGAGGTGCACCTCGGCCGCGACGCTCCGGTCGCCGCCGCGCTCGCGCTGGCGCTGCTGGCGCAGGGCCGGAGCGTCAGCGGGATCGTGAACTCCGCGCCCCGCTACGCTATTGTTAAAGCCAAGCTCGACCGACCTGCCGGCTCGCTGGAGTCCTGGTACGCCGCCCTCGGAGACCGGATGCCCGGGGCGACCGCGGATCGCCAGGATGGCCTGCGTCTTGCGTTGCGGGATCGGTGGATGCATTGCCGACCGTCCGGCACCGAGCCGGTGGTCCGGATCATCGCGGAGGCGCCGACGCGCGCCGATGCGGAAGACCTGGTCGAGCGCGGCCGCGCCGCGCTGGCTGAAATGAGGGGGTAGCGATGTGTGGTATCGTCGGGTACGTGGGCCCCAAGCAGGCGACGCCGCTGCTGATCGACGGTCTCAAGCGTCTGGAGTACCGCGGGTATGACTCGGCCGGCATCGCGGTGATCGCGGACGGCCGGTTGGTGGTGCAGAAGGCCGCCGGCAAGATCGCGACGCTCGAGTCTCAGCTCAACGGCAGCATTCTCAAGGGAACCACGGGCATCGCGCACACCCGCTGGGCGACGCACGGCGCGCCGACCACGCGCAACGCGCACCCGCACGCCGATTGCTCCGACACCATCGCCGTGGTGCACAACGGGATCATCGAGAACAGCAGCGCGCTGCGGACCATGCTGGTCGAACGCGGCCACAAGTTCAACTCCGAGACCGACACCGAGGTGATCGCGCACCTGATCGAGCAGTTCTATCAGGGATCGCTGGAAGACGCGACGGCGGCCGCGCTGCGCGAGCTCGAGGGCGCGTACGGCATCGCGGTCGTTTCGGCCCGGGAGCCGGGCGTCATCGTCGCCGCGCGGAAGGGCAGCCCGCTGCTGGTGGGCATCGGCGTGGGCGAGAATTTCGTGGCGTCCGACCCGTCGGCGGTCCTGGCCTACACCCGCTCCGTCATCTACCTCGACGAGGGCGAGCTGGCGGTGGTGCGGGCGGACGGGCACCACATCCGCGACCGGCACGACGTCCCGCTCACCAAGGAGATCAGCCAGATCGACTGGGACCTGGCGACGATCGAGCGGAGCGGCTTCTCGCACTTCATGCTGAAGGAGATCTGCGAGCAGCCCGAGAGCGTGCGGAACACGCTGCGCGGCCGCCTGCTCGAGGACGACGGCACGGCGCGGCTGAGCGGCCTCAACCTCACCGAGCAGGACCTCGCCAAGATCGACCGGATCGTGATCACGGCGTGCGGCACGTCGTGGCACGCGGCGCTGGTCGGCGAGTACATGATCGAGGACCTCGCGCGGATCCCGGTGGAGGTCGAGTACGCGTCCGAGTTCCGCTACCGCAGCCCGATCGTCGATGCGCGGACGCTGGTGATCGTGATCTCGCAGTCGGGCGAGACGGCCGACACGCTCGCGGCGATGCGCGAGGCCAAGCGGCGCGGCGCGCGGACGCTGGGCATCGTCAACGTGGTGGGCAGCACGATCGCCCGCGAGGTCGAGGGCGGCATCTACCTGCACGCCGGCCCCGAGATCGGGGTGGCGTCCACCAAGGCGTTCACCAGCCAGATCGTGGCGCTCGCGATGTTCACGCTGCGGCTGGCCCGGGTACGCAGCCTGTCCATCCTCCAGGGCCGGGAGATCGTCCACGCGCTCGAGAAGCTGCCCGGGCAGCTCGAAGACGTGCTCGCCAAGCGCGGAGAGATCGAGCAACTCGCCGAGCGGTATGTCCGCGCGACCAACGTGCTGTACTTGGGCCGCGGCTACAACTTCCCGGTCGCGCTGGAGGGCGCGCTCAAGCTGAAGGAGATCAGCTACATCCACGCGGAAGGCTATCCGGCGGCGGAGATGAAACACGGCCCCATCGCGCTGATCGACGAGCTGATGCCGGTCGTGTTCATCGCGCCGCGCGACGGCGTCCACGGCAAGATCGTCTCGAACATCGAGGAAGTCCGCGCGCGCGGCGGCCGGGTGATCGCGGTGGTGACCGAGGGCGACAAGGCCATCACGCCGCTGGTCGACCACGTGATCGCGATCCCCGAGACGATGGACATGCTGACGCCGGTCCTGACGTCGGTGCCGCTCCAGCTGCTGGCGTACTACGTCGCCGTGCGGCGGGGCTGCAACGTGGACCAGCCGCGCAACCTGGCCAAGAGCGTCACGGTCGAGTAGCGGTGCGGGTCGTGGTGCAGCGCGTGAGCCGCGCTGCCGTTCGCGTGGACGGCGCAACCGTCGGGGCGATCGGGCGCGGCTTCGTCGTTCTGGCCGGCTTCACCGCGGCGGACGCGGAGCCCGCGCTGCGCTGGATGGCCGAGAAGGTCGTCGGCCTGCGGGTGTTCGGCGACGCCGAGCAGAAGATGAACCTGGCGCTCGCCGACGTCGGCGGCGCACTGCTGGTGATCTCCCAGTTCACGCTCTACGGCGACGCGCAGAAGGGCCGCCGCCCTTCGTTCATCGGCGCGGCGCCGCCGGAGGTGGCCGAGCCGCTGTACGAGCGGTTCGTCGCCCTGCTGCGCGAGCTCGGCGCCACCGTCGAGACCGGCCGGTTCGGCGCGATGATGGACGTCGAGCTGGTGAACGACGGTCCCGTCACGCTGCTGCTCGAGCGATGATCCCCGTCGTGCTGGCCTCGCAATCCCCCCGGCGCCGCGAGCTGCTCGGACTGCTCGGCATCGTCCCCGAGGTGGCGCCCGCCAACATCGAGGAAGTGCACCGCGCGGGCGAGACGCCGACCCAGTACGTGCTGCGCCTGGCGCGCGAGAAGTGCGAGGCGGTGCGGCGACCCGGCGCGGCCGTCATCGCCGCGGACACCACCGTGGCGCTCAAGGGCCAGTTGTTGGAGAAGCCCCGCGACGCCGGTGACGCGGCCCGGATGCTCGCGCTGCTCGCGGGGACGAGCCATCAGGTGCACACCGCGATCGCGGTGGCGTTCGACGGCGGCGCGGCGAGCGGTGTCGAATCGACGCGGGTGTGGTTTCGAAACGTCACGGCCGTGGAGATCGAGCGGTACGTCGCAACCGGCGAGCCGATGGACAAGGCCGGCGCCTACGGCATCCAGGGTTACGGCGCGGTGCTCGTCGAGCGCATCGAGGGAGACTACTTCACCGTCATGGGGCTCGGCCTGGCGCGCCTCATCGGGCTGCTCGCCGAGGTCGGGCTGGAGTACCGCTTCGGTCAGGGGCTCGCGCGCCGCGGGTAGCCGCGGAGCGCGAGCGCGACCTTTTCCGCCACTTGGTCCACGGTGATGCGCTCCATGCGGCCGGGTCGGTAGGACATGTCCACCGGGTAGTCCTCGCCGGGATCGCCGTAGGCATCAATCAGCAGGTCGTGGAACCGCCGGTACGGTCCGACGCGCTTGGGGTTGGTGTATCCGAACAGACCCACGGCCGGCACGTTCATCGCGACGCACATGTGGAACGGGCCGGTGTCCGGCGCCACGACCACGTCGCACGCCTCGAGCAGCGCGAGCGTGGCGCGCAAGCCGCAGCCGAGCGCGTTGATGGGCCGGGCGTCGGTCGCGGCGAGGAGCGCGGTTGCGGCGGCCGATTCGATCGGCGACGTGTCGCCTAACAGCACGACTCGCGCGCCGTGGTCGGCGCGCAGCCGGGTGGCGAGGGCGCCGTAGCGCGCCGGCATCCAGTTCTTGGCCGGCTTGCTGGTCGCGACCACGAAGCCGACCAGCGGCCGGCCGGCATCCGCCACGTTGGCCCGCGCCTGGGCGCGCTCCGCGTCGGTGGGCGCGAGGCCCCACTCCGGTTCGCCGTGCGGCACGCCGATCGCGTCGAGGAACTCGAAGAACTGGTCCTGGATGTGGCGCTGCGGCCGCGGCGGGATGCGGCGGGTGGTGAACAGCCAGTTGAGGTCGCGCGCCCGAGCCACGTCGAAGCCCAGCTTGATGGGCGCGCGCGCCATCCACGTGATGAGCCCGGCCTTGAAGTACGGCTGGAGGTCGAGCACCAGGTCGAACGGCCGCCGCCGGAGCTCGCCCCACACGTCCACGAAGCCGCGCCAGCCCTTCTTTCGGTCGAACGGGATGATCTCGTCCACGGCGGGGTGGCCGCGCACCAGGAGCGCCGGCCCGGGCTGAAGCACCCACGAGAGGTGCGAGGCGGGCGCGTGAGCCTTGATCGCGGTGACGACCGGCAGGACGTGCACGGTGTCGCCGAGCGCGGAGAGCATCACGACGCCGATGCGATTGGCGGGCGGAATCACGCGGGAGTTAGCTTTGCCCCATGAATGACGGCATTGGCGCGCTGATCGCGCAACTGGCGCAGACGAATATCGAGTTGTGGCACGAGGAGGACAAGGCGCGCGTGGACGACGACGGCCGGGTGGCCGCCGCGAAGCGCGCGATCGACCGTCTCAACCAGCAGCGCAACGACCTGATCGAGCGGATCGACGCGGAGGTTCGGCGGCTGGCGGGCGGCGGCTCCGCGCTGGGCAAGCGGAAGGCCGGCCGCCGTCCCCGGGCCCCGAGGCGGCGGCGTGGCTGAGACGGTCGGGTGGCTCGCCGATAAGCTCAGCATCGTCGAGCTCAAGATCTACCACATGGCCGAGCAGGAGCGGCGCGCGGACGCGTCGGCGGCGTTTCGGGCCCGGTGCAGGGCGCGCCTGGCGGTGCTGCGCGAGCAGCGCGACGACCTCGAGGCGGAGCTGACGGCGTTGCTCGGCGACATCGCGCGCGGAACGATCGTGCCCAAGGTGTACCGTCAGTTCAAGATGTACAACGATCCGCAGTACCGCTCGCCGGGGAACGCCTAGGCGCCGCCGTAGGCCTCGCGCCACCGCTCCACCTTCGCCAGCACGTCGTCCACGCCGATGCGCGCCATGCGGCCGGCGCGGTGCGCCATGGAGATCGGATAGTCGTCGCCCGGCTCGCCGTAGGCGTCCACCAGCAGGTCATGGAACTTCCGATAGGGCCCGACCCGCTTCGGGTTGTTGTAGCCCATCAGGCCGATCACGGGCCGGTCGAGCGCAACGGCCATGTGCAGGGGGCCGGTGTCCAGCGACACCACCAGCGCGGACGCGTCGAGCAGTCCGACCAGGTCGCGCAGGCCGCACCCCAGCGTCGAGGCGGGGCGGTGGCGCGCGCGGGCCATGATCGCCTGCTCGGTCGCGCGCTCGCGCGCCGAACGCCCGCCGGCGAGGACGACCGTGCACCGGTCGGCCAGCGCGTCGGCGAGGCCGGCCCAGCGCTCGGGCAGCCACTCCTTCTCCGGGTGGCTGGCCCCGATCACCAGCGTGACGAGCGGCCGCCCGGCCGCCTGAAGCGGCGCGAGGAACGCCCGCTGCGCGTCGCGCTCGTGGGGCCACGGTCCGAGGTTCCACCGCACGGGCTCCGGCGCGACGCCTAACGCATCGAGGAACTCGAAGTACTGGTCCTGCACGTGCTGCGGCGGGTGCGGGGCGATGCGGTGCGTGGTGGCGAGCCAGTTGAGGTCGCGCGCGCGCGCGCGGTCGAAGCCGAGCTTGACGGGCGCGTCGAGCAGCTTCGTCAGCACGCCGGCCTTGAAGTAGACCTGCAGGCCGAGCGCGAGGTCGAGACGGCCGGCCAGGCGGCGGCGCACGTCGCCGTACGCGTGGCGTCCGCGCGCCTTGTCGAACACCACGATCTCGTCCACGTCGGGATGGCCGCCCACCAGCGACGCGGGGCCGGGCTGGAGTATCCAGGCGATGCGGATGCCCGGGGCGTGGCGCTTGAGCGCGGTCACGACCGGCAGCACGTGCACGGCGTCGCCCAGGGCGCTCATCATCACGATGCCGATGCGCGCGGTCGAGGACCGAGTGAGCGGCGAGAGGCCGGGGACGGCCGCCATCAGCGCCCCGCAGCCGAATCGTACGCGGCGAAAAACGCCGCGCGGTCGTCGGCGGCCAGCTTCGGCCCGTGGTGCGCGTTCCACTTGTCCCAGGAACGCATGAAGCGCCGCAGATTCGCGCGCTGCGCGCGCCGGTCGTCCGGCGCGGCGCCGTTGCAGGTGTCCACGTCCAGGAACGCCACACCCGGTTGCGCGCCCACAGCCGTGTGCTCCGCGGCGGTCACCAGCACGTTGCGGAGCTGGAGGTCCGGATGCACGAAGCCGGCCGCGTGGAGCCGCCGCACCGTGCGGCCGACGGCGTCGAACACGGCGCGGCGCGCGTCTCCGATGGGCGGCGTCGGGCCGAACATCAGGGCCGCGAGGTCCACGCCGGCCAGCCGCTGCGTCGCGACGTCGGCGGTGTGGCTCAGCGGTCCGAGGTACGCGACGCCGGCCAGCACGGCGGGCGTGGGGATGCCGGCGGCGGCGAGACGGCGGGCGACGTCGATCTCACGGAGGAACCGGTAGCGGTGGCCGAGAAAGCGGTCTTGTGACACGAACCGGATGACGCCGCCGCGGTGCGCGTGGCGGACCACGGCGCGCGTGTCGCCGAGGCTGACGCCGAAGGCGGCGCCGCGGCCCTGGAAGACGTCGTGATCGGGGCGTGCCGCGGCCCACGCGTAGAGCGAGGGCGCGTTCGCGAGCGCGTCCTGGACGGCGGCGGCCACGTCGCGGCGCGCGACCGCGAAGCCGCGCCCCGAGCCGGTGCGCCAGGTGACGAAATCGGTGGGAAGGGCTACGTGAGGCGCAATCAGTGCTTGACGAGGAAGACGGGTACCAGCTGTTCCTTGTTCTTCACCTTGAGCGGCTCGCGCGCCTCCGACTTGGGCTTCTTCTTGAGCCGCGCGTACAGCGCGTCGGACACGAGGATCTCGCGCTTCGCCGCGTTGGAGCACAGCCGGGACGCGGTGTTCACCGCGTCGCCGAGCACCGTGTACTCGAGGCGCTGCTCCGAGCCGATGTTGCCGGCGAACACGTTGCCGCTGTTGATGCCGATGCCGATCTGGACCGCGGGCTTGCCCGACTGCTTCCAGTGCTCGTTCAACTCGGTGAGCTTCTGCTGCATCTCGATGGCCGCCTGCATCGCGTTGTCGGCGTCCTCAGGCGTGCCGATCGGCGCGCCCCACAGCGCCATGATCGCGTCGCCGATGAACTTGTCGAGCGTGCCGCCGTAGCGGAAAATGATGTCCACCATCTCGGTGAAGTACTCGCGCAGCATCTGCGCGACGTCGTCGGGGTCCATCTTCTCCGACATGGACGTGAAGCCGCGGATGTCGGAAAACAGGATCACCACTTCCTTCTTGGTGCCCTGGTCCAGCTTCATCTCGCCGCCGTGCGCGGCGATCGTCTTGGCCACGTCGGGCGAGAAGAACCGCTGGAAGTTCGACAGCACGAGCGCCTCGTGCCGCAGCCGCTCGGCCAGGGCGTTGTTCTCGATGGCGACCGAGGCGACGCCCGAGAACCCGATCAGGAAGTCGAGGTCGTCGTCGCGGTAGGCGTGCGTCGCGGTGCGGTTGTCCACGTACATCACACCCAGAATGGCGCCGTCCGACGCCATCAGCGGCGCGCACATGGCCGATCGCACCTGCTGCTGGACGATGGTGCCGCCCTTGAGGCGCTGGTCTTCGGCCGCGTTGTCGGTCAGCAGCGCGACGCGGTCGGTCACCACCGGCCCGATGATGCCCTTGGGCACGCGGCTCGAGGCGGTGCCGCCGAGCCGGCTCTTGGAGATGCGCGGCACCATGGTCTCGGTCGTGGATCCCATCAGGATCGAGACGTAGTCCACGGCCATCACCTGGAAGCTCATGTCGGCGATGGACTCGAGCAGCTTGTCGACGTCCTGCTGGCGCGAGAGCGCCTTGGAGATCTCGAGCAGCAACTCGAGCTTCTTGGCGCTCTTGGCGGTCTCGGTGGTCGCGAGCGTGTCTTCGGGAACGCCCTGCGCGCTCTCGAGTGAGAGGCGCTTGACCTTCCCCGACAGCGCGATGTCGGCGCCGACCGGCAACTGGCGCACGATGGTCGCGGCGGCCGGCTTCGGCGCCCCGGCACCCGCGGTGGCCGCCAGCGGCTGCGGCGCCGTGGCCTGCTTCGCCACCTCGCGGACGTAGAAGGACACCTTCCCGAACATCACGACGTCGTTGGGCTGGGCCACCGCCTCGGTGACGCGGCTGCCGTTCAGGAACGTCCCGTTCGAGGAGCCGAGATCCTTGATCAGCACGCCGCCGTCCTGGAGCGTCACCTGCGCGTGCTGGCGGGAGATCGTCGGATCGTAGATGGGGACATCACTGTTGACGGCCCGGCCCACGATGAGCGTGGCGCCGGGCTTTACGTCCACCGTTTGCTCACCGGCGGTACTGACCAGCTTGAAGGCTTCGGCCATGGTTTTCGGGGCTCCGAACCAAGAAATATGTTCGGCGCGCTGGGGTGGCGCTAGCTGGCGGAGGCGTCCTTCCGGGCGGCGAGCGCGACGGCCCGAAGCGGCGCCCGGGCCTTGGCTTCGGTCTCGGCCAGCTCGCGGGACGGCACCGAGTCGCTGACGATCCCGGCGCCGGCCTGCACGAGCACCCGGTCGGGCAGCACCACGCAGGTGCGGATGGCGATGGCCGTGTCGAGCGTCCGGGCGCCCCAGCCGATGTAGCCGACCGCGCCGGCGTACGGGCCGCGGCGGACCGGCTCGAGCGCGTCCAGCAGCTCCATGGCGCGCACCTTGGGCGCCCCGGACACCGTCCCGGCCGGGAAGCAGGCCTTGAGCGCGTCCACCGCGTCGCGGCCCTCCGCCAGCGTGCCGCGGACTTCCGAGACCAGGTGCTGCACGTGCGCGTAGCGCTCGACGGCCTCGGATTCCACGACGCGCACCGATCCGAACGTCGCGACGCGACCCACGTCGTTGCGGCCGAGGTCCACGAGCATCCGGTGTTCGGCCAGCTCCTTGGCGTCGGCGAGCAGGTCGGCGGTGAGCTCGGCGTCGGCGTCGGGCGTGGCGCCGCGCGGGCGGGTCCCGGCGATGGGCCGCACCGTGATGTCGCCGTTCTCGACGCGGACCAGCACCTCGGGCGAGCTGCCCACGATGGCGAACTCGTCCAGGGCGAGATGGTACAGGTAGGGCGCGGGATTCAGGGCGCGCAGGTACCGGTAGAGCAACAGCGGATCCACCGCGGCGCGGACATCGGTGCGCCGCGACAGCACCGCCTGAAAGATGTCGCCGGCGGCGATGTGCTCCTTGAGCCGGGTCACGCCGGCCATGAACTGCTCCGGCGGGTAGCTGCTGACGCCCTCGGCCGGCTCGATGGCCTCGTCGAGGTCGAGCGGGGCGAGCGCGTGGGGCGACCTCAACCGGGCGGTCCAGGCGTCGAGTCGATCCTCCGCCGCGTCGTGCAGCCGCTCCCGTGCGGCGACGGTGGCGCCCTCGGGCACGTCGACGCTCGCGACCAGGCTCGCGCGTCCCAGCAGGTTGTCGAGCACCACCACCGTGTCGGCGATCATGAAGACGGCGTCGGGAAGATCCGGATCGGCGGCGGGCCCGCCGGGCAGGCGCTCGAGCGTGCGGACGACGTCGTAGCTCGCGTAGCCGACGGCGCCGCCGCTGAACCGGGCCGCGGGCGACTCGCCCGCCGGGCGCCGCCGGCGCACCATGTCGCCGATGTGGCCGAGTGGGTCGGGTGCCGGGCCGAACGGCCGCCATCCGTCGGTGGGCGTCCAGCGGTCCGCGCGGCCGCCACGGTAGCGCCACGCTTCGCCCGGCTCGGTGCCGAGGAAGGTGTAGCGCGCCCAGCGTTCGCCACCCACCATCGATTCGAACAGAAACGCGAACGGCGGCCGGGCGAGCTTGGCGAGGACGGCGACCGGCTGGTCGGCGTCGAGGGCGAGCGAGCGCACCAGGGGCACGACGCCGCCCCGTGCCGCTCTCGCCACCCACGCGTCCCGTTGGTGATATTGCGTCATGCGCCGGATCCGGATCGCGGTTGGCTGCGCCGCGCTCGCGCTCGTCGGCGCGCGGCGCGCAGCGGCACAGCAATGGGACAGCCCGGAAGCGCTGGCGCTGGTGCAGCGCGCGATCGCGCGGCGCGGCGCCTCACTCGCCGACACCGCGCTCACCGACTTCAGCGCCCGCGCCCACGGCTTCGTGTTCTTCCTTGGGCAAATCGGGGAAGGGCTGTCGGAGCCGCCGCGCCTCATCAAGGCCGACCAGCTCGAGCTGGAAGTGTACTGGCGCGCGCCGGACCGCAGCAAGCAGATCATCATCGGCTGGCGCAATCACCCCTACCTGCCGACCGACATCAACTATCACCGCGACCATCTCGGCATCGCGATGAACAACTTCGCCGACCGCATTCGTCTCGGCGAAGGCGACGAGGTGCGCGATGTCCCGCACCCGCTCTCGCCCGGCGCGCCCGCGCTCTATCAGTACGCGCTGGTCGATTCGCTCGAGATCCGGCTCCCCGATCGCGCGATCGAGGTGTACGAGCTGCGAGTGCGGCCGCGCGACTTCGCCGCGCCGCGCATCGTGGGCTCGCTGTTCATCGATCGCACGTTCGGCGATCTGGTGCGCATGACGTTCAACTTCACGCGCGGCGCCTACCTCGACGCACAGCTCGAGGACATCTCGGTCTCGATCGAAAACAGCCTGTGGGACGGGCGGTTCTGGCTGCCGGTGCACCAGGAGATCGAGATCCGGCGCCGTGCCACCTGGCTCGACTTCCCGGCCCGGGGCATCATCCGCGGCCACTGGGACATCGACAGCTACCGGTTCAACCAGGGCGTGCCGGATTCGGTGTTCCGCTTCGGGCCGGAGATCGTTGCGGCGCCGGCGGCGGTGCGCGACACGTTCCCATGGACCGATTCGCTCGATGCGGCGGTGCGCGACGTCGCGCAGCCCGCCCGGCTCGCCGACTTCGCGAAGATCCGCGCGCAGGCGACCGCGATCGCGATGGGCCACGTGCTCACGCGGCTCAACCAGACCGAGTTCGCCGGCGTGTCGGTGTCCGACTTCGCGCACGTCAATCGGGTGGAGGGGCTCGCCCTGGGCGCGGGGCTCGACCACCGGTCGGCCGATCTGGCCAACGTGCTGCGCCTCAAGGTCGGCGCGGCTACCGCCACCCCGCTCCTGGTCGGCGGCGCGAGCGTGTCCTCGCGGCACGGGCCGGTCACCTACCAGGCGGGCGGGTTTCGCGAGGTCCGCGACATGGGCGACGTGCCGGTGGTCTCGGGCGTGATGAACTCGCTGCTCGCGCAGGAGTTCGGCGTGGACTACGGGGATTACTCCCTGGCCAGCGGCGGCAGCGCGTCGGTGACGCGCGCATTGTCCGGCCGCACCACGCTTGGGCTCTCGCTCGGCTACGAGCGCGTGGATTCGCTCGCGGTCCACTACCGCTGGGCGCGGGGAGCCTTCGACCGTCCCAATCCCGGCGCCGACGCCGGCGACTACGGCGTGGCGCGGCTCAGCCTGGCGCGCCGGTCGGGGTCGTTCGCCACCGAGCGGGAGCTTTCGGGCCGCGCCGAGCTCGAGGCGGCGACCGGCGCGCGCGAGTACGCACGGGCGTACGGCGAACTGCGCTGGCAGATCCCCGCCGGGCCCACGCATGTCATCATCCGTGCCGCCGGCGGCGCGGCCACCGCGGACCTGCCCCGGCAGCGCGCCTTCCTGTTAGGCGGGCGCGGCACGCTGCTGGGCGAGCCGTTCCGGTCCGCCGCCGGCCGCGCCATGGCCTGGACGTCGGCGGAATGGCAATTCCCGATACCGGCGCCCGCCGTTCCGCTCGGCTCCTACGGCGGGACCGGCAGGACGGCGACCCTCGCCCCGTGGGTCGCCCTGGGATGGACCGGCGGCGCGATCGCGGGGCTGCCCGCCGCGCCGACGCGCGGGGCGCGGGCGTCGGTCGGGGTGGGTCTCGGATTGCTGCACGATCTGCTGCGCGTGGACGCCGGCGTGGACACGCGAACCGGCCGATTCGCGGGTTCGGTGGACGTCAGCCGGGTGTTCTGGGACATCCTGTAGCGCGAGACGCGCGAGCGTCTTACGCCCGAGCCGCGCCCGGCGCTATCTTCAATCTCCATGGCGGAGCGCCCATTCCCTGACGAGTGGCTGGTCACGACCGTCTCGACGCTGCTGTCGCCGGAGGCGGTCGCCGCGCTGCGCAAGGTCGCCGAGCCGGGGAAGTCGCTGTGGGAGATGGCCACCGCCGGCAACCACGCAACCGACGAGCAGATCCTCTCGGCCCTCGCCACCCGCTGCCGCCTCAAGATCGCCGACCTGAAACCCGAGATCCGCGTTAAGGAACTCGTGCCCGAGTCCCTCGCGCGGCGCTACCATGTGTTGCCGCTGCGGGCGACCGACTCCTACCTCGAGATCGCTACCGCCAACCCGTTCGACCTCGACATGGAGAAGTCGCTGGCGTTCGCCACCGGCCGCGAGGTGCGCATCCTGCTGGCTTCGCCCGCCAAGCTGGTGGCCGCGACGGACGAGTTGTATCGCCCCGAGAACGTGGTCGAGAAGCTGCTCGAAGGCATGGAATCCGGCACCGAGGTCACGCAGCTCGAGGACGACGCGCCGCCGGACGAAATCCAGATCAGCGCCGAGGAGGCGAGTCAGCGGCCGGTGGTGCGGCTGGTGGACCTGATTCTCTCCGAAGGCATCCTCAGCCGGGCGAGCGACATTCACATCGAGCCCGAAGAGGGCGGCTTCGCGGTGCGCTACCGCATCGACGGCGTGCTGCGCCAGGTCATGAAGATCCCGCGCGCCGCCGGGTTCCCGCTGGTCTCGCGCATCAAGATCATCAGCAACCTCGACATCGCCGACCGGCTCAGGCCGCAGGACGGCCGGGCCCGCGTCGCGGTGAACGGCGTCCCGGTCGACCTGCGCGTCTCGACCCTGCCGGCGTCGATGGGCGAGAAGGTCGTGATCCGCGTGCTCGACTCGCGGTCCAACGTCCTCTCGCTGGAGGCGTTAGGCCTCAACACCGACGAGATGGACGGATTCAAGGCGCTGCTGAACAACCACGAGGGGATTCTGCTGGTCACGGGCCCGACCGGGTCGGGCAAGACCACCACGCTCTATTCGGCGATCCGTTCCATCCAGACCGGCAAAACCAACATCGTGACGGTCGAGGACCCGGTGGAGTACCGGATCCAGGGCATCGTGCAGGTGCAGGTGCACGAAAAGGCCGGCCTCACGTTCGCGAGCGCACTGCGCTCGATCCTGCGCCAAGACCCCGACGTGGTGCTGGTCGGCGAGGTGCGCGACCGCGAGACCGCGCAGATCGCGGTCCAGGCGTCGCTCACCGGCCACCTGGTGCTGTCGACGCTCCACACCAACGACGCCGCGAACGCGGTCACCCGGCTGGTGGACATCGGCATCGAGCCCTACAAGATCGCGGCGTCGCTGCGCGGCGTCGTCGCGCAGCGGCTGATGCGGCGTCTCTGCCCCACCTGCAAGGAAGTGGCGGTCGAGGCCATCCCCGCCAAACTCACGCGGTGGATCCCTCCCGGCACGCCGCTGTACCGCGCGGCCGGTTGCCCGGAGTGCGCGATGACCGGGTTCCGGGGACGGTTCTGCATCGTGGAAGTGCTCACGGTCTCGCCCGAGGTGGAGCGGGTCATCGGCAGCGGCGCGCCGGCCGACCGGATCGCCGAGGCGGCGCACGCCGCCGGGATGCGCAGCCTGTGGGAGAGCGGCGTGGCCCACATCCTGCGCGGCGAGTCCAGCGTGGATGAGCTGATGCGGGTCGTGGATGTGCCGTTCGACGGAGAAGCATCCGAAGCCGCCGCGGCGGCCGCCGCCTCACCGGCGCGCCCTGCGCGCGGGTCGCAGCGTCAGACGGCGCCGAGCATCGCGCTGGGGACGGACGGCACGGCGGTGGAGCCGACGTTCGAGGGCTCGTCCGAAGCGTTCGAGCTGCTCGACAGCATCGGCAAGGCGCCGCGCATCACGCAGATCCCGGCCAAGGTGCTGCTGGTGGACGACGAGGACCAGCTGCGGCGCGTGATGAAAGACATTCTCGAGCGCGACGGCTTCGTGGTGGAGGAGGCGCGCGACGGCATCCAGGCGCTCGACCAGGTGGACAAGTTCGGCCCCGACGTGGTGGTGCTGGACCTCAACCTGCCCGGCCTCGACGGCTACGGCGTGCTCTCGCACCTCCGCTCGCGGCCGGCCACGGTCAACGTGCCGGTCATCGTGCTCACGGCCAAGGGCGACGAGGACAACGAGGTCCGCGTGTTCGAGTTGGGCGCGGACGATTTCCTCACCAAGCCCTTCCGCGCCCGCGCTCTCTCGGCGCGGCTCGACGCCGTGCTCAATCGGCGCCGCTTCTCCGCCTAGCAGATCCCCAACGATGACGGCCGTCGTGGTGCGCTACGTGGACGTGTACGTGGCGCGGCGCCGCCGTGGCGGGCGCGGATACGAGATTCTCGTGCTGCGCCGCGCGCCGGACCGCACCCGCGCCGGCTCCTGGGAAGCGATCCACGGCTCCATCGAGCGGGGCGAGCGCCCGGAGCGGGCGGCGCAACGGGAGCTGCGCGAGGAGACGGGACTGGTGCCGGCGCGGTTCTACAACTTGAGCCGCGTCGAGGCGTTTTACGAGCACGCGCCGGGCCGGATCGTGCTGATTCCGGCATTCGCCGCGCTGGTCGCGGCCGGCGCCGCCGTGACGTTGTCGGGGGAACACGACCGCGGCGCATGGCTGACGCCCGCGCGGGCGGCCCGGCGGTTCGTGTGGCCTCGGTCGGCGCGCGCGGTGGCCGACCTGGTGCGGCTGCTGCGGGGCGGCTCCGCCGGCACCGTCGAAGACGTGCTGCGCGTCGGCTAGCCGGCCGCGCCTTCGCCCAGCGCCGCCGCGGCGGCGCTCCGCAGGTCCCGCAAATTGAACGGCTTCACGAGCAATCGCATCCGGATCGGGGTCTCGCCGGTCGCGCGGCGCTGGTCGCTCGTCGCGACGATGGTGCGCGGCGCCAGCTCCGGGTGCGCGCGGACCAGCGCGGCGGCGAACGGCTCGCTGCCGGCCGCAAGGCGCAGGTCCGTGATCACCAGGTCGTAGGGCATGGCCGCCGCGAGCCGCAGCCCGTCGGTGCCGTCGGCGGCCACGTCCACCTGATGGCCCTCCTGGGTGAACAACACGGCGACCAGGCGGCGCACGGCGGGATCGTCGTCCACCACCAGGATCCGCGCGGTGCGGGCGGTCCGCGCCGCCGGCTCGGCTGCTCGGCGAGGCACCGGCGCCGGGCCGCCGGCCGGCAGGGCGAGCACGAAGGTGGCGCCGCCGCCCGGCTCGGAATCCACCCGCAACGTCCCGCCGTGCGACTCCGCGATGCCGAAGGAGAGAAACAGGCCCAGGCCGGTGCCTTCCCCGGGCGGCTTGGTCGTGAAGAACGGGTCGAAGATCTGCGCCGCGACGTCGGGCCCGATCCCGGGTCCTGAATCGGTGACCCGCAGGACGACCCGCTCGCCCTCGCGGTCCAGCGCGATCACGATCCGGCGCGCCGCGCCCTCGGGAAGGCCCGCCAGCGCCTGCCGGGCGTTGATGAGCAGGTTCAGCACCACCTGCTGGAGCTGGTCGCGGTTGCCGTGCACCGCCGGCACGTTGGGGGCGATCGCCGCCTCCACCGTGACGCCGGCCTGGCGCATCTCGTAGCCCAGCAGCAGCACGGTGCGCTGCACCACGTCGGCCAGGTCGACCGGCGCGCCCTCGGCGGGCGCCTTGCGGGCAAACGTGAGCAGGTTGCGCACGATGCGGCTGGCCCGCTCGGCCTGGTCGTTGATCACCCGGAGGTGCTCGCGCTCCGCCTCGCCGCCCTTGTGCTGCTCGAGCAGGAATTCGGACAGGCCCGCGATCGAGGTGAGCGGGTTGTTCAGCTCGTGCGCCACGCCGGAGACGAGCGTGCCGACCGACGCCAGCTTCTCGCTCTGGATGAGGTGCGTCTCGAGCGCCTTCTGGTCGGTGATGTCTTCGACCACGACGACCGCCGACGCGTCGTCGGTCGGGTGCTCGAGCGGCGCCGCGCCCACGCGGAAGATGCGCCCCCACCGCTCCGAGCGGCGCACCAGCGCCGGCGGACGCTCGCCCCGGGCCGCCGGCTCGATCAGCGGCTGGAGCGCGAGCACGTCGGCGAACAGCGATTCGCCCAGGCTCTTGCCCACCGCGCTCTGCACCGCCTGGCCGGTCATCTGGCCGATGGCCTGGTTCGCGCGCCGGATGGTGCCCTGATGGTCCACCAGCGCGATACCCTCGGCCAGTGCGTCGAAGGTGGCTTCCCACTGCTCCTTGCCCGCGCGCACCAGCTCGAACAGCTGCGCGTTGGTCAGTACCACCGCGGTGTGCGTCGCGACGGTCGAAAGCAGCCGGCCGTCCTCCGCGCTGAACGATCCGGCGCGCTTGTCCGCCACCGCCAGCGCGCCGATGGACACGCCGTGCGCGCGCAGCGGCGCCGCGACGGCGTTCTGGACCTCGAGATCGTCGAACAGCACCAGCGGCGTGGCGTCGGCGACGCGCCGCTCCAGCCGCTCGTAGCGCAGCGCGTCCATCATCGCGCCGCGCGACTCCGGGTTCACCCGGCGCCGCAGCGCGTGGCCGAGCGATCCCGTCGCGGCCACCGCCTCGAAGGTCTCCCGGTCGGGCGCGCTCAGCAGCACCAAGGCGCCCGAGCCGTCCACCACGTGCATCGCGTAGCGCGCCGCTTCCGCCACCACATGGTCGAAGCGCGGCGACGCCGACAGCACGTGGGAGAGTTCCTGGAGCGAGTGCAGCTCGATGAGCCGCCGGGACAGCTCGGCGGCGAGGCGGTCGCGGTCCTCGCGCAGCAGGGCGGCGCCGTCGCCGTGGCCGAGAAGCCGGCCGAGCCCGGCGCGCGCCGCGTTCACCAGCGACGTGAGCGGCGGCTGGCCGCGCTGGCGGGGGTTGGGGACGGGACCGCCGGTCGTGGGCCGCGCTCCTAGGGCCGGGCCGGCTGCGCCTGCTGCGCGCGCGAGCGCGCCCGCGACCGTTCGGCGTCGAGCAGCTGGAGCGACTGCTCCCAGGCGTCGGAGGTCGAATCGCCGTAGGCCACGGTGAACGGCCGCAGCACCTCGATGCCCGGCTCGAACACGTAGATCGCGGCCGCCTGCTGCCGCTGGTCGATTCGATTCTCCGCGAACCCGCTGGTGAGCGGAAGGATGGCCAGCGGACGGAACTCGCGCCCCTGGCTGGTCACGTAGATCTGGTCCGGGCTGAACTGCGTCCGCGGTTCCAGCGCGAAGAAGGTCACCATGAACAGGCTGGCGCTGTCGCTGCCGGCCGCGCGAGCCGCGGCCGCGATGGCCGCCGAACGGCTCTGGGCCAGCTCGTGCAGCGATTGGTAGGCGTCCGGCGCGAGCAGGCGGATCACCCGCTCGTCGAGCGGGAGCGCGCGGACCATGACCTGGCCGGTCACGAGCCGCACCCCGATCTGGTCCTGCCGCAGCGTCCCGTAGCCCGCCGGCGGCAGATCGCCGGCCTGGGCGAGGAGCGAGGGCGGCAGGGCCGCCAGCGCGGCCGCCGCCAGCGCGCCGCTAATCCAGGAAGGCGAGCACCGCATCGCGCAACTCCTCCGCGCCCTCCCGCGAGAGCGCGCTGGTGACCAGCAGATCCGCGTCCTGGAAGTGCAGCCCCGCGGCGATTGCCGCAAGCCGGGCGTTCCGCCGGCCCCGGGTCACCTTGTCGCCCTTGGTGAGCACCGCGAGCGCCGGCACGGCCCGCCGCGCCAGCAGCGCGCCCATCGCCAGGTCGTCGGCCGATGGATCGCGCCGGATGTCGAGCAGCCACAGCACGCCCTTGAGGGCGCCGCGCTCCGCGACGTAATGCTCGACCAGCCGGCGCCACCCCGTGCGCTCGGCCTGGCTGGCGCGCGACCACCCGTAGCCCGGCACGTCCACCAGGTAGCAACGGTCCGCCCACCGGAACACGTTCAGCGCGCGGGTCTTGCCGGGCGTGCGGCTGGCGCGGGCCAGGGCGCGCTGGCCGACCAGCAGGTTGAGCAGACTCGATTTGCCGACGTTGGTTCGGCCGACGATGGCGATTTCGGGCAGGGCGGTGCCGGGGATCGGGGCGTCGGCGCGCACCAGCGAGATCACGTACTCGCTCAGCAAAAGCCCCCTCGGCGAGGGGGCTTGCGTCCGCGTCACGTCAGGCCTCTTTCTTGGCCCGTTGCCGCTCCGTGACCATCAACGGCTGGCGGCCCTCGGTGATGCATTCCCGGGTGATGACCACTTCTGTCACGTCGTCGCGGCCCGGCAGATCGAACATGATGTCGGTCATGACCTTCTCGAGAATCGCGCGCAAGCCGCGGGCGCCCGCGCCGCGGTCCAGCGCGCGCCGCGCGACCTCGGCCAGCGCTTCCTGGTCGAACGTCAGGCGCACGTCCTCGAGCTCGAACAGCTTCTTGTATTGCTTGGTCAGCGCGTTCTTGGGCTCCACCAGGATGCGCACCAGCGCGGCCTGATCGAGCTGCTCCAGCGACACGCACACCGGCAGCCGGCCGATCAGCTCCGGGATCAGGCCATAGCGGAGCAGGTCTTCCGGCTCCACTTCGCCGAACGGGTTGTGCTTGGAGCGCTCGGGCACACCGGCCGCGATCTCTTCCTGCGTGAAGCCGATCCGCCGCCGCCCGGTGCGCGCCTCGATGATCTTCTCGAGGCCGTCGAACGCGCCGCCGCAGATGAACAGGATGTCCTTGGTGTTGATCTGGATGTATTCCTGCTGCGGATGCTTGCGGCCGCCCTGGGGCGGCACCGACGCGACCGTCCCCTCGAGAATCTTGAGCAGCGCCTGCTGCACACCCTCGCCCGACACGTCGCGCGTGATGCTCGGGTTCTCGCTCTTGCGCGCGATCTTGTCGATCTCGTCGATGTAGACGATGCCGCGCTCGCACTCGGAGACGTTGAAGTCGCCGGCCTGGAGCAGCCGCACCAGGATGTTCTCCACGTCTTCGCCCACGTAGCCGGCTTCGGTGAGCGTGGTGGCGTCGGCGATGGTGAAGGGCACGTCGAGGAGGCGGGCCAGCGTCTGGGCCAGCAGCGTCTTGCCGACGCCGGTGGGCCCGATCAGCATGATGTTGCTTTTCTCGAGATCGACCTCACTGTCCTTCAGCGAGGCCGAGTTGATGCGCTTGTAGTGGTTGTAGACCGCGACCGCGAGCGCCTTCTTGGCCGTCTCCTGGCCGATCACGTACTGGTCGAGCACGTCCTTGATTTCGCTGGGCGTGGGGACCTGCGTGATCGCTTCGGCGACCTCGCGCTCCTCGTCTTCCGCGAGGATCTCGTTGCACAGCGCGATGCACTCGTTGCAAATGTAGACCGACGGTCCGGAAATGAACTTCCGGACCGCGTCCTTCGACTTGCCGCAGAAGGAGCAGCGCAGGTGTCGGTCGTTACTCATCTTAGGTCGCGCCGCCGGGGGCGCTTTGGCGAATATGCCCGCCGAGCGCCGCCGCGGTCAAGGATTTGCCTTCTTCTGGCCGTCGGTGACCGGGAACGACCCGGCCGCCAGCACGTGGTCGACGATGCCGTACTCCTTGGCTTCGTCGGCCGACATGAACCGATCGCGGTCCATGTCCTTTTCGATCTGCTCGATCGGCTGGCCGGTGTGGTGCGCGTAGAGCTGGTTGAGCTTGGAGCGCAGGTAGAGGATTTCCCGCGCCTGGATCTCGATGTCCGCCGCCGTGCCCTGCGTGCCGCCCGAAGGCTGGTGGATCATGATCCGCGAGTGGGGCAGCGCCGAGCGCTTCCCCTTGCGGCCGGCCGCGAGCAGGAAGCTGCCCATGGACGCCGCCATCCCCATGCAGATGGTGTTCACCGGCGCGGAGATGTGCTGCATCGTGTCGTAGATGGCCATGCCCGCCGAGACGATGCCGCCCGGCGAATTGAGGTACAGGTAGATGTCCTTGTCGGGGCTGTCGGCCTGGAGGAACAGCAGCTGGGCGATGATGATGTTGGCCACATCGTCGTTGATGGGCACGCCCAGGAAGATGATCCGGTCCATGAGCAGTCGCGAGAAGATGTCGTAGGTGCGCTCGCCGCGGCTGCTGCGCTCGATGATGTACGGCGGATAAATCGTGGACATGGGGTTCATAGGATCCATGGTGGCTGCCCCTCTACGAGCGGGCGACGGGCACGTCCTCGACCGCGTTGCGGGCGAGCAGGTGCGTGAAGACTTTGTCCTCGGTGATGCTCCGCTCCAGCTCGCGGAGCCGGCCGCCCTTTTCGAGCGCCGCCCGCACCGCGCCGGGCGCTTCCTGGCGGCGCGCGGCGACCTGGGCGATCCGCTCGTCCAGATCGGCGGCCGTCGCGGCGAGCCCTTCCTTCTCGGCCACTGCGTCGATGATCAGCTCCCGGCGCACGCCCTGCTCGGCGATCGGCCGGAACTCCGCCTCGAAGTCGTGGTGCCGCTCCTCGGGGATGCCATAGGAGTGGGCGTAGGCGTGCAACGCGCGATGCAGCAGCGAGGGCGGCACCGACACATTGTTCGCCGCCGCGATCTGGTCGATCAGCTGCGCGCGCACCTCGGCGTCGGCGTGGCGGCGGGCCTCCGCGTCGAGGTCGCTCTTCACCGCCGCCTTCAGCGCCGCCACGTCGGCGAAGTCGCCGACTTCGCGCGCGAACTCGTCGGTCAGCTCGGGCAGGTCCATTCGCTTGACCTCGTGCAGCGTGACCCGCACGTGACGTGACGTGCCGCGCTTGGCCTCCTCCGCGTGGTCGTCGGGGAACCGCACCGCGCCTTCCCACGTCCCGTCGGGGTCGAGCTCCATGACCCGCGATTCCAGGTCGGGAAGCGCGCGCCCCTGACCCAGGACGAACCGCATCGGCTCGGACGGCTCGGCCTGCTCTTCGTCGAGGTTCACGATCGTTACCTGCACCAGGTCGCCCGGCTTGGGCTTGCCATCGGCGGGGACCCAGGGCGCCTTCTGCTCGCGCAGCTGGAGCAACTGCGCGTCGAGCATTTCGTCGGTGACGACCGGCACGCGGCGCTCGAGCGTGAACCCTTCGAGCCGCTGGAGCGTCATCTCGGGCCGCACGTCCACCATGATTTCGAACGTGAGCGGGGCGCCGTCCTCGAACTTGACGTTGCGCACCTGCGGGTCGGAGATGGGGTGGAGATCCTTGCTGGCCTGGCGCCACGACTCGCGCATGAGGTCTTCAATGGCCGCCTGGCGGATCGCGTCGCCGAACCGGCGCCGGACCACCGGCTCGGGCACCTTGCCCTGGCGGAACCCGGGCACCTTGGCGCGCGTGCGGTAGAACCGCACGCTTTCGGCCTCGGCCGCCTTCCAGCGGTCCACCGGCACGCTGACCGCGAACGTCCGGCTGGCGGCGTCAGAGTGGGAGAGCGTGATTTCGATATCGGCTGTCATCAGTCGAGGCCGGGTTTATGTCCCCAGTTGGGCGTTCCGGTGTACCGGATCCTGGGTACCGGATCCCGGACGCCGCTCCATGCGAAAGGGGGGACTCGAACCCCCACGGGTCGCCCCACGGGATCCTAAGTCCCGCGCGTCTGCCAATTCCGCCACTTTCGCCTGAGCGGAAATGTAAGGGGATAGAGGACAGGGGATAGGGGACGCTTGCCCTCCCTGTCCCCTACCCCCTATCCCCGGTTGCTTCTGGTCCGCCTAGCGCCGCGCGCGGATGTGCACGACCCAGTGGCCCTGGGTCCCGTCCTGCGCCACGCGCAGCACGGTGAGCTGCACGATGCTGCCGGGCCGCACGCCCTCCATCGCGTGCTCGAACTCCTGCACCGTGTGCACGCGGGTGTCGTCGACGGACTGGATGATATCCGGCGAGGCGCCCTGGCTGCCGGAGAACAGCTTGCCCCAGGACGGTCCGCCTTCCTGAACGTCCGTGACCACCACACCCTGCTGGTCGGCGCTCAGGCCCGCGCGGCGGAACTCGTCGGCCGGCACGACCTGCACGCTGATGCCCAGTTTCCCTTCGATGGGCGATTCCTTCACGGCGCCGGAGTCCCCGCTGGCGCTCGCGAGCGTCGAGTCCGACGGCGCCGCGATGAGCCGCACGTCCAGCGTCCGGCGCACGCCGGTGCGGTCGCCTTCGCGCCGCACCACGGTCACGTGGACCACCTCGCCGGGATGCCGGAACCCGACCATCTGCTGGAGCTGCGCGACGTGGTCGATCGCCGTGTCGTTCAACGCCACGATGATGTCGCCGGGCTGGATGCCGGCCGCGCGGGCGGGTGAGTTGGTCCCGCTGAAGTCGTTGACCTTGACGCCGCGGATCTGCTGGAGGCCGACGTACTCGGCGTCCTCCGGCGTGATGTCGCCGATGCTGATGCCGAGGATCGAGCGGTCGACGTGGCCGCTGCGGATCAGGTCGTCCATCACGTGCCGCGCCAGGTTGATCGGGATGGCGAAACCGTAGCCCGCGTACAGCCCGGTGGTGGAGGCGATCGCGCTGTTGATGCCCACCACGTCGCCGTTCAAGTCCACCAGCGGCCCTCCGGAGTTGCCGGGGTTGATGGCCGCGTCGGTCTGGATGAAGTCCTGGATCACGTAGCGCTGGGACGGGTCGACCAGGCCCGCGAGGGTGCGGCCCTTGGCGCTGACGATGCCCGCGGTGACGGTGAACGCGAAGCCGAGCGGGTTGCCGACCGCCAGGACCCAGTCGCCGATCCTGGTCTGGTCGGAGTTGCCGAACTGGATCGCCGGCAGGCCGGTCGCGTCGATCTTGATCACGGCGACGTCGGTGTTCGGGTCGCGCCCGATGACCCGCGCGTCGAACTCGCGATTGTCGATCAACTGCACCTTCACCGTCGACGCGCCCTCGACCACGTGGTTGTTGGTGAGGATGTAGCCGTCGGGCGAGACGATGAAGCCGCTGCCCGCGCCCTCGACGTGCCGCGGCTGGTTGTCGCCGGGCATGTTGAAGAACTGCTCGAACCCCGGCGGCATGCCCGGGATGTTCGCGTGCGGGTTCCCGCGCTCGACGCGATCGGTGCGGACGTACACCACCGACGGGTTCACCCGGTCGACGATGTCGGCGAAGCTCGGCATCGCGTCCGGCGTCCGCGCCAGGGCGGCGTGCGGCGCGGGCCCGCCCAGGTGCGGCGGCTCGGCCATGCCCCGGCGCGGCAGGTTGAACGCGGACGCCGCGGTGAGCCCGACGCCGAACGCGACCAGGATGACCAGCGACATTTTCAGCAGGTTGCGGCCCTTCGACGACATGAGGCCCGTCCGTTCGTTAAGTGAAAGACTGTTACGGCTTCTTCTCGTCGACGATCTCGTAGTCGGCTTCGACCACGTCTTCCTTCTTGGCGTCGCCGCCGGCCGCGCCGCCCTCCGGCTGGCCGGACTGCGGGGCGCCGGACTGGTCGGATGCCTGCGCCTGGCTGTAGAGCGAGCGGCCCGCCTCACTGTAGGCGGCCTGCAGGTCCTGGCTCGCCTTGACGATCCCGTCGGCGTCGCCGGTCCGGAGCGCGGCGCGCGCGGCTTCGACCGCCTTCTCGAGTCGCTCCTTCGTGGCCGCGTCGAGCCGGTCGGACCACTCCTTCGAGTTCTTCTCCACGTCGTACACCATCGCATCGAGCCGGTTGCGCTGCTCGATCGCCTCGCGGCGCTTCTTGTCGTCGGCCGCGTGCGACTCGGCGTCCTTCACCATCCGATCGATGTCCTTGTCCGAGATGCCGGAGCTGGCCTCGATGCGGATCTTCTGCTCCTTGCCGGTCGCCTTGTCCTTCGCCGACACGTGCAGGATGCCGTTGGCGTCGATGTCGAAGGTCACCTCGACCTGCGGCATGCCGCGCGGGGCCGGCGGAATGCCGGTGAGCTGGAACTTGCCGATCGTGCGGTTGTCCACCGCCAGCTCGCGCTCGCCCTGAAGCACGTGGATCTCGACCGTAGTCTGGTTGTCGTCGGCCGTGCTGAAGACCTCCGAGCGCTTGGTCGGGATGGTGGTGTTGCGCGGAATGAGCACGGTCGTCACGCCGCCCAGCGTCTCGATGCCCAGCGACAGCGGCGTCACGTCGAGCAGCAGCACGTCCTTGACCTCGCCCCCGAGCACGCCGCCCTGGATCGCGGCGCCGATGGCCACCACTTCGTCCGGGTTGACGCCCTTGTGCGGGTCCTTCCCGAAGAAGCTCTTCACGACCTCCTGGACCTTCGGCATCCGCGTCTGGCCGCCGACCAGGATCACCTCGTCCACCTCGCCCGGCTTCAGGTTCGCGTCCGCCAGGGCCTTCTTCATCGGCTCCATGGTGCGCTGCACCAGGTCGTCCACCAGCTGCTCGAGCTTGGCGCGGGTGAGCGTGACGTTGAGGTGCTTGGGGCCGGCCTGGTCCGCGGTGATGAACGGGAGGTTGATCTCCGTCTGCATCACGGTGGACAGCTCCATCTTCGCCTTCTCGCCGGCCTCCTTGAGCCGCTGGAGCGCCATGGCGTCCTTGGACAGGTCGATACCCTGGTCCTTCTTGAACTCGCTCACCAGCCAGTCGATCACCCGCTGGTCGAAATCGTCGCCGCCCAGGTGGGTGTCGCCGTTGGTGCTCTTGACCTCGAACACGCCCTCGGCGAGCTCGAGAATCGAGATGTCGTAGGTGCCGCCGCCCAGGTCGTAGACGGCGATCTTTTCGTCCTTCTTCTTGTCCAGCCCATAGGCCAGCGCCGAGGCGGTGGGCTCGTTGATGATCCGCACCACGTCGAGTCCGGCGATCTTGCCGGCGTCCTTGGTGGCCTGCCGCTGCGCGTCGTTGAAGTAGGCGGGTACCGTGATGACGGCCTTCTCGACCTTGTGGCCGAGATAGTCCTCCGCCGTCTGGCGGAGCTTCTGGAGGATCATGGCCGAGATTTCGGGCGGCGTGTAGCGCTTGCCGCCGATCTCCACCGACACGAGGCCGTTCTGGCCCTCCACGACCTTGTAGGGCACGCGCTTCTGCTCCTCAGTCACCTCACCGACGCGCCGGCCCATGAACCGCTTGATCGAGAAGATCGTGTTGTGCGGATTGGTGACGGCCTGGCGCTTGGCCACCTGGCCCACCAGGCGCTCGCCGTCCTTCGTGAATGCCACGACCGAAGGCGTGGTCCGCCCACCTTCGGCGTTGGGAATGACCACCGGATCGCCGCCTTCCATGACGGCGACCACGGAATTTGTGGTTCCCAGGTCGATGCCGATGATCTTCTCTGCCATCGTTGTGCTCCGCAGACAGTGTGAGTAGATGCCTCGCAAATCCTTATCGTTGCGGTGCAACCGGTATGCCACGGATCCTGCCACATTGGCGCACGGTGTAACACCTTGCGGCGTAACGGGGTGCGTTGACTTGGCCATTGGCGCGGATAGGTTTGAGGCGTGATCCCCTACCGCGACGAGAATGAGACCGTCCGTACGCCGGTAGTGACCATCGCGATCATCGCGATCAACGTCCTGGTATGGCTGCTGGTGCAGGGTGCCGGCTCAACGCACGTGCAGCCGGATGGGACCGTGACCGGTTTGGCGGCCTCGGTGTGCAATCTTGGGCTGATCCCCGCCGAACTTACCCTCCGCGCCGCCCCAGGCACGGCCTTCCCGATGGGCCAGGGACTGGTGTGCACGATCGATCCCGGCCGGCACGTCAGTCACGTGCTGACCTCGATGTTCCTGCACGGCTCGTGGCTGCACATCATCGGCAACATGTGGTTCTTCTGGATCTTCGGGAACAACGTCGAGGACTCGATGGGTCGCGTGCGGTTCGCGATCTTCTACCTGCTGTGCGGGCTCGCGGCCGCCGCGACGCAGGTCCTGTCCGACCCGAGTTCGGTGGCGCCGATGATCGGCGCCTCGGGAGCGATCGGCGGCGTGATGGGTGCGTACGTGATTCTCTACCCGAAGGTGCGCGTGTACACGCTGGTGTTTCTCGGCTTCTTCATCACGACCATCGCGCTGCCCGCCTGGCTGATGCTGGGCTACTGGATCCTGCTCCAGGTGTTCGGCGGGTTCTCGGGGCAGGGCGGGACGGCGTTCTGGGCGCACCTCGGGGGGTTCGCGGTCGGAGCGCTGCTGATCAAGGTGTTCGCGCGCGCCGAGTACATTGACCAGCACGGGTCGCAGCAGTGGCGGCCCCGCCAGCTGGGCTTCGGCCGCGGAGCGCGGTGATGTTTCTGGCGCGCGTGGTGGGCCGCGTGGTGTCGACCGTCAAGCAGAGCACGCTCGCGGCTATACCGCTGCAGTGGATCCAGCCGGTGGACGCGGCGGGCGCCGCGCGAGGCGGCCCGGTGGCCGCGTGCGACACGTTCGGCCTCGGTCCCGGCGAGTTGTGCTACTACATCACGGCGCGCGAGGCGAGCATCGCGCTGTGGAAGCTCGACGTCGCGGTGGACGCGGCGATCGTCGGCAAGGTCGAGCGCCTCGACGTGTCGGGCGAGGCGACCGGCCGGGCGGAGGCCTGAGCGTGTACTTCGGCGCGGTGGTCGGCGACGTGGTCTCGACGCACAAGAACGAGCGGCTGGTGGGCAAGCGCCTGCTGCTGGTGCGCCGGCTCTCGCTCGAGATGCAGCCGGAAGGCGCCGAGATCGTGGCGCTCGACGTGGTGGACGCCGGCGTCGGCGATCGGGTGCTGGTGGTCCAGGAGGGCAGCTCGGCGCGCAAGATTTTCGGCGACGACTGGATACCGGTGCAGGCGGTGATCGTGGGCGTGCTGGACCGCGTGGACCTTCACGGGAGGCGCGTGCTGTGACCGAAGCCGAGCTGGCGGCGTTGGCCGACGAGATCGCCGAGCGGGTCCGGGCGGGTGCCGGGCGCCGAGCGGGGCGCGGCGGTGCGCGGTTTGCGGGACGCGGGGCGCGGGCGGCTTCGCCCCCGGCGGCGGCCGCCGGTGAACGTCCGGTGCTGCGCGTGGAGCCCGGCGCACCCGGTGCCGCACCCCGCGCCGCGTTGTCCGCCGCCGCACCGTCCTCCGCGGACCGCACTGCCGCCGACATCGCCTGGCGCGGCCCAGCGCCTCTGAAGGCGGCGTGGACCGAGGCGGCCGGCCCCCGGCGGGTGGCCGACTTCGTGGATCACACGCTGCTCAAGCCCGAGGCGACCGCCGGCGACATCGACACGCTGTGCGCGGAGGCCCGGCAGCACCGGTTCGCGGCCGTGTGCGTCAACCCGGTGTGGGTGGACCGCTGCGCCGAGCGGCTGGCGGGGTCCGGGGTCGCAGTGTGCACCGTCATCGGGTTCCCGTTAGGCGCGAACACCTCCAGGGTGAAGGCGCTCGAGGCGCAGGACGCGATCGGCCGGGGCGCGACGGAAGTGGACATGGTGGCGGCGATCGGCCGGATCAAGGGCGGCGAGTGGGCCGCCGTGGAGGACGACATCCGCGCCGTGGTCGACGCGTCCGCCGGGGCTGGGGAGCGCGGCGCGCTGGTCAAGGTGATCATCGAGAGCGCGGCGCTCACGCAGGACGAGATCATCCGGACGGCGGCGCTCGCCAGGGAGGCCGGCGCCGACTTCGTGAAGACCAGCACCGGGTTTCATCCGGCCGGCGGCGCCACGCGGGCGGCGGTGCGGCTGATGCGGCTGGTGGTGGGCGACGAACTCGGCGTGAAAGCCTCGGGCGGCGTGCGCGACTGCCAGAGCGCGCTGGCGATGATCGCCGCGGGCGCGAGCCGGATCGGGACGTCGAGCGGAGTCGGCTTCGCGAGCTGTCTGGGGCCGGGGCCGCTGGCGCTGGCCGAGTTGCTGAAGCATCCCCACGCGCACGCGGCCGGGTGCACCAGCAGCGCGTGCGCGACCGCCGGCGGGCAGGACTACTGAGTGAGCAGACAGATCGTCTTGTCTGGGCCTGTCGCCGCGGCCGCCAGGGCGAAGCTCCTGGCGGCCGCGCGAGACGCCGCGCCTGTCACGGGGCTTACGCATGGGTACTACAAGTATCCAGCCCGGTTTTCGCCCTCGGTAGCCCGCACCGCAATTGAACTGTTCACTGCCCCTGGTGAGCTAGTGCTCGATCCCTTCATGGGCGGGGGAACCTCGGTCGTAGAGGCAATAAGCCTCGGTCGCCGCGTTGTCGGTAACGACGTCAACAGTCTCGCTGTGTACATCGCAAGAGTGAAGACAACGGCACTGAGCAAACGCGCGAGGGGAGAGATCTCGGCATGGGTTGAGGCAGTGGGCGAGCACCTGTCATACCGAACTGTCAGCCCACGTGTCTCGGCGTCCCGCGCGGACCGCCGGGCAAAGAACCTGGGAATTCCAAGGGCCCGAGCAATCAAGAAGCTGATCGCTCTCGCAATGGATTCTTCGAACTCACTCAGTTGCATTTCGGCCAGGAGCTTTGCGCGGGCAATCGTTCTGAACGTCGGCCAATGGGCGCTCAACGGAAGGCGAGAACCCGTTACTGCCTCAGCGTTTCGCGCCCGACTTCGCGACGTTGGGTCCGAGATGCTAGAAGCGAGCTTACCTCTGCCCCCGACTGAGTCAGACCCA
>Ga0335085_10000746_pt1 | contig 83662 bp, 78 predicted proteins | sample Lox_Sample_45_FD_206712 | JGI IMG/M metagenome (GOLD analysis project Ga0335085, IMG submission 206712) | Soil microbial communities from Loxahatchee National Wildlife Refuge, Florida, United States - Lox_Sample_4.5 | ecosystem: Environmental > Terrestrial > Soil > Wetlands | place: USA... | reverse complement strand
ACATCAGGGAACGCGATGTTCCCAAGTTGCATGCTAGTGGAAAAACCACCCGGGAAGAGCCTCAACTAATTCAGTAGCTGAGTGGTCGGGGCGCCGAGATTTGAACTCGGGACCTCCTGCGCCCAAGTTTAGTTCAAAAACGCTAAGTAGTTGTCTCGTCTATGACTTTCGCGCATCCAGTATCACGGTTTAGGACGGTTTTCGGCAGCTATTGTTCCCAAATTGTTCCCAAGTTCTCCGATCTTTGCCAGGTCCAGGAGAGAAGAGAGAGTCATTCTGTCGGCCAGATTCGGTCATGCCATTCGATGCAGTACGACACATCGTCATAATGAGCGCGCACATTCGCCCAATCGAGTTTTGGGTGAACCTTCTCGGCAGGGGCCAGCTTTTCGCGGTCTCGGATACTGTTCAGCGTTTACTTCAGAGCAGCCACGTCTGCTTCGGACAACGCTCGAAGGTCCCCTCGACGAGCACGTGCCCGCCTTTCTTGATTGTCGTCGCGACGTATTCGGCGAGCCGCGGACGAAACACGCAGACGCGATGCCGCTCGGTCTTCGAGGTCCACTCGTCGTCGGTGTTCTTCCACGACCGCTGCGTCGCGACGGACAGAACGGTGAACTTCGAGCCGTTGTTGTTTCGCGCTTGACGCTGCTCCGGGTCTGGGCAGGAGCGCAGGTGCAGATAGCGCCCTCGGTAGCGCAACCAGTGGCTTCCATCTAGTCGCCGTTCGATCTCGACCGCCGCTCCACGAAGCCCGCCGAGACCCAGGCCGCGGGACAAGCGCCGTTTTATAATTCCTTTGCATTTGAGTCTGCGTATCAGGCGATGCCGTCACAGCCACTCAAGAGGCACAAGTTTGCTTCCCTGGCGCCAATCCTCAACCTCGTGAATGGGCGATCCGCCTTCCCAAGATCAGGCCGGAGCACTGCCTTCTTTGTCCTTCGGCAACGGCCAGGGTGTAACAGATCCAGATTGCAGTAGCTCTGAAAACCGAGGCCGTCGGCGGGGGCCCGTTGGGGGCTCGTTTATCCATCCTGCCACCACCGCGATTAGTACGGCCAAGATGAACAAGCCAACGAAAATCTCCGTAATCACGATTAGCTGCAAAGACCAGCATGCCGTGTCTGGATGAAAGTCTCCGTAGCCAACTGTTGCGATAGTTACGCAGCTAAAATATAGAGGCGCAACCAAATTTCTTGGCAGCTCTGGGCTAAAAGCTTTCGCTGCCAAGGAGTAAGGCAAAGAGTAAGCTGCCGCGATGTGAATGAGGTTCGATATCGTGAGCACAATAGTACGGAGTGGATGTGCAGGGAACCTACTGACAAATGTGGCGTACGTTCCCACTGCCAATACATCCAAGACGTTATACGCCCACCACCCATACGTCGCGCCCTGAATGACGTGAATCGCGCCGGGGTGCGCAGTCAGCATGGGAATGACATAGACAGCGACTGCGAGGTTGACGACGAGAAGACCGATACGTAAGGTCGCGTAAAATCCAGCGCGTTCTCCGCTCCGCATCAACGAACACGTCTTTACCCATTTCCGCAGCCAGAGTTCACGCCTAACCCACCACTTTGCCGGCCAATATCTGCCCGCTGGCTTCTTCAGGATATACGCTATGTGTTCGGGGTCTTCCGACTTGCATTCGATTCTCAACCACGATCGCGACTCCGTGTCAATTCCAAAGGCCTCGTCGCAATCGGCGCAGTAACAAACGCATGCCTCGTTGGGCGGTTCACGCGTGTTTGGTGTGGTGGCCAAGGATTCCCTCCGACCCTTCTCACGATCAGGTGGCCCGAAAGTCTCGTCCTACTCAAAAGCGAAAAATAGTGATGACGTCATTTGTTGCGCTCCAACCTACCACATGCGATCGGGTCGCGTCAGTAGCCGACGTCCGCTGCGTCCACTCGTGTCCACGAGATTCGTCCTCGCCAGGCTTTGGTTTGAAGTTTGCTCTCCGTTTGAACGCTACGAGTTGCCTGCGTCCCGAGGTGTAGGTTCGCCCGCCGCAGTCTTTTCCACAGCTTACCACGACTGTTGTACCGGGTCCGGAAGCTGTATACTATATGTAGTGGTGGGTTCGAACCAGTTCCTAACAAATAGCATAATCTAATTGAATTTGCCGCATCCAATCAAATAGACTCGTTCGAGCGAGGTTGGTAGTGACAAGCGAGTTCTGAACTATGGGCATGAAGGAGATCCGCGATCCCGTCCATAGCTTTATTTATCTTACAGAAGACGAAATGAAGATCGTCAATACGCTCGTGTTTCAACGACTGCGGTACATCCGGCAGTTGGCTTTTACTCACCTCGTTTATCCGGGTGCCGAACACTCAAGGTTTGCACATTCGCTTGGAGTGATGGAGTTCGCGACGAGAATGTTCGACACACTCATGAGCAAACCTCTCGCAAAGGAGTTAAAGTGGAAGAAAGAGCAGCGAGAGCGTAATCGTCAGCTGCTAAGATTAGGCGCTCTTCTCCACGATATCGGTCATGCTCCCTTTTCTCACGCATCAGAGGAGTTGCTTCCGGGCGTATCCCACGAGGAAATCACCCGCAGATTGATTCTGGAAGACCCAGTCAAGTCCTTGGTTGATGATTTCAAAAAAGACTTTGGAATCACTGCCAAAGACGTAGCCAGTTTCTTCTCACCAAAGAACATTGATCCTGACATAGCGTTTCTCAAAGGAATTTTTTCTGGCGAGATCGATGCCGACAAATTGGACTATCTCTATCGCGACAGTCTCTTCACTGGGGTGCACTACGGAAGGTTCGATTATCAGAGATTGATTCAGAGCCTTTGCCTGATAGAACACCCAGAAACAGGCGACCTCGTGATGGCTATTGAACATGGCGGTCTGCACGCACTTGAAGCAATGGTGCTCGCCCGTTATTTCATGTTCACTCAGGTCTACTTCCATAAAGTCCGCAGAGCTTATGACCATCATTTGTTCGAATTTCTCTCTTGCTATGTAAAGAAATATCCTAAGTCGCTGGCAAAATATCTTCGGTACGATGACAACGTCGTTTTCGCTCTATTACGCGAGCACCATCTCGACGACAATTCCAAACGAATTCTGAGACGGAATCCGTTTGTACAGGCGTTTACAACTCCCGAACACATCAACGAAGAAGAGCGAACGAGATTTTCCTGGTTGAAGGAAAGCCTACAAAGGAAATTCAAGAATGGTGTCAGGCTGTTCTACGACACTGCAGAAAAGTCTCCGCATAAATTCAAACAGTTTGAAACATACGTGTTAAGCCCGAGTACCGGATCGCCCGTCTTAGTTCAGGTAGAGTCTGGGATCATTCGTAGCTTGAAAAATATCGAGCAGTATCGCGTCTTTACACCTCGCGAAAACAAACAGGAAGTTCGCGATTTTTGTAGTGGCTTTTGGAAGGACCACGCGGGTGGTGGAACACAAGCGGCTGCTGCCGCTGCAAACTAGATGGGGAGACAGATAATGAAAACCGAACTACGAATTCCTGCCATAGTATCGCTGCTAAGCACTTCGCGGGCGAAGCTTGGCAAAATCCAATTGCAGAAACTCGTCTACTTTGCCCAAAATAATGGCTTACCTTTAAAATATACCTTTCAAATTTATCATTATGGGCCTTACTCGTTTGAATTGTCGAATGACCTCGGATCGCTTGATGCCTTGGAAATCGTGAATATACAGAATGATCCCAACGGGTATGGCTTTCAGGTCAGTACTGGAAAGTTCGCCGACAAATTCGTCCTACCTGTGAAATACCAAAAGAAGCTAGACAGAGTAATTGATCAGTTTGGGTCGGAGAGCACGGCGAAGTTAGAAGTAAAGGCCACTATCCATTTTGTCTCTTCGGTCGTAACAAGCAAGAAACAGATCATCGAAAAAGTCCATGCTCTGAAGCCCCGTTATACGAAGGACTTTATTCGGCAATCGTATTCAGAGCTCAAACACTTAAATTGGGTCTAACGTCTAACCATCTTTCCGATTATCACTGATCCCAGTGTGTTCCTTTTTCTGCCGTGCATTTTCTCGGGCACGGCTTCGGGCCAAATTCCTGCGTCCTGCAGCTTCGCGGCTTCTGCTTTCCCGGTTCCGCCCTTAGCCTTTCGGAAAATGCGGTGTATTCCATGTAGGACGTTATCTCCGCGATGGCGTCGACGTCGTAGGTTGGTCGCACGTCCGCAGCGGCTTTGTCAGTGATGAGCAGGCCGGTCGTGCAGCCTCCGACGAACACTAACTCACCGAGAATTGGCCTCAGAAGTTTTGCAGCCTCGACAAGGAGCCGGTAATTAGGGTTGGCCATGAGCCGCCCTTAGCCGGTGCACCAAATCGCGTTCCGCGATCTTTCGCTCGCGCGCGCGCCCGTCTCGAATGGCATCGACCAGCGCCAAAAGCTGGTAGAGTTCCGAATCACGCAGCGCCGCCTGGGGAACTTTCTTATAAAGGGGTTCAAGCCCAACACCGCGGGTATCTCCCTCGGGCCATGGCCATACTGGTGGAAGCTCATTTGACATCGCGATCTCACTCCTAAGTGGTTCTGCTGCATAAGAAGTGGGAACGCCTCTGGTTACGTCGCTGTGTCCTGCCGGAAATGCGTACTTCAGACCATGAATCAGAAATTCTTCGAGCGCCGAAATGTTCGGCCGGTCTTTCAAACCCGGCCCGTGCAACAGCCGTGACGCGCGGAGGCGGCCGATTGCGCCATGCACCTCCGAGGGGCTAAGGCTCAGATCGTTTGCAATAATGGAGATAGGTGGACGCACGTCAGGATAGGCGCACAGTTTCAACGCTACGACGACATCTTGAGGCTTCAGATTCATGCCTGTATTCTATATTCTCGATTCGCGAATAGCAAACGAATATAGCTTTACTGAAGTGCGTAAAGTTCGCACAATATGCGAACTTCTAGTATAATTTTATAGTCATGCGACACGAGATAGACTCACTGCCGACTTCCCGCGCACGACTTGCTAAGGTGCTTCGCGCCGCAAAAGAAGTTGTGGCCGTTGACATAGTGTCCGAAGTGCTGGGCATCGAAAGGCGGGCGGCGGCAAAGGTTTTGTCCCGCTGGAAAAAGCAGGGTTGGTTACGCCGTATTGGACATGGACTATATGTTTCCGTCCCCTTGGACTTGGCTGGTAGCGAGCAAGTCCTCTCTGATCCTTGGGTCCTCGTTCCGACCCTCTTCGATCCATGCTACATCGGTGGGTGGACGGCCGCTCACCATTGGGAACTCACCGAACAACTCTTCAACGAGACGGTTGTCTTCACCACGCGCCGCCTGAGCGAAAAGCGCGTCACTGCGCAAGGCGCAGTTTTCGCGCTGCACCGCATCAAACCGACACGCCTGTTTGGATTGAAGACTCTTTGGCGCGGTTCCGTCAAAGTATCGATCTCGGACGCGGCCCGCACGTTGGTCGACATGCTTGCCTCGCCCGAAGTGGGTGGCGGCATCGAGCATGTCGCGGACAGCCTGGCGGCCTACACGCACGGCAAAAGCGTGGACCGTGACTTGCTGATTCGCTACGCGGAACGGTTCGATAACGGTGTCGTCTTCAAACGACTCGGATACCTAGCGGACACTCGATTGCACGATGACAAGCTTGCGGCCGCCTGCCGTTCGCGCTTGACCAAGGGGTATGCTCGGCTCGATCCCGCATTGCCTCCGAAAAAACTCGCCACCACATGGCGCCTCTGGTTACCTTCCACCGGAGAACAGACGGCCGCATGATCGATCGCCGCGAAATTCTGGAAGCAGCGTCATCATTTTCCCTGCTGCCGGGCGTGGTCGAAAAAGACTACGTGCTCGGTTGGATCCTTGCCGGCATTTATGCGCACGACGACCTTCGGGACAGCTGGGTCTTCAAAGGCGGAACCTGCCTAAAGAAGTGCTACTTCGAAACCTATCGTTTTTCCGAGGATCTGGATTTTACCCTGCCAACCGAAGAACACCTCGACGAGGAATTCCTGCGATCCGTCTTTGCGGAAGTCATCGAGTGGGTGACGGAACAATCTGGCCTCAATCTTCCCGCCGACCAACTCGAATTCGATGTCTACGACAACCCTCGCGGACGCCCGAATTGCCAAGGCAAAATCGGATACCGCGGACCGGTGTCACCAACTTCGGGGGGTTGGCCGAAAATCAAACTCGATCTCACCGCCGACGAACAATTAGTCCTTCCCTCAGTCCGGCGCGAGGTATTTCATCCGTACAGCGACCGCCCCGACGCCGGCATCTGGGCCAATTGCTACGCCTACGAAGAAGCGTTCGGCGAAAAACTCCGGGCGCTCGGAGAGCGGACGCGGCCGCGCGACCTGTACGATGTGGTGAATCTCTATCGACACACCGACAGCCGACCGAGCGCCACCATACTGCTCGATGTGCTTCGGCAAAAGTGTGCCTACAAGGCGATTGCCGTCCCAACGTTCGACACTCTCGTGCCGCACCGCGCAGCGCTCGAAAGCATGTGGGCGGACATGTTGGCACATCAGCTTCCCGTACTGCCGCCACTCGATGACTTCTGGGACGCGTTACCGGAGATTTTCCGTTGGATGATGAGCGGCGCTCCAGTGCCGCAACGCGCGTTCCTGCAGCACAGCGTCGGCGAAGTGCCCGTGCAAACCCGCGTTCTCCCGACGGTTATTCCGCTTCGCTCCCGGTCCGATCTGGAAATCATCCGATTCGCTGCCGCGAACTATCTCTGTGTCGATCTCACCTACGATGGCACAGTGCGACGCATCGAACCTTACTCGTTGCGCCAGACGGCGGAAGGAAACTTCGTCCTCGGCGCAATCCGCAGTGACTCTGGAGAATACCGGTCCTACCGGGTGGACCGAATCCAACGTGCCGCCGTGACTTCTCAAGTGTTCTCGCCGCGATATGCGGTCGAACTCATTTCAACCGGCCCGCTCCCGGTTGCTCCGTCGACGGCGATGCCGCGCATGCCACGAATGCGCACCGCCGCCAGAAGCAGGCAACAAGGACCAACCTACGTCTATCGATGCACCGTTTGCGGAAGGACTTTCACCAAGAAAAGGATGGATGCTTCGCTCAACCCTCACAAGAATCGCGGTGGGTCACCGTGTTATGGGCGGTACGGTGCATATGTGCGGACGAAATACTAACGGTTCAGCACACTTTTCAAATTGTTGCATATCGTTCCGGTCATTTCGGGCAGGCTTAGCCCCCGCAGCGTCGCAAGCCCATCGAGCGCGTCCGTGACATCCGCAGGACGTGCGGGGCGTCCGCCAACGGTTGTGAACGGTGCATCGGTTTCGGTCAGCAATCGGTCTAAGGGCAAACTGGCGATCAAGCTCCGCCCTCTCTCCCTCGAAAGCATCGCTGTATTGACGGAGAAAAAGCAGCCGAGATCTACGGCGCGCCGCGCTTCGGAGTTGGAGCCGGTGAACCAATGAAGCACGATTTGACCCGGTCGTTCTGGCAAAGCGTCTTCGATCAGATCGAGAATCACCCGGACCGCGCGAAAACTATGGACTGAAAGAATTTTCCCGCCAGCGGCGGCGCAACTCCTGAGGATGCGGGCAAAGATCTCGCTTTGCTGTTGCAGGGACTTGAAGCAACGCGGCCCTCCATCGATTCCCACTTCTCCTATGTAACGAGCCTGCGGCAGATACTCCTCCCATAGGGAAATTTCACTCGCTCGTTCCGCAACCAGTTCCGGATGTAGCCCCAAACCGGCCCGGACGAAACGCGTCGAACGCGTCCATTCGTCATTCCGCGGCCACGCCTTCGGTGTCGTGGTCACAGCCAACGTATAGACTTCCTTCTCTTCCGCTTCGCGGATCGCGGCCGCGGGATCAGGAAATAAATCCAGGTGGCAATGAAAATCAACGAGACCAGGCGTCATGCGGATTCAATCCGGGGTCGTCGAGACTTCTGCGAGGAGTTGGCCTACTTCCGCGAGGCCGCGCCGGTAAACGTCTGCCAAAGCCGCTTGCTCCGCAGTCCCTACGTCAGACAGAGGGCCGGGTTTATGAATCAGCAAAGAGGCTAGTTCGGGCTTCGCCTGAATTCGCGCAATCGCAAATTGGAAGGAACGCACCTGCTGGCCTTGTGCCTTACGCGTGCTGAGATCGCGGGCTGTAAGGTTCGAAAGCGTATACGAGGTGCGATCGCTTCCGCGGAGTGCCGCTCGGCGGATCAGGCAAGGTAGACAGAATCCGCAGTGTTCGGTTCCCCGGCCGAGCCAGCGGCCCTTGGTCGGTGAAGAGCAGGACAGAGATTTTGGAGCGAGGCTCGCGAGCAAGGACGGATTCGCGCAATTGGCCACCATCTCCCCCTTCGTCTTGTCCCGGTAGGGGTTTTCAATGCGGCCCGGAATGCCGAGCATTCCAAGCAGCTCGTTCCAGCGCGCGACGTAAAAAGGATGCGTCGTGCGCGTGCTGAACGCGCCAACCCGCAAAGGGTCGAGCGGAACATTCAGGGCAATGAGACCGTTCTCGGGTGCCCCAAGAACGAAGCGCCCGTCCAGTGCGCTGCCGCCGAGCACGCCGCCCGCGAAGAACAGGAACGACCGTCCACGGCTGGTTTTTTCGCAGCCGACTCCTTTCACCTCCCAGCCGCGAAAATCCATCCAGATTCTCAACCGATTAAAATTCCGACTCGGATAGTTCCTCATCAAACCACGGACCAATGTCCCCTGAGAATCGCTCGTGGCACCGTCACCTGCGTGGCTGACCAGAAGCGGGGTCTTGTTGCGTTCGAGACAGTCGATCGCCCAGATTAAGCTGTCCAGGCCGCCCGAAAATAGCGAGAGACTGTCGAAAGGTGCACGCGGCGACCCTGTCGGCCTCGCCGGAGCGATTTGCTCAAAGCCCGCGGGACGCGGGCGGAATCCAACGATCCAACGATCACCCGTCAAGAAGTTGAGCAATCGTTGCAGCAGTGGCCGCGTCCGATCCCATCCAGTCGGATCAGAAACGGGAACGACCAGCCGAATCTCGCGAGTCCATCCGTCCTGCGATTCCGTAGCGCGAGAGAGATGCGTGTCGGCGGCCTGGACGTGGGCGGCAAGGACCAGGAGGTCGACGGCAACCTCGGACGGAAACAGCCCCAATTTTGCGAGATCGTCCACCGCGTCGCCGATTCCGTGATCGATATGCCGCTTTGCCTGAACAAACGGAAGGCGCGTCCCAAGCTCCCCTTCAGCAAGGGGAATCTCGGCACGATCCGAGGTACCGAATCGCCCGTAAATTAAATGACGTTTCATGGCGTCTCTGCCTCAGCCTCGCCAAAAGACTGTAACAATCGCAGCGCCTCCTCATACACCCGGGTCACGAAGCCCGAAACCCGCTCCGGCGTCAAGGTCAGCATGGCTTGTCGCGCTTGTGTCATCGCGTCGCCAACACTGCGTCGAACAAAGTCGAGTAACTGCCGCTGCACGGATGCCGCTTTCATAGCATCGGCCGGCAGCGTGATGGCGTTCATGCCGATATCGTTGCACAAGCGGGTTTCAATCGCGTGCGACGCATACAGCTCGAAGATCGTTTGCATCTGGTCGGCAGTCAGCCCGTCGAAATTAACCACGCCGTTGTCCGCAAGATCCGCAATGGTCTCGATGAAGGCTTCTCGCGCGATTCCTTCGTCGAGAGACCCGCCCTCTGGACAAACGTACTCGACAAGGCCAATAAACACTTGTTCGATCGGGCGTCCAGCGAGGTTTTCAAGGTTCAGTGCCCGCAGCGCTTCGCGGGGACCGTTGGTCACGGCATTTGAAAGGAAACCCGCTAGTTGCACGCCAGCCGTGCGCGAGGCCCCCATCCGTTGCGCCGCGGTGCGGCTGCCACCCGCTGCCGAGGAGATGTACTGCGACAGCGCCCGGCCGAGACTCCGCCGATCACTGCCCCCAGACGCCGCGTAACGCGAAAAGTTATTTCGTGGGGCGGTGAATCGGTTCGCCGCCGCTAATGCCGGCAGCGCCGGGAAGACGGGAACGTCCAGCCTTAGTGGAGCGGATGTCGTCGCTGGAGCTTCCGCAGGCGGCGCCGACGGTGGCGGTGGTGCCGGAAGGGCTGGTGAGGCATCCGCCGGGAGCCAGCTCGGAACAAGCGGAGTACGACCGCCTTGCCCCCGATTGCCGTTCGAAGTGCCCATTAACGCGCTACCGCCTGATTGCGCGTGCGCAGCGCCGCGTCGGCAGCGCCCTTAAGAAGGACGCCGCCGTCCTTTTTCCAGGCGTTCAACAACTGATCGTAACGGCGGTTCTGTTCCGGGTCTCGGATCACGCCCTCCCACCCGCTACACGCCCACGGTCCGAGCCGCTGCTTGGGAAGGCCCTCCAGGAAATCGAGGAGCTGTGGCTGCAAGGCCGGATGTGCTTTAACGAGTACAGCTATGCCCGCTGCGCCGGCCGGCTCCCTGTCGAACGTGTCTCCGGCCACAATCCTCGCACGCAGCAGGTCTAGGACCTGTGCGGCCTCGGGGATCGCGAGTTGCCGCAGCTCTCCGTCGTAGCCCTGCACGACGAACTTGGAGCCCAGCAACTTTTCGGCAATGCTGGCCAGCTGTCCCAGTGCGGTTGTCGCGCCGAAATAATCCTTGCGGTCTTTCGCGGCAAACAGATACGGTCGCAAGTCGAGACCGCCGATGGGGGGCTCGATCTGTGCCCACGCCTTGACGGTCGGCGAAGCCATCCATTCCACCAACTGTGCGCTTTCTGGGGCTTTCACAACTTCCAGTTTAGGAGGAGTCTTAGCGCGAGCGGCCTTGGCATGTGAAGCTCCCGACGACTTCGGCTCGGCTTCCTGTGCTTCTCGCACGGTCTCCTCGATCGCCGAAAGATCCGTGCAAATCCCGTTCGCGGCTGCCGCTGCCAAGGTGGCGATCTGGTCGAATACGTGGGGAAGGAAACGCTCGGCAAGCATCAATTTCGCGAGCACCGGCAACTTTACATCTTCGCCAAAACCGCGTGCCTGTGCCGATGATTGCCGCAACAACAACGTGTTCAGAAATCGCTTGATCTGGCGAGGATTACCCTTCGTGCCGCTCGCGAGAATGGGACCCACCTGTTCACTCAAAATGAGAGCGTCTTGTGCTCGCGGCGCTCTCGCCCCCAGCGCTGCGTTTACCGTAGCGGCGTCGAGCGCCCCTCCCTGCCACGGCCGTCTCAAGCGTTCCCGGGCGGCAGCGATCAGCTTCGCGAAATCCTGGTCGTCCTCGCCGAGCTCGGCACCGATGAAGAGCAAGGTCACATACGTTCGCGTTTCCGTTTCGCCCAGTGCGGGAATACGGAAGGGAACCTGGATCAACTTTTCAAGATAATTGCGGGCGTACGTTTGCGGTCCGGTCGTGTCCGGCAAATCGGGAAAGTGCCTGCGGACGGCGTATTCGATCATCGCCTCATCCGCGGCCACCACGAACGCGGTCCGCGACGTGAAAACAAAGAGTCGGACCGCCTCCAAAGTTTCAATCGCCGTATCCGGCAGGCATCGGTCGAGATCATCGATGAGCACGACAAGCTGATCGATGCCCGCTCGGTCAAGAAGGTGATCGAACGCCTTACGGAAGCCTGCGATTTCCTCGGGCACACTGCCTGACTCCGACTTCGGTTTGATCAGGTCCTTTACGCCAGAGATCGCGGAGTCCACGTTTTCTTTCGTGAGTTTTGCCGGATCAGCGGCCCACCCTTCCAGCGAGTTGAGGATTACGGGAATGGCCAGGGCCTCCGCACCCAGGCCGTGTAACGCGGCGTAGCCGGTCAACGCAAGGCCACCGATTTTTTTCGCGGTCTTGAGCGCATCAATCCTTCCGAGGATGTCCTTTACCGCGTCAGATGCTTTGGTCAGCAGGGAACGCTTTTCGATAAGGGCGGTGACAATCCCTTCGATCAACGCAATCTTTGCGTCTTCAAACCCCTGGAAACGCCAGCCATTAAACTTGAGGCACAAGGCGCTCTGCTCGCCGGCGAGCGCGGCTTCGATCATTTCCAGGACGCTGGATTTCCCCGCGCCCCAGTCGCCGTGAACGCCGATCGTCACCGGGCGGTCGGGCTGCTTCCGGATCAGCTGGACAATCGTTTTTGCGATTGATTCGTTGTTGAGCAGGTCAACTTTTGTTTCGTTATCGGAAAGGATCATGTGACGCACACCGTTCCCGACCCTGGGGCGAGCGAACCCGCTACCTAGCATCTCCAAATTGCCCACTATGACACTGGTGCAGTCGAGTACCACCACTGTATACCAAAAAACGCCACTCTGACTTTTTTCCTGAGTCTCACCGATTCCGCAAGAATCTTGAGTATCCGTCGCGATATAACATTAGCCATAACATTTGTTCTAACAGCGAATCCAGTTTTCGGCGCGGACATGGTGCAGGCGAGTTGGCTCCGGTGAAACCTGCTCGAGTCGCTTGCTTTGTGATAAAGAAGCCCTGCTGCGACTGCGCGATCTTGTAGAGCTTTCGCGCGGACTCCTTATACCGTCCAGGCATACACACAATCCCTCAATATTCTTGAGGTATTATGCTCCTCAGCTCCCCGTGAAAGACAACCGCACTACCGTATGTTAGTCATTTTTAGTGGTTTACCTATGCACAATCCCTCTACTTTCGTGAGGAATTATGTGCAGCAAAAGAGCCCCCACCCCTAACCTCTGCACAGTGCGGCGCTTTGCGAAGGTGGCGCGGAAGCACGTGCTAACGCTTTCATTTATGCCTGCGGTCGGGATTTCCTGAGTTGCTCCAAGATGTTGGGGCTCACGCGCAATTTTAATTCTCCAAGGATGAGCCCTCGGAAACTGCCTGCAGCTCGCGAAAAATGTCGGCGTGGTGCTGTCCGAGGTAGCGCGCGATTCGAGAATTCGCGAACAGTTTGGAAAGGTAACCGCGAGCCAGTACCAGGTTCAGGACCTGGTTGCCGTGAGACTCCTCCACAAGCTTCAGGTCGCGTTGCAGTGCTTCCATTTCCTTTTCCATCTTCGCCAGTTGCTCTGGAGTCAAGCCCTCCACAACCTTGTGCTTGTCCGGCTCTACCAGCATGTCGGGATGTGTCGCAGCAAAGAGAGCCTTCACATAGGGCACGGTGAAATTCGCCGTGGCCACCAACAGCTCGGCCACTTCGATCTGGCGCATTGGCTTCATTTTTCTGAGAAAGGAAAAGGCCCCCAGGGATACATGTCTGTTCTTCAGAATTTCGGCCGCTTCCTTGCAAATACCATTGAGCAGATCTCGCTTCTGTCGAATGCTAGCCACTTCCACTTTCAACACTTTGGCGATCCTCTCCTCAGACACGCCGTTCCGGGTCGCCTTCAGGATCATGGCGTGTTCTTGAATTGTCGCCATCCGGCTGACACGCTTGTTGTAGGTGTACGTTTCATCGTCGGTCGCGATTAAACAACGGGCATGAGTTTCTTCGAGTTGCCTCAGAACTTCGAGGCGAATGTGCCCGTCGAGCAACAAGAACGAATCTGATTTGCCGTTTTGGGGAAACACGATGAGCGGCTCAATGATGCCGACCTCCCGTACCGACGCGAGCACTTGTTGGTATTTCTGGCTCGACCGGATCGATGTTTTGACGTGCTTGAGTGGCAGTATGCTCGTGAGGGGAATCACGACACCCTGAGGGTCAAATGCCAGTGGAACTTGTTTGGTCATCACTGCACCTTTTCGGCGATTTGGATTTTTTCAGACAAGGGCGCCGGCAATGTGTCCAAGCCCTCGGCTCGTAACAAAGTAAGGAAATGTTCATCTCGAAAGAGGTTCCTCAGGGCCGAAACGATAAGCAGTAAACGATGTTCGGTGATCTGCGATTTCCTGATGAGCAGCTTTTGTCGGTCTGCCTCTTGTCGATAGACGCGAACCAACTCTTCCGCCGTTTGAGGCCGCTCATTTCGGCGGCGAACCGCGGGACTACAACTCTTACCGTTGGCCTTTCGCGCTTCGATGATCCGCCGAACAGTGAGGAGCTTCCGCCCACGGAGACTCTTGTCCTCATAAGCCTCACAGAGGGCACGCTGAATTCCATCTTCGTCGGCGTTTGCGATCTGCATCGCAACGGACAGTGGTATTCGGCCCTTTTCCACGGCGGTCAGTAATCGCTCTTCACCGTGTTTGAGCAGGTGGACGACGCCCGCTACGTAGCTCTTATGGATGTCAATCTTTTTTGCAATTTCAACCGTGTTGTATCCGCGAGACTTCAAGTTTGTGATTTCGCGGAGAAGCTCCAGTGGACGAAGGTTCCGCCTGGCGATGTTTTCAACCAAGCTCATCAAATAGCAGTCTTCCCTCGAAGCGTCCTTAATGATGGCAGGAATGTCTACTTGGCCCAGGGCAATAAATGCTTCCAAACGACCTTGACCACACACGAGGTCGTAGATCTTTCCATCCGTGGGCTCCGATCGAGTCGCAACCGTGATGGGCCGCTTCAGGCCCAGATTCGATATATTCGAGACAATCGTCTGAAACACAACTTTGTTTCGACTTCGTGGATTGAGGATATTGATCTGGTTGATAGGAATCATCTGAACCACGGGAGCTGACTCACTCATGCTGCCTCCGGTACTCGCGCGCGCTGTGCCATCTCGAAAAAGAAGTCGAGCGTGCCGAATCGATAGGTGTCCAGGCTTACCGCGTTGTCCTCGGCCATTGACAATCGCTCGAACGCGATATCAATGCTCGGCAGGAGGTAGTAGTCGAACGGATCACGATTCGCCGCGTCCATGCGAACCGCCACAGTGATGTCCGGCCGTAGTCCGGTATCCAGCCGAATCACCCATCGGAATGCCCCGGACTCTCTCTGCCTGCAACGCGCAATGATGATTGAAGCCGTGAACTCGTCGTTCACCGTCAGCAAATCCGTAGCAGGATTGTTCTGGACGATGCCCCCTTGAAGGCGGATATTCTCGATCACATCCGCGACGACCTTCGGATGCATCAAACGCAGCTGTCGGTTGGTCTCGATGAACTCGTAGTCTCGCTCGGGGGTGTAGCCGATTAAGCTGTAAGCCCGAATTAGACTCGTGAAACGGCTTCGATAAACAGAACTCGAAGCCATGCCCTGCGCCTCGTCGATCAGAAGGCCGGAAAGATGGCCTTCACGTTCCCATAGGCTGCGGAGCTGCTGAAGCAACTCGTCATTCGTAAATCTATGGCTCCGTTCACGGATCATCGCCTGGGCTCTTGAGAAAAGATCCGCCGGCACTGTGGACTCGAATGCACCATTGCTACGAATCCACATCTCGGGCGGATTTACTACGCGTTTCTTCTTCAGCTTGAACGAGATTCGGTTATAGACGTTGTTACCGACATATTTTTCGTTGGTTAGAACTTCGTGGACCGTGCCTTGAGTCCAGGACCGCCCCTGATCCGTAGGGATACCACGCTGATTCAACATGCCTGCCAGTTTCGATTCCGAAATTCTCTCCTCCACGAACGCCCGGTAGATCCAGCGGACGATTTCCATCTCCTCCGGAGGCCCAGGCACAAGAATGACGCGGTCTGTCTGGATGCTTTTCTGCTCGCCGCGATTGAGTATTCCCTTAGGCTGGCCGGTCACATCCCTCAGCATTCTGCGCAGTCCATACCCAGGCGAGCCGCCCTGGCGAAACCCAAGTTCGATCAAGCGGCATTGCCCAATGAAGACCTTGGCGGACAGCTCGCGGCTATACTCGCCAGCCATAGCACGTTTCACGCCTTTAACAATTGTCGAAATTGGGCTGCCGTCATTCTCGAATTGCTCGGCACAATAATGGACTTCAATCTTCGCTCGCCGGCAAATGTATTCGTAGTAAGCGCTTTCGTCGGCATCCTGGAATCGACCCCAACGGCTCACGTCATAAACGAGAATCGCGCTAAAGTCCGCTTGGCCTCTCTCCACGTCATCGATCAGTTGCTTGAGCGCATCTCTCCCATCGATGCGCAGGCCACTTTTGCCCGCATCCGTATAGGTTCGGACAATCACCATTCCTCGCCGTTCGGCGTACTCCCGAATCACATCCCGCTGGTTCTCCGTCGAATATTGCTGGTGCTCTGTGGACATGCGCACGTATTCCGCTGCGCGCATGGCATTACCCTTGGGTTGAGATGGGTTGGCTACTGGTGGGCCCGAAGTTTCCATTGCTGCTGCCATTTTTTCTCGCAGCAGAAGCTCCAACTCTTAGGAGAGGATGAATGATTCCGCATCCCGAGTCTCCTCCTAAAAATATCGGAGGACCTAGCTCTGCCGCCTACTTCGGATTGGTGGACAACCTAGTTCTTATATGATGAGTAGACAATAACTTCCAAAACGATGTTCTTTTCGCGTTTCCGTTTCAGGTCGCAACGCGCAAAACCCCTTGCAGAACAATAATTTTGGCTGAGACTAAGTTGTTCTTTTCACCGCCACCGCCACTCGGCAACACAAGCCAGGCGCTTCCATCAATGGATTTGAGGTCCAAAGCCACATTGTTCTTTACATTCCTGAGGAGTCGACGAAGTTCACGCGAGAGTTCAGACTCGGCCATGCGAGGTTCCTTAACTCGGCGTCGAGCCCTGTAACCTTGCATGTACTGAGGGTTTCTCTCTCGCCAGTCCCTTTGGCTGTCTCGGCATTGCTCTCGATAGAGAGGATCTTCGGCGAGCTTCTTCCGGTGATAGTCAGTGCGACGCCGTCGTTGACATTCCGGCAAACTACAGACACTTTGATCGGGCCGGTAACGCGAAGGCTGAAATCTCTGCTTGCAGTAGAAGCACAATTTGTCTCTCATGACCTGCCACTACCACGAGACATGCACCGGGTCGTGAGAATTGGTTGAATGAACAACAATTGTGCGCAACTGCAAAACGGGAGCCGCAGAAGCCTCACTAGCACCCCCTCTCCGGTTTGAAGAAAAGGCTTGCCATACATCACCCGGAGGACTTTGCATCTGTTGGGCGGCGATCTAGGTGCTTGGTGCTGCCTGTTTGGACTCTTCGCGTTGTGGAATCAAAGCTGATCATCTCAGAATTGGGCGAACATTAGAGAAGATCAAGTCGCCAATGCTCATCACAAAATCCAAGTACATCGCGGGAACGCAGTGCCTCAAGCGTTTGTATCTGAGCACCCACTCGCCGGAATTGGCAGAAATACCACGCGAGGCGGACCGGTTGATCATCGAGCAGGGGCGAGAGGTTGGGTTGCTGGCGCAGCAGATGTTTCCGGGTGGAATCACCGTCGATTGTAAAGGCCGAGACGAGGCGATTCGAGCGACTCGGGAGCTAATCGCAAACTCTGAGGTTCCAGCGGTCTTCGAGGCAGCGGTTGAGCACGCCAATGTTTTTGTGAGGGTCGATATTCTCCACCGCCGCCGAGACAAACGCTGGCGGCTAATCGAAGTAAAGTCGACAACGGATGTTCGAGACCACCATCTCGGCGACGTTGCGATCCAGCACCGGGTCGTGAGCCGCTGCGGTGTTGATCTTGCAGCATCGTGCTTGGCGCATGTGAATCGGGAATATGTTTACTATGGTGGCCAAATCGACGCCCGCCGCTTTTTCAAAATCAGGAATCTCACGAGTCGAGTTAAGAGGATGCAACGCGAGGTCGCCCTTCAACTGCGTTCGGAATTTCGTGTGCTTGCTATGCCTGAGGCTCCTCGAATCGCAGCCGGACGGCAATGCACCGAGCCCGTCACCTGCGAGTTCTTCGATCAATGCAATCCGCCGATTCCGGACGATCACATCTTGCGGCTTCCGAGGATTCACGCCAGCACTGTTGCAAGGCTTGTTGCTGACGGCGTGCAGTCCATCCACGAAATTCCAGAGAATTACCCTTTGAGCGGTCGATTGCGTCGTGCCTGCGCCTGCGTACAAGCGGGAAAACCGTGGTTTAGTACCGAGATTAAGGAAGAGTTAAGGACGCTGAAATACCCGCTCTACTTCGCCGACTTCGAAACGCTGTACCCGGCAATTCCTCGGTTTGCAGGTATGCGTCCTTTCGACCACATTCCCTTCCAGTGGAGCGTGCATGTGGTTCGGCAGCCGAATGCTGCGCCCGAGCATTGCGAGTTTCTGGCATGCCACACGACTGATCCTCGCCCGAAGTTCATCTCCGCTCTGTGTGATGCGCTCGGTGATCGCGGCAGTATCGTGGTTTACAACCAGCAGTTCGAATCGCAACGGCTAAGCGAGCTTGCTTCATGGCTGCCCGATTTCGCAGGGCGCATAAAGAAAATTCAGCGCCGACTCTGGGATTTGCTGCCAGTAGTCCGCAACCACGTCTACCATCCAGCATTCAATGGTTCCCATTCGCTGAAGTCTGTGCTCCCGGCGCTGGTGCCAGCGATGAGCTATGAAGGGATGGTGGTGGCAAACGGACAAGGGGCCGGATTGGTTTGGAAATCCCTTGTCAGCGGCGACTGCCACGAAGCCGAGCACCAGCGCAAAAGGGAGGCACTACTGGACTATTGCGGACAAGACACGCTGGGCATGGTCAGGCTCCTTGAAGTCATCAAGCGTAATGCAGAATCCTGATTTTCAAGCACAAATGGCGGGACCGCAGATTCAGAATCATCCGAGTGTCCACCGCGGACAACGCGGGAAGTCCGAACTCTTCGGTGCATAGATCACGGACACTAGCGTCCTTCAGTGTGAAAATAGATGCTGTCGCTCAAGATGGAGTTTTGCAGGAGGAGAAAATGCCAACCCAAGTCACAGTCGAGGGTTCCCTCGTTCGAATCGAGGGAATCACAGTCCAAAATCCTGACGTGGTGCAGTACTTCCTAAACAAGCCTGAAGAAGATCGGGTGTTGGCAGCCATCCGTGCGATTGAACTTGGCGTCTTCTGCTTGCAAAGAGCGGAGGTCGGACAAAGCCTCGAATTCGTGAAGCTCGAAGTGGAAAGACTGATTCAGGCTGCTAGTCGCGCGGTCGAAAAACTCCCAGAAGACATTCGTGGGAAGCTGTCTGGGCAAGACAGCCCTACTGCGCAGATATCGAGTACTGTCCAGTCTGTGCAGACCTCAGTCCAGAGTAAATTGGACGAAGTCCGTACCCTGTTCAATACGCATCTCGATCCGACGAAGGCGGACGCAACCCTTGGGAAGGCGCTGAACGCACTAGACGCTATGCTCAATCCAAAGCTAGACGGTTCAGTCCAGAAAGAGGTTGACGCAACGATCCAGTCGCTGGCCGGAACCGATGGAGCTATCTCTCAAGCTGTGAGAACAACCGTCGAGGGAGTGGTAGCACCGTTGAGAGCCGCCGTCGAGACCCTTTCCTTGGCGGTGGCGAAAGAAGCTGGCACGCAGGAAGCCTTTGCGGTGAGCCCAGAAAAGGGTTTTCAGTTTGAGGACGAGTTAATGCCCATGCTCCAAGACTGGGCCATTTCAGTCGGTGCGGAATTGGAGCACGTTGGACCTCAGAATGAGCCCGGAGATTTCGTGCTCACGATGAGGGAGACTTCCCTTTGCGGGCTGCCGCTAAAGATCGTCATAGAAGCACGGGATCGCGGACAGGCATTTGGGCGCGTCCTCATCGGGAGGCAGATGACGGACGCGCTTTTGCGGTGGAAAGGAAACTTTGGAGTTTACGTGAGCAAGACTCCCTGTGGACTAGCAAAGGAGGTCGGCGAATGGTGCGAGCTAGGCTGTGAGCACGGCCCTGTAATCGGATGCACCGTTGAGCATCTAAGAACGGCGCTCCGGTTCGCCGTAGTAGACACCAGATTGCGTACTGCGGCGCAACGGAATCAGGAAATAGACACCCGCTCAGTGGCGGCGGAACTCGGGCGCTTCAGAGACAGCTTGAACCACCTGACACAGATAAAGCGCAAGGTGGGGGAAATAAAGCAAACCTTGGACGTTCTCTCGTCAATTGAGGTGGAGGCGGACCAGATGCGCACCGAGATTCAGCAAACTTTAGGAAAGGTCGAAGGGCTTTTGCCGCAACTTGCATGAGCTGTCTGTTCAGAATCGCTGGCGGATTGGCGTTTGGTATATTTACTGCACTGCCTCGACCCAACCAATCAGCTTCGCCTCGAAGCCTCGGCTGGCTTTGCCAAACCCCCTGTGCTCAAGCTCACGTTGCAGCATCGGTTCTAATGCGTCTCGGAGAATGGTAATTTCCGGGTCTTCTCGCCTTCCATTACCAGCGGACACACCCGACCTCCACATTCTCTCCGGTTGGCGTTCCCATGCAACATGCCGTTTGCCCTCTCCGTCGATCCCTAAAGTAACGACCATGCGCTTCAATTGTCCTTTGTCATCGCGGGCTTCGACTGTCCACGCTGCCAAAACTCCCTCAGTTCCATCTGGGGACTGCACACGTATTCCGACGTCCAGTGGCGACAATTCGCGGAACTTCCTCAGGTATCCGGAAACTATCGGATGATCCAGACCGAGCAACTGCACGTTTTCCCTCGACAACGATAGCTCACGCTCCGTAGTCAAAAGCACTTCGCCCTCGCCATCCTTGCCCACCCACTCGTACATCTTGTCACCACGACTAGTAAACGTATCGCCTTCAGCGGCCGAGGCATCTGCAACGAACTGGATCAGAATGTCCATGCCCTCTTGAGGGTTCCCCATCGCCTTGTAATCGTCGAGACGGAAGCCCTCAAGGTCTTGGAACAACTCAAACACAACTTTGCGTGCTTCGACAGCGTTGGACATTGCGGTTTCAACTTCAACCCGTGTGCGCTTCAATAAGGGATCATTTAGCGCTTCCGAGTATAGGCTGGCGTAATTCAATTGCATCGAAAGCTGTCCTAGGATTTGAGTCCGCAGGTCTTCGGCGATTTCACCGCGTTCGTCCAATTTTCCGAGCGCCCTGCCAATCTCAGTGAGTTTTTCATCGAGAAGCAAGAAAATTGAGCCTTCAATCGTGTCGGATAAAACAAGGTTGTATATTTGTGCGGTGTCATTTTGTCCGTACCGATGGATGCGCCCGATACGCTGCTCCAAATCCATCGGATTCCACGGCAGGTCAAAATTGAAGAGCACTCGGGCATGTTGCAAGTTGATGCCCTCGCGCCCGGCCGCCGTACAGATCAACACGCGTGGCCCGTCCGGCGCTCTAAATCTTCTCTCTGCAGCCGTTTTCGCGCCATGGTCACCGCCTTTCAGTACCGTGATGCCTTTACCGGGGAACTGTTTATCAATCTCCGCTCCAAGCATTTCGACGCTGCCGAGATAAGTGGCAAAAACGACTATCCGCTCCTGCGGATTCTGCCGCCACAGTTCACCAAGAGCGACGCCGAGTTTCTCCACCTTTGTCTCATGCTGAAGGGGAAACTTGGCTAGCAATTCTTTGATGCGTCGGCGCTCTTCGGGCAGGGCTATTGCCACACTGCTAATAGCTGCATCTTCTGCTTCCGCCGCCCCGGTCTCAGAGGCGAACTCATCCGCGCCGACCCCCAGTGCCTCTTCCTCCTCGCGCTGCAATCGCAAAATCTTGTAACGGTAGTCAGCCAATAGCCTTTCGACCTCGGCATCCTCTAAGCGTCCTTGAGCGATTCCGTGTAGTTCCCGAATGAGGATTCGTGCCTCATCCAGCGCTGAGTTGCGAGACTCAATGTCCAGCTTCTGATCGTGCAGCAGGGCTTCTTGGATTGTCAGCGCGATAAGCCTGCGGCGAAGCGTCCGCTGCACTGCGGCGAAGCTTGAAGCAGCAATCTTCTGGAAAATTGTCATCACGAACGCCAGACCCTGACCGCGCTTGCCCTGTCGTTTTGCTAAAGCAAACCCATCCTGCAAATAGGCGACTAGGGCCTCGTAAAACAACTTCTCCGGCGCGGACATCTTGAACGCCTCGGTATGAACCTGCCGCCTCGCAAACAAGGTGGAGCCGTCCGGGCGACAAGCGTCCGCCTTGGTGCGACGGAAGATCACCGCATTAAGCCGATGACGATGTTCGACCATCTCCGCTGCCGAATTGAAGAGCGTCGGATCCAGCATCTGCACCAACATCCAGAAGCGGAAATGGTCGCCTTGGTGCGGAGTAGCTGAGAGCAGAACCAAATCACGGGTATGCTCTTTGAGCATCTCAGCTAGCTTGAAGTTCTGCGTCTTCACGAGTTTGCCGTTTTGACGGTACGCCGTCAGGTGATGTGCTTCGTCAAACACCACCAAATCCCACGGAGGAGCCGCTTTCAGCCGTGCCATACGTGAACGCACTTTCAAGGTATCAATGCTGGCGATGAGCATGTTGTGCTTCTCAAATGCATTCGATTTACGATCAGTCACATCTCCTTCACTGCCGAAGACCTCAAAATTTAGGTGAAACACTTCATTCAATTCTTGGTGCCAGTTGTTGACCAGTCCCGCAGGCACGACCATCAACGCTCGCTTGAGTTCGCCCCGGCTGACGAGTTCACGAACAAGGAGTGCTGCTTCAATAGTCTTTCCGAGGCCAACTTCGTCAGCGATGAGGAACCGCCGGGGTGAGGCTGTTGCCACACGATGTGTGAGCACGACCTGATGCGGGAGCAAGTCGATCTTCGCCGACGTGAGAGAACTGATGTTATCCATCAGCGGCAGGGCGTGGGCTTGGTAACATAGCCACGCTCTGAGCGCCCGATCTTTGTCACCCTTAGCGTTAAGAACAACCGTTTCTGAGCGGCTAAGGGCTGACGTCAACCCGGCAATTGGCACCTGGCGTTCCCCGCTGGGGAAGAAGACCTTAATAAACCCGTCGACGGGCGCGGCTATGACGACGCCCTCGCCAAAATCGGCGTGACGCACGCGCTCGCCCGGCTTGAAGCCGATAGTGCCAACACTCGCCGCCCTGGTGTTCGATTCGTTGGTCTTTGATTCTGCGTTCACGAAATTCTTCTCAGGAATAGTCCAATATGCCGCTGCTTATTGTCAGAGTCACCAGCCACGATTCTTCTCACGCTAGACTCGGCACCGTTCCAGATGCAGCGTCCAATCGGGATTGATTGCTTGTGGTGTTCTACGGAACAATACCAGTGATTCGTGCCGTCTGCGGGCCGGTACCAGATTCGCCTCTGGTCAGCGAACCACAAGATCAAAGCCGCTTCGCCACCGCCATCCGCTACATTATCTTGAAAGTTTCGCACTGCTGGATAGACCTTCTGCTCCAGCCACTCGACAGCTTCTTGTGGGTTCAACGTATCCATCGCGGCTTCGAGACCCGCCACGACCAGCGTCCGATTGTTGATAAGCTTAAGCGTACCGTCGGGCCATCCGGCTTCATATAGCCGCAAAAATTCCCTCAAGCTACGGACAGATTCAGGAGGGCAGATTTCGTTCAGGGCTTGTGCGTCCCACAAAACCGAGATGCCAGAGCTTATCCACGTTTTGTCATGGAGATCGGGAGTCATATTTTCAGAACTCTCTGTTCATCGAACTTTTTTCATTCGCCTATCGTGATCAGGCTTCCAAATCAAAGAGCTTCATCTGGTCCTGTACCTTGGCTTTGTTCATACCAACCCAGTCACGATAGATGGTGCGCGCACGTTGGGCGGCAGACTTAATCTCCTGCGAGCCACCGTGCTTCCCGAGCCAATCTACGAGTTCTGCTGTAGCGGGGTGCGGAGCGAAGTTTGGACTCTCCAGCGTGTCCATAACGCGTATGTTGCTGCCTTCGAAGCACCCGCCAACGAGGAACATCGTCTGGTCAAAGTCGCGTGCCATGCCTTTGCGCGACAGACCTTTCCACCCCCGAGCCAGTTCGACAGGCGGTGTAAGCACAAACACCTTGTTCTTCTCGGAGCACCAACCGCGTTCTTCGAAGTCGCTGGGAGCGATGCCCGTGCCGCGCAGAAACTTCTGCATCTGGTCGCGGGGGACTTTAGTTGTCTCGTAAAAGATACGGAAGAACTGGCGAGTGTAAGGCTCCGCATTCGAAGGCGGAGCTTCGCGGCCACCAGCCGTGCCCACGTCATCGTCTAGCAACTGATTGATACCTACCAAAGCCTCGCGGATGGTGAATTCGCGTCCCTGCTCGATATAGACCTTACCGTAGTGTCGGGAGAAGTATTCGAGAGCCTTGCCCCGCTTGATGACTTGCAGATCAGCAGCAGGCAAACCCTCATTCTGATGCTGTGAGAGGAGGCTCCTAATACGACGAACATCGTCCACAATGTGACGGCGTAGCCGTGCCCAGCTAATCGGTTGCGGCTCCGTTATGCGTTTCCTACAGACATGGATGATGTCGTATTCAATCGTCATCGAACCGAACGTTCCCGGTTTCGCTCCCTCACCTTTTGTGTCATCGCTCCGAATAGGATATGTGGCTTCGAGATAGAAACCAGCTTCGAACAAACTCTCCAATACTCCAACCCATGGCTCATCTTCGCTGTGGTGAAAGGTAAACGCCAAGACGCCACCCGGCTTCAAAATACGATACGCTTCCCGCCAGCAATCAGTGAGGACGCGTTGGTAGAATCTATCCGGGTCTTCGGGTTGCCGTGCTTTGTTGGCAACCGCCTCCAGAGCCTTCGGTGTATCCTCGGATGTAAACTTTGATGGGTAGACGTTCTTGAGCACCAATCGAATCCAGACGTAGAAAAAATCCGAGAGTTCAGAATAGTGGAGCAACCCTCCGAAAGGAGGATCTGTAATTATGAGGTCTTGAGACCCATCCTCAAGGAAAGGGAGGTCACTTGCGCTGCCCAAGTGTAGGCACGCCGAGTTTGTGCCGACGGCGTCTCCGCAGGGAATCTTAATTGTTTTCGAACCTATCTGGAGATTCGGGCACTCTTCCGCGGCGACTAGCTCCCAAGGGTTCCCTTGCCACTCCAATGCTTCCAAGCAAGTGGCAACCGACGACCTCCAGTTACCCCTACCAATGCTCCCAAAAGGATTGTTCTGAACCAGCGTGCTCTTAGGATGGAAATTGCTGCTGGCAAGAGCGGGAGCTACGCAATCCTGTTGCTCGTCCCAGAAGCACATCATATTCTCGTGTTGAAGATACCGATGCCAAACTCCAATGGCAGCGTCGATAGCGCCTTGTGAATACCCCCAAACATTTTCTGTAAGAGCTTTACAAATAAGTGAATGCACCAAGAGTTGGACTGGATTAAACATCTTCCACCAGTGTGTAAAGCCGTGATTCGGAATGCCCCCATTATTCATGTGGGTCATGAACCCGAACGGCAGTTCGCTCTTAGGCCAATACTCTGCAAGATCGCCTACTTTACGCTCTTCCCATTCCTTAAGAGATGCGTTGAAAGTGAGAGTGTCTTTCACTGTGGCGAAGAATCGACCCCCATAAGGCAGCCCTCCCTCGTAACGCTTTGGGCTGTAGCCCTGAAGAACGTAGGGCGACACAGGTCCTGTCTTCCCTGTGGACTTGATAGCTTCTAAAACGTCGTTAGGGCTTCCGTCGTCTGGGGCACCGCACGCAAAAGTCGACTTCTTTGGAACGGTTCCCCCTCGCCTATCCGTGAAGAATGTTGTGTTTGTTTCCGGGCATGTGACCTGTTCGGGCAGAGTTCCACGCACTTCGAGGAGTCGCAGTGTTTTGGCGCGAACATTGTTCCAACGAACGGTCGACTCCACTGAGTCGGTCACGCTGCCTCCATATTCACGTCCTTCGTCGTCAGCCTTCGAGCAGCCTTGAAGCCATTGCGGATGAACGAGAAGGGTCAATTCCACTTTCTTGCCTGTTGCTTGGCCAAGGTCACGTGAATTTCCGCTCAGAAATGCCCGTTCGTCCTGTTTTACATTTCCGCAATGTGGACATGTGAACCGCCCGTGGTCGTCCATAACGGCGAAAGGTTGTTCACTTGGAGCTACTAACAGGCTCACGTCTGGAGCCAACCGCGCAGCATGTCGCTCAACGTCGAAATCCTTCCCACAACCAAGACAATTCCGGTTCTGCCACGAGTCAACAGTAAGCGTTTTGATGGCAACAACTGGCGTTGGCATGATGGGTGTCCGATGCCCACATCCTTTGCGCTGACACGGTCCATGCTTCGCCCAGAATGTGTATAGGATTTCTGGTCCTTCGTAACGGTAGTTCCTTCGTTCCTGCCAAGAAACGGAGAAGATTTCGAAAGAGGTAGGGAGCTCCTCCCACTCCTCTTTGACTTCAGGGCTACCGTGATCTGAACCCTGCACAAAGCTCAACTGGGCGGGATTGCTTCTGTTCTCTTTCGTTCCGGTGCGCCGAAACCATTTCCCCTTCTCGCCGTTGGGACCGTCACAACTGTAGTACGGCATGATTTGTGGCTTCACTTCGGCTTCGATGTCAGAAAGTAACCGCCTCACTTCTTCAACATCCGCTCCTTCCATCTCGTTCTTCGCAACGAACCATGCGACCGGATTCAGGTCACAGCCGAACATCTGCATTCCCAGACGTGCACCTTCAACGATGGTTGTGCCTCCGCCCATGAATGGGTCAGCCACCCGAAGGTGGCGGAGCGTCCTCCTTCGCTCGTGGTTGGCGTAATAGCTTTCCCATACGGTTTTTGCGGCTTTGGTTTCATCGGCAGGCGCTTTTACGGACGCCGCTATGAGCATCCCGCGAAACACCGCTGAGCTTCTACGTGCCCACCATTTTTGCCACGCATAAATAGGCTTTTTTGCTGCGCCGGAAGACATTTCTGGGGCAGCTATCCGATTGATTGGAATGATCGGGAAATCCACTTCCAGGCAAGTCTTGGGGCGGTTTAAATCGGAAAAGTCCACCGTCTCGTCAACGACCTCACGACCTGCGCCTACAGCAGTAGCGATCTGCTCGATGAGCTGTTCCTTCTTCGACTTTGCTTTGGTCTTTGCCATGTCGCTACTTCTTCGCAAGTTCTACGAATGGCACGGTCACTTCGAGAAGCGATAACCCGCCATGCGCCAGTGTCGGATAACCGCCGCTGCTACGCCATTTGCGGCGACCGAGCGCGAACTGGTTGGCACCGTTCGCCGTCTTCAAGCAAAGCGACACAGGAGGCATCCAATGGTGATGGGTGCCGGGGCCGTAGGCGAAGCGACTACTGCCGAAGTTTATTTTGAGCCAATTTGCTTGATCCTTGTTGCTCACGTCCGTGAACAGACCTGATGCTGCATAGCCATGGTCGCTAGTGATGGCCAAACGGCGTCCCCTCGCCATGCGCTCGACCATTTTCCAAAACGAATCAGAGGTTAGCTGCTTCGCCGCCTCACGACAGAGCTTCTGGAAACCGTCACCCGGCTCGGCAAGCTTATGAATAACCTCATCGGGCCAATGGTGCCAGAGCACGACGCACGGTGCGGAGCCGATCCAATCGAGGCAGTAATCCCACGCTGCATTCAGACTCTCAGTGCGAGCGCCTGGCAGAGAGTGCGCCGAGCCCGCACCGTTGTTGTCGAGTGACGACCGCTGCCCGAATCCTAGTGCCTTAGCGAAGGGCGTTGTGTCGCTGGGGAGTTCCGTGCCGCGCACGCCAGCCTGTTGGACGTGATAGCCACGTCGCTCGCCTTCTTGTAGCAACCATGGTGTCTCGCGCAAAGACAATCCATCAAGGATCAGGACTGCTTTCCCATCCGTGGTGCTTTTCCAAAAATCGATAACAGATTGTGCTGTGTGTGGCACAGACGCTTCAAATTCATGCCATAGTTCCCACGCGGAACTAGAGAGCAGCAGCTCAATTTCGCTGACTTTCCGTTCTCGGTCGGTAACTTCTTGTTCAGAATTCTGAAGCGTCAGAGGTGCAGAGAAGGTCTCCCAAAGCTTCTCGAAGATGATTCTCCATGCTTCTTCAGGTGGTGCGGTCAAAATCAGATCGAGTCTTGGGTCACGCTCGACCGTCATTGCGTCTCCTTCTCCAAGTTCAGAGCGTAAGTGATGCCGTCTGGGAGCTTCTTGAGCAACTCAGTCAGTTGTGCGCCAGTCATCTGGGAGATGTTGATGTTTATGTTGCTGACGCTTGTCGTCGCACTGATACCCCATTTTTCGATTTCACCAAGCAGATTGACGGGACTCTTCGGCGGAGTTCCTAGCGGCGTGAATGCTGCCTTGGAAGATGACGGACTGCCGCCGAAGATGTTCGGTGGAGTAACGCTCGTAGGAACTGAAGGCGGTGTTGGTAGCGGTGTTCCGGGGGGCAACGGAAGCGGTATCGTGCCTCCACTCTGAGGGTAAGCGCCGGGCAATTGCAGAGTCGTTTGTTCAAGCTCTCTGCCCGAACCAAGTTTGCCTTTGATTCGCGTCCAAGCGACTTCTTCTGTCTCTCCGGGCTGCGCTTGTAAGAGTTCCATGCCGCGCAAATTGATGGTCAGCTTTCCAGCAGCGCAAAGATGAAGGACTTTTTCCTTTGCCACCACTTCACCAAGCCAAGGGATACAGTGTTTGCCGCCGATGCTTGGCTCCTGAAGCTCACTGATGAGCTTTGCGAGCGATGCGTTCGCTGTGGCGTGGGTCACGGCCGCCTCTTCAAAGTCTTCTGAGATGAACAGTTCACTGGCTATTTTTTCGTCGATGGCGTTTGGAATTCTGTCGCCGACTGCGTTGTGTTTCTCGATAAGGAAGCGGCACTGCTCCGGCTGCCCGAAGTTCCACACGTCGAGGATCGCGAAGGCGTCGAACAAGTCTTTGAGCTTTGGGCGGAGATGGGAATTCTGGTACGTCGTGTGCAGTGGGCGAAAAGCAGGGTCAGTGTCTTTCCATTGGTTTGCCAAGTAAACCGCACGGGCATACACAACCAGATCGCGGTCAAAATAAACGTTAGCCGCAGACTTCCTTGCGAGGAGAAATCGAAGTGTGTTGCGGCGCTGGGAGAGGTGCTGCTTGAGCCAAACACCAAGAGTTGCCTCGATGTTTTCTGGCTGTTCTGGCAAAACGATGAGAGTCAGGCGCCCATCCCAATGATCCGGGCGGTCATTCTCTGGGAGTTCTCCCCACGGATCGCTTTGCCAATTCTTTCTTAGGACTATGACTCGAAACTTTCGCGAGACGTCCTCGCTACCACCAATAACGTAGCGCACTTCTGCGGCGAGTTGCTCAGTATCCTGATTGTTCTCAAACAGTCTGTCGTTTTTCGCGTGAGCGAGCAGTTTGCCCTCGGCGTTCTCCTCTTCCTTGAATACGAGCCGATTGCCGACTGGATGGATGTTGAAGCTGTTCTCGCGGATGAGCGCCATCTCGGCGGCGAAGGAATTGTCGTCGATGGATTTGTCGCGTGTGATGTCAGACTGCAACTGGTTCGGCTCTGCACCATTAACTCTGTCCACGCTCAACGAACGGAGCCACAGAGCACTGATGATGTCCGAGGCGTCGGGGACATTCTTGTCGGGTTCTTGAACCGCACTGCGAACTGCTTCGAGGTTGCGCCTCGCCTTTTCGAGCAGAGTCCGGTGAAGAGGATTGGCGACAGAACTCAACAACGACGTAACGCTACCTTTGTCGCTGCTGATGTCGAAATCCGAAGCCGTGATGACAGGAGACTTCTCGCCACGAGTTTTGAACAATTCAACGAGGATACGAATGAGATCGCGGGTCTCTTGCGCTTCGGTTGCGACAAGAACTTGATCTTCAAGCAAGTGCATCAGCGCAGGTGAGTAGGGCCACGCTTCCATGAACTCCGTCCGCTTTGCTTCATGCTGTGACGGTGGAATCTCCGCCAGCCGGACGTGCTCGTCTACATGCGGTTTAATGAGAGCCTTAATGTCTCCGTCGGGAACGTTCAGCCGATTCTCGAAGATGCGGTGAAGAAGAAGACGCTGGCGGTCATGCTTCGCCTGACTCCCTTGGAAATCGACCAGCACCGGGTTTATGCGGTGAATTTGCTGAAACGACTGAGACTGGTTATCGCGGATCGAAGTGACCAACATGAGTATATCCGGGTTGGTGTTGGCAATCTCAGAGAGCAGTTGAATGAAGTTATACGCCCAAGTTTGAACCTTCGCCTTGGGGGTGTCAGTTAATCCATCAAACCACGTTTGGAACTCGTCCAGGAGTAGAACGGTGGGCTGTGCCTGAAACATCTCAACGAGCAAATCGAGGCTCGGCACATTAGCCTTGGCATCACCTTTGCCCAGCCACTTGCCCTTGACGAGTTGACCTTGGGGATGCCGATCAAAGAGGATGTCCCACAGAAACTTGAATCTCTGCTGATGGAGACTCTCGGCAATCACACAGAAATCGGTACGGAATTTGAGCGCCTTCAACTCTGGGCGGTTGAGTTTTGCGGCCCAATCGGCTAGCCACTTGGTAGCCTCGGCGGGGTCTTTCATTGCGTGCCAGAGCGCCGCCATGAGGTGCGATTTGCCCTGACCCCGACCGCCTAGCAGCACGACCGGGCGCGACTTGTCCGGCTGCGTCGCCTCGAACACTCGCAGCAGATCAACCGACGGATAGGTGATGCTCAGAAACTCGGATGCTGCCTGTTTCAAGGCACTCGTCGGCTTGTCGGCGGAGAAGTCGATAGTTGTACCTTTTAGCCGTTCACCTCTAAACTCTTGGCGCAGATTTAGTCCGAGCATGGTTTTCCAGTCGTGAACTCAAATTGGTGGGATTCGTTTTGGTCCCTGGTCATTTATTCTTGAGCTTGAAGGAGCGACCTGTCTTCTCATTTATACGCTGCTGTGGCCATCTTGTCATTCTTGACACTGGCAAGCAGAGTGGCGGACGGTGTGCCAGCAAACTACTAATCGTCTCGCCCGCAAATTTGCGAGGCTTTACGGAAGCATCCAATACTTTCAAATTACACAATCCCACGCTACCTAAACCACTTCGGTAGCACCTCGGTCAGGAACCAAACGACCAATCCTCCGATTACCCCGCTCCCGAATGTGGCAGCCCAGAAGAAGCGTCCAAGCTGCCTTGAAAAGGAGTTCTTTTCACGAAACTCGTGAATATCGTGTTGAATGATGATTTCTTCTGTGCCAGGACTGTATTTGCGCTTAAATAACCACTGTGCGCCAGCTTCTCCGATGTGGTCAAAGCTGGAATTATCCAACAGATATGGCCCTTTCGATGTGTAAGCATAAACAGGGAATTTGTCTCTAAATCGATCCGCGACAGTTCTAATCAAATCAATACCTGCTAGGTTCTGAACCTTGGATGCTCCAATTGTTTCGCCGAAGCTCCGCGTCTCTTCCGCCTTTGTTCTCACTTTCTCTTCGATCTCTCGTGCAATCTCGGGAGTTTCGTAATAGAAGATGTCGCATAGCAAAGCGTCCGGTGTTGACTGCGCGAGTGCTCGAAGCACATCGCTGGTACTACTGAAAGTCTTGATCTCGAAAACCTCGCTATGATCTGTGCTGAACTTCGTGAGATTTTCCGGCAAGTCGTCAACGTACCACACGATCGGTTTTTTCTTCATCACGGATTACCTCGGTGAGAACCACCTAAACCATTATGCATGGTGGCTGATAGGTCTATGCAACGGCCCACGCTTCCCCGCCAGCTTGGCCCCAAAAGCCTTCGCGGTCTCCGCACCAGCCTGCGACACCCGAACCATGCCGAGAGGTTCATCCCTGTCTGTAGTCGCTCAGGGGGCAATTTCCTTGATTAACGCAGGTAGCCACCGATTTACCGCCCCAGCGCAAACTCGGCTACAATGACCAAAACAAAGACAAAATGAACCCCTCCAAGTCCGCGAAACCCAAGAAGCCCGTATTGAAGGCTCTGACAATCCGCCAACCATGGGCGGAGTTGATCCTCCGTGGACGCAAGCCCTTTGAGTTGCGATCTTGGCGGACGAAATATCGGGGGCTACTCGTCATTCACGCAGCAGCAAAAGTGGATGCGTGGGACGCCCGGCATTTTGGACTCGATCCCGCGAAGCTCGTCACTAGCGCTTTTGTCGGATTCGCCATTCTCTCGGACGTGCGGCCCTATACCAGAGCGGATGCTCGCCTGCTCAAGAGGCGACGGGCAGGCTACGGGTGGTTCCCCGGAAACCTTTCATGGGTTCTGAGGAAACCGCGTCGCATCGCGCCCGTGAGGGCCAAGGGGCAACTCAGCCTATTCGACGTTCCAAAGTCTGTCGAACGCCGGATCAAGCGGTTTCTCTAACAAACCGACCCATATGGAACGCGACGGAGGGTTTCGCCATGGGGAAAATGGGAAACGGATACGGAAGCGAATTTCATCTGCTACGTTTTCTTGGCTACCACAGGGACAAGTTGAATGACGAAATTAAGCAGGTCACGGGCGGGCGGGTGATCGACTGGCTCGACTTTGGTTTCGGCGGCGGAGGAAAACTTGACTCGGAATGGAAGGGAGTGGATTTTGTTAACTCACCATCAGGGGTCAAATCGGCTTGGCAGGCGTTCTGGCCCCAATCGGGCAACGTTCCAAACTGGGATGCCGTTGGGCGCCTAGAATCGAACTCAGCAACCGAGTACCTCCTCGTTGAGGCCAAGGCCCACGCCGAGGAACTCCAAAGTAGTTGCGCAGCAAAGGGAACGGAAAAGCAAGGCGGGCTGAACAAAATCAAGGACGCTCTTCAGACGACCATAACGACCAATGGCTTTGGGGTTGACGTGAATCGCTGGCTGAGGCCCTACTACCAATACACAAATAGGCTCGCGCACCTGCATTTCCTGATTCAGCACGGAATTCCCGCACGTCTCGTTTTCATTTACTTCTGCGGGGACGACTGGAAGGGCCGAAACCTGCCCAACGGAAAACCGCCAACTTGTCCGAAGGAGGCGAACAAATGGGCTATCCCACTCCAAAGGATGTATCGCCATCTCGGTCTGAGCGGTCAGAGCAATTTGGAACAGCGTGTTCACAAGGTGTTTCTCAATGTCAAAGGCAATTAGTCAGAGATAAGCCTTGGAGCTAATAGTATGTGTCACCAACCAACCCACGTCCCTCATTCATAGCGTTAGCGAAAAACTGTCTCTCTGTTAAATCTGCCCTTCCTTCCGAAAGAGTGCGCCTAGACCGTCTGCTTCTTCTGTCCAAGGGTCTGCGCTTCGCTCCGATGAACGCAAACGGCGCGCCCTTGACAGCGCAGACGGCTAGGCGCCGGGACGCAACTAGGAAGGGCATTTGCCTCTTCTGCACCGCTCCACGCGGTGCCAAGGGAGCAAAAATCAAAACCTTCCGAAGGAGTTCCCACATGGGACGAATGATCAACGCACCGCTGTTTCCTCTAGGACAAGTCGTGGCCACGCCGGGAGCGCTCGCGGCGCTCGAAAAGGCCGGGCAACAGGCGCAGGAGTTCCTCTCGCGTCACGCGCACGGCGATTGGGGCGACGAACTGTCGGAACAAGACCGCAAGGAGAACCAACTCAGCCTAGAGCACGGGTTCCGGCTCTTGAGCTGCTACCGCACTGATGCGGGCGAAAAGTTGTGGGTTCTGACTGAGGCGGACCGATCGAGCACGGCGGTCATCCTCCCGGAGGAGTACTGAGATGTTGGAGATCAAAAAACAAGCCGATGCGAGCACAGCCGGAACCATGAATAGCCTGTCCGAATATCGAACCGTTCCTCTGACCGAACTCGTTGAATCGCCAACCAACCCAAGGAAAAAGTTCGACAAGGAAAGCCTTGGAGAACTCATCGAGAGCATCCGCAGCAAGGGCATTCTCTCACCCTTGGTGGTGCGGCCCGTCAACGGCTATTTCGAAATCGTCGCGGGTGCGCGGCGGTTTCGCGCCGCGCGGCGGGCGGGACTTGCGGAGGTCCCCGTGCGCGTCACCGAACTGACCGACGCGGAAGCCGCCGAGGTCCAGGCCATCGAGAACTTGATTCGCGCGGACCTGCATCCGTTCGAAGAAGCCCGCGCTTTCCGGGCGATCCTCGAGCGCGAAGGAACCAACTACACGATAGAAAAGCTCGCCGCCCAGATTGGGAAATCGGGAGCTTTCGTGGCCCGCAGACTCAAGCTACTCGACCTGATCGAACCCGTGGCGAATGCGTTTCTGTCGCGGCAGATCGGCATCGAACACGCCCTGCTCATCGCGAGGCTCGCCTCCGATGTCCAAGAGCAAGCGCTCGCCCGTTGTTTTGACGGCTACTTCACGGCGGACAATAGCGAACGCGCACTCGTTCCCGTCAGCCGTTTGCAGGAATGGATTGAGCGCAATGTGTACCTCAGCCTCAAATCCGTTCCGTTTTCGAAGGGCGATGAAACGCTCGTACCCGAGACGGGGAATTGCACGAACTGCCCGAAGCGCACCGGGTTTAACACATTGCTCTTCGGCGAAACCGACGATGCCTGCTCCGACGCCCAGTGCTTCAACCGCAAGCTCGAAGCCCACATTGCGCAGCGCGTCGCCAAGATGCCCGCCCTCGTGCAGATTTCGACGAGCTACCGGGCAAAGGACGAAACGCCGGTTCTCCCGCGTCCGCAGTACGTCGAAGTCGTGGCACGGAAGAAGGGCATAGGCAAAGACACGCTACCCGAACACAAGCTTTGCAGCCATCTGACCGCTGCCATTCACACGGATGGCCTGGAAAAAGGGCGCCTTGTCAAAGTCTGTGCGAACCCGGAATGCAAGGTTCATTTCGGCAACCGCCAGAAGGAAGAAGAGCAACAGCTTCGCTGGAAGGCGGAAAGGCAAGCCGCCAACCAAAAGGCCAAGCAAACCGCGACGCTCAGGCACCGCGTTCTTGCCGAAGTGTTGAAGCGGGCGAAGCCGCCGTTCCGCGAAGAAGAGTTGCGCCTCGTGGCGCAATTCGCACTCGGGACACTTTCGCACGACCTCGCGTGCCGGCTAGCCAAGCGTCACGGCCTCGAACCAGCGACAAAGGGTCAGGATTGGGAACTGGCCGAGAAAGCGCGGTCGCTGTATAAGACAGCGGAAGGGACGGCGCTGGCCGCGCTCATTTTTGAAGCGATGTTGTTAGCGCTGGCCGCCAACACCACGGAAAGCAAAGACGATCTCTTGGCCGACGCCGCCAAGCTGTACAAGGTGGACGTGAGGGCGCTGCGAAAAGAAACAGAAAAGGCCGAGCGCGAAAAAATGCTGAAACGCAAGGCCACGAAAGCTCAGAAAGCGAAAGCAACAGGGAAGGCAAAGCAAGCGGACAAGTAAAAACCAGCAAAAAACGACCGGGCGCGTCCTTCGTCGGACGCGCCCGGTCTCATCCAGTGCTGCGACAAGAGAACTGCTGGACTAACACTGCCCTTCCTGCCGGAAGAATGCGCCGAAGCCGACCGCTTCGTCTGATCAAGGGCTTCCGCTCCGCTCCAGTGAACGCAAACCTCGCGCCCTTGACAGCGCGGACGGTTCGGCGCAGGGAACCTCCCAGTTCACAGGTGCGCTGCTTGGTTATCTATGGCCATTCTTCATGCTGTGCTGGACAGGCCTCGACAGTCCGCGAAGAGCCTTCAAATCCGCGAGCGGGCCCGACTAACTCAGATCGACAAGCCCTTTCATGGCCGCGACCTCAAGATCGCTCGGACGTTCACAGGGTTCGATCTCGGATTCCAAGAGCCAAATATCCGGGAACCCGTCGTCCAGGCGCGGGTCATGTTGAAACAGGTACTGAACGGCGCCTCGGTCGTACCGTGCTCGGATGATTGTGCCTAATCGTCGTGCTTTTGGAGCGAGCACCATGCGCACATATTTCCCTTCCATGGCGCACCTCCCCCAACCCCGCTAGAGAGCCAGATTTTGAGCGTCAGCAAAACTGTCGATCTGATCGAGGGCGTAGATGCTCTCTCTGCCGCAGGTCTTGCACCGCAGTGGAAAGATCCGCGAGCCCCACTGCTGGGTGAGATTCGGTTCTGCTTGTTTGACGATATTTTCTCTGACGACCAGAGACGCCGGCCGGCGAACCGGCCTGTTGCAGTGTCGGCAAACAATCCCTCGAAATCGGACGGGTGCTGGCGCGGTAGCGTGCATTGGGAACTCCTGCAGGTCGACTTGGGAGGGTCCAGAGTATCGAGGCTACAGGACGGCGATGGGATTGTCTACAGCATGGACTACTCGTTAACCGGAATCACGGCCAGCGTGCTGGATGCTTTAGCAACCAACACGCGACCTTCAATAGACAATCTGTGATTATGCGGTGCAGCGATCCGCTCAATCCGCTGCCGCAGCTGCGGGACGGCGCGCGGTGGTCCCGGCCATTTTCTGAGCCATGTACAGGAGGAGCTTGCGGTCCTCTTCCTCCGATTTCGCCAACAGTCGTCGAAGCTTGTTGAGATAACGCAGATCCCTGCCAGCACTGCCCCACACGATGTCATCCGCCGTCTTTCGCTTCAAAAGGTTCGGCAGTTTCGGCGGCTCCTCGCCGTCGTAAAAGAGTTGGTACAACGGGATTTCCAGTGCCCGTGCCAGCTTTTCGAGCGTTTCAATGGCCGGTACCGTGTGGCCGTTTTCGACCCGCGAGATGTAGCAGCGCAACAGCCCGGTGCGTTTTTCAATGTCTCCCTGCGAAAGCTTCTTTTCTTCCCGCAACTGCCGCAAACGATCACCGATGACCATCGTTACATCCTCCTGCGTTTATGTTTTCGGGACATGCGATAAATCGTAACAGGATTCCGGCATCCGGTGTCACTCCTGGCCGGCCCTCGGCTTCCTCTTTCCCCGGCGCACCGGCTTGGCAGGCGTACTTGCAATGCGCATGGCGACACCGGTGACCTGCCCAACGACCTCCGCGCCGCGCCCATTTTCGAACCGCCGGATCGGGCGTCCCGACTTGGGATGCGGCACCAGCCACAGTTCCCCGCCGTGGAGTTCGCACCAGCAGCAAACATATCCGTCGTCGCGCACCTCGACGAAATAGATCGGACGATCGAGTTCGGTCGCCCATCGCCCGTCGAGAACCTTCCGTTGGGTTGGGTCGATCTGCACGAAAGAACCTGGGCGAACAAGGTCGCCCATGGTGTCATCGTCGAGCCCCACCAAACCATAGAGCGATTGGCCGGGGCTGAGCAGACGCGCCAGACCGACGGGAATATCGCCCCAAACCACGGCCAGCTTCGCAAGCAGATTGGTCTCCGCCAATGTCTGTTCCTGCCGGAAGCGCAGCGGGAGGACCACCGTTTCCGGTTCTTCTTCGGGCTTCGGCAGCAGGCGGGTCTTAGGCACGCCGTAGATGGCTTGGTCCTTGGCGAGGTCGCTCATGCGCAGGTTGAACAAAGAGTTGAGATAAGCCCAGCTCCGGCCATAGACGGCGCTGAGGGCGTACATCTTGAAGATGCTCGGTGCGTGCACGCCATTCTCGATGTCGTCCAGCCAAGTGCGGGAAACGGCGAGATCGGGGTGTTTCTTTTCGCGGGCCATTTTCTCGGTGTGTTCTTCCACGTCGCGAAGGGTCAGGCCGAGGCTCTCGCGGAGCCGCTTGAGTTTCGCCCCCGGTAAAAGGTCCTGACTGTCCATTGCCGCGCATAGTAATGTATGTACTCGATACCTGTCTAATGGAATTCGCGAATCCGTTTCTTTCCTTTGCCCGTTGGATTGCAAGCCAGCCTTTTGGGCCGCAGGCGCGACGTTATTCTAAGCCGCAAAAACCTCGGAACGCGCGGCGTTTCCCCACTTCTGCTTGTCCGTTATTACGGACAAATTCGGACTTTCTGACCTTCGCTCCTCCCCAACGCCTATTCACGAACCCAGGTAACCGAAGCCCATGTCCATTGCCCGCAACCGGGAGCGTTGCCGATGAACGCACCTCCGCACGCTCCCCGGTCCGCCGTCTCTCCCGAACGTACGAGCGAAGAAGAGACCATTGTCCGCATTCAGCAGGTGTTGGCCAGCCGGGGATTGACGCTTTCCGCTGTGTCCCGCGCGTCCCGGCTGCGCTATCCCAACAACACAGCGTGGCACATTCCGCACCACTTCTATGCGGACCTGCGGACCAAGGGCTTCAGTCCGAGAATCGAACAGGTTCTCGCGTTTAGCGTTATCACCGACTACCGTCTTGTGGATTGGCTGGCTCTCTTTGGGTTTCGTCTTGACGATCTCGCCCGGCTCCCCGCTTCACTGCCAACCAAACGCACCATCTTGCTGGACTCCTCGATCTACGACGACGAGGTGTCCATTGAATGGTTTCGAAGTAAACCGGCCAGCGGATCTCTACCGGCCATCGCCCCTCTTGGGCAGTTTCTGGAACCAGGACCCCTCCAGCCGCTGAAGTCGCTTCTGCCGCGAAGCCCCTCTCCGTTTCTCTATGCAAAAGTGGGACGACGAGACGCGTTCGCGTTCCCCGATCTGTTGCCGGGCAGTATTGTGCGCGTCGATACGCGATTCTCGCGCGAACAACTGTTCCGCACCGCCGATTCGCAATCGCTTTATCTCGTTGAACACCCCATGGGATTGAGTTGCTGCCGCCTGCACTTTTCCGGAAACAATTCCGTCACGCTGCGTTCGACCGAACTCCCCTTCGCCGAAGTTGCGCTGCAACTCGGTCGCGAAGTCCGGCTGCTGGGAAAAATCGACCTTGAATTCCGTTTCCTCGAAACTGAGCCCTCGCCGGAAGTTACGCACGAGCTTGCGGTCTTCGCGATTCCACAGCCGCTTCGATCCATTCCCACTAAGACCGGGTTCGCCGAGTTTGCCAAGCGGGCTCGGGGCCGGACAGGTCTCTCGTTGCGCGAGGCCTCCGCCCGGAGCCGGCTTGTTGCGGACGCGTTCGGCGATGTTCGATATTTCTGCGCGAGGGGTACGCTATCGGCGTATGAGACCGCCGGCGGCCCGCCTCGCCATATTCATAAGATTCTCGCTCTTTGCGTTCTTTACTCGCTCAGTTTCTCGCAGGTTTTGAGTGCGGCTAGCGCAAACACCGAAGGGCTCGGAAGGGAACCGATCCCACCCGCTATGCTGGGAAGGCAGCCCATGCTCTCACGATATGATCCGCAGCAACGGCCGGACGAGTTCGCGCACGATTTTCTTTCGGGCTTCGCCAAAGAGCTTGAAGAAATCCCTTTCTTTCTCCGCAATTCCTTGAGCGCTCTCACCGGACGCGGAGGGCTCTCTCTTCGCGATTTCGTTTGGTTGCGCGGACAACGAACTTCCTTCCACCCCTACCTCAGGCGTGCGCTTCTTGGCGTTGTGGACCGAAGGCAGAGAAGACCTCCGTCCGTAGGAACGAAACGATTGTGGGATGAGCCGCTTTACGTTCTCCTGCGTCGCGACGGCTCGTATCTCTGCGCTCGCTGCGTCCTGCAAGACAAGACCCTCGTCGTTCCACCTTTTGCGGACGGTTTCGAACGGCCTGTGATTTTGCGCGACGGCGTGGACGCGGAGGTTGTCGGCAAACTGGCCGCTCTGGTTCGCAGGTTGTGATGTCCGTTTTGCAGACGCTTTCGTTCTCTCCGTTCCCTTTCTCCTAAGCGCATCGCGTTCCGATTTCGGCGCTTAGCTCGCGTCAGGTCTGAATTCCGGACAAAACCACGTATTTCTGGCATTCGCGGAACTTCGGTGGCAGCTTCGAAGCCTCACGCCGTTTCCGCCCGAAGAAATACGGAGGCATCGTGCTTCGAGTCCCCGAACACGTGCGCAAAACCAATTCGCCCGATGGCGAAATCGTCCTCGACATCAAGCACGGACGGATGTTCACGCTCAACATAGTTGGGTCCAAGATTCTCGAACTTCTTGAGCGCCAGCGCACCGCACCCCAGATTGCAGCCGAACTCAGTCGGGAATACGGGATCGACACGAAGGTCGCGACCCGCGATGTGCGGGAGTTCCTCGACATGCTCGAAAAGCATCACTTGCTCGAAACGCAATCGTCAGCCGTCGCGCTCTGAGCGGAAACGAGGAACTCCCATGACGAACCTGCCGCAAGCTTGTCAAACCGATTTTCACCGTATTGTCCTGCTCGCTTCGTGTGGCACGCAATTGCTGGTCATTTCCGAGAACGGACAGTTTCGTCTTCCGACACTCGCCGCACCAACGGATCAGCGACTGACCGAGAGTCTGACGGCGTTGCTCAAGAGCCATTGGTCTCAGCGAGCCGTTTGCTTGTTCCGTCTCGATACCGCACCGATGACTTCGGACCGCCTCTATCACGTAATGGAATGCCGCGATGAAAATCCTCCCGTTACGTCTGGTTCGCGCTGGGTTTCCGTCTCTTCGCTGGACGAGCTTCACTTTCAGGAAGCGCCAGACTTTGCCGCGGTTGTGCAATCCCTGGCACAATGTCGCGCCTTTGCCGAGGATTCGAAGCACGCACCCTTCGCGCGACTCGGATGGTTCTCCGAACTCACCTCGTGGGTTCGCGAGGAGGCAGCCCGCCAAGGGCTCAAACTGAGTAGAAACTTTTCCCAGCTCAACGCTGGTCCAGCATTCAGCCTGGTTCGCTTCGAAACGGACGGGCCTGCCCTCTGGTTCAAAGCAGTTGGTGAACCGAATTTACGGGAGTACCCCATTACCCTTGCGCTCACGAATTACTTTCCAGCGTTCGTTCCACACATTCTTGCGAGTCGTGCGGACTGGAACGGTTGGCTGACTTTAGAAGCGGAAGGAGCGCATCCTGACGGAAGCTCGCCTCTCAGCCTGTGGACCGCAATTGCGGCTGCACTGGCGGAATTACAGATCGCTTCGATCGGTCGGACACTGCACTTGGTTGATGCCGGTTGCCACGACTTGCGGGCCTGCGCGCTCACAGAGGTTGCAGAGCCGTTCTTCGATGTCATAGCGGAGCTCATGAGCCGGCAGACGAAGCCTTCTCCTCCTGCGCTGTCTTACCGAGATCTCGTGGCACTCCGGGAGCAATTGCAAGTTCTATTGCACAGCCTCCGGGAAAGCTACATCCCAAACACGCTCGGCCATCTCGATTTCAATCTCGGCAACATCGTGGTCTCGAAGGATCGCTGCGTGTTTCTCGATTGGGCTGAGGCCTGTGTCGGACATCCTTTTCTGACGCTTGCATACCTATTGGAAGCCCTCCACCGTCTTCCCGATGCCGGCCGGTGCTGGCAGGAGCAAATCATTTCCACCTACACCGAGCGATGGAAGTGCTTCGTCGATCCTGTGGAGATTGCTCACTCTCTCGCACTCATTCGTCCGCTGGCCGTGTTTGCCTATGCGGTCTCTTCCGCCGCATGGCGCGATCCCGTTCAACGCGCTCGTCCGGAGATCGCGCGGCACTTACGCAGCCTCACCCGCAGGATGAAACGGGAAATGGAAAGTTGCTTAACTCCGGAAACGCAACGGAGGGTGACATGCCCAAATTGACCGTGCCCGTGCCCCTTTCTCCCGTGGAAACGGTGACCGACGTGCTGCATGGACTTTCCATCGCCGACCCTTACCGTTGGCTCGAGAACCAACGATCCTCGGCAACGCGCGGCTGGATTGCGGCGCAGACGCATTATGCGCGCAACTACCTCGACGCGATCCCAGCCCGCCAGGAAATCCGCACGCGTGTTCGGGAATTTCTGGAGGTTGAAACCTACGACTCCATCCTATCGGTCGGCGAGCGTTACTTCTTCCGCAAGCGCATGCCGCACGACGAGCAGCCCTGCATCTACATGCGACAGGGTCCGCATGGCAAAGACGAACTGTTGCTCGATCCGGCGTCGCGAGGCACAGGCCCCTACACATCCGTGAAGCCGCTGCGCGTTTCCCCAAACGCTCGTTTCCTGGTGTACGAAATCAAGCAAGGCGGAGAGCGGGCCGGCACCTTCGAGATTCTTGACGTGGAAACGCACGAAGTGGTTCCCGACCGCCTGCCCTATGGCCATCTGCGCAGTTTCTGGTTCGCGAGCGACAGCAATAGCTTCTTTTACGCTCACCAGTCAGTCGGTGACAACGGCAGTTCATTGGCAGCGCGGCATCATGTCCTCGGCTCCACGGACCCCGACCGCGTTCTGTTGGAAGTCACCGAAAGTAAAGCCGCTCGGATGTATCTCGCCTCGGACGGCAACCAACTGGGCGTATTGCTTTACCGGTTCGTTCCGACACGAACGACCGAATTCCACTTCTCCCAATATCCGTTATCCCGCAATCCTTTTTCGCCTCTGGTAACGGGGCTCGATTGCAGTCTTGGTCCCGTTCTTTGGAAGAACCGCATCCTCGCCCTCACCGACCAGGGTGCGCCAAATCTTCGCATCGTGGAAATCCCCTCTTCTCCCGCGACTCCTGACGACTGGAAGGTGGTCATCCCGGAAACGGACGCGCGCATCCGGTATTGGACCATCTGTGGGGACTCGATTCTCGTGCTCTATGTCCTCGGAACTCGCACGCTGGTTCAGATTTTCGACGAAGGAGGACAGCACGTTGGCGAGGTTCCTTTCCCGGATCGCCCTACCATTCGCTGGATTCCCGCCGTCCCCGGTGCGAGCGAAGCATTCTTTGAAGCTGAATCCTTCAATGCTCCGCCCGTGATCTACCGCTACCGACCGGGACTGCGAGCTCCCGAGTCTTGGACGGAAGTGAAGTTGCGCGACGGGTTTGAATCGTTTGTCTCGCGTGAGTTCTCCTATGCCTCCATCGATGGCACGTCCATCGCCATCACGCTGGTGGGACGTCCCGACGTGCTCGCCAGCGGTACGCACCCCGCGATCATGACCTCCTACGGCGGCTTCGCGGCACCAATGACGCCGCAATTCAGCGTCTTTGTCACCTGCCTTCTCGAGTGGGGTTGTTTGTTCGCTCTGCCGCATATTCGCGGAGGATCCGAGTTCGGGGCCTCGTGGCATGAAGCCGCGCGAGCCCGCCGGCGCCAGCTGGCCTTTGACGACTTCCTTGCTGCTGCGGAATGGCTCATCTCGACCGGAAGAACCGCACCGAGCCGGCTTGCCATCTTCGGCGGCTCGCACTCGGGTCTCCTTGCGGGCGTAGCATTCACGCAAAGGCCGGAACTCTTCAAAGCGGCGATGTGCATCGCGCCGCTCCTCGACATGCTGCGGTATCACCTGTTCGACCAAGCCTATCTTTGGAAGGACGAACTCGGAACCGCGGAAGACCCTGCGGATTTCTCGGCGCTCTTGCGGTACTCCCCCTATCACAACGTTCGTCACGGCACCGACTATCCCGCGCTGCTCTTGGTCGCTGGCGATGCGGACAGCAACTGCAACGCGCTGCACGCGAGGAAGATGGCCGCGCGGGTACAGGCCGCGAACGCGTCTGAAAATCCCGTCCTTCTCGACTATTCCGTACATCGCGGCCATTCCGCCGTGCTGCCCCTGAGCATGCGAATCGACGCACTGACCGACCGCCTGAACTTCGTTTGCGACCAACTGGGTTTGTCCGTGGGGAGAACAACGGCGAAATGAGCCTTCTCGCTATCCACGCCTTTCTCGAACTGCTGCGCTGCGAGCGGCACCTGCGTAACCGCGACTTTCGGGCGCTTCACGAGAAGGTGCGCCGCTGCCCCGTTCAAGACGGAAGCGCCACCGGCGCGCGCGAGCGCGTCTGCCGGGCCGTCGATCTCGCTTGCATCTGGTACTTCAAGGAAGTGGAGTGCTTGCAACGATCCGTGGTCACTGCGCGCCTTCTTCGAAAGCACGGGATTCACGCGCGCCTCGTGATCGGCGTGCGTCACGTACCGTTCAAAGCCCACGCTTGGGTCGAGGTCGAGGGCCAAGTGGTCAACGACAAGCCCTATGTCACCGAGCTCTACGCGATCCTGGACCGCTGCTAACTGCGAAGGAGATCCGAGTGAGCGTTCAATTTGGAATCGCAAACTTCGACGGTAGACCGATCGCCATCGACTCACTTCCCGCGATCGCCGCGACGCTGGCTCCGTATGCTCCCAATGGATTGGTGACAACGACCCATCATGGCGCATGCATCCTTTTCGGCCTGCTCTGCACCCACAATCAACGGAAAGAGAAGATCGGGCCGCGAGTAACTCTCGAAGGGAGCGCCGTCACGTGGACTGGCCGGCTCGACAATCGGTCCGACCTCCTCTCGGAATTGGGCAACTCGCTTAACGCGGAATCGCCGGATGAGGCGATTGTCGCGGCTGCCTACGCGCAATGGGGCGCGAAGTCGCTGGCGCGGATTCTCGGGGACTGGGTCTTGTCCGTGTGGGACCCGTGCGAACGTACCCTCACCTTGGCCAAGGATTTTCTTGGCAGCCAACCTCTGTTCTACCTGCTTACTCCAACCAGCGTCGCCTGGAGCAGCATTCTCGAGCCGCTACTCTTGCTGACGGACGGGCCGCGGAATCTCGACCTCGAATACCTCGCTGGTTGGCTGTCGCTCTATCCGGCGACGGATCGAACTCCTTTCGCGGCCATTTGCTCCGTGCCACCGGCCAGCGCACTCACGATCCAAAGCGGTAGCGCCGAGCGAAAAGGATTCTGGAATTTCGATGGACACCACAACCTGCGCTATCGCACGGATCGCGAATACGAAGAGCATTTCCGCGCGCTCCTGGCGCAATCCGTCAAGCGCCGCCTCCGTTCGATCTTCCCAGTTCTGGCCGAGCTTAGCGGAGGCATGGACTCCTCTTCGATCGTCTGCGTGGCCGACACGCTTTTCGCCCGAGGCGAAGCAGAGACTCCCCGCATTGACACCGTCTCATTCCGCGCCGACTCCGAGCCGGACTGGGACGAAGCGCCGTTCTTCACCGCCGTGGAACAGCAGCGCGGCCGGAAGGGCTTTCACATCGCGCTCGATCCGGAGGCCATCTTCCGACTCGAGCCCTCGGACGTCCTTTCCGCCGTTCCGGGGTCCGAGTTTCAGGACCATCAAGCCCACCAACGCCTCGAACAATGCATGCTTGCGGAAGGATATCGGGTCGTGCTTTCCGGCCTCGGGGGAGATGAAGTCCTCGGCGGCGTTCCCACGCCCATCCCGGAACTCGAAGATCTCCTTGCGCGCGGGCATTTTCTTGAACTCGCGCAGCAGCTGAAAATCTGGGCCCTGGCGCAGAGAAAACCTTGGATTCATTTGTTTGGCGAAAGTGCGCGTGGATTTCTGCCTGCTTTCCTCCGGATGACGCCTCCGCACCAGCGGTCGGCGTTTTGGCTTCGCGGTGACTTCATGTCGCGCTACCGGAACGCCTTGTCGGGGTACCCCTCCCGGCTCAAGTTCCTTGGCCCTTTGCCAAGTTTTCAGGAAAACGAGGCCACGCTCGCCGTGCTGCGCAGGCAGATCGGATCGAGACCCTTGCCGCATCAACCTCCCCACGAAAGACGCTACCCCCTGCTGGACCAAGACCTGCTGAGCTTCCTCTACGCCATCCCTCGCGAACAATTGGTCCGGCCCGGCGAGCGCCGCTCGCTGCTGCGAAGAGCGTTGGCCGGCATCGTTCCCAACGCGGTCCTTGGGCGGAGGAGAAAGGCGTTTGCCGCGACAGGTGTCCTCCGTCAGCTCTCAAAAACCTGGCCGCAGTTGATGTTACTTACGGTTGACATGCGCGCCTCTGCGCTTGGCATCGTGGACCCTGCGCGATTCCGCAATGCGTTCGAACGCGCTCGCAACGGGGAAGAAGTGTCTTTGCCCTTGCTCCTGCGAACCCTGAGCCTCGAACTCTGGCTGCGGCGTCTCGACAACCACTCGTTGCCATCAGTTCGTCGCGAGTCCCCAAACGCAACCGACCCCGCGCGTCGTGCGCCGAACAGTTTCTCAGCTGAGAAAATCTGCGAGGAAAGGAGGTTAGCGCCATGAAATATGAGAAGCCTGAAGTAACTCTGGTGGGTTCTGCCAGCGAAGTGATCCGGCAGCATCCGCCAAAGTCCGGCGTAGTGTCCGATTCTGTCGAGGACATCACTGCCCCCGCGTATGAAGCCGATGAGTAGTCCCGCGCCGGAGTGTTGGTCTCGCGCCGCACTCCGGCACTTCCAACTCAGTCGAAAGGAGACTTCATCATGCAGTATGAAAAGCCAGAACTCGTACAAGTTGCGGCCGCCACGGACGCCATCAAGAACCATCCGCCAAAATCGGGCTTGGTTTCCGACTCGATGATGTTCGTCACGGCCCCGGCGTACGAAGCGGATGAGTAACCCGAGGTGGGGGCATGGACCTGGTGCCCCCGCTTCTTTTCCGTCAATTGTTCGGGACGCTTCGCTGGAATTCGCGCCAGCGGCTGTACTGCGCCTTCTTCCGAGGGTCCGGGTCTTCTTCGCCAGTCAGCCAGAAGCACAGCCAATCCACGGATGCTTCCATCGAGACCTGCCGGTCCCATGGCTTGACTAATACATGCGTCCCGGTCGGTAGATAGACAAGATCGACGGGCTTCTCGAGTCGCTTCAGACCCGAGAACCACTCCCATTCATTCAGAAGCGACCACGGTCCGAGCGCCTCAATGAGAACGGGCGTTCGTACCGCGTCTAGCCGGAACCCCGGAGACTTCTGAAACCAGATCTGCAGCCCGTCGCCGAACGGCGCCGCACCGAACACGGCATCCATTTCCGCCCCGATCCGGGGCGCGAAGGGTTCGTTCAGGACGTATTGCAGGTATCCCCCGTCGTTCGCGTCCGCCACGACCGCCGCGGCGAAAGATTTGCGCGAGTGCGTGAGCGCATATTTCACATACATCCCCGTCCGGCTGAATCCTACCAGGCCCACCCGCGCGGGATCGATCAACCCCCTCTTGTCCAACTCGTCGATGGCGCTTTCATAAGCGTCCATCGCCCGATCGAGTTCCGCGGGCGTGACCAGAGAATCGTAGAAGATATCGTTCACCTGTAGCACCACGATTCCTCGCGAGGCTAAAGGCTGCGCGGCAAACGCCGTAGTGTGGGGTCCCTCGATCCAGAAGGCGTTAGGATCGAATCCGTGCGTCTGAATGACCAGAGGATATTTCTTTCCGGGAACGTAACCCACGGGCAGGTAAAGTCCGCCTTCCACAAAACGACCGTTGCCGCCCGGCCAGCGCAAACGCTCAACCCTCGTAAACGCGAGGTCAGCGAACTGCGAATTCAGATCAAACAGGGTGTGAACCTCGCTGTTATGCACGTCCCTCATCACGATGCGGGCAGGCTCGTTCAAGCTCTGCTCCACCGTCACGTTCGGGCAGGCTTCGATTACAACAGGTACGTCGCTGTCCCGCCGTTTCCATCCGTCCGCCGCTTTCTCGTACCAAACCGAAGCCTGCTGGCCCCCTTCGCACTGCTTCTCTCCGCTACGACGAAAGGAGACCACCGCCCCCGCTGAGTGCCACGCCACTGGAACCAGACTTTCGTCGGTCACAACGCTGACCGCATGCGCGAGCAGACGGATTTCGACAACATAGGTATGCACCCGCCGAGCCTCTCGTTCGCGAGGGTCGCTGACATCGAGAGGCAAGTGCACACCGGAGAGCACCAGGGAACGGCTGTCGGGAGACCAGATCACCGGAGTGGGTGCAGAAGAAACGGGAGCGTTCAAGAGTAGCGAGCGCTTGCCCGTTTGGAGGTCGAACAACTCGTATTGGGCGATGCGTGTTGGAAACCCGGCCGGCAATTGCTGGCGAAGCACCGCTCGAATCCATTCGTCGTCATAGTCTCGCCACAAATCGGGAACCCGGATCGCGTTCGTTTTTGCCAGGACGTACCGTCCGTTTGGCGACATGGAAAGTTCGGGCGTTCGGTCGTCGAGCCGCCCAGCGGTAGAAAGTTTTGAAGCAGGTTCGCCGACATTCCTTCGGACAAAGATTTCCTGCTCAGCGCCGCTCAGCTGGCCGCGAATCACGTCCACGAGATTTTGCCGATCCACCCAGAATCCGCCTCGAAGGCTTTCTCGCGTGACGACAGGTCGCCCGGGTTGCTCGGCGGCATAGACGATGGTTCGACCGTCCGCAGTAACAGCATACGAGGTGAGTGCGGTGCGGTGGTGAGTCAACTGCTCCAACCCGCCTGTGCTGCAACGGATCAAGTAGAGCTGAGAGGGTTCGACGCCCCGCGCGCCCAGGAACACAATCGTGTCGTTGTCGGCAAGCCAAGTGGGACGAGCGATCCCGTCTTGATTCGACGACGAAGCGAATTCAACAATCCGTCTGGGACGCTCTCCCTTTGAAATTCCGTGTGTCCCGAAAACCCACAACGAGTACACGTTGGTGTTGTTCTCCAGATTTCCCCGCCGCAGAACCATTGCGACGCGCTTGCCATCCGGAGAAAGAAACGCGATGCCGTCCTGCGGACCGAACCCCGCATAACTCCCGGAACGGAGTGGGCCGGCGATCCGGGTCATCCGAATCGTGTCCGCAACCGTTATGCAGCGTTTCGACCCGGTAGTGTACGTGTGCCTCTTTAGCCTCCCTGTGGAGGCAGATAGAAGGACACCTGCCACCATAAGGAACACCCATATTTTTGCGGCGAGCGACACACACCCTCCCAGGTCGGGCCGGCGCTGCCGCGTCGAGGCCCGCGTCGATCTAGAACGTGAGCTTTAGGGATAACTGCAGGGAACGCGGCCCGCCTTGTTGGAAAAGGGGCGTCAGCCCGCCCAACCCTTGGTTGAGCATGGCTTGCGAAGAGAGGTAGAACGATCCGAACTCGACTAGAGCTAGCGGATTTGCGAAATTCGGATGATTCAGCACGTTGAACGCGTCCGCGCGGAATTGAAGAGTCCACGTGTCGCGAATCGGGAATTTCCGCGCCACCGACAAATCCACTTGCGTCAGGCCGAACCCCGCAATGTCGTTGCGGCCTTCCGTTCCTTGCCGCAAAGCCGCGGGAATCGCAAACGCCGCTGGATTGAGGCTTTGCTCACCGCCCGCGTTTGCGTTGGCGATCCACACAGACACCCCGGGAACGCGATCCGGGCGGGCGTACGCGTGCCCTCCGGGATCGGGCGAAGCGAAAAGCAGTTGGGCGTTGAAAGGGAATCCGCTGCGCGCAACGATGACCGATTCGAGCGACCAGTCCTTGGTCAGCATCGCAACGACTCCGCTCTTGGTAACGGATGGAACGTCGAACGTAAATGCTCCGGAGAAACTCTGGCGCACGTCGAAATTCGAAGAGCCGTAATCGTTGGCCGCTGAAATCACCGTGCTGGCGAGCCCGGCCACGACATCGTTCGAGGCGTTGTCGAGCGAATGCGAGAACGTGTAGTTCGCGAGCGCCTGCACCCGCGAACCGAGCCGCTTGCGGTACTGCACCTGCAACGCATCGTAATTCGCAAAGGCGTCGTTTCGTGTCAGAAGAAAATCGCCCGCGAAATCCGTGGTCGGCTGGAAGAGGGCTTCCTGCCGTAGCAAATCCCGCCCGGCTTGGCCGACGTAGGTCACCGAGAGCGCTTGTTTGTCGCCGAAACCTTTTTCGACGGCTAGGTTCCACTGATACGACCGAGGAAGCGCGAGGTTTGGGTCGTATCCTTGCGTTCCAGTCGGGTAAGGCGGGTTTCTCGTAACGTTCAGTAAATAGTCGCCAATATTGGATACGGGAACAGAAACTCCCGGAAACACGCCATGCGCGGAATTGGGAAAGTAATACCCGAGATTAGCCGAGGAGCCTACACCGAGGTCGTAAAAGACCCCGGCACCTGCGCGCAGGACCAAGTCCCCCTTTTGGTTCAGCCGATAGGCAACTCCGAGTCTCGGCGCGAAGTTTCCATACGTGGTGGACCACACGGGGCTGCCCGTTGGAGCCAGAGTAATTTGTGCGGGATTTCCCGTGTTTCCCCAGGAAGCCAGCGTCGTGCTGCCGCGCGGCGAAGGAGCCGGGCTTAATTCCCAGCGCACGCCATAGGTGACCACAAGCCGCGGCGTTGCGTTCCAGGTGTCTTGCGCATACAGCGAGAGCGACCGCACGAGCAGCTTGGCGGGAAGCTGCGTCTGTGTCAGCAGATTCACCGCGCCCGTCGCCAGGAAATTACTCACGCTTGTCGCATAGTAGGAAGCCTGGTGCTGGAAATTATTCAGGTCGAGAAAGATGGCCCGGTAGTCCCCGCCAAACTTCAGTTGATGCGTCTTCCAGTTCATAGAAAAATCGTCGGTGAAGTCGGCTTGCTGAGCTCGGTTCTTGCCATTCACGCCGACCAGATAGTACGTGCTGTCGAAGCTGTAGAAGAGCCCCACGTTTTGCGCGCTCGACAGCGAGCCGATTAAGAGGTTGGCGGGGAGCGGAGTGGCCCCTCCGAACGAATCCATGCGGAAGGACAGGCCGGAGCTTTGCACGGAGTAGTTGCCGCGAAACGTATCGGACATTCGCGAGCCCAAGGCCACATTCAACCCGCCCGTAACGGTTTGCGTATTCACCTTCGTTAGCCACAAATCGCTCAAGCTAACTTCGCGTTGAAGAGTCTGCGACGGCGCGTAGTTGTACCTCGCAAATATCGAATAGCGTGCATTGAAGGTGTGATCCAGGCGGATGCTGGTGGCGTTCAAGGTAGCGGTGTTTGCATAGGTCCCGGTGAACGGAGACGTGTACGTACCGGGAATGATTGTTCGGTCGCTCGGTTGCGGATAGGCGGCAAGGTATGGCGCCTGTGCCGGCGAGGCGGACGAGCGCGCATATTCCGATGGCACTTCGATCACCGTGGTTTGCGGGAGGTCCAGCCGCGAGCCCTCATAGGAGAAGAAGAAAAATGTGCGGTCTCGGAAAATTCGTCCACCGAGGAAGCCCCCGAAGTCATTGTGGTGTTCGGGGGCGCGAGGATTGCCGGCCGCGTTGGCGAACCAGTCGTTCGCGTCCATCGCGGTGTTGCGGAAGTAATCGAAGACGCCACCGTGAAAATCGTTCGTTCCCGAACGCGTCGTCAGGAGAACCTGACCTCCGGGCGAACGCCCAAACTCGGGAGCAAACGAGGAGGTTTCGATGCGGAACTCCTGCAGGGCATCTACCGACACCAGGTTATTGGTTCCGCCCAGCACGCTGAAGGCTTGCGCTCCCCCCGTTCCCGACTCACCGACGTTTTGCCCGTAGGAAACGCCGAAATTCGCGGACACGCCGTCGACCGAGAAACTGTTGGCGTCGGTCCGCTGCCCCCCGATGCTGAACTGGCCGGAGGTTCCGGAGACGTTTTGGGCGATCACCACGCCAGGTGTGAGCTGCAGGAGGGTGTTGAAGCTGCGGCCATTCAGCGGCAGGCTCTCCACGAAGTTGCGGTCGATCACCGTGCTGACCGCCGCGTTCTGCGTGTTCACGATGGGGGCTCCCGCTTCGATCGTGACCGTTTCGGACACCGACCCCACCGGCAGAGTGAAGCTGATCGCCAGCTCATCCTGCACGTTCAGAATCAGGTCGGGTTTGATCAGAGTCCGAAACCCGAGCTTGGAGACCTGAAGTCGATATGGTCCCGGAGGAAGATTTGTTACGACATATATGCCTTCGCTATTCGTCTTGGTTGGATACTGCACGCCCGTCAGGTCATTGACGACAATGATCTCGGCGTCGGGAATCGCCCGCCCCGAAGGGTCTTGCACGATCCCGCTGATCGTGCCGGTCGGAGACTGCGCAAGCGTCACGCTCAATACAAGGATGGAAAGAATCAGAAAACGTACGGCCACACTCACTCGCAAGGAAACCCTCCCAGAACTTGTTGGGCTCACACCCTCTTGTCTGGTCTCCGCCCAAACGGGCATTTCTGTATCAAACGTTTTCACGAAAAGTGGCGTGGTAGGAAACGGTGAGCGCGCCCGGCCAACCTTTATTATGGATGATTGGGTTTGATGTTTAGGTATGCGAACAGAACTTGCTTTCCCCGTGGGGTATTGCTGTGGGCGTCAGGTTCAATGGTTACGAATACGCCGTCGATCTGCGCCAGACTCTTGGGGTCATCAAATTTCACGACCCACCGTTTGTTCGCTCCGTTGTCTTCGTAGAAGATGCCTAGGTTGACCGCACGGTCTATGTTTGGTCCCCGCCGTCCCCAGGCCTGAAACGTGCTAGCTCTTTTGACGCCAGGAGTCTGGTCCAAATCGTACGCGTAAAAGATCAGTGATTTGCCTTCCGTGTAGAAAACCCTGCCGTAGGGCTTGTCCGTGTCGGCTCCCCCGACATGAAACACATCGACCACGTGCAGCTTTCGCGCACCCATCAAGTCCCGGATGTCGCGGTCGTGCTCCAGCAGTTCCTTGCCTTGGCCAAGGGCCACGTCCTTCTCGTCGAGCTGTCGCTTTTGCTGCGCGATCGTGAGCCCGCTTTCCTGCAACTGCTTCGAGAGGTCCGCCACCTTTGCTTCGAATTCGGTTACCTGCGCCGCCTGCTGCGAACGCGCTTCTTCCTCACGGTCCAATTGCTTCTGCAATGCCTCGAGCTTCCCCTTGTCCGCTGTAACTCCCTGCGTACCAGGGTGATCCTGATTCGGGGATGGTGCGGATTTTTGCAGCTGCAGTGCCGCACGCTGCTCTTCGATCTGCTTCTTTAATTCCGCAATGGTTTGATCGCGTGCCGTAAGCTGCGCAAGCAACTCTTGCCGCTCCTGCCCAGCATCACCCAGTTTTGCTTCAAGGCTAGCCTCGGCGGTATTCACGGATGGAACCACACTGGCGGTCTCTACCCCTTTTTTGATTCCGATCCGATAAGAAGCCACTCCGAGGGCTATAGAAAGAAGAAGGATCGCCACCAGGGGCATCCATAACTGACCCCATCCGGCTCCGCCGGCTACGACGCCTCCTCCGCCATTCGGCGACCCGGTACGTATCTCCCCGAAATTCGCCTCAGGCTCAACAAATCCGCCTTCTCGGTCAAATCGCGAGAAGAAAGCGGCCTCGGCCTTTTCCACGGAGACCGAACGGTCCGCGTATGCGGCGGAGTCGCTCTCCTCCGCCGCAGCGGGAATCGTCGCCTTTACGGATGCCTTGAACTGCTCCAATGCCGCACGGCAGGAAGAGCAGCCTTTCAGGTGCTCTTCCAGTCTCCTCCGCTCCTCTTCGGTTAATTCACCCGAAAGGGATACGGCGCACAATTCACGAAATTCCTCGTGGGGAGCCATCGACTACTGCACCTTGGCTTCAGCGCAAGCTTTCTTCTGCCGCACAGTTTAGCAACCTTGTAGTTCACTACGGAAGATATACTTCCGCAGGCGGGCCAGACCACGGTAGAAATGATTCCGCACATTGCCGACCGGCTGACTCCGCCTCTCTCCAATTTCCGCGAACGTACAGCCCTCGAAGAAATGCAAGCGGATCGTTTCCCACTGATCCTCGGTCAGCATCTCGCGAATCCTCTGCCAGCGCTTCCGGCCAAACAGTGCCTCACCCGAATGATCGTACTCCGCAATGATGGAAGTGGCCAACTCTTCGGTGTCACCGCCCTCGCAATCCACTGCACTGTAGTAATGCCGCTCGGTTAGATAGCCCTTCCGATTCAGCGCCTGGAAGTACGTTACTTGCACGATCCAGGAGCGAGCGGAGCCCTTGGAACTGTCATAAAGGTAGCTCTTCCGAGCAATATGGAGAAAGACGTCCTGCGCTAGGTCCTCGGCTTCCGTACTGTCGCGGAGGATTCTCCGACCGATGCCTTCGACAAGTTGGTAATGGCGACGGAATAGCGTTGCCAGGGCGTCCCGGTCCTGGCTTGAAATCCGAAACAGCAGCGCTTCGTCAGAACATTCGGAGTGGCTTGGAGATTCCTCTCTGAGGACGGACGGAGCCGCCGCTCCTCTCTTTGAGAGAGGAAGTGTCGGAAATCGCGATGCGGCGAACGAATCCATAGCTTCTCTTCGCAATTCAGTCGTATCTAACTCGACTGCATGCCAGGAGCCATTTTTGGCCTGGAGGACCATTCCGTGAGTTGAGACTAGCACGAGCAAATTAGCGTGTACAGCTATTCTGCTCGTGGTGTTTTTGCTCGTGGCACCCTACATATTTATGCGTGATAGATGTCAGCCCATTCTTCAAAGCCCTTGGAAGGAGAGCACGTGCGCTCCGCGAGAAGAATGACATGACCTTGGAAGACATGATTCCCTACGGATTCTCTGCTCGCCACTGGCAGCAAATCGAGAAGGGAAGGCGCATCAACGTAACGACAATTCTTCGCATCTGCGCCGTCTTTCAGGTCCCTCTACATCGATTCGTTCGTCCCCTAGATTCCACAGTTGACCTCAAGAGCTTACGAGCTCAAATGGTGGAGGGAGCAGGGAAAAGCAGGGCCCGACGTGTCCTGGACGTTCGACAGCCCTCATCCGGACGATAATGCTACAGACGAAAGAAGCTAATCTGCTCGTGGTACATTTGCTGGCCCGATTCTAAAACTGAGCGCGTGATAGATGAAGCTCGGTTTTTCCGTACATTGGGAGATAGAGTCCGGAAACTGCGCAAAGCGCGCAAGTACACCCAGGAGGACATGATCGGCTTTGGATTCTCTGCCCGTCATTGGCAACAAATCGAAGCTGGCAGGCCGATCACACTGAGGACGCTCCTGCGAATATGCGATACCTTTAGAGTTCGTGTTAACGAGCTGTTGGACGGCCTAGATCGCGGAATATACAAGGAAAAATAGGGACAGCCATTTCCAGCCTCAGCATGACTGACTGTCATCAGTGAAAATCGGCCTCCGGCTCACTCCGAGAATCGCCATTGCACTTCTTGACCGCTCGGCCATCGATACGTAGGATGGTCACCAACCGGTAACGATACGAGTCCGAGACCGACATCCGCTACGCCGGTAGGTTTGGTACGCATTGTTTATTTTCTCTAAGCTCCGCGCCGCCCTTGAAGCGGTCAACCGCTCTCCCCTTTGGTTCCGCCTCAGCTGTTTGTTCCTCCTGATGCTCGCTGTATGCTTACTCGCCCTTTCATTTAGTTCTGCGATTTACGCTTCTCGCTTCGCCAGCAGCTTAGTTCCGGCTCTGCTCGTGGGTCTCGGATTGGCAGTATTGGTTTTTGCGCTGTATTTCCGCGTCGTCTGGCGGAAACAACGTGCCATGGACACCGCGTCCCGTGCCGCCGATCAGAAGCTCGCTTCTGTCTTCGACCATGTTCTCGACGGCATCCTCATCATCGACGATGCCGGAATCTGCCTCGACAGCAATCCTGCGGCGGGTTCCATACTGGGCGTCTCTCACCAGGCACTTGCCGGGCAACCCATCTCTCACTTTTGCGCCAATCCCGAGGAGTTTGATCACAGCTGGAAGTCGTTTCGGGAGTCTGGAAACCAACGTGGTCGCGCCCAATTGCGCCGAGGCGACGGCAAAATCGTGTTTGTGGAGTACGCGCTGGCGGCAAACTATATGCCGGGACGTCACCTCATGGTTCTCTGCGACACGACCGAGAAGAGAGCGGCAGAAGCTTCGCTCCGCGAAAGCCAAGAGCGTTTGCAGGAGTTAGCGGAAAACATCCAGGAGGTATTCTGGGTGATGGATGCCAAGACGAAACAAATCCTGTTCGTTACCCCAACTTACGAGACCCTTACCGGCCATTCATCTGCGGCTCTATACGAGGACCGGCTGTCCTGTGAACGGCTCATCCACACGGAAGACCGCAACCGCGTCCTTCAAAAACTCGACGAAGCTGCAGCTACAGGCCAGTTCGACCAGGAGTTTCGGATCGTGCGTGCGGACGGTGCTGTGCGCTGGATCTCGTGCAAGACCACCCGCAGACCGCCAGGTCAGCCGCAGTGGTTTGTCGGCACCGCGATGGACATCACCGAGCGCCGCCAGGCGGAACTCGATGCCAGGCGAAATCTGGCAGCTGCGGAGGCCGCGCACGCAGAGACCGAAGCTCTGCGAAAATCTACGTTCGCGCTCACACAGAACCTTCCGATGGACACTGTCCTCGACACCCTCCTCGCGTGTCTGCGTGACCTCGTTCCTTACGATAGCGCAACCGTGATCCTTGCTGAGGATGAGTTGCGTCTGTTCGTAGCCAGAGAAGCTCCGAAGCATGCTGGCAAGAGTGCGTTCATCACACTGGAGACCACCGACAGCCCTCTCCTGCAGCGAGTGCTGATTGAGCGCAAGAGCGCGTCTGTTTCAGATGCTGCCGAAGAATCTGACTGGCGCGAAATCAAGCCTTTTGCCGGCAATCGCTCCTGGATGGGCATACCGCTGATGACCGCCACCACCACGCTCGGACTGCTCTCGATCGGCGCAGCCACGCCCCGACGCTTTACTGCGGAGCACCTGCGTCTCGCGAAGTCCATGGCTGCCCCGGCCGCGGCAGCGATTTGTAACGTCCGGCTGCAAGAACGCGCCGTGATTTTTGCATCGGAACTCGAACGCTCCATCAACGAACTCAAGGAAACCCAGAAGCAGTTAGAACACACCCGGCGTACCGAGGCGAGCCAATCCTAGCGTTGTGAGGAAGGGACCAAATTTTCTCGCAAAAACATCAAGGCTCGTAGCGATTTCGACAGTCCCTTTGCGAGTGGTCGCTGCGCGATACCACCAGGAACAGGGAATTCAACCTAAACCGACCTCCTGGTTGGAATATAGGCACTCAATGATGCGGCTCCGAAAAACGGACTAGGGTATTGGATTCGATTTCTATCCCCGCTCCAGTTACCTCGTTTCCCTCTAATAACTCCGCGATTGGTCGCGGCGGCAAAAGGCGGCAATAAGAAATAGAGCCTCAAGGGTGGCACCGCGAGCTCCCGTCTTTTGGGATAGTCAGTGTTTTCCTATTGGTGGTTTCTCAAACCCATGATCGGATCTCTACGAGCACAATGACGGGTGACCTGCGAAAACGAGATCTCTAGCCGCGGCTAAGTCGCCGCGAAGGCTCTTCACTCGAGAATCGAGCCCCAAGCAGAGTGCACGCTGATACGTGTCGCACAATTTGACGAAGCAAAGTGTCGAATACCACGCCGCTTCATAGACGCCTTTGATGTTCGGCCCGTAAACTAACTCGGCCTCACCAGAGGCGATTGCGCTGGCCACGGCGGGCACGGTGTGTTTATGCAAGCAAAAGGTCCAATACAATTCGTGGTATTCAAGTTGGGCGCGAACGGCGTTCGCTCGCTCGAAAATTGTTTTTTGCGACCAACCCTTGGTCTTGTTTGCGAAATGGCGAAGAAGTTTGGCGACTCGCGGTGCAACTTTCCTTTCGTGGGCACGGTACATTTGTCGTACACCCTTCGGTAGGCGTTTGTTCCCAAGAATTTTCTGGAGATGATAGTACTTCTCCACACCCTCGTATTGAATGAATCGTACGGAACGCCTGACTGGCGCCTGGGCGATGTATTGAAGGTCGACATAATTTTCGAAGAGCGAAGCGCAGAGGGATATGGCGTCGCTGCCGCAGCCACACCGGCAAAGGTTGGTCACGGACTGAAAGGTCTTGAAGCCTTTAATGAAGAGTATGTACGCAACCACCTTGAAATCGGTGTCCAAGGTTCTTTGATATATAAAGTTCGTGAAGATTTCAGCGCCAAAAGTATGGACTTGCGTCGCGACGTCCAGCAGCGGACCGAGCTTGGTCAACTCTGTCAGAAGAATCTGAGGAATTTGGAATGGCGGGGAGACGTGTGTGGTCATAGGTTATTCTGCAAGCGCAAAAACCCCTCGATTTTCCGCAATGACGGCGCGGGTGCCGTACTGGTCTGAACACCAGTTCAACGCCTTCGACCTCGTCCGAAGAGTTTGTAAATTGGCGGTCCGTAAATCTCTTCTTCGAGCTTTTTCCACCTTATGCGTGCGAGTGAGCCCGGTTGGGAAAATCCCATGAATTCGCATCGCTTGGCGAGGCCAGAGTAGCTAAGCGTGGTCTGTGTGTCATGTTTCAATCGCACCAGGTGTTCAGGTGTGCAAGCTCCGCGCGTTACTCCCATCAGAGCCAGATCTGCGGCATAGTCTTGATCTGGATAAATCAGCTCCGCTGCAAATATCTCTGCGCCGATTTCGATCGGGTTGGATTGGTTCGATGCGTCGCAGTACGAAACGGGCGACGCACGGTCTGCTAGGTGGTGCTTCAGTTCGTGGGCCATTGTGAAGACCGTAGGGTCCTGCGGCAGCCCTTTTGCCAGGACCACGGTGGGTCCCAATTCGTCATTGAAATAGGCGCCGCGCAAACCCCTGAACTTGTAGGGCCACAAGTCGATGCGGATGCCTTCGGCCCGATAAATTCTGCGAAGATCAGACCGCAATACGCGCGGGGTAGTGAGTCCAAAGCGGCTGCGGATCTCGCGGGCGAGAGTCTTTAGTTGATCGTAATAGTCTGAGCGAGACACGTGCCATAATTGTTAACGCTTTCCGCGCGATTTGTAAATGCTACGCGCACGCCTGAATTCGGCGTACTTCCGTAGCTCGTCCAGATCGGCGGTGTTAAGTCCGCGGGCTGCCCGAAGAAGAGCATCCACCTTTTCTTCTTTCTCATCGGTTTTTTCTGGTTTTGGGAAAAAGCTGAGGATCGAGACTCGGAGAGCGCGGGCTAGCTTTTCGAGATCGTCGAGCGTGGGTTGGTAGGTTCCAGTCTCCCACCTGGAGATGGTATTCGTCGCAACGCCAACTAATTGAGCCAACGCTTCCTGAGACAATCCCTCCTTCCCGTACTGACTTCGAAGTTCGCGAATCCTCGCTGCCACGTAGTCGCGCATGTTTGGGGTTTCAGGCATTCGCCCTCCGAACGTTATACACAACAACAGGAATACCATATCCTGTATGGGTTGACAACCGAATCGGTATTGTGCTGTACTGTAAAAGGAAAGTGACTGTAGCATTTTGAGGGCAATTCATGGGCAACAACAATCGTAGCTGCGACGTAGGCTTGGACTTCCGCTGTCAAGATCGCGACGGAGAAATTCGTCGGAAACGCGGCGATACGCGGGTGGACACGCTGCGCGGAATTTACGGTGAAAACTTCGCCTCGGGCTACCGTAGTGATATGAAATTGGAGAACCTGCTGGACCGCGAAGGAGCGTCGTCACTGTCAGAACTTCTAGGCCGCCGCAAACGCTAGATCCGACAAGTACTACAGAATCTTTATAACTGGGATCGAAAGAGGTGTGTCATGGGTGAAGCATCGATTACGTACTTTCCGGTGGGAAATGGCGATACATCGCTTATCAGGCTGAAGGACGGGACGTCAATCCTGATCGATGTGTGCATGGCTTCGGATGACGAGGACAAATACGATGTTCACGGCCACTTAATAGCTGAACTGCGCTCTGAGAAAGGTGTTCCGCATCTGGACGCATTTATCCTGACACATGCCGATCAAGACCACATCCGTGGCTGGTCGACATATTTCTACTCCGGCGATCCAAGCAAGTATGGTGACAGCGACAAGAAAGAAGGCAGAATTCTTGTGGACGAGGTTTGGTTTGCGCCCCGGATTTTTGCTCCGCACGAAAAAGACTTGTGCGACGAAGCTCGTGACTTTCGGAAGGAAGTGAATCGTCGCATTGAATTGTTTCGCAAGGGATCGCAAGCATCGAATCTACCAGGGAATCGTTTCCGTGTGGTGGGGTTCAGTGGCAATCCTAACCTGAAAGGTCTCGACGCTTTCTTGACGGTTCCGGGAAACGTTACGAGCAAGATTAATACGTCTGTCAAAAACGATTTTGAGATGTTTGTTCACGCGCCGACGAAAAAGGACTCGGATGCGAAATGGAGCGAACGGAACGATACCAGCATCGTTTTGCAACTACGATTCAAGGCCGGAAACGACAGCAAAGCTGCCCTGGCGTTGTTCGGCGGAGACGCGCAGTGCGGAATTTGGGCGAACATTATAGAGAAGAGCAAGACAGCGGACTTGCAGTTCGACCTTTTGTTGGCTCCTCATCACTGCTCTTGGACGTTCTTTTCCGAGGAACCTTCGGAAAACGAAAATCCGGATGAAGTGACCTTGGAGTTTCTGACTGATAACAAACGCGAGGGAGCGATCGTTATCTGTTCCTGCAAGCCAATCAAAGACGATGACGACAATCCTCCGCACTACATCGCGTATGAACGATACAAGGAAATCTTCGGCGGCGAGAATGTCCTATGCACAATGGAAGAGCCCAATGAGGAGAACCCGGAACCGCTTTACTTCACGATGAGTGAAAACGGTCCGGTGAAGGATGACTACCCCAAAAAGGGACAGGTTGTTTCTTCCGCGGCGCTGAGCGCTACGGTGACCACTCCTCGAACGTATGGCGGACAGTAATCACTTCAGTGACTCTCTTGCGGACGAACCCGTTGGTGAGTGCAGCGTCGCAATCCGGGAAGCAATCGCCGAACTGGGACCATTCCTCCGCCGAGAGCCGACATCGGTAAAAATTTGGAACAAGAATTTTGTGGCGGTTCCGATAAGTGTGAACGTTGATCTGCCTACCAGGGGGCCCGTCAACGGCATCGACATTCGCGAATCCGAACCAGTAGTCATCTTGCTGCATCGTCGCGACTATCCTGACATCGCGCCGATCGCCAAATCTGACCGAAGAGACTTTCCTGCCTCACGCCTCCCCCACCTGAATCCAACGCAAAAGGGTTCGCCGCCTGAATTCTGCCTGCACCGAGGCAGTATCCAAGACTGGTTCTCAGAACACTCGATCACCGACTACGTTCAGCGCATTCGCGGATGGCTAAGAGACGCGGCGAGCAATCGACTCATACGCGAGGAAGATCGGTTCGAGCCAACTCGGCTGCAAGAGATTAGAGGTCTCTGTATTTTTCCCGATGAGGTGCTTTCCACTTTCGTTTCCGAGCAGTGGGCGACAGCCGAGACCGGTGGCGCGTCTCCGCTATTTTCAACGGTTCTCAAGGATTTCACAGCTGACCCAACAGCAGACAACGGCTTCTCGATGGAAGTGTTTTATCCCTTGAGCTTTGAGGCAGCGGCCGGATTGAGTGAGAAATTGAAGCGCCTTTATTCCGCGCTCACGGAAGACGCTCCAAAGCTCGACAGGCCGTTCTACTCGCTCCTGGTTTGGCCGAAGAACGCGGCTTCGAGCGAGTACCTGGCATCGATACCGGAAACCTACGGTGAGTTGGTCATGTTCGCTAACAACTTCGGGATAGATGTTGACAAGGCGGTAGCGGAATATTGTGTTCAGGAACTGAAGATCATAGTTGGGATTCCAATAATCCTTACCATACTAAGACCGCAGCCCCTCATCGGTTCCAATTCGGCGTTTGAGTTCTTACCTTTTGTGATTTTCGCTTCAACTGAGTATCGAGGCCCGGACGGCGAGGTGTTGGCCACAACGCCCGTCTGGCCCCTTAGCCACAGACGGCCGCTGACAACGGCGTTCGCCCGTGAACTATCGTCGCTGAGCAATGACGTTGAAGGTAAAAAAGTGTTGTTGCTTGGCTGCGGAGCGGAGGGTTCGAAGATTGGCTTTCACCTGGGGCGGTGCGGTATTCGGACCATCGAATTTGTGGATACTGATTCGCTCTCGCCCCACAACTTAGTGCGCCACAGTCTTCTGAGTGGAAGCCTCGGCAAGAACAAGGCGTCTGCATTGAAAGACGAGTTGGAGACGATCTTTCACAAAGACCAGGATAAGCACTTCACAGCAGCTGAAAAAAAAGTCCATCAAGTAGTTGGGGATGTCTCGAACTTTGATGTAGTGGTGGACGCTACGGCGTCTTCTGCTGTCGTGGAAACGTTACTGCGGGCTGAACTGGCTGGTCCGAGGCTCATTCGATGTGAGATGACCGATCAAGGATCGCTTGGGTATCTGCTGGCGGAAGGTCCTTGTCGCCTGCCAAGAGTAGACGATCTTCACGTTGCGCTGTACGGCTTAGGTTTGGAATATCCTGTGGTTGCAAATTGGTTGGGCCGCCACAGGGATAGCAATTTTGGTGCCAGGACCTTGGCGCTCGAAGACATTGGGATAGGGATCAGCTGTAGCTCGGATACGATGAAACTGCCGGATGACATGGTTTCGTATCACGCGAGTTCCTTCGCTATGGCGATCAGGGCCGCACTGAATGCGGCGCCAAAAGCTGGTCACATTCAATTGAATAGCATTTATTCGCACGAAGCGGTTGAAGGGGCTATCCGGACGTTTGGAGTCGAGGCGCCCGTGGTGCTGACACCTCGCGGAGATTCGAACTGGCGGGTGCGGGTGGCTGCAACCGCGTATGCTGCACTGCGCGGGTTCTTGGCTAGGCACAGGTGGTGCGAAACTGGAGGACTCCTCGTCGGGATGGTTCACAAGAAGCGGAGGATAATCTATGTAACACGAGTTCTTCCGCCGTCTCGCGACTCTCGCGGATCGCCATACGCATTTCGTCGAGGAATCAAAGATTATCCAGAGATGCTAGACAAGGTCCATGCGTGTACCGGCAATCTTTTGGGTTACGTAGGTGAGTGGCATACGCATCCGCGTAGCCGTGCCGAGATGAGCGAAGTTGACGAGCAAGCGGTCAAGCAGATTAGAGAAACTCTTGCCAATGCGGGTCTTCCTGCCCACATCATGATCCTGAGTCAGGCCGAGGCCAATTCTTTTGTTTTTCCTAACGAATAAAAATGGACACTGCCTCATTCTTTGATGCATACGAACTGCGGGCTAGATATTTTCCAGCGGTCCTTCTCGCCGCCCCGGTGCTTACCGCGGTTCAGGTCCCATTTCCGGGCGCCCAGGAATCAATAGGGACATTAATTGAGAAGGCGGGGGTGGGCCTCGCGTTTGTCTATGTGTTGTCTCTCTACGTGAGGCACGCTGGCCGTCGGGTCCAGCCAAGGTTGTGGGCAGCCTGGAACGGCGCGCCGTCAACCCGATTTGCCCGGTGGAGAGACCCAACGCTGTCTCTATCGCAAAAGAAATTGTTGCACAGTAGTGTGGAGGTCAATTTCGGAATGAAACTCGCGACTTCAGACGAGGAGGCCCAGGATAGGGGGCGAGCGGACTCACTAATATCCGAGGCGTTCGACCATATCAGGAGCTACTTGCGAACCTACGATGCAAGTGGCCTGGTGGCAAAACAGAATGCGGAATACGGTACTCTTCGCAATCTATATGCAGTGCGTAGTGTTTTCACAATCGAGTGCGCGGCGTGCTTGATTGGGTCTCTCATACTGTGGTTCGCGTTTCGTAAACCTACATACTTATGGGCCGCTGGTGCCGCATGCGCCTCCTTGATTGCTGGGGTTCTCGCTGGGTGGCGCTTGTTGCCACGTATGGTTGTGCTTGCAGCGGACACATACGCCCAAAACGCTTGGTTGACTTTTGTAGAGATTGCGAACCGGAAGGCGCCGCGAGAGGGATCGTGAACTCGAATGAACCACGTTCGGTCAAAAAGCTAACGGTGATTCTCGGCGCCGGCGCGTCACACGGCTGCTTAGGGAACGGAATCGCGGCGCGAGCGAACGACCACTGGCGACCACCCTTGGCCAGTGAGCTGTTCGATCGGCGTTTTGACCTTCTCCTGAGTCGTTTCCAAAGGCTTGAGGCGCACTTGGATGATATCCGCACCGTCCTTAGTTCGGAAGGCGCGAATTTTGAGAAATGTCTCCGGGATTTCTACGGCTTGGCGGAACGCAGCGGAGATCGCTGGCCTCTGGATATACCGCTCTACCTTAGAGAGCTCCTTTGGACGGTCAGTGACGAGTATTTAGAGGGCAGCTCAAAGTACGACACGCTAGTACAGCGCGTACTGGCTTCTTCCTTCGAGAAGGTCATGTTCTTGAATCTGAACTATGATCTGTTCGTCGAGAAGGTTTTGCGAAATTGTAATCGGCATTCGTTCGATACTCTGGGTTCCTATGTCCCGCCGAACAAGAACTGGTTGCTGATAAAACCGCACGGATCCGTAAACTGGGCAAGAATCTTAGAGAACTGGCCGCAGTATCTCTCCGGCGACCTCGTTGCGTTTCCGAGCGATATCGATGAGCCTCCCCGATTCGGTTCAGAAATACAAGTCGTACTGCGCACGATGCAGACTCCGAGAGGCTACTACGTTGCAGGCGTGGCGGAACGCAGGCTCTACCCGCAACTGGTTGTCCCTGTGGAAGATCCGTCGGTAAAGAAATTTGTGTGTCCGAAGGAACACGAGGAAGAGGCGAGAGCGTTCATTGGCTCCTGCCAAACGTTCTTGGCGATAGGATTTAGCGGGCGCGACGATGACGTGTTGGATCTGCTGCAAGAAATGCCTAGCTACAGTCGATTCATAGTCGTTGGCAACGGGGACGCTTCCGGCATTGTGCGAAGAATTTGTGACAGAAATCCGGCGATAAGAGCGAAGTCTGTTGTGCCTGAGATCCATGACGGCGGATTTGCATCTTTCGTGGAAAGCACGTCGTTTAGGGCATTGGTCGCTCCAAATGAGTGAGGCGTCTTGATCGCTGCCATCCCCTCGACAGTTTCCGACCTCCCAGTGCGGCACTAGGCACTCATTTTGCCGATCCGGCAGTGCTCGCCTGAGTTTGTTTTCTCCTTTCCCAGGGACTTTCCGCCAACCCAGCTTGCTCGTTTTCCTTGTCGCGTCGCGATGACCGCGTCCCGGCATGGGAACCCACCAAGCCACGGCCTCCGCTAGCACGACTCGCGCCACGAAACGGCTGTAGCACTCCCCCGTGCCATCCGCTCCGGCCTGGCCGCGGCCCTCGCTCCGCTTTGGTTCCCTGTTTCGGGCCTTGCCCCCTGTGGCGGGTGAAGGGGGCAAGAAGCCCTCGAAACAGGAGAACAACTATGAAAATCGAGCAAGCCAAAGAGATCGCGGAAAAGGCCATTGGGCAACTCGCCGAATGCCTCCAACGCGGCCAGAGCGCGGAACTGACGAAGTATCTCGCGGCCATGGCCAAGTTCCCGCGCTATTCGCTCCACAATCTCTTTCTCATCCTGGCGCAGCGGCCCGAAGCATCCCGGGTCGCCGGCTATCACACGTGGCGGCAGCTTGGCCGACAGGTCAATCGCGGCGCGAAGGGCATTCTCATCTTCGCGCCAATCGTTCGTCGCAAGGAAACCGAGCAATCCGATGCAGCATCCGCTGATGACAGTTCCACCGTGCGTCTGGTGGGCTTTCGCGGAGTCCACGTGTTTTCCGAAGAAGACACTTCCGGCCAACCGCTCCCGCAGTTTTCTCGCTGCCAGGGTGATCCCTCCGCGTTCACCGAGCGATTGAAAGCCTTCACGCTATCGAATGGTATCCAGTTGCTCTATACCGAAGAAATTCGCCCTGCGCAGGGCCAATGCTCCAAGGGAAAGATCGAGTTGCTGCCGGGGATGGAGCCTGCAGTCGAATTTTCTGTTCTCTCGCATGAGCTCGGCCACCACTTGCTCCATTTCGGCGAACGCCGTGCGGAGACAACCAAGCGAATCCGCGAAACTGAGGCCGAAGCGGTCGCGTTTGTTGTGTGCCAGGCGATTGGCCTCGATGCCATAAGCTCCGCGAGCGACTATATCTCGCTGTACTCAGGTGATAAAGACGTTCTCAGCGAATCCTTGCATCACATTCAGCGGGCGAGTTCGGATATCATCGCGGCCATCACGGCGCCAGATTAAACTGCTTATCCGGGAAGCCAGCCTCTGCTGGCTTCCCGAAATATTCCTGTTTCAGTAAACGGACGAGATTCCGCGCCGTCGGCCTCACGGGACGAATCGTCCGTGCAATCGGTCTGCACGACTCCGCGCCGCATCGAAGTCGTCGAACGCCAACACCGCTGGAATACGACCCAACGTCCGCCCCGGCCCTCTTGACATCTGCGTTCGCGCCCGACTTGCGCATCTGTCAGCCTCGATGCACTGTGCAACCCCTCGGACGTCAGCGCTTCCCGGCTCGACATTCGCGACACGGTGAGAGGTTGTCTGAGGCATTCGATCCTTCTGGTTGTCGGATGGTGACCGGACCGCCACCGTTGTGGAACTCCGTCGAGCCGCTTGGGTCAGACCCTCTCGCCGATGTATCTTTCGGTCCAGCCTCCTTTCTCTTCCCATTTTCTTGGGCTCACCGCTCGGGTAATTCCTGTCCGCTCCGGCCTACGCGTCTTCTGCTTTCTCGGCTCCTCGCCAAAAACATCCTGGGTCCCTCCCAGAATGCAGACGCTAGCCTGCGACTCCCAGCCCCCTCGCTCTTTGTCGTGCCCCAAGAAACTGGGGCAGAAAGGAGTACATAAAACACTTATGTACCTCAATAGTATAACCATCGTGGGATTTGTGGGGGCTGACCCGGAGCTGCGGCGTTCGCGCGGCAACGGTTCCAAATTCACGGTCCTTTCGGTCGCCACCCAGCGATCCTGGAAAAACGCCCAGGACGAATGGGTGTCCAAAACCGAGTGGCACCGTGTGGCGATATTTCGGGAACATTTGGCCGAGTATGTCGTCGAGAGTCTCCGCAAGGGGTCACACGTGCTGGTCGAGGGAAGCCTGATCAGCTCGACCTACGAAGCGCCGAACGGCAAGGGTAAGAAGGCCAAGGCTGCGAAGATCACGTCCTGGTCCATCCGCGCCGATGTCGTGCGCAAGCTCGACCGGGGTGAGCCCGAGCCGGAGGCAGCCGCGAGCACGCCGGCGTCGGACTCCGACGACGCTCACTTCTGACTGTGAGCGTCTCTTGAGGCTCTCCGCCTAGGGCGGAGAGCCTCTTTTTTACTTTTCACCTGGAATTCTCGCCCGTGCCGCCGCTCGCGCAGGCGCAATCTCCGCACACATTCGCGGAGACCTCACACGTTGGCCCCGTGAAGCGTTCGCGATCACGGAGACAAACAAGTCCGCAATGGTCTTGTCCGTTATTACGGACAAAACCGAGAAAAAACACACGCTCTCCCAACACCTGGCAAGCATGACCGCTCCGCCAGATAAGTCCCCGCTACTGGCTTCGGAAAGCAAGGGCGCTGTCCCCCGCCTCTTTCGCGAACTCGAACAACTCTGCACTTTGACGATCGAGGAGACCAGTCATGCGAGAAGGACCCTGCTGCCGCTGCCCTCTTTGCCGTATCGAAATGCAACTCACGACACAACTCTCATTAGCGACCGATGCCTACGACGCACTTCTTTCGTCCACCAGCAACGGCCTGCAAGCATTTTCCTCACCAACCCATCTCCTTTCCCATCTGCGAGCGGTACAGGTAGATGCACGTTCTGACGAACTGCTCCGCGAACTCCTGGCAGCGTGTGCGAGGAGCAATCAGCTCGTGGAAACGCTTATTCTTCTAGCGTTCTTGCCGATGCTACACGGCACAGTCCGACGAGTGGTCCAACGCCAGCCAACCCTTTCGTTCGAAGACACCGCCCAACAGGCCCTGAGCCTATTTCTGGAATTTCTTCATTCGGAAGAATTGCAAAAGCGCCAGTCGCATTTTGCCTTCACCATCGCCCGTGCCGTGAAACGCCAGATGTTCGATTGGGCCAATCGAGAAGGAGGACAGGCTACAGCGCAATCCGGCGACATTGCGGAGGCGTTGGCCGTCTTGAGTGTCGAAGAATCGATGGAACGCCATGCGCTTCTGCGGCACTTCCTCCACCGGTGCATCACAAAAGGGTTGCTCAGCGACGCTGAACTTGACCTACTCATTCAATTCAAGCTCGATGGCAACGCTGCCGATGAGATCGCCGAGGCCAACTCCATTTCCTCCAACGCAGTGCGCCAGAAAATGAAGCGTCTGCTCGCCAAGCTGCGTCGGCTGGCACAGGATTGAACGCGGAATTCATGCAGAATTGTCGCCTTCGAGCGACACATTTTTCTTCCGAAACGCTGAATAGGTAGATAGAGGGAAGTTCACGCGAGACCCTTTCGCTGTCGCACAGCGTCAAGGCGCATTGAGGGCATTTCCGGGTGGCAGGCAAATCGTGTCTCCCGACATCGCGCTCTGGCCGTGCGCAGCACCACTTCCCGTCCGCATGGACTTCCCCTCGAATCGGTTGCCGTCAATTCAAATTCGGTCTCGAGGCTCTGCTATGAAACGACTCTGGACACTTTTTGGTCGAACGCTCCGTTCTGCCCGGTTTCTCGCGGCATCCATCATTGGCCTTGTGCTCGCCATGCCGGTGCTTGCGCAGACCGGCAATTCCCCCTGGGAAAACGCGGTCAACGTCCTCCAGCAGGCCTTCACCAGCACGATCGCCCGCGGTCTCTCGCTGGTGGCCATTGTCGTCTCCGGCCTGACGTTCGCGTTCGGCGAAGGCGGCTCGAAGCGGGTCCTGGCTGGCGTTCTCTTTGGAGTCGGTATGGCCATCGCTGCCGTCAACTTCCTGGCCTGGCTCTTTCCGTGAGCTTTGTCGGACTCGAAGGAGGGCACGCCCATGGCTTACGAACGACGCATGAACCCGGTCCAGCGATCGCTCTCCCGGCCGCTGACCATCCTTGGAGCAGAGCGGAAACTGTTCTTCTTCGCCATGTGCCTTGGGGCTGGAACGTTCAACCTGCTCGGCAGTCTCCTCGGCGGCGTCCTGATGTTCCTGCTTCTGTGCTTCGTGGCCCGTTGGGCGACGGCCACCGACCCCCAAATTCTCCGCCTGCTCCTCCGCGCAGCCAAGCTCCGCAGGCAATACGACCCCATGAAGCTCGCTCCCGTGGCGGTTACGAAGGAGACCTCATGCTGAGCCTCAGACGGATCTTCAAAAACTACGACGAAGCCGGTTCGCTGAATGGCATGGTCAATCTCTTCGGTTTCCTCGGCCCTCAGGTGTTTCTCACGAAATCGGGTGAAGTGGGAATCGTGCTCGAACTCGGAGGCGTCGACTACGAATGTCTCGACACTCCAACGGTGGACGGATTAACCAAGCGCCTGGAATCGGCGCTCCGGCTCTTCGACGAGAACTACCGGGTGTACCAGCTTCTGTTCAAATGCAACCGGCAATCCATTCCGCACACTTTCTGCGGAAAGGCCGTCGTCGACGCCGCGATCCGTGACCGCGTCGCTTACTTTGCGGGGAAAGCCGACGAATTATTCTCGTTGTCCACCTATCTCGTCGTACTCTATCCCGCGCTCACGGCGCGCCAATCGCTCGCCGCTTCGATCCTCGAATTTCCCGAGCATCCCCGCAAAGCCCTGGACGACCTTCAAGCCCTCCTTTCCTCCACCGCCAGTGTCCGGCTCGGCGGACAGGAGCTCACGCGGGCGGAATCAGCGCTTCGTCAAAAAGTCGAGAATTTCCGGGCGCATGTTAGTGATTTCGTAACCGTCAGGCTCCTCGGCAAGGAGGAGGCTTTTGCCGTCCTCAAGCGAACCCTGAATTTCGATCCTCTTAAGATTGCACAGGCCAAACTCAAACACGACACCTTTCTCGATTACTACCTCGCCGAATCGCATCTCGAATGCCATCGCGGACACCTTCGCGTCGGCGACCATTACGTCAAGGTGCTCACTCTCAAAGAGCCCTCCGCCCACACCTTTCCTCTCTTGCTCAAAGGTCTTCTCAATGTTCACGCCAACTACCACATCGTCACCGAATGGAAAAAGGAGGAATCCGGCAAGACCCGCCGCGAAATTCAGGCCAAGCGCCGGCACTTCCACAACACCAAGCGCTCCTTCTTCAGCCAGGTGAACTTGAATGACGCACCGGCGCAGGACGTGCTGCTCGACGATGCCAGGGAGTCGCAAGTCCGGGAATTAGGGAAGGGCATCGAGGAGATCGAGCTACATGGCAATTACTTCGGCCTGTTTTCTCTGACCGTCGTCATTTACGACCTGGACCTTACGCTCGTCGAACGTGCCGCCGCCGAATTCTACAAAGTCTTTGGCGTTCACGACGCGCAACTCTATGACGAGCGGTATAACCTCCTCAACGCCTTTCTCGCGGCAGTTCCTGGCAACTATGCCTTCAACCTCCGCTACTTGTATTTGCTGAATACGAATTACGCCGACCTGTCCTTCCTGTTTACCCTGCATTCCGGTGAGACGCGCAATCAGCAACTCCGCAAAGAGTACCTGGCGGTGCTCGAAACCAATCACGGCACACCCTACTTTCTAAACCTGCATTACCGCGACACGGCCCACACCATGATTTTGGGCCGCACCGGCAGCGGCAAATCGTTTCTTCTGAATTTCCTGATTACCAATCTTCAGAAATACGATCCGTTCACGTTCATCTTCGACCTGGGTGGCAGCTTCGAGAGCCTCACGCGACTCGTCGGCGGTTCCTACCTTCGCGTCGGTCTCGAAACCACCGGGTTCAGCATTAATCCTTTCTGCTTAGGGCCAACGAAACCGAATCTCGATTTCCTCGCCCTTTTCATCAAAGTGCTTCTTGGTAGCAAGGCTAACGAGATCGACCCCTCAACCGACCGGGCATTGTACGAGCAAATCGAAAATCTTTATTCCCTCGACCCCGCACTTCGTACCTTGGGTGTTCTGGCAAACACGCTCCCCCGGAATCTCTCCGATGCGCTTGCGAAATGGGTTCGGGGCGGGCAGTTCGGATTTCTCTTCGACAATTCCGAAGACACCGTCTCGTTTGCGCGGTTCCAGTGCTTCGACTTCCAGCAGATGAGCAGATACCCGGAACTGCTCGAACCGCTGCTCTTTTACATCCTGCATCGCGCCAACGAGGTCATCACCGACCGCGATATTGCTTCCACGTTCAAAGCCTTCTTTATCGACGAGGCCTGGGTGTTTTTGCGGAATCCCAGCATCCAGCGCTATGTCACGGAAGCGCTCAAAACCTGGCGGAAACATAACGCCGCCGTGATCCTTTCCACGCAATCGCTTGACGAGTTAAAGCGTTCGGAACTGCTCGACATCATCGTCGAAAGTTGCGCCACGAAGATTTTTCTCGCCAATCCCGACATGGACCGGGAGCTCTACCGACGGCAATTCCACTTGAACGACACCGAAGTGGAATGGATCGCAACGCTCATTCCCAAGCGGCAGTTCCTCATCAAGACCCCGGACCTTGCGAAGGTCGCCAATCTGAACGTGGACCGCCGCAGTTATTGGCTGTACACGAACGACCCCTACGACAACCAGAAACGCAAGGAAGCGTTCGATGCCTACGGTTTCGAGAAGGGCCTCGATGTTCTGGCCGGAGGCCATCCTTGATTCCGCAACTGACTGACCTCTGGGACAAACTCGGCCCAAGCGCTGTGCTCGTCCCGCTCCTGCTCGGCGCGCCGCTGACCGTCATGGTGTTGCTGGCTCCGTCGATTGCCGAGTGGTTTCGCGACCGGAATCCGTAGAACCAATTCTCAAACAAGGAGAAAAACGCTAATGAAGTCTCTTTCCTTAAGGGTAGTGGCAAGTCGTCTTCTGATGGCTGCGTGGCTTATGGCGGCCGGCTTGGGCGCGCCCCAACTCTATGCGGCAGGGGATGGTGCCCGCGTCGTGAAATACGCAAAGGAAGATATCGTTCCCGTGCACGCCAAACTCCGGTTTTCCACTCTCATTGTCCTGCCCGACGATGAAGAGATCCTCGACTTCACCACCGGCGACCGCGAATTCTGGATCATCAATGGCTCCCACAACCTATGCTATGTCCATCCCGCTCAGGCAGGGACCAAGAGCAATCTCAACCTGATCACCGCCAGCGGCCACGTCTATTCCTTCCTCCTGACCGAGATCAGCAGCGATCCAACTGCCCAGCCGGACTTGAAGCTTTTCGTGGAGCCGAAGGAAGGAACCGCTTCCAACGGCACGCTGCGAGGATACGTCCGCGCGGCCGATGCCGAAGCCTACAAGAAAGAACTGGAAGCGGCACACGCCCAGGCAGCGGAACAGATTCGTGCAGCGCAAAGCCACGCCTCGGAAGAGATGAATCAGTTTCGTTCTTCCTACCCAACCAAGCTTCAGTTCGATTACACCTTCGACCCAAAGCTCTCGCGCGAGCCGTTCCTTGTTTCCGCGATCTATCACGACGACACCTTCACCTACATCCGCTGTGGAGCGCGGGAAAAGCCTTCGCTTTATGAAGTGAAGGATGGAAAACCGAATCTTGTTTCCTTCCAGGTCGAGAACGGTGTCTACATCGTTCCCAAAATTGTCGATTTCGGCTATCTCGCCGTGGGGAAAAAGAAGCTGAGCTTCACCCGGCAAGTTTCGGCGAAGTGACGGAGGTCCGATGACATCGCCATCGCCCATTCAGGATAAAGCCCCGAAGCCTCCCGGTTTGCTTCCCAAGAACGTGCAGTCCTGGCTTCTCGCCGGACTCGCGGTCACCATGGTCGCCATTATGTGGCTCACCGGAGGCAAGAAACCGCCAACGCCATCCCGAATGATCCCGCCCGCCCCTGCCGTGCAAGCGCCGCTCGAAGTGAACGAAGCCAAAATCGTCGAACTCCAGAATCGGATCCAGGAGCTGCAGCGCGAGCAGTCGATCGCCCAGAACGCACTCACCCAGCAGAGCCGTGTTCTCACCGCAGCTGCTCAGGACCCGCAGTCTCAGGGTGCTAACACCTCTGCAAACAATGCGTCGGCGGAACGGCCCGAGGATGCGATCCAGGCCGAGCGGAAAAAACGCGCCTATCTCTCCCTATTTGCATCCAATGTGGCCCTCACTTACCGCAAGTCCACTCAGGGAACGCAGCAGCGCGAAACAGACATAACTCCGGCGCCCGCTGGCGTCGCGCCCGAGGCGAACGAGGCGCAACTCGCTGCGCTCCTCAAGCCCCTTCAGCCCTCAATGCAGGGCCCCTCGTCCGTTACTGGTACCCCACCAAACAAGAATTCCGCTGCGGAAACCGAACGAAAGGAGGAACCCAAAAACCCTGCCGCCGCGCCGGCCGGTGCACCGGCCACGGCGACAGGCAAAACCTACGTCCTGTTTGAAGGAACCGTGCTTGAAACCGTGTTAATTAACCGCCTCGACGGCCAGTTTACCGGCCCCATCGAGTGCCTGTTGTCCAGCGACGTGTATTCCCACGACCGCCAGCATCTTCTCGTCCCGGCCGGCTCGAAACTCCTCGGGGAAACCCGCAAAGTCGAGAGCTTGGGGCAGACCCGCCTGGCCGTGTCCTTCCACCGTCTCATCATGCCGGACGGCTACTCCGTAACCCTGGATCATTTCCAGGGACTAAATCAGATCGGCGACGCCGGTCTCCGCGATCAGGTCAACAACCACTACCTCCGCATTTTCGGCGCGTCGCTCGCCATTGGCGCGATCGGCGCCGTGGCCGAAGGCGGCACCGCAGGCGCATTGACCGCCTCCGGCGGCGACCTCATGCGCCAGGGATTTGCCCAGAGCACCGCGCAATCCTCGGCGCAAATCCTCGACCGCTTTTTGAACGTTCTTCCGACCATCACCATCCGCGAGGGGCACCGGATCAAGGTCTATCTGTCGGGCGACCTCGCCCTGCCCGACTATTCGAGTCACACCGTACCTTCAAATCTCTGAGGGAAGAAAGGAACAGCTTGTGCGAAAGAAGATCCTGATTTGCTTTCTTGCAGCGGGCCTATGTGTTGCCACCGCTTCCGCGCAGTTCGGCAGCGGGATTGTGTATGACCCAACCAATTACAGCAACGCCGTGCTGCGCTACAAACAACTCGTGCAGCAGCTTGTGCAATTGCAACGCACCTACCAGCAAATTCTGAACCAGTACAACCTGGCCCTGCAGATGGCGCAAAACCTCCGGAACATGCCGGCGCGGTACCGCGTGCAGTTCTCGCGCTGGCGCAATGTCACCGCGCTCAATCAGTACGGCAACACCGCTGGCTGGGTTAGCGGCGCGAACTCCGGCCTGATCCCATCGGTGCTATCCGGTTATCAGCAAGCGACAACGCAACTCGGAACCTACGACCCGAACGTTTTGTCCGGCATGACCGTCGATGAATTGAGCCGGATCAAGTCCCAATATGCCTCCGTGGAGATCTCCGACGGGGCGAGCACCAACGCTCTCGAGACCATCGGCTCCATTCGTGCCAACACCCAGTCGCTGGAGGCCCAGATTAATAACCTGGAGCAGGACTCGCTTTCCGGCGACCCGTCGCTAAACAGCGAGGTCGAGGTCCTGAACAAGATCAATGCCACGAACGTCCTCACCCTGCGTTCGGTTCAGGATTCGAACAAGCTCCTCGCTTCGCTCCTGGAACAGCAGACCGTCGCCGCCAAGCAGCAGCGCGAAATGACAGCGAATGCCATCAACGCCGACATCAGCCGCCGTGCCAGCCTAGTGGGAAACATGAACCAGGTCAGTGGGACCTTAACCAACTCGTTGCAGAACTTCCGCATGCCGTAGGCGGCGGGTCCATTTCGTCGTCGAAGGAGCCAAAGAAAGATGCAGACCGATTTCCTGCAGTTCATGTATCAGGCGATCAACGACCTTCTGACGCAGAACCTTGGCTTCTTCGACGCTATGGGCCAGAACCTGTTTCGCATGTTCGCCACCATCTTGGTGGCGTGGTATGGCATTAAGTCCGCCCTGTCAGCCGCTAGTGGCAAACATTCCTTCCATTTCGACAATTTCGCGGCCCTGCTTCTCACCATCGCGTTCGGCTTCGCCATGGTTAATTACTACAGCACGCCCATTCCCGGCATTGGCTCGAGCTTTCATAACCTCGTCACCGACGAGGCGCAGTTCCTGGCGAACCGCATCAACCAGACCGAGCTGCAAACGGTTGTCGACCGCATCAGCGACTACACCGCTCGAATCGACGCCCCCGGCGTTACCGATCTCCTTGGCACGATCATGTATACGGTCGTCATCATTCTCCTCGCTGCCGCTCAGGCCATTTCCATCGTGGTGATCGCCTACGGCTTCATCGCTACAGCGGTATGCGTCCTCGTGGGCCCGGTATTTGTGCCGTTTTTTATCGTTCCGAAGCTCGAATGGCTGTTCTGGGGCTGGCTGCGCTGCTTTATTCAGTATGCATTCTACGAAGTCATTGCCGCCGCTGTCGTTTACATCGTTGGGAACCTGATCATCGGCGTGTTGACCTTGCAGGGCACTGGCACGATCTCGACCGTGCAGCTCATCGGCTGGTTTCCGGTCCTTTTTATTACCTTCCTCGCCTCGATCTATGTGCTGCTCAAAGTGCCGGCCCTCACCAATCACATTTTCAGCGGCACCGCTGGCGGGTCCTCGGCCGGCCTTCTCGATGCGCCGGGCGCGATTCTCAACCGGGTGATGTGATGGACCGCGATGCCTCGTTTCACGACGCCAAGCGTCTCTATCTCGAATCCTACGGTGACCCGATGGTGACGAACACCTATCTGAAGATCGCCCTGGTTTTGGTTTCGCTTATTGCTGTGGCGCTCGCTCTGATTGACCTGCGAACCATTCGAACCTTCGAGAACTTCCGCCCGCTGGTTATCCGCATTGATGACCTCGGCCGCGCCGAAGCGATCAATTATCACAACTTCGAGTACAAACCGCAGGACGCCGAGGCTAAATATTTCCTCTCGGAATTTACGAAACTCTACTACCGCCGCAACCGCTACACCATTCAAGACGATTTCGCGAAGTCGCTCTATTTCCTCGACGGCAAGCTTGCCAATGGCATTCTCGATGCCTATCGCAAGGACGATATCATCCGCAAATTTCTGACGAATTCCTCCGCGCCCGAGATTGATGTCGATGTGAAGAAAGTGGCGCTTGAAGAGCTGCAGAACCCTCCTTACCGCGCCCGTGTCGATTTCTATCTCGTTTATTACTCTCCCGCCGATCACAGCGAGTTGAAGCGTGACCTCTACACCGCCAACTTCGTTTTCATCTTCCAGAGCCGCGTGCCCAACGAACTCATTCCCATCAATCCCCTGGGCCTGACGATTTCCTATTTCCGTGAGGACCAGGCGTTCAAATGAAGGCCAAGATACCCAATCCGGTCGCGGGCGGACGCCTCGCATCCTCGGCCCAACCTCCGCGCGCCACATTTTCCTTTACTCATTGGTCATCCTACCAACACACGCCACAGCCCTTCCCATCGGCTTCCTTCCTCGACACCCCAGGCGCGCTTCTGGAGGGCCTCCAGTGCTTTCCGGCTTTCCGCCCGCTCCCTGCCTGGAATTCTTTGAACGGACAAGCGCCCGGAACGTGCAAGGAGCAACACCCGTGATCGCCAATGCCCTCATTGTGACCATCGCTCTTTTGCTGGCGCTCGGCTTCTGGCTCATGGGCGAGCTCAAATTCCTGATCCCCTACCGCCACGTTTTGCTGCACCAGCACGGAGGCGTGCTTCTCCTGTGGTTCGCTGTGTTGTTCGTTAATGTGTTCGCGGCGATATATGCGGTACAGCGCAAGTTCTTCCTCAAGGATACCGGCCGCAAGCTTTCGCACCTCGACAAGCAGGCGCTCGCTGGCCAGTTGCCTTCGCCCTCGCCGGTTGACGCCGAGGAGTCCGACTGATGCCCCGCGACTTCTCGCCCCAGGAACAGGACGACTCCAGACGGAACATTCGCGATTCTGGGGAGCGGGCCGTGGATCGGCACCGGCATCAACGTGACCAGAATCACGAATCCCAATCTCTCCCGAAACAGGAACGCTCACCCCAACGCCGGCCCGAAGAACGAACTCCGCAGCGCCATTTTCACGACGGGCGCGCCACGGTGTACGACCGCGATCGTGGCTACCGCTTGAGCCAAACCGAAATTCGCACGATCTCGGAACTCGGCAAGTTCCGCGTTATCGCTGCAGAGGATCTCGCCGACCACACCTACCGGGGCAACCGCGACGAGGCCCGGCGCGATATCGAGCGTCTCGGTCGCCTCGGACTCGCGCGGAAGGGAACTTTCGAAGGCCCGGAGGCGAGCCCCCGCGAACTGCTGACGCTGACAAAACGAGGGCATCGCCTGCTCCGCGCGAATCATCTCGTCCCGCGCACGCAGGCCACTTACCACGGCTTCGTGAAACCGCGCGAAGCAAACCACGACGCCGATCTCTACCGCTTGTATCAGAAAGAAGTTGCTCGGATCGAGGCCGAAGGCGGACGGAATCTGCGCGTCGTTCTCGATTATGAATTGAAGCGCCGAGTGAACCGGGACATCGCGCGGTTTGGCGCCTCCGCCCGGCCCGAAATCGCCGCGCGTCACGGGCTGGAAGTCGTGCGCAACAAAATTCCCGTGCCCGACCTAAGGATCGAGTATGAAACCCGCGACGGCGACATGGCTCGGGTCAACTTGGAACTCGTGACCGAGCACTACCGGGGACGCCACATCGCGGAAAAGGTCCACGCGGGATTCTCTTTGTACGCTCCGCGCGGAGACGCCGACCGCCTCCGTCGCGTCCTCGACCAGCGCGAACTCACCGCGGACATTCTTTCGTTATGAAAATGCCGGCTGAACATATCGCGGCGATCCAGACCCTTGGCTACACCGAAGACGAGGCCCGTTTCCTGTACATCGTGGCCACCCATTCCGGGTACTTTCTCCCACGCCAATTCATCGCCTTCACCGGAGCCCATTGGGGCAAACGCTCGCAGCACTTCACCGACAAGCTTCAGAAGCATGGCCATGCATCTTGGCGCGAGTACTACGACATGGGCGGGGTTTATCACGTCTTTTCAAAAAGACTATATCGCCTGATGGACCGGGAGGATCTTCGCAATCGCCGGCGTCACTCCGCCGAGTTCATCCGCACCCGCCTTCTCCTTCTGGATTTCATCCTGGCGAACCCTCAGAACGACTATTTCGAAACCGAGGAGGATAAGGTCCGCTTCTTCTGCGATGAACTTGGTATCGCAAAGAAGGCGCTCCCGACCAAAGCCTACGAGGGGGTGACGGCCCCCGAACCTACGCTCCGCTATTTCGTGGATAAGTTCCCCATGTTCCTTGATCGCCTCCCCGGTTCTTCTTTCCCCGTGGTCACCTTTTCTTACGTCGATCCGGGACAAGCGAGCTTGGCAGGGCTGGCCCACCACCTTCAGAAGTACGCTCCGCTGTTCGGGTTTCTGGATCGTTTTCGCTTCCTTTATATAGCGGCTTCGACCGTCCATTTCATCCGCGCCGAACAATGCTTCTCCGTCATCGTGAGGGACCCACTCCAGCAAATGGGACCCGTGGACTTGGAGCGTTATTTCCGGCTGCGCGAGACATGGGAGCTGAAGCAATACGGAAAGCTCTCGAACGACGACCTGGAGTGGCTCGATCAGGCAAATGAGCGATTTGCCGGAAAGCAGGTCGAGCAGCTTTACCAGCTGTGGTCATCGGGCGAAAGCGGCAAGCAGAGGTGGCGGACGCTTGTTGGCAAAGCCAACGAGGCACAGAACGCGGAATTTTGCACCTATCTCGTAACGCGTAGCCGCGCCAGTATCTTGGGCGAAAACGGGAGGTCGGCGTGAAGGGTCTTCACCTCGCAGCTTCACCCCAGCTGCTTCACCGGTTGCTTCACGGGTGCGATGCGGCCAACTTCAGGAAACCGCGGGAAATAACCAAAGAAACGGCAACCCCACAAACCGCGGCCCAAACGCGGACGAGGCGGGAGCGACCCCACCCGCGGACGCACGGTGCGTCCCGGGCTCCGTGGGGTCACTCCCGCCTCGTGGCGCAAACGTCTTGCGCCAATGGTTTGGGCCGCGAGGAGAAATTCCAATTTCTAAATCGACCGTAGGAGGAAGAAAGCATGGCCATCGTTAAGAAACCACCCGAAAGCGTCAACCGTTCACTGCAGCTGGAGCAGCCCGTCAGCAAGTTGCTCGACGACTACGCTCGGTTCGTCGACTGCACTCCGGACTACGTTGCGAATTTCGCACTGCGCAAAACGCTGGCGCGCGACCCCGAGTACAGGAAGTGGAAGGAGCGCCAAACCGGTGACGAGTCCGGTAAGCGGACGGCTCCTTCACAACAAGCGGGGAAGTGATCGTGATTCGGCGGCTCCTCCAAGAGCGGAACTTCATCGCCTGCATGCTTGCAGCGATCACAGGAATGATCCTATATTTTCGTTACCCATTTCCAGGCGACAATTTTTTCTTGGAACTGATCTTTCTGTGGGCGCGCCCCGTCTTTCAGGGATTGAAGTACAGCTACACCCTGTTTCTCTACACCACGCCCTACATTGTTTATTCGTTCCTTTTGTCTGGGCTGTATGTCTTCACGCTAAAGGGCCCGCCGCGGCCCAAGCCAGGCAAGCCCCCAGCGTATCCTCCGACATCCAACCGTAGCGACCTGTTTCTCGTGCTCGGCGAGGTCCACAACCAGCGCACACCCGAACCATCGGAAACACCCTATTGGCTCACCATTCCAGAGCGCGGGTTATTCACGGGCATCGCGGTGTTCGGTGCGGTCGGCAGCGGAAAGACCAGCGCCTGCCTCTGCCCCTACGCAGAACAAATCCTCGCCTATGAGGCGGGCAACCCCGAGCGACGCATCGGTGGGCTCGTGCTCGAAGTTAAGGGTGATTTCTGCCGTAAAGTCCACTCCATCCTCACACGCCACGGGCGCGAGGCGGATTACGTCGAAATCAGCCTCGAATCCAAGTACCGTTACAACCCTTTGCACAACGGCCTCGATGCCTACGCCTTGGCCTACAGCATCGCCTCGCTCATCAACAATCTCTTTGGCCGGGGCAAAGAGCCATTCTGGCAGCAGGCCTACACCAACCTGGTCAAATTCATCATCTTGCTTCACAAGGTCGCCTACGATTACGTCACGCTCTTTGATGTCTATGAATGCACGATCTCTCCCGACGTACTGGAGCGCAAAATCCGCGACGCTGAGCTTCGTTTGGAAGAACGCTATTTTCTGCTTGTCTCCCCGCAGGATTACAAGGCTCGGTTCAAGGATTTGAAATCATTCGGCTTCGAATATGACAGCACCCTCGAAATGTACCGGGCGAAGGAAACGCCCGGACTGCGCTCCCTCGTCAAGAGAACTGCCCTGGAATGCGAGGTGTTGAGCGAGAGCGGGAAAAACGAAATTGATGAGGATCGTTACGAGAAACTTCAAGCCGTCAAGCGCTGGTATTACGGCGATTGGAAAAGGATCGAACCGAAGCTGCGCACCTCGATCGTCGAAGGCATTTCCGTCTTCCTCTCCCTTTTCGATGACAATCCCGCGGTAAAGCGGACATTTTGTCCTGCTCCCGAATGCTATGACCCGATTGCGAATGCAGACTTCCGGTATGGAGTCCCTCTCCCCTCGTTCAGCTGGCTGGTGGAAACCGGTGCCGTTTGTGCACTCAATTTTCCAGTGGGCATGAATCCGGGGCTGGCCAAGGCCCTCGGTGTCATGATGAAGCTCGACTTTCAGCGTGCTGTTCTGAATCGCATTCCCGAGATTGAAACGCACCCGGACCGCTATTTCCGTCAGGTCCTCTTTCTCTGCGATGAATACCATCATTTCGCAACGGTCGGAGAGAGCGAGCCTACTGGTGACGAAAAATTCTTCAGCTTATCGCGCCAACCCAAGTGCATCCCGATCGTTGCGACGCAGAGCTTGAGCTCCCTCAAATCCACGCTCCCTGGGGAGACCTGGCGCACCCTCCTTCAGACCTTCCGAACGAAAGTATTTCTTGCTCTGTCAGACGATTTCTCCGCAAAGACTGCCAGCGCCCTCTGTGGACGCGAGGATCGCCTCAAGGCCAGCTATAACTTCTCCGAAAGCGGCCACGACGCCCACGTCAGCCTCCTGACTGGCAAAGCCATCTCGCACCGCGCGAACCTCACGGCCTCGAAGACCTACAGCCCGCATTCCGACTATCGCTTCGACATGAAAACCTTCACCGAACTCAAGAATGCCCAGTCTATTGTCATGGCCTATGACGGGCTCAACCCTCTCCCGCCCACACTTTGCTATCTCAAGCCCTATTACAACGACCCGAATCTTTCCTACTTCGAGCAGCTCGCAAGAGGACAACTCTGATGAATGGCTTTGAAACCATACTTCCGTTTTTGAAACCTATCGAGCACCTCATCCTCGATGACTCTATCAGCGAGGTGATGGTGAATGGCGCGGACCGCGTCTTCATCGAGAGAGCCGGCTATCTCCAGCCCGTGCCTGACATTTCCCTCGGAGAGAAAGCGCTGCTTATTGCAGTTAAAAACATCGCGCGCCGGCTCGGTGGCGACATCTCGGAATCTCATCCGATTCTCGACTCCCGTCTGCCTGACGGAAGCCGCGTTGCCGCGGTCATTCCGCCGTGCAGTCTGAACGGGGTCACCCTGACCATCCGCAAGTTCGACACCCGTCACTTCGAAATGGGGGATTTAATAACCGCGGGGACCCTTGATCAGCACCTCGCCAATCGTTTGGAAGACTATGTTCTTTCGCGCAAAAACATCCTCATCAGTGGCGGAACGAGTTGCGGCAAAACGACCGTCCTAAATATCCTCGGCAAATTCATTCCGGAAGACGAACGCATCCTTTTGATCGAAGACACTGCGGAAATCCAATTGAGTCATCCCAACTTGGTTCGCTTCGAAGCCAGACATGCGCAAAATGGAATTCCCAGTATCGCGATTCGCGATCTTTTGAAAGCTGCGCTTCGCCACCGGCCCGACCGTATCATTCTCGGCGAAATTCGGGGCGGGGAAGCCTTCGACCTTTTACAGCTCCTGAATACTGGCCACTCGGGCACGCTATCCACGTTGCACGCGAATTCCGCAAAGCAAGGGCTTGCCCGGTTCACCAGTTGCGTCCTGCAGAGCGGTATCGAACTCCCATATAGAGGAGTCAAGAGCAACATCGCCGACTCGCTCCAGATCGTGATTCAGATTGAGCGCCGGCCGGGGCGTCGGTACATCTCAGAAGTACTGGAAATCAACAGCTACGATCCCGACGCTGATCTCTTCGATTACTGCGCGATTTACCAAAGACAGGAGGGTCCGCATGACTGACTCTCAGGGGGCCAAATACGTCTCTGCCGTCGAATACATTCGAACGAATTTTCATCCCTCCGATCGCATTGCGATTCTCGTGCGCAGTGGAACTACTGGGGAAGTCCTCCAGCGCATCGCCAGTACAGACAGGATCGCCGGACCTTCTTTCCAGGCGTGGTTGGAGCACAAGAATCAAAAGGAATCCTGCGATATTTACATCGGCATGAATACGCTGAAACCCGACGTACAGAGCCGGACCAAGGAGGACATCCAGGCGATCCGCCACCTATACCTCGATATCGACCACGAAGGGCAAGCCGCTCTGACAAAAATTCACCAATCAAATCTTGTGCCCGGACCGAACTATGTCATTCGCACGTCCCCCGAAAAGTTCCAGGTCGTTTGGCGCGTCGAGGATATTTCACAGGAGCAAGCCGAAGCGATGCAGCGAGCTATGGCTCGCAAGTATGGTGGCGATCCCGCAGCAACGGACTCGACCCGCGTGCTGCGCCTTCCCGGTTTCATCAACCGAAAATATGAAACCGAGTTTCGGGTGCAGGCGGAGAGGCACACGGACCGCATCCATCACTTGCAAGACTTCCGCCTGCGGACCGAACCTCTCAATATTGATTTCCGCTCGCCGCTTCGGTCGCACACCGCCTCTTCTCCTGCCTCACGCCCACTCAGCCAATCGGAACACGATTGGGCTTATGCGAAGCGGGCCCTCGCTCGCGGCGACGACCCCGAAGACGTGATCCGCAGAATCACCGAATACAGGGGCGGAGAAAAACATTCGAATTACGCCCGGTACACGGTTGAGAAGGCGCTAGCCGCCTTAACAAGAAACTAATGCAACGTCTCGATAGCCAGAGTCAAGGGTCGGAACCCATCGAAAGCCGCAGCATGAGCGAAGGGATGAACGCTAATGTACAAGCCCGATGAAGAGCTACTCACCGTACGGGAAGTTGCGGGATTACTCCGCGTTCCGAATTCTTGGGTCTATGAACGGACCAGACGCCGCACGAGGGATCGCATACCCGGCTTTCGCATCGGCAAATACTGGCGTTTCCGCCTCGGCGATATCAAGGCTTGGATCGAGGAGAACCGGCATGGTGGGACTGCGGCCGCTTGACGACCACGATAAACTCGATAGCGATGCGCGAAAGACTGGACGGGCCAACGGAAAGGGAAACATGGCTCGTCGCAGATATCAGTTCGGTTGTTTGTTTGTTCGCGGTACGCGTTTGAAGGTCTGGGTCGCGCGCTGGAGAGAGCGAGTGCTCCATTCGAATGGCAACATGAGTTCGATTCTCCGTTCCGAGGTTTTGGGGGCGGTGAGCGCACTCTCTAAGCGTCAGGCGCAGCGCCTTCTCGAGGAGCGGCTTCGGCTCGTCAATGACCCCAAGTTCGCCCCTCGTTGCATGGTTACCTTCCGCAGGTTTGTGGAAGACCAGTTTAAACCGCTGGTCCTCCCGACCCTGAAGTTTGGCACGCAGGAGATTTATTCCCTCCTGCTCGACAAACATTTGCTCCCTCGTTTCGGCGAGGAATTGATCGCCGATATAACGACGCCGGACGTACAACGGTTCGTTCTCGAACAGCTGAAGAAAGGCTATGCATGGGAAACAGCAAGTCACATGCGGCATGTCCTCAGCAAAGTCCTGGGTACTGCCAAAAGTTGGCGGTACTTGCCGGACAACCCTGTGTCGGGCGTGGAAATGCCCCCACGCACGCTGAAGCGCCCGCGCAGGTCCCTTTCGATTAAAGAGCTGCAAAGGCTCCTTTCGAAAATGAATGAACCGGAACGAACGATCACCTTGCTTGCGGCACTCGCTGGTTTGCGGATTGGAGAAATCCTTGGCCTTCGTTGGGGCAGAGTCCATCTCGACCGTGGCTCCATAGCGATCGAGGAGATCTGCTACAAGGGGGTCTTTGGTACACCCAAGACCAAGGCCAGCCGCAGAACCGTGCCACTCGCAACGGTAGTTGTTCGAGCACTCGAGGCTCACAGAACCCGCTGTAAGGATAGCTCGGGTAATGCACTCGTGTTCTGTGACCGCGACGGTGAACCGCTGTCGGCAAACAACCTGCGGAGGAAACGTCTCGCTACGGCTTGTCGGCGTGCCGGAGTGAGCCGGATCGATTGGCATACCCTACGCCACACGTACAGCACGTTGCTGCATGATTTGGGAACGCCCGTGAAGGTGCAACAAACCTTGCTCGGCCATTCCAGTGCAGCGACGACGATGGACGTTTACACCCATCCCGTTTCCGAATCAGAACGGGATGCGGTGGCAAGGTTGGGAAAAGTTTTGTTCCCAAATGTTCCCAACTTTGCACCAAAATGCAGCAATCCCGAAACAGGTGGGTTTGTAACTCAATGATTCTATTCAGGAGATTTGGTCGGGGCGCCGAGATTTGAACTCGGGACCTCCTGCGCCCAAGGCAGGCGCGCTACCAGGCTGCGCTACGCCCCGACTATAAGTGCAATTTCAATTTTACGGCACTTTTACAATTTATGGTTAATGAGAACGGGCGAAGTGTGCAGCGGCTCCCACCGGAACAGGAATGCCACGATCTGGTTGGCCGGCATCGCTTTCGGCCCCTTATCCCCAACAAGAATGCGCAGAAGTAACTGATCTTGCGCCGCGCCCAGGTTCGATTCGCCTTCTGC